>Ga0315287_10008884_pt1 | contig 10161 bp, 10 predicted proteins | sample YL17G11_0_MG_FD_205037 | JGI IMG/M metagenome (GOLD analysis project Ga0315287, IMG submission 205037) | Sediment microbial communities from Yellowstone Lake, YNP, Wyoming, USA - YL17G11_0 | ecosystem: Environmental > Aquatic > Freshwater > Lake > Sediment | place: USA: Wyoming | collected... | reverse complement strand
AGGTCACGACCCAGTTCAATGTAGAAACCCGGCAGCGCGCGCGACAGCCGGTGCAGGAATTCGTAGGTCGGGCGGCCGGCATAGGGCAGCTGGGACAGCGTGGTGAACGCGGCGGCACGCTGCGTAACATGGGGCGCCGCCGTGCTGAAGCCGGTAACGGTCTGATCCTGTATGCGCGGAACCAGTATCGCTCGCAGGGGCAACTCGGCCCGTATCTGTTGCGCTGCGACGTCGTGCAGAAACATGACGGCTTTCTCTTCACCGGGCGCATGCCCGTTGCTGACGTGCGCGGCGAATTCCGGCAGGTTGCCCACTTGGTCGGCGTTGAGCTTGGCCGTTGAGTACAGCGAGTACACGGTGGGTTCCGGTTCCAGACCCACCGCCACGTAGTCGTCGCCGAGGTAATAAAGACCCGCGCGCAGAGCAGCCAGCGAAGTCGTTGACTTGCCGACTCCGCTTCTGCCGGTTATCAACACGGCGCCGTCTTCGGTGCCCACGGCAGCAGCGTGAATCAACTGCTTGCCGCTGAGTTCCATGCACCAGTGAAAGATGGTGCGCAGCGGCGAAGCGGGCACCCAGAACGGCAAAGTGTCCGCGCAACTGACCCAGTAGATGGCGAGCCGACGCTCCAGGTCCATCAGGCATATTGCGTTTTCGACCCAGTGAAAGGAGATTCTGAATCGCTCGCTGTTGAAACCCCAGATATCTCCTCGATTGGTGAATCGGTTCCAGCCGCATTCGATAAGCGGCATCCCGACACCTGTGGTGGCGCTGTCCCAGACGCATACCGTGAAATCGGTATCGCGCTGCGCTGAAATTCGTAGATGCTCCAGGGCATCGGTCAGCACACCCGCCAGCCGGTCGCCGGCGAAGCGGATGCGAATCGTGTGGCCGGCCAGACGGAAGCAGTGCTCCGCGACTTCAACCGCGGCGCAGGCCTGTTCAAACGCGTGCAATGCCCTTGCGAAAAACTCCCGCTGTTCGGGTTCGGTCTTGGGAATACTGTCGTGCATCACGTGAGCTCAGGTTACCTGCGGTGATTCCCGCTGCTCGATCAATGAACCGTCCTTCAAATGGTGGATACGGTCCGCGGTCGATATGACCATCGGATCGTGGCTGATCAGCAAGATCGACAGTTGACGGCTGAGTTCGCGCACATTCTGCAGCAGCCGTCGAACTGTCTTGGTGTCCATGTGGTTGGTCGGCTCGTCCAAAATGAGCAGTCTCGGGTTGCGCAGCAGCGCGCGGGCGACCGCCATGCGCTGACATTGGCCACCCGACAACAGCACGCCGTTGCTGCCTACCGGCGTATCGTAACCCTCTGGCAGGGAGTCGATGAAATCGTCCAGCAGCGCCGCCTTTGCCGCTGCCGCGACGGAATCGCGATCCAGCTCGTCGGACCCATAGGTAAGATTCTCGAGTATCGAGCCCGAGAAGAACTCCGGGTGCTGTGGCACGACCCCGATGGCTTGGCGCAACCGCGCGACGTCGAGCTCGGCGTAGGGAACGCCATCGGCATACACGGAGCCCGTACTGGGGCGATACAGCCCCAGTACAAGGTGTGCAATGGTCGTCTTGCCGGCGCCGTTTGATCCAACCAGGGCGGTTACGCAACCGGGTTCGATAGCAAGACAGACCTTCCTCAGGACCTCGTCTCCACCGTAGGAGAACGACACCGATTCCAGCGTCACCGCTCCGCGGAATTCGATCGTGCGGGTTCCGGTGTACGGTGGAGAGCTGTCCGTCTGCGAGAATTCCCGCAGAGTCCGCAGCGATTCGTTACCCTCGATGAGTTGCGGTACGCCCCCGATCACCTGGTTCACGTAACCGTTAAGCAGTCCGGCTGCCACGTAGAACGCCAGGAAATCACCGAGAGTCATCTGTCCGAGCGCCACCGCGGCACCTCCGACAACCAGAATCAGGACAATACCCAGTCCGGTCAGTGTGCCCTGTATCTGGCGGTGCACGGCAAAGCTAAAGGCCATGTCAGAGCTGGTCGCTCCCAACTCGCCCAGGTGGTTCAGCTGACGCTGGATCTCCAGCGACTGCGAGGACTGAATCTGGGCGAGCTCCATGTGGTGAAGAACAAATAGCATTCCCTTGCTGAACCGTTCGAAGGTGCGATGGAATTGCGCTACCGACTGCTTCACCGACCGGCTGCTGAACGTGCTGGCGAAAGCGAGTATCGGCAACAGCGCCAGCAGAAGTAGCATCAGGTACGGGTTGAGTACCGCCAGGACCACCGCAAGCATCACACTGGTGAGAACCGAGGGAACCACGGTCGCCAGAAGTACGTTGCTCATTTCGAATACTCGGTGCGTGTCCTGCACGATACGCGTGTGCGTCTGCTCCCGATCCATCTCTGTATAGGTCTGGCGCGAGAACGTGTAGAGCTTTCGCAGCAGTGACTCCCGGATGCTGGAAACAATCGATTCGATCATGCGCAGATGCGCGCGGCGCAGGTACAGTGCGAGGACGGTGGAGCCCAGCCGTATCACTAGGATTGCCAGACCATAGCCGAGCAGCAGTTGCACGTTGCCAGCGGGAATGGCGATGTCGAAGACCCACTTGACCAGGATCAGCGTCGGAAGCACCAGCAGGGACAGTAACGTTGCCGCCAGCGTCAGAAACACCAGCCGCAACCAGCGGCCGGCATAAAACCCCGCGAAGTATCGCCAGGCCGCCTTGTCGTACAGACGTTCTCCTGCCGCGCCGAATACCGTGTTTGCAAGACGCCTGATCAAGTCAGCGGCCCGCCCCGGTCATATGCTGTGGTGCGCGACGAAGCGTGCGCGCGAGCAGCCGAACCGCGCGGCGCATGCCGTTGCCGAGCAGTCGCATCACTATCTGCAGCAGATTCTTCGTTCCGTAGTATTGCCTCAGGAACTCGGGCGATCGCACCAGGGCCTCGCCGGCTGTCGATCCGCGTGCAAAACGCAGGTACCTCGCGACGGTCGTTGCAACCGGAGTGAGCAGGGACTCCCGGTCGCGTTGCTTTTCACTGTAAAGCCGCAGTTCCAGGCGCTCGCAGAAGCCGCTCGAATCGGCGCTCAACTGCTGCAGCACCTGCTCCGGCATCGACACGCCGAACGTTCCGTGCAGACATCCGAGCATCCGGCCAAGCGTCCACGCGAATCGATGCGTGCGCGCCTCGCTGAGCAACTGTTGCCAGTCGAACTCAATATGCCCGATGACGGCATTGGCATCGGCGAGCAGAACAGCCATCGTCCAGGATTCCTGCTCGAGCATTTCCCCCAGCAGGAAGAGCAGCATCGCCGTCGGCCCAGGCACCGGCATCGAAGAGGTATCCGTGCGAGGGGGAATCGACGTGCCCCAGAACAATCTCAGGCTCTCCTCATTCCGGTCGCCGCATGGGTGCCAGCGCAGCGTGCCCGGCTCTCCGAGCGGGTCGAGGAACGATACGCTGCGACGGTAATCGAGGCGATCCGGTTCATGCGCGTCGAAACGCCAGCCCGCGCTACGCATTGCAGCAAACGCGTCCGCGGCCTGCAGCGGCCGCACCAGCAGATCAGATCCGGTCACAAAGCGCGCGCCGACGTTCTGGTAATAGCCCGCCGCCAGCGCCAAATCCCCCAGCAGGAGGACATCGATGCCCCGCTCCTTGAGCAAGTCGTGGAGTTTCGTCGAGGTGCGCAGGAAGCGCTGGTTGCGGTACCAGGAACGTCGATACAGGCCCCGCAGGCGCCCCTTTGCCGGGTCGTCGATATTCAGCGCCTCGATACGCTTGTACACGGCCGGGAGCAGCCGGAACGAGCCGCGGTCGAAGTGGTCTTCCCAGTCGGCACCGTGGCTCCAGTCGTTGAAGGCCGAACCGGCGACGTCGTCCCCGACACACAGCGTGCGCAGAAGGAGCTGCTGTTGCGCCGGCATCCAGTACTCCAGTTCCCGGCCAGCATTCATGGGCTTCCGGTCGCCTTCTGTTTCTGCCTGCGCCGATCCAGCGCGGCTTTCAATGCGCGGGCATAGTCCGAGCGCGCGTCCCGCTTCACCACGCCGGAGTTTGATCGGTGCAAACGCCGGCGCAGCATTACGCCGGGGAGAACGGTGAACTGCAGGCCGAGTTCGTCTGCCCTGGCCAGCCAATCCACGGTTTCGGCAATCTTCAGGTCTTCGTTGAAATCGCCGACCCTGAGAAACGATGCGCGTCGCACGAGCATGGCGGAAGCGAGCCGCGCAGGCATCGCGGCGTCCCTGCATGCGATGCTCTGTGCTTCCTCCGCGGACAGTTCGGGGCTGATGAACTGCTGGGCATGGGCAAAGACAACATCCAGGTCCGGATCAGCCCTCAGCACCGCCACCTGCTGCTCGAGTTTCGCCTCGGTCCACAGATCATCGGCATCGAGAAAACTCAACAGTGGTGCATCACAGGCGTGGATGCCGGTATTGCGGGCCGCGGAAATACCGCCGTTGGGGCGGTCAAGGACCGTAACGCGATCACCGTATCCACGTGCTACCGCGCCGCTGCCGTCAGTCGACCCATCGTTCACGACAACGATCTGGGTCGGCACAAGCGTCTGCATCAGCACGCTTTCGATTGCGGCGGCAAGATAGCGCTCCGTGTTGTGACAGGGAATTACGACGCTTACGGCAATGGACATCACCGGGTCATCACGCAGGTTTGGCGGGCCACCCGACGTCGGCCACATCGTGAACCGGATCCAGCAGCAGCATGTCCTTCATGTCGGAATAGGAATTCAATTCCGGAATGCCAAATTGATCCGGCAGGGCGACCTCGATCGAGAGCCCGGGCGCTTCTCCGCTCATGGTCGAAACGATCAGCTGCTCGCTCGCGAGTTGCGACACAAAATTCGCAACCGTGGTCTCGAGCTCGGCCTGGTCCCTCGCAAATGCAGCAATCAGGTTTCGCACGATGGCATCCGTGGTATCGCCCGCTATCACCCGGCTCCACAAATAGGCTCCGAGACCAACGCAACTGTAATAGTTGCCGCTCTCCAGATTCACGATGATCACCTCACCATCGATGCACTCGCTGTTCACGTTCGGTGCATTGATTCGGTATGTTGTCGGCATGCTATTACTTGCTGGTTCGGCAGGCGGTGTCAGACGCTGCTGGAATATGACAGGCTGCGCCGAGCGCATCACCCCACGTGCTCGGTTTCTGCGAACAGCGTACCACTTCTCGTTCTCCGTTTGATCGTCCTGGTCGCTGAGCGGTGACTATTGCGGTCATGGTCGGGCCCAGCACCGATGGCCCGCACGATTGCCGAATAATCCGCTTCTTCCCCTGCGTCACCGGCCTACGTGTGACGGAGCATACCCGGGATGCTATCGTACCAAACGGCAAGTTCAATCCGCCGCCCTGATCCTTGAGGGTAGTCGACGGGCTTATGTCTATTCAGAAATCCCCTCTCTGGCCTGCTGCGCACGACGCGTTGATCCTTCACGCCGCGTTGTTGCAGGGTGATCGTGCTATCGACGCATGGCATGCGTGGCAGCAGGCGGTAGATCAGACGAGAATCGACTTCGCGCAGCTGCGGTTGGTCCCCCTTCTGCATCACAATCTGCGCCGGCTTGGCGTAAGAGCTGAAAACCTTGCGTCGTTTCGAAACGACACCCTGGTCTTCTGGATCAGGAACCAGGAACTGTTCAGGTTTGCCTGCGCCGAAATCGAGAGCCTGTCGCAGCTTGGCGTCGAGACCCTCGTTCTGAAAGGCGTTCCGCTGGCCAACCTGTACTACCCGAGCCCTGGACTGCGACCCATGTCCGATGTCGACCTGTTGGTGCACCCCGATCAGGCCGTCGCCGCCATTTCCCACTGCATCGAGCGGGGCTGGAGCTGCTCGGATGACTTTGTCGTCAGCCTGAATAATCCTGAACAACTCGTGGCGGTGCGCAACGGAATAAACATGCAGGATCCGGCAAGCGGCCGGCAGATCGATCTGCACTGGATGTTGCTGAAGAACAGCCGGGCGGATCTCGCTTCGCTGTGGGCAAGCTCGGTCCACTTCGATCTGTGCGGCCAGACCCTGCGTACCCTGTGTCCCAGCGACCAGCTTTTTCACGCCTGCGCTCAAGCGGCCAACTGGGATGTCGTGCGACCGATACGCTGGATACCGGACGCGAGCATGATCATACGTAACACGAGCGTGGACTGGGACAGAGTCGTCGAGCAGGCGCAGCGTACGGAGATGGTGAGCGCCATTCAGGATGCGCTCGGCGTCCTCAGGGCATTTCTCGATCTCGATGTGCCGCAGGATGCGATTGCGCGATTGGGTACGTGCCGTGTCAGCGTCCTTTCCAGAATTGATTACGGTTCGTCGGCGCGTTCGCCGCGAGCCCTGATTGGCAGGCCGCTGTTGCGCATTGTTCGCTACCTGCGCATCGGCCGACCACAGGGTCTTGGTTTCTTCCAGTACCTGAATTACACGTGGGGCACCCGGTCCATTTTCGGGGCACTCGCCTACGGGCTGCGTCTGGTCTGGAACGATACGTTCGGACACAGGAACGCGTGACGTGGTAATGGCAAACGAGTGGGCTCCGCAAATTCGGACAGATCGCTAAGTGAAGTCTCTGCACCGATGGGCCTTCATGCCAGCAGGAACCACTCCGCTGCATTCAAGGCCAAGGGTGCGATGGCAGCCCTCAAGGGCGGCCAGCTACATGCTGTGCTGGCTGAGCGCTTCGACGTACGCCCGAACCAGATCACGCAGTCGAAGGCTGAACTGATGCAGCGCGCAGCCGGCTCGAAAGCTACTCCTCGGCCTGACCGAACCATGATCGACACCTGATGAAAGTTCTTGTCGTAGCTGCAGGCCCGTTCCCGATGGGCCGGGGAACGCCGACACGAACGCTGCGCGTCAGCCATGCCCTTGCGGAGCGCGGCCACGATATTTGCGTTGTCGCATTCCCGATTGCCGACAGCAGCATTGAGACGGATCTGCGCATCGAACGATCGAGTGGTTCACCTAACTACACGAAGACCAGCGCGGGACCCAGTCTGGCGAAACTTCTCGTGATGAGCCCCCGGCTAGCCACGAAGGTCCGGGAACTGCTGGAGCGGGAGCCATTCGACGTGATTTATGCTCATCACTACGAGGGCCTGTTGGTGGCGTCGGCCGCACGCCGCTGCGCCGACATTCGGACGCCGATTATATTCGATTCGCATACCCTGCTCGGATCCGAGGTGAGCAGTTACTTGCCCGGTTTTTTTTCCGGCCCGGTCAATTGGATAGGCACGGCGCTCGACGGCCGCCTAATTCGGCTCGCCGACGCCGTCATCAGCGTGACGGACCAGATGACAGATTTCTATGCCGCGCATGCCCAGCCGAACCTCCCTGTCGTGACGGCCACCAACGGCGTCGAATCCGAGAAGTTCGCCTGGGGCACCGCCGTCCGAACCGATGCAACGCCGGTGCGCGTCGTGTTTGCCGGAAATCTCAGTGGCTACCAGGGTTTCGACCTGTTGTTGGCGGCGTTCCGAAAGATTCGGCAGCAGCGACAAGGCATCGAACTGCTCGTGGCGGCATCGGAAGCAAGTTCAGTCCTACCGATGATGGGCGTAGCGGATCCGGCCAGGGAAGGCATCCTCGTACGGTCGGGCGCATTCCGCGACCTGCCGGCGATACTTGCGTCAGCCGACATCGCGGTCAACCCGCGCGCGGTATGCCCCGGCATCCCACAGAAACTACTGAACTACATGGCGGCCGCATTGCCGACGGTTTCGTTCGAGGGCTCGTCGGCGATACTCGTGCATGAACAGACCGGATTAGTCGTGCCGAATGGCGACATCGATGGCTTCGCCGCCGCAATAGCGCGATTGGCCGACTCGAGGGAACTGCGCTTGCAGCTCGGTAGCGCGGCGCGGGCGCTGGTCAAGGCGAAATTCCAATGGGAGCGAGTCGCCGTTGCGTTTGAAGGCGTATGTTGCCTCCTCGAACAATCGTCAGGGGCCAGGAAGCCAACCAGGCCCCTGATCAGACCGCGCGACGGGCGCTAGGCGGAGGGGCGCGGACCCCTGAGGTCACCAGGCGAAACAACAGAGCTCAACCGCGATCAGGATCGACCTGAATCAACGTCTGTAACTTTTTCGTGCTCTCGGGACAGGCATCGAACCTGCGGGGCCTGGCGCCTCGGCACCTGCCAAGGTCGCGTGGGTCTCGACCTCGGGCTTTTCGTCCTCGTCGCCGGGTATTCCAAAGGGCAAGCTTTCAGTCATCTCAACTCCCCTGAGAGGCGCGAATTAACCGCGCTCGGGGATGCTGCGCGCCATTGCACGCAGCCCTCTGCAAACCTGAAGTCGTAGCCAGGAGGCCGTCGGGAGCGAGGGGGTGCAGCGCGATTTGGCGGAACGACTGCTATCAGGAAGGCCAGTTGACGGTCGCAAGGACCGGTTCTGGCGTTGGCCGACGCTCATTGACCCCGGCCCCGCGCGGGGATTCTGTTTCAGGGTGGCGCGATCCATCCGACGGCATCCGAACGTGCCGGAACTGGCGGGCGGACCTGTAACTGCCCAGCCTCGCCGCACTCACGGCGGCGCGACGGGGGTTCCTTTTTCGGCATTGCGACACAAACGCAATTCTGCAGCGCACTGTGCGCGGCGCATCAATGACGCGCCAATTATGTTCAGTCAGCTTGCCACGGCAAATCCGTCGGCGTAGAAACAGGCAAATATGTCCCGTAGTCATCGCGGGTGCCCATGAACAAACAGGGGGGATTCTGATTCGCCCCTGTCCGGGTACCTCTTCGCATTCGACGGGTCCTCACGGGCAAGCCGGAACCCCTATCGTCTAACTGAGGTACACCGTATGGAGTTCGTCGCCCAGACCAACCTGCAACTGTACAACCAGCTTCGACGCCAGGGGCGAAGCGATGACGAACTGAGGCTGGTGCGAGCGGCGTACGAGCTTTCGGTTACGCTTTACTCCGGGTATTTCGGTGCCGATCGCAAGCCGTTCGTGGCGCACACCGTCGGTGTGGCGAGCATCCTCGCGAACCTGGGCCAGCCGGCACTGATGGTCGCCGCCGGCGCGCTGCACAACGTGTACGGTAATGGCGATTTCGGGGACGGGTTGCGCGACTCGGCCACCGAGCGTCGTCGTAGTCTCGTGCGCGATGCGGTCGGGGACGCGGTCGAGGACGTTTTGTATCGCTTTCGCCTACATCGGGTCGGGCTCGACGTGAGCGACGGCTATCGCCAGCGCCTCGAGCGTCTGGCGCAGGCGGACATACAGATCCTGCTGCTCGACCTCGCGGACGTGGTCGAGAAGCACGTCGACTCCGGCGTGCTCTATCACGGTGATGGCTACTGGATCTCGGAGCCGATCAGTCGGCATGGCGACTTCCTCGTCGATATCGCCCGACGGGTGGGGCAGCCAGCGCTGGCCACGATGTTCGAGCGACGCTTTGCCGAAGTTGCGTCCGATCCGGGATTGCCGCTCGTATTGCGGGCACCGAAGGAGCGCAAGTACCTGGAGCTGGTAGTGCCGCAGTCTTGCAGTCGCCGCGTCTATCCGATCCTGTCGAATAGCGTGCGCTGGCTGGCACGCCCCGGTGGCTGGGTGCGCGCGTTTCGGCGTTACAGGCGGCGTTTCGCGGGACTAACACGGGCCTGAACGCGCCCGCACCTGGCGTGATGCCGGCAGGGGCGCGGAGCTGACCTGCTAGGTGATTTTCGGACCGTTTGATTCTTGAGAGGATGGCTCTCCCGGGCAAGCCGAGGGAGTCATGAGTGTCAACCGGCGTCCAACTTTGACCAACCGGTGGAGTGAACCCCTCGAAGTGGACAGATTGGGTCCGGCCGATTGACCCTGTGCGGTGTGGCGCCCGAGGAGGGGCACATGAGTACACGCCAGCACCGTCGTTACAGCACCGAGTTCAAGCTCCAGGTCGTCAAGGCGTACCTCGATGGCGAGGGCAGCCTCAAGGCTCTGGCACGCCGCTACGAGATCACCCACACGCTGACGTGAGCTACGTCGACGGCGAGTACGGCGGCGAGCTGCGCTACACGACCAATGCCTCCGGCAGCTGGCGGTTGGTCAAGATCGACGCGGCCAACAGCGATTTCGGTGGCAGCGCCACCGACACGGCGGTGGCCGTCGACGCTCAGGGCAAATTGCACATCACTTACTACCGCGACGGTGGGCTCACGTACGCGACCAACCGATAGCCGTACCTCCAGGG
>Ga0315287_10008882_pt1 | contig 10162 bp, 11 predicted proteins | sample YL17G11_0_MG_FD_205037 | JGI IMG/M metagenome (GOLD analysis project Ga0315287, IMG submission 205037) | Sediment microbial communities from Yellowstone Lake, YNP, Wyoming, USA - YL17G11_0 | ecosystem: Environmental > Aquatic > Freshwater > Lake > Sediment | place: USA: Wyoming | collected... | reverse complement strand
AAGACAGCCGGCGGCAAGGTGCTCCTCCTCCACCTCGGGCTGATGGGGGACGACGTGCCGGCCTACCTCAAGGACGCCCACGATGCGGTGCCCGCCTCTCTGGTGAAGGAGCTGTGTGAGCAGCACGGCATCGACGCCGCCTTCGCCGGCAACTGGCACGGCTACCGGGAGTTTCCGGGCAACGTCTTCCAGTGCGGCACGCTCTGCCCCACCGGCTTCGACAACCCGGGGCTGGAGGGCTACGGGCAGGTGCTCACTTGGGACTTCGCCACGAAGACGATGAGCCGTGTCGAGGTGGAGGGCCCTCGCTTCCTGAAGCTGAAGACGAAGAGGCTGCCGCTGCACATGGCCCTCCCTCCCGGTGACCTCTACGTCCAAATCATGGCGGAGGCGGAGCAGGTCGCCGGCGCGAAGGCGTGGCTCGACACCGCCCGGGACACCGGGCTGGTCCTCGACGGCGAGGTGGTGCTGGACGACGTGGAGGTGAAGGTCGCTGCTCGCACCGCGGCGACGGTGGCCCGGAGTGCGAAGACCCTCGATGAAGCGGTCGCCGGGTTCGTGGCCCAGATGCCCATGCCGGACGGGGTGGATCGGGAGGCGGTGCTGGCCCGGGTGAAGGGATACCTGGGCGGCGCTGAGTGACTCGGTCAGGGTCGTTGTCGTTGTCAGGGTCAGGGTCGGGGTCAGGGTCGTTGTCGAGGTCGAGGTCGGGGTTAGGGGAGGCAAACCGATGAGTCACCTCACGACGCGCGCCATGCAACGCCTTCAAGGCGTGCGTGGGAGGGGGCCTGAGTGGGAGTGCGCATGCGGCGCAACCCCAATAGGCGTGCCTCAACAAGACTTCGTGACGATTCGCGTAGCCCTCGACTTCGAGCAAGGGCGGCACGTGGAACTTCCGACGTGCCCCCAATGCCAAGTCCTCTGGGACGAGGCCCTCACGAGAAGAGGGGGGTCCGGGGGGATTCATCCCCCCGTTCCTTCCCAAGAAGACCCTCCACTGGTGAAGGCCATGCGCAAGGCATACGGAGAGGGACTCGTAGAGCTATGCCCAAGGTGCGGTGGACAAGGGGTAGACAAGGAGCACGAAGGCCCCTGTGGGCTCTGCCACGCGCCGGGCACAAGTCCTCAAATGAGCCGCCCCTGAATTTGGCGCGGCGTCGCGTGTGACCCCTCTAGGAGAGAACCGACATGATGGTCTGCATTGAAGGAATCGACGCCGCTGGCAAGGCAACGCAGAGCCGCCGGCTGGCGCACCGGATGAGCGGCAAGCTGTTCAGCTTCCCCGACTACACCACCCCGATCGGTCACATGATCAAGGGGCACCTCTCCGGGTACTGGCACGCTGCCGCGGGGACTGAACTGGAAGGTGACGCACTGGTCATCGACCCGAAGCGGTTGAAGACGATTGATGCGGTGGTCTTCCAGGCGCTCCAGTTGGCGAACCGCATGGAGCACGCGATGGAGATCTCCCAGACGATGGCCGGAGGACTGCACGTCATCTGCGATCGGTACTGGCCGAGCGGAGTCGTCTACGGCACGGCGGACGGGCTGAACTCCGCGTGGCTGATGGACCTCCACCGCTGGCTGCCGCAGCCTGATGTCTTCATCCTGCTGGACATGGACCCCACGATGTCGGTGGAGCGGAGGCCCGCCCGGCGAGACAGGTACGAGAAGCAGAACGGGCTGATGCAGGAGGCGTCCGGGCTCTACCGGAAGCTGTGGCAGGAGCAGACGCTGCTCAACCCGCTGCGGACTGCCGGCAAGGCGAAGTGGTCGGTGGTGGACGCCAGCTTGACGGAGGATGAGGTGGCACAAGCCATCTGGCAGGAGGTGACGGGATGAACGTCCTCGGCGTGGACATGCAGGGCTACATGCTGCACGAGAAGCTCTACCGGCTCCTGCTGCCCACGAAGGGCATCGTCCTGATGACCGGCCCCAACGGGGCGGGGAAGTCGTCAGTGATGGAGGGCGTGGCGACAGCGGCGTGGGGTGAGACGCTGCGCGGGACTCCAGGGTGGCGGCAGGAGGAGTCCGGCGAGGTCGGGCTGTTCACCGACATGGTGGAGGTGCAGCGGACCCGCAAGGCGAGCGGCACCGGCAAGCTGAAGTGGAACGAACTGGGGAAGCCGGCGACGGAGTGGGAGAACAACCCGAAGGCGCAGGCGGGGCTGGACGCCATCATCGGGAGCTTCAACGTCTGGAGGCGCACCCACGTCTTCAGCAGCCACGACGCCGAGCACTTCACCATGGCGACGGACAGCGAGCGGAAGCGGCTGCTGGAGGAGATCCTGAACCTCAGTCGCTTCGACGACGCCCTCGACAAGTGCCGGGCCGACTTGAAGTCCGCGAAGGCGCTCCTGCTGGGCGGGGAGTCTCAACTGGCGGTGCTGACCGGGCAGCTTGAGGAGTCGGAGCGGCGACTGGCGGACGCCAAGAGGGCCATCGCCACCCTACCACCGGAACAAGACCTGACTCTCCTGAAGGCGGAGCGGGTGCGGTTGCAGGAGATGGTCCGGGGGGTGTCGGGCGACCGCGAGCGGGTGATGAGTCGGATGAGGAAGATGGACCTCATCGGGGCGACGCAACTGGCAGAGGCTCGGGAGATGGAGCGGCGCGCTACGTCGCTGTCTGGAGGCGACTGCGACAGGTGCGGGCAAGGCATCCCCGCGGAGTTGATCGCAGGGCTCCGGGCCGATGTGGCGTCCCTGCGGGCACTGGCGGAGGCAGCCAAGGGAGCGGCTGCGGAGGAAGCTGCCTCTCTGGCGGTGGAGCTGTCGGAGTTGAACGACGAGGCGGACGCCCTTCAACGGAAGCTGACCGGCGTGGAGGGGCAAGTCACCCTTCAAGCGGGTGTCGCGAAGCAGTGGGCCACGGCGAAGGCCACCCTGGAGGGGGCTACCTCCGCGGTGGCGTCCCTGCTGACCCGAATCGAGACGGGCACGGGCATCGTCGCCACCCACCGGGACACGGTGGCGGTGCTGAACGTCGTGGACGACGTGCTGGGGATGAAGGGAGCCCGGGCGCATGTGCTGGGCACCGCTCTCCGCGGCGTGGAGCAGGTGGCGAACAGTTGGCTGACGCGCATCGCCGGCCCCGGACTCCAGCTTCTCCTGAAGTCCTACACCGAGAAGAAGACCGGCGGCGTGAGCGACTCCATCAACCTTGAGGTCAAGGGTGCCGGCGGGGGCTACGGGTACAGGGCCTCAAGCGGCGGGGAACGGCGGCGCGTCGATGTCGCGCTCCTGCTGGCGCTGGCGGAGGTGGCGAGCGCCGCGCACGGCACGACACCAGGGACCATGTGGTTCGATGAGGTGTTCGACGCCCTTGACGAGCAAGGTGTGGACGCCGTGAGGGATGCACTTCTTGAGCTTTCCGCAGACCGTGCGGTCGTGGTAGTCACTCACAACCAGATGCTCGTGGACCGGCTTCCGGCAACCCAACGAGTGCGCTTCGACACAGGCGTTGTGGCGCGCAGCAAGTGAGGACGCATGTTGAAGGCGGTGCCGAGTGCCCCCCGTTCCTACGGTGGCGTGGAGAAGACCTCACCGCCCCCTGCGGCGAGGGCCTACGACGTGCTGGCCGGCAAGTGGGACTCCCTCTACGTTGACCGGCGGGCGGTAGCGGAAGACGCCTTCACCTACGGGCTGGTGGCGGACATGCTGTCCGGGGGCTCAGTGCTGGATGCCGCCTGTGGGACAGGGGCCCTGCTCGACCATGTTTCTATCCCGCTGGCGAGCTACCTCGGGGTGGACATCTCCACTGGGATGCTGGACGTGGCGCGACAGAGGCACCCGGGCTACCGCTTCCGGCAGGAGTCGATGGTGGAGTTGAGCGGCATCTCTGAGCACTTCATGGATGCGGTGTTCAGCCCCTACTGCGGCTTCAGCTACCTCACAGCGCCCGACGCCGCCTGGAGTGCGGCCCGTGAGTTCCATCGAATCCTGAAGGCGGGAGGGCTCCTCATGGTGATGGTGTACGGGGCCAAGAGCCGGGAGGCCCACGCCTACGAGGTGGCCGTTGATGGGGTACAGGTGCCCCGACAGGTCTGGCAGCCCGCGGAGTTCGCCAAGCTGTTTCAAGACGCTGGCTTTCAACAGGTGCAGGTGCGGGGGTTGAGCTACTTCGTGGATCGCCTGCCCTCCACGCTGCCTCAGTGGTTGTTCAACGCATGGGTGCGTGCGGAGGCTGCCCTGTTGGGTCGGAAGTTCCCCGGGGCCGGCTACTTCACCTACGTCACCGCTCGAAAGTGAGGAACTGATGCCGCGCAAGTACCTTGGGACGGACGTGTTCAATCAGGCCATCGACCGGATGCGAGCGGTCTACGCCGAGGGCCACCGGGTCGTGGTGAGCTTCTCCGCCGGGAAGGACTCCTGCTGCACCCTCAACGTCTGCCGCATCGCGGCGACGGAGGAGGGCCGGCTGCCTGTCGAAGTGGTGATGCAGGACGAGGAGATCGCCTTTCCCGGGACCTACGAGTACGCCGAGCGCATCGCGAAGGACCCGGACATCGACTTCAACTGGCTGGTGATGCAGCAGCCGATGATCAACATCTTCAACCGGGAGGCTCCCTACTGGTGGTGCCACGACCCTCTCCTCCCGCCGGAGAAGTGGGTGCGTCCGCCTCCGCCCTTCGCCAAGTTCATCCCTGAGAAGGAGATCAGTCAGATGACCGTGCCCTGGCGCTTCCCCCCGCCGGAGGGGAAGAAGCTGGTCGCCACCATCGGGCTCCGCATCCAAGAGAGCTGGAGCCGGATGTACGGGCTGTTCTCCAGCGGCGGCTACCTGACCAAGCCGAACAAGTGGGGCGTGGTGTCGGCCCGGCCCATCTACGACTGGTCGGACGACGATGTGTGGAAGGCCATCAAGGACAACGGGTGGGACTACAATCACGCCTACAACACCCTTCACAACATGGGCGTCCCCCGCCGGCTTCTCCGCATCGGCCCGCCCACGATGAACACCGGCGGCATCACCAACCTGTCGAAGGCTGCCGCGGCGTGGCCCCAGTGGTTCGCCAAGGTGGCGGACAGGCTGCCCGGCGTCAGGACCGCGGCGAAGTTCGGAGCGCGCTCCTGCCGGCCCGACCGTGGGCAGGGTGAGACGTGGGAGCAGTGCTTCCAGCGGGAGTGCATCGACAACGCGCCCAAGTGGGTGGCTGCGCGGGCCATCATGGTGAGGGATTCCATGCTGTCCAGCCACCACCGGCACTCGACGGCTCCGTTCCCAGAGGTGAAGGGCTGCTACACCTGTGGCGGGAGCATCGGAAGCTGGCGGCAGATGGCGCTGGCGATGTGGGGTGGTGACCCATTCAGCAGCAAGACCTCTTGGCTGCTGGACTGGGTGGAGCCGGAGTTCTTCCGCCCGGGAGCGGGGACGTGGTTGCGTGACGGCTCCCCGGAAGCTGCCGCCAAGGCCAAGGCCAAGGCGGAGAAGGCTGCGCTGAAAGCGGCGGTGTAGCCATGAGTGCTGTTCATCTCTCGATCGCCATCATGGCGCACCCCAAGCGTGCGGACTTCATCCCGAGGCTACAGGCTCGCCTCGACGGGCAGGCGACGTTAGTGTTGGATGAGCGGAGTGAGGGCTGCTGGCCCACCGCGCGCCGTGCGTGGTCGGCATTTCACCCGGAGGCCACGCACCATCTCGTCATTCAAGATGATGTGATGCCCTGCCTTGATTTCGTGGCCGGGGCAGTCAAGGCCCTTGAAGCTCGGCATCCCGACGACTTCGTGTCCTTCTACGCCAACCGCGGCGTGATGCTGGAAGCGAAGGCGATGGGCGTGGCGTGGGCTGTCATCGGTGATGGGGTGTGGGGGCAGGCATTTTGTGCTCCGACACGCTTCGTTCGCCCCTTCATCGAGTGGTCGGCTCGGCACATCTCGGAAGAGATGGTCGCAGACGACGAGCGGTGGGCGATGTTCGTCCTCGCCATGAAGTCTCACGTCTGGTGTACGGCTCCGAGTCTCGTGGAGCACATGGCTCCAGGGGCGAGCCTGATCGGGTATTCCAATCGAACGCGGGTGGCTCGGTGGTTCATCGGTGAGAACGTGAGCGCCTTGTCGGTGGATTGGAAGAAACCGGGCGCTGTGGAAGGCAAGTCGGGGAGCCTTGGAACCTACGTTGGCAAGTATCGAAAGTTCATCAAGGAGCCGGTCACCACCTACATCTCGGATGCCCCGTGAAGCCGGAGATGACCTCAAAGGAAGTCGATCAGGTGGCGGCGAGCCTGCTGGAGTTGGGGAGGAGCCTCAACCACCAGATGGAGGTACTGGAGTGGGGTGCCGGCGGCAGCACCGTCTACTTCAGCGACCTGCTGCGAGGGCACGGCATCTCCTTCCGCTGGGTGTCCATGGAGTACAACCGCCTCTGGCATGAGCGGGTGTCCGCTGCGGTCGGGCCGGGTGTCGAGGTGGTGCTGTTCGACGTGGGCAACACCCGGCGCGAGCAGCGGGACCTTCCGATGGACGAGTACGTCGCCTACCCGCGGACGTTGAACCGCAAGTTCGACTTCATCCTCGTGGATGGGCGCAAGCGGCGGCGGTGTCTGCTGGAGGCGTGGGAGTTGGTGGCCCCACAAGGGCGGGTGCTTCTCCACGACGCACAGCGCCGCTACTACCACTGCGCGATGGCTGGTTTCACCGGGCTGTTCCTTGGAAGAAGGCTCTGGGAGGGCCGTGTATGAAGATCGGGATTGTCGGCTTGGGGTTCGTGGGGAACGCTGTTCGGGCCTACTTCACCGACCTCGGCGTGGAGGTGCTTGGGTACGATGGCCCGAAGGGTGTCGGTAGCATGGAGGCGGCTTCACAGGCCGACGTGGTGTTCATTGCAGTGCCGACCCCCTCCAAGCCTTCAGGTGAGTGCGACGTGTCCATCGTGGAGGAGGTGTTGGGGGCGTTGTCTGTCTTGAACAGCGCCTACCCGCGGTTGGTCGTTCTCAAGAGCACGGTCCCTGTGGGCTACTGCCCTGGAGCGGCTGCCCGGTTTCAAGGGATCCGCCTTGTCTTCGCACCGGAGTTCTTGACGGAGGCGAGTGCTGTCCTCGACTTCGCGACCTGCAACCGGCTTGTGCTCGGAGGGGACGATATCGACGTGGAGGCGGTGTCGTTGGTCTTCCGCAAGAGCGACCCTGCGAGGTGGGATGAGGGGCGCGTGGTGGAGCTGCGGGTGTCGTGGATGGAGGCGGAGTTGATCAAGTTGATGGGCAACGCTTTCCTGATGACGAAGGTGCTGTTCGCCAATGAGATCCGCAACCTTTGCGTTCAAATGGGGGTGGCCTACGACACCGTGCGGGCGGGCGTGGCTCTGGACCCGCGCATCGGTGCCAGCCACCTACTGGTCCCCGGACCTGATGGGCAGTTCGGCGCGGGGGGTCACTGTTTCCCGAAGGACATGGCGAACCTTCTGACGCTGTTCAAGGAGCATGGGGTGCCGGAGCGGGTGTTGTCTGCCGTCAACCAGCGCAACCTTGAGGTGAGGTGATGGCCCCCCTCATCGTGGTCATCCCTTCGTACAACCGACCCGAGAAGTTGGCGAAGACGGTGGAGGGTGTGCGTCGGGAGCTTCAACCAGAAGACGTGGTGGTGTTCGACCAGCCGGTAGGGAAGCCTGCGGGGCTCGGTGGGGCGTGGAACACGGTGGTCCGCATGGCGACGCAGAAGCATGGCCCGTCTGCACGCTACCTGCTGCTCGACGATGACTGTCACTTCCCGGTGCTGGGGAACCTTGGGCACGCCCTTCAACACTTCGACGACGACCCGCTTCTCGGCATGGTGCAGGTGCAGGCGCTCCCGGGTGTGTTGTCTCCCCGAGGGACGGTGTTGCCGTTCATCATGCACGCTTTCCTAGCTCGGGGAGAGGTGTTCTTCGACTCCGCCGCCGGTCCAGGGGTGAACTACGACCCGAGGGAGACAGTTTCGATTGAGGTCGGTATGTCTCTCGACGTTGGGTTCGCTGGGTGGCGGCAACTCCGAACGCAGCGAGTTCGCATCATCCGAGAGATGGTTGCCCGCGCGACGACCCGGGAGCACAACGCCACCAAGAAGTACGATGGAGGGATTGAGGGGTCCGTCAAGGATGGGGCTCCGGTGATCTGCTCCTTCATGGAGCGGTTTGTCGAGACAGGGTTGGTGACGTGCCGGACGCACTCACGTCAGGGTGCGGTCATCCCGTGGTATCCGAGCGTCCGGCTGACCCCTCGTGGGGCGCTGGCTTGTCGCAAGGCGCAAGGCGTTCGTTCGATGGTTCTTGGAATCCACACAGGAGGTTCACATGGCGAAAGAGAAGCAGACTGAAACGATGGTGGCGGGGACGGACGTGGTGGCGATGAAGAAGGTGAAGGACAAGGGCAAGAAGGCGATCGAGAAGAAGGCCCAGTCCCTCACCCGGCTCGTCGTGGAGTACGTCTCGGTCACCAGCATCAAGCCGAACAGCTACAACCCCAACCGGCAGGACCCGCACGCCTTTGAGCTGTTGCTCAAGTCGATGACGGAGGACGGATTCACCCAGCCCGTCGTGGTGCAGCGCGCCACCCGGGAGATCGTGGACGGTGAGCACCGCTGGCGTGCGGCCCAGCACATCGGGCTGACCGAGATTCCGGTCGTCTTCACCGACATGACCCCGGAGCAGATGCGGATCGCCACGCTGCGCCACAACCGCGCCCGCGGCGATGAGGACATCGAGTTGACCTCCCAGGTGCTCCGCGACCTCCGTGAGCTGGGTGCCCTGGAGTGGGCGCAGGACAGCCTGATGATGGACTCGGTGGAGATGGACCGGCTCCTCAACGAGATTCCGGCCCCGGATGCGCTCGCCGGCGAGGAGTATTCGGAGGCGTGGAACCCGGAGAAGGGCGGGAAGGAAGGGACGGCGGACTCGGGGCAGATCGGCGCAGGGCACACCGTCTCCGGCACCCCACAGGCGCTGCTCAAGGCCCGGGAGCAGGAGGCTGCCATCGCCGCGGCCAAGACCGACGAGGAGAAGAAGGCGGCGGCTCGCGACCACAAGGTCTACCGGCTTGCCCTCATGTTCGCCGGCGAGGAGGCGGAGGTGGTGAAGGCGGCGCTGGGCGACCAGCCGGCGCTGCGGGTGCTGGAGTGGGCGCGGCGTGAGGTCGGCGCGGAGAAGCCCTCATCCCTGACCCGGCACAAGTAGAGGGCATGGCTGCCAAGCGAAGCAGGTCCAAGAGGAAGCTGGACGAGCAGTACACCCCGTCCAGCTTCTTCGGCCCCCTCAACCGTGAGTTCCGCTTCACCATGGACCCCTGCGCGACCGCGGAGAGCGCCAAGTGCAAGGCGTTCTACACGAAGAAGGACAACGGGCTCTCCCGTCCCTGGAGTGGGAGGGTCTGGCTGAATCCGCCCTACTCCAACATCGGCGCGTGGCTGGCGAAGGCCATCGAGGAGTTGAAGTCGGGGAGGGTGACGAAGGTGGTGGCTCTCCTGCCGGCGTGGACCGACCGGAAGTGGTGGCACCTCTACGTTGAGCCGGCCCGGGACGCCCCTCACGGCCCCAAGGTGCGCTTCGTCAAGGGTCGGGTGGTCTTTGGCTGCCCCGGCAACCCACAGGGCAAGAAGCGGGGCTCTGGGACGTTCCCCAGCGTCGTCGTCATCTGGAGGAAGCCCCGGCGCGTGCGGCTCCAGATGGCGGACCCGCGGCAACTGTCGATGGACTGGCTGAAGTTCGGATGCTGAGAGGAGACACGGATGCGACTGTTCTGGCTGTCGTTCGCAGATGCCACCAAGCCGAAGGGGACTCAGTTCCTCGGAGCGTGCATGGTGAAGGGATTCGACGAGAAGGACGCAGTGACGGAGGCCCACCGGCAGGGCTGCAACCCGGGCGGCGAGGTGCTCATCGCTGACTTCACCGACGACATGGAGAGCATCCACCCCTCGTGGCTGAACGTCCTGATGGACAAGGCGACCATCGAAGCCCACGACTCGGTGGAAGCGTGGGGCTCGCCGCGCCCGAACTGACCGGGTTTCGGTCACTGCTTTTAGTGCATATGGTGCAGAGATAGTCCAATCTGCGGAAGCTGCCTCTGCTCGCTTCAAGCGATGCTGCGGGGTTGCTTGAGGGCCGCAGATGGCGCGCAATCTGCATAGTATGCTGTCCATGGACAACAACAACAGCGTCCCCGGAACGAAGACGAAGCTGGACCCGGCGTGCTGCC
>Ga0315287_10008879_pt1 | contig 10164 bp, 10 predicted proteins | sample YL17G11_0_MG_FD_205037 | JGI IMG/M metagenome (GOLD analysis project Ga0315287, IMG submission 205037) | Sediment microbial communities from Yellowstone Lake, YNP, Wyoming, USA - YL17G11_0 | ecosystem: Environmental > Aquatic > Freshwater > Lake > Sediment | place: USA: Wyoming | collected... | reverse complement strand
GCCCAGCGATCGGACCAGCAAGGTCTTCGCCAATCCGGGCACACCGATCAGCAAGGCATGACCCCCGCAAAAAATGGTCAGGAGCACGTTCTCGATCACCTCGCGCTGGCCCACAATCATTCGGGCGAGCTGTTCGGTCAATCGGGCGCGTTGTTCGGCCAGTTTGGAAATGGCCTCGACATCAATTGAGTTTGTCTCTTCGACCGCGCGGGAGATGCTTGGGGGTGTCATGTTGTTTATTAATCCTTCTGCCATCGTTAGCTTTAGAACACATTACCCTCTGGTTTGTTTCAAAATTATGCGCGATTTACCCCGGTTACCCCGCGAGTCAACGGGCGAATCCGCCCCCCGATACCTCTATCCTATTAGCGCAACGCGGTTTGGCGAGAAAAACGAAAATGAACGGAGACTTTTCTGCCATCCCGGGGTCTTATTCATGATTACGACGTAGAAACGCTTGGACGACTCAAGGTGTAATGGCTGGAACGATGAATGGTTATCCGGTTCGAAACTCCGGCCAACCTGGGCACGCCCGGCGCCAAAAACAGCCGGGCCATCCCCAATGCCGGTCCCGCCATCTATGAAGTGGCGCATCATCCGATATTGCCTGCGCCCCTCCAGGACGTCGTCGTCACCGCCCGCGAGTGCCTCATCCGTTTCGGCGAGGTCCAACCGTCCGGCAGCATCGGCGCTTACCGGGTGTGGCTGACCAAGAACAACTCAACCAAATGGAGCAGCCGCCTGAAACTCCACAACACGCCGCTCGATGCCACGTTCGTTTACGGCATCTCGCGCGTTATTTACAGCAGCGGCGCCGCTTACGCCGGCAGTCCCTTTGTTCGGCCGGGGCCTTGCAGATATTATTCTCCTGCCATCGCGGATTCACTGATTCGTTCGATGTTGTCATGGGTGTGCGTGCTCTATCGGTTTCAGGGTGACTTGGTATTCGTAGAGGCCGCAGGGTATCGTGTATTGGGGAAGGGGTTTGGCGCCCCAACTGTTAATGCCGCCCAAGCCTCGCTGACGATGATCGAGGTTCACGGTCAGGAAGTCGCGGCGGAGAAGCTCATGAGTGTGGCGGGACTGCTCGAGGTCCTCCTGAGTGTAGGGCCAGGCACTCACGCTCAGCAGTGATGTGCCGGCGGTGGCGAGCAAACCGCGTCCTTCGGAATCGGTAAAGGCGACCCACCGGACATCGGTTCGGTTGCCGTTCTCCTGCGGGCGAACATAATCGGTCACCAGTTCAGCCACCTTGCCGGAATAGCGACCCACCATGGCCGCGGCACGCCGGTCCACGTAGTTTTCGTGGGGTCCTCGTCCAATCCACGTCATGGTATCCAGGCGGCCGGCGATGCCCAATTGCAGCCCGACACGCGGGATCTCCGGCAGGTCCGTCTCGGTGATGATCTTCATGCCCACCTCCACCGCGCCGCTGCCACGCACCTGGTAGGTTTGGGTCCAATCCACATGACCGTCGATCATGGTGCCGCGAACGATAATGCGAATAAGGCCAGGGGTCGGCTGCGTTGCCGATGTGGATGTGACGACGCGCTCGGGGCCGGCGGTGCGCCACTGTCCCAGTTCTTTGAGCATGAGATCGACGCTGGCGTTGTCGTTGTCAGTCTGAGCGCGCCAAAAATTGGGAGCAAGCGGGCGCGCTAGAAGCTCCCGGTCGCGATGGGCAAACGAGCTCAGGGATCCATTATGCCGGTCGATGCGCAGGGAAAACTCGGGGCCGGAAACGACGTAGTCGGCATCCGTTTCCGCAAGCCGGAGCGGAGGCCCGGACGGAGCAGGATTCGCTTTGGTCGGGGCGGGTGGGGCTGCCAGAGCGAATTGATCGGAAGCAACGCGGTGGCCCTGTCCCGCCCAAGCGGCAGCCGCAGCCAGCGCGAAGTGGACATTCAAAAAACACTCTTGTCCCGCGCGTGCCTTGAGCGAGGGGATTGGGATGGTGACGGCCTTTTCCTGTCCGGGAGCGAGGCGAGGCAGGGGAAAGCCGCCGTGAGCAATGACCGCGCCGTCCGCGATCAGCTCGTACGTGCCCTTCAGATGAGCAAGGTCCAGGAAGTCATGGCGATTGCGGATGAGCATGCGGCCGCGCGCCAGGTCAACGGCGGCCACGTGGACTGGCTGGTAGACGTGCTTGACTTCCAGGAGCGGAGGCCCGGGAGTACGATCCGGTCGCACCAATCCGTTGCAGTTGAAGTTGCCATCCGAAGGCGCGCCCGGCGGGCCGTAATCGCCGCCGTAAGCCCAGAACGTGCGGCCCTGGGCGTCGCGCCCGCGCAAGGCCTGGTCAACCCAGTCCCAGACGAACGCGCCTTGAAGATGCGGTGAATTCCAAATCAAGTCCCAATATTCAGTCAGGCCGCCGACGCTGTTGCCCATGGCGTGGGCGTATTCGCAGAGAATCATGGGGCGGTCGGGCTGCCGGGCGGCATATTCCGCGAGCCGGCCCGGCTCGGAGTACATCGGGCAATAGATATCGGTGTGGGCTTGGAGCCGGGCGCGTTCATATTGAACGGGACGAGACGGATCGCGTTGACGGACCCAGGCGTAAGCCGACTCAAACGCGGGCCCATCGCCCGCCTCGTTTCCCAGCGACCAAACGATGATGGCGGGATGGTTTTTGTCTCGTTCGACGAGGCTTTGGACGCGATCAAGATGCGCCGCTTGCCATTCCGGTTTGCGGGCGAGGGTCCGGCGCGGATCGTAACCGACGCCATGGCTTTCGATATTCGCCTCGTCGACCACGAATAGTCCATAGGCATCGCACAGGTCGTACCACTCGGGCATGTTGGGGTAGTGCGAGGTGCGGACGGCGTTTATGTTGTGCTGTTTCATCAGCACGATGTCGCGGAGCATCGATTCGCGGGAGACCGTGTAGCCGGAGTCGGGATCCATTTCATGTCGGTTCACGCCCTTGAGGCGGATCGCGTGGCCATTGACCAGGAGTTGGGCCTGGCGGATTTCCACGCGTCGAAATCCGGTGGCCCAAGGGATGACTTCCAGAATCCGGCCGTCGGCGCCCTGGAGTTGGAGAAGGAAGGTGTAGAGATGCGGATTCTCCGGCGACCACGGAATGGGCTGCGCCACGCGGCCCGTCAAGGTGATCCGTCGCGATTCGCCGGCGGGTACCGAATCCGCGCGGGCGGCACTGGTCCAGATCGTTTCGTTGTGGTCGCCGATCAACGATGCCACGCAGGTTTCGCCGGGAGACGCAGCGGATCCACAGTTGGCCACATCCACTTCCAGCGAGACGGTGCCGTCGTGGTATCGATCATCCAGTCCGGCGCGGAGGGTGAAATCGCGGACATGCACCGGCCCCAGCGCCTGAAGGTAGACGTCGCGAAATATCCCGCTCAGCCGCCACTTGTCCTGATCTTCGAGATAGGAGGCGTCGGAATATCGGTAGACTTCGACCGCCAGCAGGTTGTCGCCGGCTTGCAGCCTGGGGGTGAGGTTGAACTCGGCGGGGCTGCGGCTGTCCTTGGCCATCCCGATGAAGCTCCCATTCAGCCACACCTGGAAGGCGGATTCCACCCCGTCGAAATGAAGCAGCATCGCGCGCCCCTGCCAATTCGCCGGCACGCGAAAGACGCGGCGATAAGAGCCCACGGGATTGCGGTCAGGCGGGATGTTCGGCGGATCGACTTTTCCCCAGGGGCACTTTTCGTCGCTGCGCATGAAGTTCACATAAATCGGGTAATCGTAGCCGTGCAGTTGCCAGCAGGAAGGCACGGGCAGTGTGCGCCAGTCGCGGTCGTCATAACCGGGTTCGAAGAAACGACGCGGCCGGGCATCCACGGTTGGCGACCAATGAAATCGCCACTCGCCGTTGAGCGAGACGAACCAGGGCGAGGCGGCGCGGCGTTCCGCGAGTGGACGGCGCGGATCGGCCTGTTGGACGGCCGACACCAGATCGGGATACGAGCAGAATGTGGCGCGAGCGGCCTCGCGCCCCAACTGAACGGTTTCCGGCCGGGCCCAGTCGGGCATGGCCGCGGTTGCCGGATGCGCCGGCGACAGGCAGCCAATCACGAGCAGCAGTAAAGAACGACTCCGGTGAGAAAGGACAGCAAGGCTTTTCATATCGGTGGCCAACACCGTAGCGACTCTCCGCGTGGTGTCACGTCCGAACAGTCTCTCCGTCTGTCCAACTGTCGCCGAGCCAACTTTCTGAATTGGATATGATTGTGCAGAAAATCCGGTCAATTTGGGGTGCAAGAGGCGATTTTCGGCCTTGATTTTTGCCCCTAAAGAATCGGCGGGCCTGCGGCAATCCTGTCCCAGCCATTGCGGACTCACTGGTTCGTTGCCGCCCGAAAATAGGCTTAACAATCGAGCGCAAGGTCAAAAAAACGGGCTCCTTTATTCGAATCTCCTTCTCATTATGGCCTTTAGCTTGGCGACAGTTGGACTTCCAGAAAAACCGGACTGGATCCGGCAAGCCTCCGTCAATCATGGTGCTGTTTCCGTTTGTCGGTGAATCCAGCGAGTTTACGGCTGCCAATGAAATCGCATGGAATGACTCGGGCTTTTGGTTGGTGCCGGTGGAGGTCCGACAGCGCAACTCGTTGGTTGACTGCATGCCGATGGGGGCGATTGACGCGGTAATGCTGTAGGATTATTCATGATTGATGCACCACCGCAAGCAGTTGGCGGGCGCGGCTGGCGCCCATGAAAAAGTCCATTTGGCTCTGTTTGTCCGGCAACTCCGCGAACGCTTTCAGGTCAACAAGAATGACGGCCAGTGAATCCAGGCCCTTGGCTTTGTTGATGGAAAGAAACGAAAGCTGGCCGGTTTGTTCTACCACGTGTTCCGCCAGCGGTCAGACGCCAAACTACGCTTCGCCGCTTTCCCGGAGCCCAAAAGCGATGACGCAGTCGCTCAACCAGATGCCTTGGGCTTTCATGCGTACGAGAGCCGCACGCACTGACTGGACTTGTCCCTCGCGTTTGGCCCGGAGCAGAATCCCCACGGAACCGGTCAGGGCCAGCCCGTGGAGTCGGGCCATGCGACGCCCCGCCGGTTCATCAATGGCGACTGTTCCGATCCGCTCCTCTAGCGCCAGTTGAATGACGGAACCTTCACCCCGATCCAGCGCTTGGCCGAGGAATGGGGTAAGTTTCAACGGCTGGGTCCGCTTTTTCAGCCAGACCGCCTCCTGAAATTCCCGCAGACCGAAACTGGCCGCGCCACCCGCCTCAATTTCCTGACAGACCTCCAATGGGACGATGACCTCGCGATAAAGCACGGCCAGCAGCCGCAAATCGCCGCAAGCCGCCGTTAGCGCCAAAAGGGGACCGGTGTTGATGACCAGTGAATGGAGGTCAGGCATGTGCCAAGTCGGATTGAAGTTCCGTCTCGTCCAGATCCACCATCGCCACACCGTAACGGTGGAGACTCAGCAAGAAAGTGGTGCGGCTCATGCCCGCGAGCGCCGCCGCCACGCCGGATGACACCCGTTTGGTCTCGAACAGTTTGACCGCCATCGCCATGCGCGCCTCGGCCTCAAATTGGTCCCGCGTGGTCTGCAACACGTCCGGCAGACTGTCTGGATAATCCACTTGCATTCGCATAGCGGGAATATCCGCTGGAAACGCGGCGGCGACAAGCCGAAACCCGCCAGTTCCGGTCATGCACAATGTTTCCCCGTTCTACCGATCCGGCAATGCCCGTTGTTCGATTGCACCACCGCCAACAACTGCCGGGCGCGGCTGGCGCCCATGCAGAAGTCCATTTGGCTCTGTTCGTCCGGCAATTGTGCGAACGGTTTAAGGTCAACAAGAATGACGGCCAGCGAGTCCAGTCCCTTGGCTTTGTTGATGGACAGGTGGGCAATCTGGCCGGGCTGTCGATGCTCGTATTCCACCAAGGGCCAAGCCCCGATTTGGTCCCATCCGGCCAGGCAGCTCCTGGATTTCTGGCGGTGCGGCGAGAGAACGAGGATATCATCGGCCCGACAAAATCCGCCGATAATCCAGTTCGTCACGACTTCATTTATCTTGGATATTGCCTTTTCCGGTGCAGTTTCATGAAGTTCCACGTCAGCACCGTCCGGGAGAATGCCCTTGTGCCGGAGTTCATTTACCAGCGGCGCGGTTGCCTCGGATTGCAGGCTCTTGAGAAATTGAAAGACGGGACGGGAGTAGCGGAGAGCGTTGGCGAGCCGGACATGCGTGGCTTGCGACAGATGCCGCCGTAACGTGCCAACGTCAAAGGCGGCGGGATTGCGAAACAGGGGGCGCTGTCCGGGATCGTAGAATGCGGCCATGGGCGCATTGGTGCCTTCATGCAGCAGTTTCCAATAAACACTCCACCAACCGGCGCCATCGTCATCAGCGGGTTGGTCGGCAAAGCGCGTGTCGTGGTCTTGCGCCTCATCCACAACCAGGCCATCAAAGCGCGGCTTGAATTTCCCGGCATTTACGATCTCCCTCATCCGCGCGGGAACGACCTCGTTGAAAAACTGCCGCCGCTCCTCATAATCGAGGGGTTCCTTCCATTTGATCCGGGCCGACTGAAATATTTCGCGCGCCAGCATTTCCCAACTGCGCACGGCAATCGCTCCGCATTTTGGCTTCCGTTTGGCTACCATCGCTTCGAGGGTTCGCGCCAGGGCCAGATTGTAGCAAAGAAGCAGAACACTTTTACCCGATTCTCGTTCTGCCAGCCGGTAAGCCTGCTCGAACGCCAGCCAGGTCTTTCCGGTGCCCGGACCGCCCTGAACAAGATGCTGACGGTTGTCCCTCATCCGAGGGGACTGAACAGATCGTGGAGGTTGGTTTGGGTGAACGAATCACCGAAGCGGTAGGCAAACGCCAGTAGCCGTCCGCCGTTACGCAAGAAAACCAGGATGTCCCGGATTTCCTCTGCTGTGAACATGGAGCCGGGCTGAGCAATCCAGCGTTCCTTGCGCGCATGGTAGCGACCAGTCGGGGGCGGAACCACCACCAGCTTGGTCCGTGACAATAATTTGCTCAAGGGCTTTTCGGTAGTGGCCACGTAGGTGCGGCCCATTCGGCAAAGCAGTTGCATGATCCCGGCGAAGTTGCTGACTGCCCCGACTGTCGCCAAAGCAACTGCCTGAATTGGAGATGATTGTGCAGAAGAACAAGCCAGTTTGGGGTGCAAGAGGCGATTTTCGGCCTTGATTTTTGCCCCTAAAGAATCGGCGGGCCTGCGGCAAGCCTGTCCCAGCCATTGCGGACTCACTAGTTCGTTGCCGCCCGAAAATAGGCTTAACAATCGAGCGCAAGGTCAAAAAAACGGGCTCCTTTGTTCGAATCTCCTTCTCATTGTGGCCTTTAGCTTGGCGACAGTTGGACTTCAACGGTTCTATCGCGTGGTGTTGATCCAATTTTAGAAAAACGGATTGTGCTCCTTTTCTTCGGCCACGTTCGTGAATGGGCCGTGGCCCGGGCACAACAGCGTCTCCGGCGGCAACGACAGAACCTGTTCGCGCACTTTTTGCAGCAGCAGTTCGGTCGAGAAAAAGCCCCGGCCGATCGAGCCGGCGAACAACGAATCCCCGATGATCGCGGCCAGCGGGGCGTTTTCGGGAAACCCCCCCACCACATAAGTCACCCCGTCGGCGCTGTGTCCCGGCGTTTCCCGCACGGTCACCCGCAGGCTGCCGACTGCGACGCAATCCTGGGGACGATTGCGCTGGGCCACCGGCGCCCGGCTGGCGCTGGTGTGAATCCGCAATCCGGGAACGACGGCTTCGAGGTCGTGCTGCGCGGCCACGTGATCCTCATGGGTGTGGGTGACAAAAAGGTGTTTCAGATCCAGTCGATTCTCCGCCACCAACGACAAGATGGGCGGGGCCTCCCAACCGGTATCGAACAAGGCCGCCTCGCGGGTGGCCTCATCCCAAACGAGATAACAATTCACCCTATAGCCCCCGTTCGCCGTCACAATCGGCCTCAGCTCGCGCCAGCGGCTCAAATCCACCGCCGCCGGCAGCCAACCGGCGGCGATCTGGTCCAGCTTGACGGGATCCAGTTTCAAAAGGCGGCTCAAGGCGGGCAAATCAAAGCGCTTGCCCGCGTATCCCGTTTCCTCAAGTTTCTGAAGTTCCGCGACGGTCAACCCGGCGATGCCGGCCGCGGCGTTCAGCGTTACGCTGGCGGCATCGCGCGCCTTATGCAGGATATCCCCCAGATGATCTTCGAGTGTCATCCCTTCAATGATAGCCTGATCCGGCGGCAGCGTCCAGGCGGGATTGCCGTGGCCAGCGGTTTCGCAAGGGCCATCGGATTTTGGAAGTGGGGCAGGAACTCGGATTTTTCCAGACAATCGTTCCGCGTTTTGGTCGTCTGGATCTCCCGGTTCAAGACAAAGCATACCCCTTGGGGTCCTCGTCGCTATTTTTCCGGCGACGGCCCCGCTATCCGGGCCGGTTGGCGTGATGGCGTGTTAGTGACTTTGTCTTGCTTAACCGCTGAAGCACCGAATGGGCCAACCACAGAGCAACGAGCGGTAAATACGCCGACGTAGCTCCTGAAGGGTTACCTTGCCCAGTCGGAAGAGTTTGCCGTGCAGAATGGCAAAGGCGTGAAAGAGCGTGAAGGCGATGATCTTGATCCACAACAAGGCCAGCACCGCCACCGGTTGGTGATGAGAGCAATGGGTCAGGTGCCAGTGTTGGGTTAACTCGCAGAAGGCGTTATTCTCGATCTTCCAGCGCAGGTGACCGAAGTCCCGGATCGCCGCCCCGCCATAGGGGTCCAGTTGGCCCGCCACCACCCAAATCCAGTTTTGTTCTTTTTCCACCGTCTTCCACTTCTGGCCCGCTTGCTTTCGCTCCGTCCAGGACTCTCGCACGCGGACCACCCGAACCGGGTCGGTATACGTGTCGCTAAAACGTAGCGAAGGCACATCCCAGATCTCCACCTTTCGCTGCTTGGGCTTTTCGCCTCGTTCCACCACTTGCGTCGGCTGGCCCTGGGTGAGCGCCAGGGCTTCCTGGTAGATTTCGTAACGTTCCTGCTTGAGCACCGCGATCACCGGCCACCCCAGTTCCTCGACCACCGTTTTGAGAAACGGCCCGTTGGTATACCAGGAGTCCACCACCACCAGATCAAAGAACCTGGGTCCATACTTCTGGCGCATCCGGCGAAGCAGTCGCAAAGCCGTCGCGCATTCCTCCTCGCCCGGACGCATCGGCTCCAGGTCCAAAATCACGCTCAGCCGCGGCCCGCTCAACTGCGCGTACACTTGCTTGTGGTAGTATTGCGTCTTTTTGAATTCTTTTCCTTCGGCGTCTTTGCAGGTGACTTCACGGATCAGGCAATCCTCGCAGCAGCGGTGGTCACTGCAAAACTGTTCGTTGGCGTCCAGGCTAACCACCAGCAACCCATGCATCTTGCTGTCTTCAAAAGCTTTGCCGCGTTTGAGCCGGCGGTTGATGAAAATGCCCGCCCGGCGCAACTGCTCCGGGTTCATTCGGTTGCTGGCATAGCCGAAGGTATCATGGCTGATGCGCTCAGAGTAGCCCACCCACCGTTGCCATTGGGGCAGCTTGGTTTCTTCCTCTAACTGTGACAAGCTAGGGGTCTGGATGACTTCGCCCAGCAGCAAGCTCAGCCCCACCGCGCGGGAAGGAACCTCCGGGTCAGCCCGGCCATCGGCAAAACAACCCGCCAGCAAGGGCAAAGAGAAATGCTTCCCCGCGTAGGAGACAAACCGCCCCAAGTCTTTGAACTGAGACTCAGTCATCGCCAAGGTTTTCCTCCCGCCGGAGCAACTGGGCATTGATCTGGGAGAGTTCCTCCAGTTGCCCTTGCAGTTGACGGTAATGCTCGATGGCGCTTCCGGCGGCTTGTTGCTGGGCGGGGGTCTTGAGGAGGAACTTGTTGATCTGGCCCACCGCCAGGCACTGGGTCAGATAGTAGAAGGGTCCGTGTTTATCGCCCCCGTGGTGGCAATAACAGTTGGCTTTGCCACAGCGGGAGAAACGCTCCACGAGCGAGGCGCGCAAGAAGTCAGGGTGGATTTTGAGCTGGGAAAGGAGGAATCGCTTGCGCTGGCGCAAGGCGAGGGTGGATTTGGCGGTGTCATGTATCCTAGCCATATATAGGGAGAGGATAAGCAAACCACCGCCCAGGTCAACAAAAAAGAAAATGGGGTCAGAATGCGAAAGTGCTCAGAGC
>Ga0315287_10008878_pt1 | contig 10165 bp, 9 predicted proteins | sample YL17G11_0_MG_FD_205037 | JGI IMG/M metagenome (GOLD analysis project Ga0315287, IMG submission 205037) | Sediment microbial communities from Yellowstone Lake, YNP, Wyoming, USA - YL17G11_0 | ecosystem: Environmental > Aquatic > Freshwater > Lake > Sediment | place: USA: Wyoming | collected... | reverse complement strand
ATTTTCCGCTCATCTTAAATCCACCGAAGTCATACGATCGGGTTGGAATATCGATACGCAAGCTTTCAAAAATTATGGGACCACCGGAAGGGGGAGGATCGGTATAGTAATATGGATAATCGATAGCGGACCCTTTGCATTCGATTAACGGCATGTATCTATAGGCGGTGTTGATCCCGAAAGACCAATGCGGCGTCATGAAATAGATCAGCTCCGCGGAGAGAAGCGCGCCGGTGACGGGCCTCGAGAAGCTTTTGTTATAGATGATGTTATCGAGTCTCGCAGGTCTAGCGGAATTAGAACTTTCGGAGCCAAGATATTTCATTTCTATATTCCCGTAACCGACGCCGGCCGCCAATTTTAAGATCGTTTTCTTCACGAAAACGTCGGGTATGGGAAAGAAGGATGCCGTCAGGAATAACATGCCACCATTGCAGGATCCGGCGAAATATGCATAGCCTTTATAGCTATATTTCTTGCCCAGAATTTCGCGAGAACCTGTGACGGAATAATCTCCAAGCGGAGCATAGATCAGCCCCAGGGCAAATTTCCGGCTCAAAGAATATTCGACGAAGACGTCCGGGAATATACGAGCATGTTTCGCCTCGGGATAAATGGCCTTGAATAAAATGCTATCAATCGTATTGGCAAATCCGATTTCTTTAATAAGATTTTCGAGTTGGTTAATACCGAGGGGCCGGATAAACCGGAATCCGAGGCCCAGATGAAACCGGTTGAATTTTCTCGGCGGGATCCTCTGCTTCGATTCTTCCATTGCCGTCAGAATTTCGCCTTCGGCGATGTTCCCGTTCTTTAATTTCAGTATTAGATTGATTAAAAAATTATTTTCCATTGCGGGGGTAATCCCGGGAAGAAGCAGGATCGCGATCAAAACGCCGGCCCAAACGACCTTAAGCGATAGGGTCCTGCCGGAATCAAGGGCATGTCTTTTTCTCATCGTAATTCTCCTTGTCCTTCTCATACTCACGATGATTAAATACATTATTCGCGAGGGCGAGTTGTCAAGGCGGCGTTAAATCAATGTCAAGAAAATGTTAAAAAAGAGCCTGCCTCAAATTCCGATCAGCCCTTCGCAAAAAATCCCTATAGAATAAATAAATAAATAGGGTTTGATGCGATCAGATTCGGCTACGAAGCGCGAAGAAGGCGGGGCCGGATATTGAATGAAAAGCTATAAAACGACCCGGTTCTAAGAAATGAGGAATGGGCGGAAGCTGAATCCTGTACTTGGCCAGGGTTTGCTTGCCTTTTTCGTTTTTGAGAATGACATAGACGGTGTCGCTCTTGATGAAAACGTTGTGCGGACTGCCGAATTTGACGAGGTCGCCGAATTTGAGGTTGGCCCGGTAGAGGTATTCGCCTTTCGGGGAAAAGATATCGATCGGCTGGACCGCCGTTTCCTTGTCCAGGTTCGTGACGGCAAAAATGTAAATCAACCCGTTGACCGATTGAATGCGGTTGAAATGCGTCATTTTGTCGGGAAGCCGGGAGAGGATTCTCTCGAGATTTTCGCGGGGCATCTGTGAATCGGCAAGATGATTCCGTTTGCTTTCCGGGGAGGCGGTCAATTTTTGCCGTTCGAGACCGAACGACCCTTGGATGTTGCCGGAATGATTGGCGGTGTTGATCGTGTATTCGTCGCTGCGTCCGAAGAAGAGAGCCTGTCCGTCATCATCCAGCATGACCTGGGGGATGAGGCTGAAGATGATCACCATGGGGGTGGGAGGCGGATTTTGACCGCGGGCGGCCTGTTCGGTGAAGTCCAAGAGGGTTTTTTCCTGGCCGGTGGAAAGATCGACCGCGGCCAGTTTTTTCTGGTGGGTCGACGATTGAGGGAAGGAGGGGGCATGAAGGAATTCGTTTTCGTTTAGGAAGCGGAGGGGAAATCGGAAGAAGAGATTGTTGTCGACGGCCCGAACAAACGCGCCGTCCTGGGCGAAATAATGAAGCTTATCCGGAGCGGCTAGGACGATTTTGTCCCCGGCTTGAAAACGGTTCATGTAGAAGGACAATTGGCCTTTGCCGCTGCCCTGGGGGGCGAATTGTTTAACAAAACGCCCTTGGTCGTCGAAGATGTAACTGATGTTGCGTTCGAAATCCCGAACAATGATGTTATTCCGGTCCGTGACGAGAAGCTCGGCGATGCGGCCGAAATCGGTATTCCCGGCTTTGTCGGCTTCCCAGATCTTTTCGGGGGAGAACTGCCATTCGCCTTTCGCGGGTTGGTCTTTCAGGTTTACCTGTCCGGAAAGCGTCAAGACCGTGACAAGCAAGCAGGCGACAAGCCAAAACGTTTTGTTCAACTTTAACATGTTCTTAACCAGTCCTTTCGATAAAATCGGCTAGATTGATATCCGCCGGTTGGCATCATAAGGGGGGCATTCCGGCTTGTCGACAAGGTCGATAATCTGAGACTAAATTACTTTATTTAGTAGATAATAATATAAATAAACAAGTAGCATTTCATAATTCAAGACGTCCTCTCGGGAGGGAAATGGAGGTTTTATGGTGGAAGGAGCTAGCGGGTCAGATTTCTTTTATATTCCGAAGGGGTCATCCCCGTATTGAGCTTAAAAGCCCGATTAAACGAGGCCTTTGAGTTGAATCCCGCCTCCATGGCCGTCTGGAGGATGGACTCGCCGTTACAGGAAGAGTCGGTCAGGCGGCTTTTCACCTCTTCGATGCGATAACCGTTGATCAGCGAGGTGAACGTGACTCGGAGTTCCTCATTAAGGAGCCAGGATAATCTGTGGGGCGTGACGCCCAGCTTCCCGGCGAGCGATTGGAGGGTGAGCGCGTCATCTCGGTAAATTCGTTCTTCCTCGAGGAGACGAGTCAGCGCGCTTTTGACCTGTTCCGCGACTTCGGCGGACATCAAGGGCTTTTTGGCCGCCGTCCCAGCCCGGGCCCGGCGGCGAACGAAAATCCAAATCCCTGAAGCGACAATCGCCAGGATAAGGATCCCGATGGCGATGCGGAACAGGTTGTTATAAAGGAAAAGAGCTGTCTTGGCCCGGCTTCCGTCCGGAAAGGCCAGGACGATTCGCTCGCCCCGGCCGATCTTGAGCCCGCTTTCGTCCAGGTTCATCATGTAATTGAGGCCGTTGTCGGAAAGAACGGTGGCCAGGGCTTCGTCCCAGGGGATGTCGAGCATCCGGTAGGTCACGGGGTCGTTGATCGACGGATCCAGCTTGAGGGGAATTCCGCCGGTTTTCTCAAGATAGGCGATAACTTCCTGGAGCCCGGCCTTGGAAAAGACCAGGTCGATGCGGTGTCCCGAATATTTCTTAGCCGCGAGGTTGTCGGTAAGCCGCCGGGGAGAAAGGGCCGAGGCGTCTCCCGGGACTTGGGCGAGGGCGGCACCCAGGCACCCCAGTAGGACAACAGCGGAGAGGATGACGGATCGGAGCCGAGAGATCTTTCGCCGTGAACTGCGTACTCCCGGCCGCGCTCTCTTCATAATCGGGTATTCCGTTCGATATGTTATCCCAAGGCGTCCGGGGGCTCAAGTCGAGCGCCTGCCAAAGGAATCCTCCGGCGGAAGGGTTAGATTCCACCGCCTTCGCGCGTCCCTTTGACATAGGACCAGTGGGAATGGACGATTTTCCAGCCGCCGGCTGTTTTTGCATAGACCGCGGTGCAGTTCCACGGCTCGCGTGATTTCGGAGAACCGTCGGCCTCGAGCCTAATCGCAATAAACTGATAAAAGAGAATGGCGGAATCTTCGAAGACCAGGACATGCGGTTTTCGGTATTCGATCGAATCATAAAGGGTTTTTTCCCGTAGCCGGTCGAACTCATTTTTCATTTCTCGAATACCGTTCAGCCGACCGGCGGTTTTGTCGTCGAAATAGGTGGCTTCGGGAACGCAAAGACCCAGATAGCCGCCGAGATCGCCTTTTCTCCACATCTCCCGAGCGCCGGCTTCCATGCGCATGATCTCCGCCGCTGTCCCCGTTAAACCGACGTCCGTTTTCGCGGTGTCCGGGGCTTGGGCCTCGGGCCTTTCGGGCAAATGATGTTGAAGATAAGACCAGTGGGTGTGGGCGATCTTCCAGTTGCCTAGGATTTTTCGATAGACCTCGGTCGTGTTCCAGAAGGATGTCCGGGAAAGCTTGCCTCCTTGATCCTTTCTGAGGGAATGATAATTGTATGTCAGTATGGCCGTGTCTCCGTAAACCGCGACTTGCGGCTTCACGTATTCGGAGGCGTCATAGATGACCATTCCTTTGATCGGTTCAAGATATCGGATGTAATCGGCATTGCCGACGATGGGAGCGCTTAAATTCGGGTCGAGATAGATCACCTCGTCGGCGGAGATCTCGGTCCATTTCATCGGATCGCCTTGCCGCCAGGCTTCCATCGCCGCGTCTTCGATTTTCAGTATCTGATCCATGAGCGCATCTCCTTTTTCCGGTCCAGAATACTTCGCGACGGCGCACGGTTTCAAGATTGCTTTTCCTTCCTCGGCCGCAAATTGTCGATCACTTTGGCCGAAACCCAGTAGATGTCCTCGTTGCCGGCCTTGGAGCTGGTGAAAAAGAGATAGCGTCCGTCGGGCGAGATGGTCGCGCCGTATTCGGAACGTTTGGAATTGACTTCCGGTCCCAAGTTCGCCGGTTCGCTCCAGTCGCCCCGCCCGTCCCGGAAGCTGACATAGATGTCCGCTCCGCCGATTCCGCCCGGGCGTTCGGAAGAGAAAATGATCGTTTGTTCGTCGGGGGAGACGAGGGCGTCGAATTCGCGGAAGCTGGTATTGATCGGCGCCGGCAGCTTTTCGGGGGGCAGGTATTTCCCGTTCGAAAATTTCGATGCGTAAATGTCGTTCGTGTCTCTCCCCTCGCGCTGGGAATTGAAGTAGAGCGTTCCGCTGAGAGTCACGACGGGGTAATAATCCTCGGCGGGGGAGACCGCTTCCGGGGCGAAGGGCTCCGGTTCGCTCCAACCGGAGCCGTTCCGGCGTGAGACCCAGAAGTCGTGGTTCATCCGGTCTTCCTTGCCGCCCGCGCGCGGGCGGGAAGAGCAAAAGACAAGGCGCTGGTTGTCGGCGCAGAGGAAGAGGTCGATGTCGTCGTATGTCCCGGAGAAGGGGAGCGGGCGGGGTTCGGTCCATCCATCACCTTCCTCCCTTGTAACCACGAGAACCGATGGGCGGCCCGGAATTCCCCTGCGGGAGAAATAGAATTCCTTTCCGTCGGGTGAGAAAACCGAATTCAACTCCCCGAATTTCGTGGAGACGAATCCCGGCGCGAAAACCTCCGGCGTCATCCCCGGCGGCTTCTGGCCGAGGTAGGGGCCGAACAGCTTGGGGAAGTCCGATCCCTGCGCACCGACGGCGAACGTCGCGGCGAATAACAAACAGATGGTCAAGAACGCGGTTTTCTTCATCGCTCCTCCTGATTCCATGATTGTGTTATTTTGATTCGATAGAAGACAACCCAACAGAAGCTGAAACATTGCCCGGCGATTGTTTTCACCGGGGAACGACCGCGCCCGGGAAGAATCGCTCGGCTGCTCACAGCACGATCCGATAGGCCGTGTCTTTCACGCTGAACGTCGTGAACGGCAGTTCGATGGAAAATCCGTCAACTTTCAGGATTAATTTTTTCTCGCTTTCGACGACATCGGGCGCCTGCTTCAAACCGTTGATGACCAATCGGGTCACCCTCAGAGAGTTGTCGAACCAAGTCAGGCAGGGATGGTCGGCGATACGCAAGCTTCCCGTGTCGTTTCCGGCCGCGAAGATCATCCGGTGGAAAACCCCGCCGTCCTCGAGCAGTTCGATTTCCAGGGGCTCGAATATCCGGATGGAGAGGGGCCGGGCCGAGGCGTCGATCTCGAGGCGGTATCCGGGCCGGGCGGCATACGCGTCCATTTCCGTCTTTTTCTTTTGTTGCCAGGCGGCGAAATCGGTTTCAGCCGTCGTCTTCATCCCCTTAACTTCCGCGGCATCGAATGACCGCGCTTCTCCGGGCGCCGCGCTCACGGTTTCCCTCAGAATGTCTTCCAGGAAAAGCGTGTCGTCCTTCTCCAAGGCGGCTTTCCAATCCGGCCGCAGTTTGTCCAGGATCATGGCGATCCAGCGGCCTTCCACATAGCCGAGGTCCCGAATCCCCGCCGGCGCGATGCCGTTGGTGATGTTGGAGGCGTTGAGAGGATCCAACCCGCGGGCGACGCGCTCGATATAATCAGACAATCCTTCGGTTCGCTGAAGGTCTTTTTCGTACTGAACGAATGGTGCGGGAAGCCCGGCCAGGCGCTCTTCGCGGCAGCGCAAAGCCGCCCCCGCCCAGCCGGCGACTTCCGTTTTTGCCTCGGATACAACCGCCCGTTGAAAGGCCTCTTTTTCTTTTCGCCGGAAGAACAGCGCTTCTGCGGTCTCCTTCGGATACAGAAGCAGCAGACCGTCATTTTGCCGCCACTGGGGGTGTCGTCTTCTCTGAAAGACGTGGAACTGCTCGTGGACGATGATCCCGGCCATGTCCTTCAACGCGTATTGTTCGCCCGTCCTCCGCGAAGACGCGCTGAGAACGCTCGTGGCCGTCCAGGTTTCCCCCAGCCGGATGATGGAATTGCCCCGGGCCTGGGGGTGTTGTCCTCTGAACACGGAAACGCCGGGATGTGTTTCCACCCGGATGAATCCGTCGGGGATGTTCTGCGAATGAAAGAGGGATGTGTCGCGGCCGTCGAAAACGAGGACCGGAATTTCCGACGGTTTGAATCCAGGCCAAAGCGCATCCATCCGGCCGGCGGTCGCCAGCGCCATGACTTCGAAAATGTCGGCGACGGGAACGCTCGGGTTCTGAGAGCCTCGGATGCCGGAGCCCCTGGTTTCTTCGATCCGTCCGAAACAGGGCAGAAAGAGGATGAATGCCGCAAACGCGATTCCGAAACGACGCATCATAACGCTCCCTTGGCCCGAATGGGCGAAATATTTCTTTCCGGCGTCCCGCCGGGCATCAATTGGTTTCGGCGAACGAAAAATGCTGCGAGACGACGACCCACTTGCCGTCGGGAAGAACGCGCGGGGCCTTGAAATAGACCCTCTTTCCGTCCGGCGCGATGACGACGGGGGCCATCCCGGGCAGCAGCAGGAAGATATCCTTATAGAATTGCCTGGCTTGGTCGACGTTGCCCGGCATGCTCCCCTCGTCTTTTACCGGCAGATGGGTCAGGGCGATATGATCAGGAGTGAAGACTTCCTGGAGATATTTCGCGATATTGGGCTCGAAGGGAAACCAGTAATGAAGGACGGCCAAATCGATAGAAGCCGTTTCCAGGCCGAATCCCTTAAAGGTCTCGGGCTTCCCCGGCGAATCCCCTTCGTGGAAAATACTCCGGCCGTTGAGGTCGAAAAGATACATGAGATTCATAGGGGATTCGCTTCTGCCGTGGAGGGTGCGGACGGCGGTGAGGGGAAGCCCGGCCGCCGCCGTTTTCTTGATTTCCCCGACCTTGAGATCGAGCGATATCACCCGCGGCTCAAACCTTGTCCAATCGGTCGCGGCCTTGCGTAATTCCGCGACCGCGTCCGCCGGGGCGAGGAAGATCACTTTGGGCTGCGATTCCAGAAAGCGGATGGCGACGCCCGGGGCGAAATGGTCCGGATGGTTATGCGTGACGAGAGCCAGCTTCACTCCGTCGTAGGGCGCTTCGCCTTTGATGATTTTCTCGAGCGTTTCGGAAGCCGGAGCCCGGTATTCGGGATTCGGTTTGTCGAACAGGGCGTCGATCAGGACCTTCGTTCCGCCCGAGTCGATGAGCACGCCCATGTTGGCGATATAGGTCAGGGACAACGGCGCTTTATCGTTTTTACCCGCCGGCTCCTTGGCCAGCGGGAAATAGGCGTCGGCGAACCGTTCACCCAGAAGGGCGAGGGCATTGAGAGGCTGCGGGGTTTGGACCGGAGCCGATGGAGCCGGCGATACCCCGGCATAAAGCACCGCGCCCAGGACCGGAGCGATAACCCAACAGAGCATTCTACGTGTTTTTTTTGATTTTTTTCTCATCAAACGATTCGCTTTCCGGCGATTTGCCTATAAATCGCCTCGATGTTGTTCGCGTGGATATCGAAATCCCGCAGTATATGACCGGGTCGATTTTTTTCATGAGAATGAATTTCTTTGGATTTCCCATCGGCTCCGAACATGCAATATTCAGGCCAAAATTCGGCTTTCCCGGGGACCTGTCCGGGATAAAGCAAGATTGCCAAAAGCAGGCCTCTTGAGACCAATTCCAGGCTCCAATCGAAGGAAAGGCAGAGGATGCGGACTGATTCCAAAGAAGGGTGTGCGAAAACGAACAGGTCGATGTCCGATAACGGGACGGGCATGACACAGTTTCTTTCCTACACTCGGTAATAATCTTGACAATTCCATTACTTCGCCTGGGGGCAATTGGTCAGGGGAGAGCGGACCGTTTGTGGTGACCCTCTTGAAAGTATGGATATTGAAAAAAGTGTCCTTGATAAAAGGACACAGGAGATTTTATAGAAACTTAAGCAATTCCCGGAGGTCAGCAAGGACCGCTTCCAAGTCTGGAACCGGATTAACAAGCCTTCCGAGTTCCCTCTCCCAATACGGCTTCAGCGTGTCCTGCAGGTCTGGTGGAAATATCTGGGCCGGCCCTTCGTATTCGAGGGATTTGACGGCGAGTTTTTTTACGAAAACGCGCCTGATCGTCTGTGTGTCGAATTCCATTTGGAAGAGCTTCCATAGGTCAAAGTAGTCGCGGCATTTCTTGCGTTCGATGGCCGCCCTGAGCTTAGAGGCAAGAATCTCTTCCAGCGACTCGACCTGAACCCTGAAGGGAACATAATCGGAATATTCCTGCGGAATCGCCTTCCTTACGGGCCTGTCGACGACTTCGTCCATGGTCACGCCGACCGTAATCCAATTCCTGTCAAGGACGCCTTTGTACTGGACCTTGAGCTGGAGATAATCGGAATTGAGGTGGCTGCTTTTTAGAGCGAATTCGATGCCTGATTTCGCTTTAACCTCGGCCAAAACGATTCCGATGCCTTCCAACCGTGTCTTTAACTCGCCGTTTACGAGGCTGAAGTCCAGGTCCTCGGAAAGCCGCCATATTCTCGGGAAATAGACTTTTGAAAGCGCCGTTCCGCCCTTGAAGACGAGGTCTTTGTCCTGCGCCAGGCCGAACAGCAGCCATCCGAGGACGTAGTCCTTCTCGACCATCATGAGGCTGAGATTCCGCCGCCTCGCCTTCTCCAGAAGCTCGCGTCGATCAATCAATACATCCACCTTTTGGGATTTATTTCGACGTTGACAAACAGCTTCCACTTTCCGGAGTACTTGCCCTTCTTCGGGCCCATCTTGTCGAGCGCGGAGTATCCTTCGGTCAGTCTGATCCCGGCGATGGCGGCGCTGTATTTATCGAGGAGCCCGGCTGCTTCGAGGATGAAGCCGAGCCTCTTGAAGACCGCTACGTTTTTATTCTTGATGGCGTATTCTCTGATTTTCGCGAAGTCAAGTTCCTCATGGTTGAAGTAAATTGCCCTGGCGATTTCGTCGATCCCTCCTGCGTGTTCGGGATGGCCGAGGCAGTCGACCAGAGTTTTGTTCTTGTCCGATATGTTGACCTCGCGGCCCTCGATAGCGGCTTTCTCGACCCCAAAAAATTTTGTTTTTGTGAGTTGGACAAAAACGAACTTCGCATGGAGCACGCGGACCGGTTTCTTTGCTTTAGGCGTGCATACGAAGACAGTGGCGGGAATCTGATCAGAGAGGCCATGGTAATTCAGGGCCGACCACATTCCGACGTAGTAGGGGCTGGTCAGATATGACGCGATGACGAAATCATGGACAATGAAGCTTTCCGCTCCCCAAACCCCGATGTCAAGCGGGACGATGGCATACAGCCCGCCTTTGATTGCCAGAACCCATTTCTTCCTCTTGAGGTTATGGATTGTGCTGTACGGGAGTTCATTGAGAATGGCTCTCGCGTCTTGCGCGGTGAAAACAGGTTTGTTCCGCCTAGCGAGCTCGGACAGGAGACGCGATTCCTTCTTGCCTATGCCTTTTCTATACTCTTCTGTATTTTCTTTCATAATAGACAATATATTACAGATATATATAAGTATTTAAGCTTGTTTCACGCTAATGTCAAGCCCCGCGACGAGTGCGACC
>Ga0315287_10008877_pt1 | contig 10165 bp, 10 predicted proteins | sample YL17G11_0_MG_FD_205037 | JGI IMG/M metagenome (GOLD analysis project Ga0315287, IMG submission 205037) | Sediment microbial communities from Yellowstone Lake, YNP, Wyoming, USA - YL17G11_0 | ecosystem: Environmental > Aquatic > Freshwater > Lake > Sediment | place: USA: Wyoming | collected... | reverse complement strand
GTCGTGGGCCGTGCGCCGCGCCGCCACGGCCAGGGCGGGCACGCTCTGGGGGGCGGTGGCCACCACGCCGGCGGCCTTGGCCACCGCCCACGCCGAAGCCGCGGCGCCTGGGCCCTCGGGCTCCGGCGGCGACACCGGCACCCGGTCGGCACGGTCGAGGCTGTCGGCCCAGCGGCCGACGCGGCGCACGGCCCCGGCGAAGGCCCCGGTGACCACCTCCGACACGGCCTCGCCGACGGCCCGCCCGGGACGCGACGGCGGTTGGTGGTCGCCCGAACGGTGCTCGTCGCGGGGTGGTGGGGCCCCAGCGTCGGGGGGCTGCCTGTCATCGCCGTCGGGCACGGGCCCAGCTTTGCACGCCGGGCCGGGCCGCCCCGTAGCATCCCCGCCGGGAACGGGGACCACCACGGCGGTCCGCAGGTTGCGGAGCGCCGGGCAAGGGGGGGCCATGACGATCAACGAACGGGGCCCGGAGGGCGACCGCAGCTACGCCGCGGTGCGCGACCGGCTGTCGATGCCGCTCGACGAGGCGATGATGACCCAGCGGGCCGTGCGCAAGGTCCTGCCCGACGACGTGGACGACGACATCGTGCTGCGATGCATCGAGCTGGCGCTCAAGGCGCCCACCGGGTCCAACGGCCAGAACTGGGAGTTCGTGGTGGTGCGCGACACCGCCACGAAGGCCGCCTTCGCCCGGCAGTACCGCCGCATGTGGAGCATCTACGGGGGCATCGGTGACCGCCTCAAGGGCGACAACCCGGCCATGGCCAAGGTGCTCGGCGCGGTGGCCTGGCAGGTGGAGCACTTCGAGGAGATCCCGGTGGTCGTCGTGCCGTGCCTGGTGGGGCCGATGCGGTTCGTTCCCACCACCGTCGGCCAGTCGAGCCACTACGGCTCGATCTACCCCAGCGTGCAGAACCTGTTGCTGGCGGCCCGGGCCATGGGCCTCGGGGCCTCGCTCATCACCCTGCCGCTGTGGAGCCAGACCGTGAGCCGCAAGGTGCTGGGCCTGCCCTTCAACGTGCACCCGGTGTGCATGGTGCCCCTCGGCTGGCCCCGCGGCCGCTACGGGCCCACCACCCGCAAGCCGGTGGGCGACGTGGTGCACCTCGACCGCTACGGCTCCCGACCGTGGCGGGGCCACACCCCGGACTGATCCCTGCGTGCCCCCGCTCGGTCGGCCGGCTTGGGGGGATCGGTCGGCCGCCGTGGCAGACTCCGGCGATGGCGACCATGGTGATCGGTGCGGGATTCGCGGGAGCGGCGGTGTGCGACGCCCTCGAGGCGGGTGGCTCCCCCCACGTGGTGATCGACATCCCCACGCACCCCTGGCTGGTCGACCGCGACGACGCGGCCGCGGTGCTCCTGCGGGCAGAGTTGGACGCCGGTGGGGTCGACCGCATCGTCAACGCCACCGGCCGGCTCCGCGGCACCGAGGACGAGATGCACGCGGCCAACGTGGCCTTCCCCCGGTGGCTGGTCGCCGCCCTGGCCGGCACCGGGGTGCGACTCGTGCACCTCGGCTCGGCCGCGGAGTACGGCGACCCCGGCTCGGCCGAGCCCGTGGCCGAGACCGCGACCTGCCGACCCGAGGGGCTCTACGGCGAGACCAAGCACGCCGGCACCCTGGCCGTGCTCGGGGCCCGCGCCGCCGGCCTCGACGCCACGGTCGCCCGGGGTTTCAACCTGGTGTCGGCCCACCTGGCCCCGGTGTCGCCCCTGGCCCAGTGGCTGCGCGACGTGGCCGCCCTGCCCGACTCGGGCGGCACCATCGAGGTGTGGGAGGCCGACACGGTGCGCGACTACATCCTGTTGGCCGACATGGCCGCGGGACTTGCCGAACTGGCGGTGCACGACGGGCCGCTGCCCGAGGTCGTCAACCTCTGCTCGGGGGTGGGCCTGCGCTACGGCGACGTCGTGGCGGCCATGGTGTCCGCCGCCGGCAAGTCCGCCGAGGTGGTGTCGCTGGGCCAGGGCGGGATCATGACCGTGATCGGCGACAACCGGCTGCTCACCGAGCTGACGGGCCTGGTGCCGCGCATGTCGGTGGAGCTCCTCGTCGGCCACGCCGGCCTGTGATCGGCCGTCGCCCTGGCGGGCTGGCGGCGCAGGGTTTGCGGTTCGGGCCGACGGCCCCGAAAATGGCGGATCCCACCGGCGGGGGCGACCGGGTGGGTCGACGAAGGGACTACCGATGCGAGCAGTGATCCTTGCCGGCGGGCGCGGCGTGCGCCTGCGTCCCTACACCACGGCGTTCCCCAAGCCGCTGGTGCCGATCGGTGAGGAGATGGCCATCATCGAGGTGGTGCTGCGCCAGCTGGCCGCGCAGGGCTTCACCGAGGTGACGATCGCCATCGGCCACCTCGGCCAGCTCATCTGCGCCTATTGCGGTGACGGCGCCCAGTGGGGCCTGCAGATCGACTACTGGAACGAGGACACCCCCCTCGGCACGATGGGCCCCCTCGTGGAGCACGTCGACGAGCTGCCCGAGCACGTGCTGGTGATGAACGGCGACGTGCTCACCGACCTCGACTACGCCGCCCTGCTCGCCGGCCACGCCGAGTCCGCCGCCCCCATCACCGTGGCCACCTACGACCGGACGGTGAAGATCGACTTCGGCGTGCTGACGATCGGCGGACCCGACAACGACCGCATCGTGGCCTTCGAGGAGAAGCCGATCGAGTCGTTCTCGGTGTCGATGGGCGTGTACGCCGTGTCGAGCGCGACGCTGCGGGCCTACGACGCCGGCCGGTCGCTCGGCTTCGACGAACTGGTGCTCGACCTGCTGCGCACCGGCCCGGCGCCCCGGGTGCACCCCTTCGCCGGCTACTGGCTCGACATCGGCCGCCCCGACGACTACGACAACGCCAACGAGAACTGGGAGCAGCTGCGCCCCCGGCTCCTGCCGTCGTGACCCCGCGAGCCCTGTGACGAGAGCGACCCCCGTGACCCCCGAGCCCGCGACCGTGGCACCGGCCGGCCCTCCGCCGGCCGTGCGCCCCTTCCACCTGCTCATCTACTCCGACGCGCCGGTGCGGGGCGGAGCCGAGATGACCCTGGCCATGCTCATGAGCCGCCTGCCCCAGCAGATCCGGGTCTCGGTGCTGGGCGTCGAGGCCGAGGTGGTCGACTGGCTGGCCGGCCACCGCCCCGGCACCGACACCCACGTGATCGCCCCCATCGTCGACCGGTCCGACCTGTCGGGCATGCGGGCCCACCGGGCCGCCTTCCGCCGACTCGGCGCCGACATCGTGCAGTTCAACCTCTCGACCCTGTGGAGCTGCCAGTGGGCCATGGCCGCCGCCTTGACGATCCCCGGCATGCGGGCCATCGCGGTGGAGAACTCGCCCATGGGTAGCCCGTCGGGCCTGTCCAACCGGCTCAAGCGGTGGACCTCGGCCCGCCTGGCCGGCCACGTGGCCGTGGGGGAGCGAACCGCGCGGGTGATCGAGGAGTGGGTGGGCCTGCCGGCGGGGTCGGTCGACCACCTCTACCACGGCGTCGAGGTGATCGAGCACCGGCCGCCGGCGCGGGCGTGGGAGGGCCCACTCGTCGGCACCATCGCCCGCCACGACCCGGTCAAGGGCATCGACGTGCTGTTGGCGGCCATGGCCCTGCTCGACGGGTCGGTGCACCTGGTCCTCATCGGCAACGGCCCCGAGCACGACGCCCTGGTGGCCCTGGTCGCGGAGCTCGGCCTCGGTGACCGGGTGGAGTTCCGCGAGGTGCCGTGGAGCGAGCGCGCCGGCGACCACCTCGCCGGGTTCGACCTGTTCGTGCTGCCGTCGCGCCTCGAGGGGTTCCCCGTGACGATCATGGAGGCCATGCTCGCCGGGGTGCCGGTGGTGGCCACCGACGTGGGCAGCGTGCGCGAGTCGGTGGCCGACGGGGTGACCGGTCGGGTCGTGCCCCCCGAGGATCCCGCCGCCCTCGCCGCCGCCATCACCGAGGTGCTGGCCGATGATGGCCGGCGTCGGGCCATGGGCGAGGCCGGCAGGGCCGAGGCCCTCGAGCGATTCACCCTCGAGGCCACCACTGCGGCCTACTGCCGCCTCTACGCGGGCGTCCTCGCTCGGCCGGGCAGCCGGGTGGTATTGCCCACCTCGAGGTAGCCCCGGCTGATTTCCCGGCGGGGCCCCGGGCATGGGACCATCGAAGGTCATCCTGCGGGGGTGTGGATGGCCCCGAGGGGCGATCGACAGGCGACCGGAGATGGCAGACCAGAGGGCGGAACAGGTGCCAGAGCGAAGCGATGCCGACCAACCGATCACCGACGCGGCCGCCGCCGAGCCCCTGGGCGTGGAGGCCCTGAGCGTGGATTCGATCGCCCGGGCCGAGGGCGTCGACATCTCCGTACCCGACGGCCAGCCGATCGTGGCCGTGCAAGGCCTGGGCTTCGTCGGGGCGGCCATGTCGGTGGCCTGCGCCACCGCCGAGACCCCCGGGGGTGCCCCTGCGTTCATGGTGGTTGGTGTCGACCTCGGCGACGCCGCGGGCCTGGGCCGCATCGAGGCCGTCAATGCCGGCCGCTTCCCCTTCGAGACCACCGACGCCGAGCTCGTCGAGGCCCTGACCGCAGCCCGCGGGCGCGGCAACCTGCTGGCCTGCACCGACGAGCGGGCCTACGGCCTCGCCGACGTGGTGGTGATCGACGTCCCCCTCGACATCGACTGGCGCAGCGACACCCCGGCGCTGCGCCTCGCCGGTTTCGAGGCCGCCATCCGCACCGTCGGCCGCCACGTGCGCCCCGGCACCCTGGTCCTGCTCGAGACCACCGTGCCCCCGGGCACCACCGAGAGGATCGTGGCCCCGCTGCTGGCCGAGGAGCTCGAGGCGCGCGGCCACGAGGCCGACTCGGTGCTGCTGGCCCACAGCTACGAGCGGGTGATGCCCGGCGCCGACTACCTGCACTCGATCACCCACTACTGGCGGGTGTACGCCGGGCAGACGGAGGCCGCGGCCAAGGCGGCCGAGGCGTTCCTCACCCAGATCGTCGACATCGAGAACTACCCGCTCACCCGCCTGTCGTCGACCACCGCGTCGGAGACGGCCAAGGTGATGGAGAACACCTTCCGGGCCACCACGATCGCCCTCATGGAGGAGTGGAGCCGGTTCGCCGAGACGGTCGGCATCGACCTGTTCGAGGTGGTCGACGCGATCCGCATGCGCCCCACCCATGCCAACATGCGCACCCCGGGCTTCGGTGTGGGCGGCTACTGCCTCACGAAGGACCCGCTGTTCGCCAAGCTGGCCTCCGAGGTGATCTGGGGCGAGCCCATCGAGTTCCCCTTCTCCACCGCGGCGGTGCGCACCAACGACGATGCCCCACTGGTGAGCCTCGCCCGCGTGGCCGACCTGCTCGGTGGCTCGGTGCAGGGCCGGCGGATCCTGCTGGCCGGCGTGTCGTACCGCCAGGACGTGGGCGACACCCGCTACTCGCCGTCGGAGACCTTCGTGAAGGCCGCTGAGGCCGCGGGTGCCACCGTGGTGGCCAGCGACCCGCTGGTGGAGCACTGGGAGGACCTCGACCGGCCGGTGTCGCGCGAGCTGCCGTCGCCCGACGGCTTCGATGCCGTGGTGTTCGCCGTGCCCCACGCCGAGTACCGGGCCCTCGACCTCGCCTCTTGGCTGGGCGATGCCCGCCCGGCCGTCATGGACGGCTTCAGCGTGTTGAGTCGCGAGCAGCGCGACGCCGTCGCCGCCCTCGGCTGCCCCATCGCCAGCATCGGCCGGGGCGAGCCCCGGCCCGTCCAGCCCCACCCCAGTCAGCACACCCGAAGCGAGAGCAACCGATGAGCACCCCCACCACCGCAAGCCCCGCCCATGTGGGCCGGGCCCTGATCACCGGCGGCGCCGGCTTCATCGGCGGCCACCTGTCGCGGCGCCTGCTGGCCGACGGCTGGACCATCGACCTGGTCGACAACATGAGCCGCGGCGTCGAGGACGACGTGCTGGCGGCGCTGACGGCCCATCCCGACTTCACCCTGCACATCGCCGACCTGCGCGATCCCCACGCTCTCGACGACCTGGGCGACGACTACACCCTCATCATCCACATGGCCGCGCTGCTGGGCGTGCAGAACGTGATGGACCGGCCCTTCGACGTGCTGCGCGAGAACGTGTCGATGCTCGAACGCCTGCTGGATGTGGGCCTGCGCCAGAAGGCCCTGCGCCGCTTCGTGTTCCCCTCCACCTCCGAGGTGTACGTGGGCACCCAGCAGCACTTCGAGCTGCCCATCCCCAGCCCCGAGACCACGCCGCTGGCCATCAGCCCCCTCGACCATCCCCGCACCAGCTACATGCTGTCGAAGATCTACGGCGAGGCCCTGGTGCACCAGTGCGGCCTGCCCTTCACCATCGTGCGGCCCCACAACTTCTACGGCCCCCGCATGGGCCTGTCGCACGTGGTGCCCCAGCTGCTGCAGCGCATCCACGCCTCCGCCGACGGCGACGAGCTGGAGGTCTACTCGATCGACCACATGCGCACCTTCTGCCACATCGACGACGCCGTGGAGTACATCGTGCGTCTCATCGGCACCGACGATGCGGCGGGCGGCACCTTCAACGTGGGCGTGCAGTCGCCCGAGGTCACCATCGGCGAGCTGGCCGAGCTGCTGTGCACGGTGGTGGGCCGCGACCTGAGGATCGTGGCCGGTGAGACCACGCCGGGCTCCCCCTACCGGCGCTGCCCCGACATGGCCCACACGATCGCCACCACGGGCTATGAACCGCAGGTGTCGCTCACCGAGGGCGTGACCAGCGTGTACGACTGGTACCGCGAGCGCGTGTTCGAGGGTGGCGGCATCAGCGCCCGCTAGCGACCGCACGCCCCGCGGCGTCACGGGGCCGCCCCGGCCGCCGTGGTGGGCCGGCTCAGCCGACCGTGACCGTGGTGGTGAGCGAGCCCACGTGCTCGGCCCCGCCCTCGTCGGCGGGCGGGCAGCCGTCGCCGGTGCCGGTGACGGCCGTGACCGTCACCGTGTGGGTCCCCGCCGGGAGCTTGCCGGCGGGGGTGACCGTGAAGTTGCTCGACGTGGGTGACGGGGTGCCCGCCTCCGCCGGGGCGCGGGTGGCCGTGGCGGCGCAGCCGACGTCGGCCTGGCCGGGCTCGCTGAGCCGAAGCGTCGACGTGGCGCCGGTGGTGGCGTCGTGGCAGCCGTAGGCGCCCACGCCGGGGGCCCCGTCGTAGGTGACCAGCAGGCAGTGCCGGGCGGTGGCGCCGGCGGCCGTGGGGGTGGCGGGGTCGGCCACGGTGACGGTGAGCCCGCCGGCGGTGCCCGTCGGCTCGGCGGCCACTGACACCTCGCCGCGAGGGGCGGGGGTGGGTCCTGGTGTGGGCGGGACCGAGGCGGCCGACCCGCCGGCCTGCGGCGAGGTGGCGGCCACCTCGCGGTCGGCGGTGCCGTCATCGGCGCTGCGGGCCACGAGCACTACGGCGAGGATCACGCCGACGGCGAGGGCGGCGACGGCGGTGAGCGCCCTCCCGCCGAGGAGGGGCCGGGCCCGCCCGCCTGACGGCTCGTCGGTGTCGTGCTCGTCGGTCATCGCTCTCCCTCCGGTGCGCTCGTCCCAGACAGTACCGACCCGCCGACGCTCGGTGGTGGGGAATCACCGCGACGCGGGAACGATTGCCCACCTCCGCCGGTACCGGGCCGGGGGCCGTGGCGGCATGGGTGGGGGGCGTGGGTAGCCTCGCCCGGGATGACCCTGCTCGACGCCGCCTACTGGGTGACCTGTGTGGTGCTCGTCGTGTCGGGACTGGCCAAGGTCACCGACCCGGCGGCCACGGAGTCGACCCTGCGCTCGCTGGGGGTGCGGGCCCCGTCCGGCTCGGGCCGGGCCGTGGGCCTCGTGGAGGTGGGGCTCGGAGCGGCCGGCCTGGCCACCGCGCTGTGGCCCGTGGCCACCCTCGTCGCCCTGCTCTACCTCGGCTTCGCCGCGGTTGTGGCTGCCGCCCTGCGGGAGGGCCTGGCCGACTGCGGGTGCCTCGGGGTGCGGGCGTCGCGCCCCACCCGGGCGCACGTGGCGGCCAACGTGGTGTCGGCCGCCGTGGCCGCGGGCGCCTCGTTGCGGGGGCCCGTCGCCCTGGCCGACGGTCTGGGCACGCTGTCGGGGCCGGCGGCGGTGCTGGTCGGCCTCGGTGTGGCCGTGGCCGCGGGGATGGTCATCGCCTGGGAGGGCCGAGGTTGAGCCGGGGGCTGGGCGCGGGCAAAGGGCCCCCCGCCCGGTGTTCCTCAGGTGCTCGCAAGCAACGGCTCGGCCCCGAGGACGCCGTCGGTGATGGACAGGGTGCGGTCGGCGAACGGGATGACGCGGGCGTCGTGGGTGACGATCACCGCGGCGGTGCCCCGGCCCTTGATCTCCTGCACCAGGAGGTTCATGACCTGCTCGCCCAGGTGGGAGTCGAGCGCGGAGGTGGGCTCGTCCACCAGCACCAGCTCGGGGTTGTTCATGAGCGCCCGGCCGATGGCGACGCGCTGGCGCTCGCCTCCCGAGAGCTGGGCCGGCAGGTTGGTGGTCCGGTGGCCGAGGCCGAGCTGGTCGAGGAGCTCGTCCGCCCTTTCCCCGGTCGCCTTCTTGCCCCCGCCGTTGCGGTCGCTCCGGGCGAAGTGGCTCACCACCAGCAGGTTCTCGCGGGCCGTGAGGAACGGCACGAGGTTGACCGACTGGAAGACGAAGCCCACCTTGCGGCGCCGGAACTGGGTGAGCTGGCTGTCGGAGTAGCCGGTGATGTCCTCGCCACCCACCAGCACCTCACCCGCGGTGGGCGCCAGCAGGCCGCCGGCGATCGACAGCAGGGTGGACTTGCCCGACCCCGAAGGGCCCATGAGCGCGAGCATCTCGTTGTCGCCGACCGCGAGGGAGGCGTGCTCCAGCGCGACGATCTCGCTGTCACCGTCGGAGTAGGTCTTGCGTACGTTGCGGAGTTCGAGCACGGTCATCGTGTCCGTCCCTTCCTTCGGGTCGTCGGGTCGTTCGCGGGCGCCGTCATCCGATCACCGAGACGGGGTCGACCTTCACCACGCGGCGCAGCGACACCAGGCTGCCGAGCACCGACACCACCACCACGCCGACGCCCACCGACACCATGCGGCTGGTCTGCAGGGCGAACGGGGTGGTCGACGACAGCAGCCGTCCCACGAGCAGCGCCAGCAGCAGGCCGCCCGCGAAGCTCGACACGGCCACCACCACCGCCTGGGTGACCACGCCGGTGGCCACCTGTCCGTTGGACGCGCCCACCGCCTTGAGCACCCCGTAGAGGGGAAGGTGCTCGATGGTCAGGAGGATGAAGAACATCGCGACCACCAGGCCGACCACGAGGAACGTGATGCCGATGATCCCCTTGAAGGTGCTGGCCTGCTGGCTCACGCCGGGCAGGGCGAGGCCGGCCTCGGACAGGGTGACGGTCTCGGTGGCGCCTCCGGTGGCCTTGTCGATCCGCTCCGCCAGGGCGGCGACGGCCCCGGGTGAACCGTCGGCGGCGGTGACCACCAGCGCCTGGGCCTCGTCCGCGGTGAGTACGGCGTCGGGCCGGTAGCTGGCCACCACCTTCCGCCACGTCTCGGGGCTCACCCACACACCGGCCTGGTAGAGGAACTTGGTGTCGTCGACGAAGCCCACCACCTTCACCGGCAGGGCGGCAGGGCCGAGGGTGAGGGTGTCGCCCACCTTCATGCCGTGGTCGTCGCGGTAGCTGGAGTCGACCACCGCGTCACCAGGGCCGGGCGGGCGGTCGATGCCCCGGACGGCTCCGTCGGTGCCGAGCACCGCCGCGGGGATGGTGGCGCTGGTGTCCTCGGCCTTGGAGCCCACGAGGGCCACGGCGAAGTCGGCGACCTCGGTGGCCCCACCCACGCCGCGCACGGCCTGCACGGTGGCGGGGTCGAGCCGGGAGCGGATGAACGACAGCTTGGTGTCGGCGCCGAACACCACCAGGTCGCCCTTCTGGGCCCTCAGGGCGGCATTGGCGTTGAGGGTGAGCCCGTCGGTGAGGCCGCCGAGGCTGAGCAGCAACAGCACGAGGAACACCAGCGCCGCCCCGGCGCGCAGGAACCGCCAGGGTCGGCGGCGGATCTCGGTGAGCGCGATCCTCACCGCCGGCCACCGCCGTGGTGACGGCCCGGGCTCGCGTCGGCGCCGTTCATGACAGGCCTCCGAGTGACGG
>Ga0315287_10008874_pt1 | contig 10167 bp, 7 predicted proteins | sample YL17G11_0_MG_FD_205037 | JGI IMG/M metagenome (GOLD analysis project Ga0315287, IMG submission 205037) | Sediment microbial communities from Yellowstone Lake, YNP, Wyoming, USA - YL17G11_0 | ecosystem: Environmental > Aquatic > Freshwater > Lake > Sediment | place: USA: Wyoming | collected... | reverse complement strand
AACCCACGGTACGACAACCCCCCGTTCAGCGCGCTTGTGCCCGCGCGCTCGGTGTTCTCCTGACGCGGCACACGGAACGCCAACGGCTCAAGACGCGCGCGCCATTGCGACTCAATGAGACGGCGGAAGGGATCGGCGGCGTAACGGGCCTCGTTGGCGCTGGTTGGGATGCTCTGCGCCGCGGCCGTGCAACCCAGCAGGGGCAGCGCGGCGGCGGACAGGAAAAGAGTGCTGCGGGTTAGGTTCATGTCCGTTGATACGTCCCAAAGCGGCCGCTGGTTTCACGCCGGCGCATCGACGCCAAGCGCCTCAAAGCACGCCTCGACCGAGTTCACGTGCAAGCACGCCTCCACGAAATTCGCCGGGGTCAGATTGGCATCGATCGTGTGTTGAACCAGGTGGAATAACGGCGCCCAGAAATCGTCCTCGGCGAGGAAGATGACGGGTTTCTGGTGCAAGTCGAGCCGCCGCCACGAGAGCATCTCCACGGCCTCTTCCAGCGTGCCAATGCCGCCGGGCAGCACCACGAACGCGTCGGCTTCGTTGAACATGATGAGCTTGCGCTCGTGCATGGTGTCGACCATGCGGTGGGGCACGTCGGTCAGCACGATCTCACGGCGCTCCAGGAAGCGCGGCATCACCCCCAGCACCTCGCCGCCGGCGGCGTGCGCGGCCTTGGCGCAGCGTCCCATGAGGCCAATCGAACCGCCGCCATAAACCAGGCGTAGCCCACGTTCCGCTAAGGCTTGGCCAAAGCGCGTCGCCAGATCGTGATAGGCGGGCCGCGTGCTCTCGGAGGAGCCGCAATAGACGCACACCGACCTCAAGGACCGGCCGGGAACACTGGAATCGGGCATATCGTTCATGACGCACCGCCAATAAGGCGCATTGCGGGGAGTATAGGAAATTCAACCGCCCTATGCGGGCAGGCTACGGGGTAGTCGGCGGCGGCGCCAGCGCTGGATTGGGCCCGATTCTTGGCGCGGACCGAGGGCTGCGAAGGCAAGTCGTCGCCACGCGCCTCCGGATGGTGCGTCGTCGCGAGGTATTTGCCGCCGGTTTCCTGGCTCGGACCGATTGCGGCCCTGCGGGCCGTGGCCGCATCGCAGAGTTCTCCGGTGCTTGCGTCGGCCAGTTACGTTCGCGAGAGCGGCCTTGGCCCGCGTTGCAAACAGGCCGCAAGGCGAGGCGCCCACTGGTCCATCACCGGCGCCTTGAACAGATCGAGATGCCCCATGGGAAGCGCCTGCACTTCGGCCTGAGGCACGAGTGCGTGCCACGCCAACCTGCGCCCATCATCGACGAACGCCGCAAAGACGTGACCCTCATAGGGGCGAGGTCGATACGCCCGCACAAGCGGCTTGGAGGCGAACCGAATGCCCGCCCAGCGATCCTTGGGAAACAATAGACCGGACAGCGCGCTCGGCTGCCGCAAGTGCCAATTGGTCAAAACGTGGTTGGTGCGTCCCCCTTGTGAGATCAACCATTCAGGCATCAGGCGCGACAGCGGCAGCGGCAGCGGCGCAAAGAGCGATAGCCATCGACCCCAGCCTTCCGCCGCCGGACCCTTCAGGATGCGCTGGCCGCGCGACGCCGCGACCGTGCGCAGACCAGACCTACCCGACGAACTTTCCGCCACAGCGGCGCTTCTGACCGGTTCCCCCGTCGGCAGCATCGGATCGAGCAGGAACAGCAATTCAACCTCATCGCCCGTGGCGCGGAGTTGCTGCGCCATTTCCAGCGCGATCAGGCCGCCCATGGAATAACCGGCCAGACGATAGGGACCCTTTGGCTGAATGCGACGGATGCGTTCGATGTACGACGCAGCCAGGGCCTCCAGCGTGTCCACCTTCATGAAGCCGCTTCCCGCGGCAAGGTAGGCGACCGCGTAGAGAGCGTAAGGCAGTGTCCAAAGGCCCCGCCGCGCCAGACTGAAATCGACGCTGACGAAGAAAAGCGGCGGCGCATCACCATCGCCCGCCAAGTGAAAAACATAGTCATCACAGATATCGACAGAGCGTTCCTTGTTCGCCTTCTCAATTCGGCGGGCCAATGCCTCAAGCGTCGGCGCCTCGAACGCAAGATTGACAGGCAGCCGCCCTCCAAAGGCGCTCTCGACCTCGATCATCATCTCCACGGCTGAGAGCGAATCTCCGCCGATCGAAAAGAAGTGATCGTCGGCGGCGACCGTCTCGAGACGCAACATGCGCCGCCAGATCGCGGCGATCCTGTCCTCGGTCGGCGACAGGACCCGGCCCGGAGCAACCTCGCCCTGGTCAGACGCCGCGTCGTCCTCGACCGCCGTTGCAGCGCTGCGCACAGCGCTGCGGTCAATCTTGCCGCCCAGCGTCACCGGCAGCCACGGGACGAACATGAAGCGCGTCGGCATCATTCCCCGCGGCAAAAATGTCGAGAGGTGGTGGCGCAATTCGTCGACCGAGGCTTTCCGGCCTTGCTTCATGACAATCGCCGCGACGATCGCCCGTGATCCGGACGGCGTCGGGTACCAAGTCACCGCAGCCTGCGCGACCGCTGGATGGCGCAGCGCGGCAGCCTCGATCTCACCCGGTTCGACCCGAATGCCGCGCACCTTCATCTGTTCGTCGTTGCGCCCGAGGTAATGAAGCACCCCCTGCCCATCGCGGAAGACGACGTCGCCTGTGTGGTACGCCCTCATCCCGTCGATCACCGAAAACCTGTGCTCCGTGTTGTCGGCCGCGTTGCGATAGCCCCGCGCGACGCTTGCGCCGGCAAGGACGAGTTCGCCAGGCGCACCGTCCTCAACTTCAACGCCCGCCTCGTTGACGACGCGCGCGACAAGATGTGCGAGCGGGTGTCCGATAGGCGCGGAGAACTCGGACGGATCAAGAGCCAGATCAGGCGCCAACTTGAAGCCGGTCGCCCAGACGGTTGTCTCCGTCGGTCCGTAAAGATTCCACGCTTCGTCCGCATAGGCGCACAGCCGGCGCGCCAAGGGCGGCGAAACAGCCTCACCGTGCGTGATGGCGATCCGCAATCTTGGGAAATCAGGGATGGCGGACAGTATGACGGCCCACACCGATGGACCTGTCTGAAGCAAGGTGACGCCAAATTCACGAACGTCCTGCGCGAGCGCGGCAGGGTCAAGGAGAATTCCCTGGTCGCGAAGCAGCAGGCTTGCGCCTGTCACCAGCGGCAGAAACAATTCGGTGATTGAACTGTCAAAGGCGATTGTGGAGGCGGCTAGGTATCGGTCGGACGAATCAAATCCCAGCAGGGCCTGCGCCGAGCGAAGCAATTCAGCAGCGTTACGATGTTCTATCTCGACAGCCTTGGGTGACCCCGTGCTCCCGGACGTGAACAGGATATAGGCCAGCCGCGCGCCATCCGGGGAGAACGCAACCTCGTCGACGTCGTCGCGCAGAAGCGGGATATCGGCGAGCGAAATCCAGCGCCTCTCGGCGTCTGGCGAGCCATCGACCTTCTCGCCAGCCAGATCATCAAAGCAAGACGGGTCGCCCAGCACGATCCCGCACTGCGACGCCGCCAGGATGCGCGACAGGCGCTCGCTTGGATCTTTTGGATCGAGGGGAACGTAGGCGCCGCCGGCCTTCCAGACCCCCAACAACGCCGCGAGCAAGTCGGCACGGCGCTCCATCAGGACGCCGACCGGCTGTTCGGGCGCGAGGTTCGATTGAACAAGGCGGCGGGCGATCGCTTCAGCCCGGCGGGCGAGTTCCCGATAGGTCGTCTCCCCGCCGTGGTCGATCACGGCGACAGCGTCAGGCGTCGCGTGCGCCTGTTGCGCAAACAATGCGTAGACGTGATCGGCGGGCGGCAATGCGGCGGACATCATTCTCTCGTTTTCCCCAACCGATCAATGCGCGCCAGGCCGAGGGCTCAGCCTCATCGCCAGATCCGGCCCCGGCTCCCAATGATAAGGACCGCGCGTCGGTCGCCCAAGCCCGACCTTTTCCAAAGTGTAGCGACCCGCAAGAGCGGTGAGAAAAGCCATCGCCACATGTATCGACAGGGACGACAGCGGACACTGGTGATGATCCAGCCCGAACGGGGAGTAGGAATCGCCAAATTGCGATGGGTTGAGAAAACGCGAGGGGTCGAAGGCGAAGGGCGCGGGGAAAGCGTCGGGGTCCTTGTGGTTTTCCCACATGCACGCCCTGACCAGAGCTCCCCGGGGCACGTAGAAACCATCGAAGACAAAGCCTCTGCGGACATTGCGCATCAGGCGCTCGCTTTGCTCAAGTCGGAGAAGTTCAAGCACAAACGCCCGGGTTGCTGGACGCGCCGACACCGGCAGTCCGATCTCGGCGGCCACGCGCGGGAGCCACTCAGGATTCTCTGCGGCGTATTTCGAGATCCACCTGAAGAGGCTGCGCAGATCGTATCGGCCGAGTTCCACCATGTAGATGAGGTTGCCCAGCATCGTATCGTCGGCTGGCGCCAGGCGAGCCAGCAGGCAAGTGGATTCCGGGGCTTTTTCGAGCATGCGCAAGCGCGCGCTCAGAAGCCGAAAAGCGCTGACCTGGTTTGGCGCGATGGTGGCGACGAACCCGTGCGGGCCAAGCTTGTGGTAGCCCTCAACAAGGTCATCGAACGCCTCCTCGCCCGGACGCGCGCCAAAGAACGCGTCCAGCAATGCGCCGGTGGCGATCCTTGAAAGGGTCTCCGACCAGGCGGGCCCATCCTGCACGCTTGACGCGGCAAACGCGGCGAGTTGATCGGCGGCGGCCGCTTCAATCCGCGTGGCGAGGATTTCCATGTCCAGATGTTGACACGCGCCCACCAGCAGTCGCCGATACTTTCGGTGCGTGTCTCCTTGCATCTGCCGCATGAACCCGCGCGGGACGAGGCTCTCCAGCTGAATGGTGACGGGCTGTAATGCATCGGCCTGCTCTCGCAATAATCGCCGGCCGACATCGCCGCCGATCACGCAAACCACCAGCCGGTCTTGCATCAACGCCTTGAAGATAGGGCCGTAGGTTCTCGCACGATCGAGCAGGATATGTCTGTTGCCACGTTCAAGCACATCAAGGGGGACGAGCGTGCCTGGCGGCAGCGGTCGGCGCCGCCACATCGCGCCCAAATATGCGCGAGCCACTCGCAGGCGCCGCAGCCCCACCTCGTTCGTTGGCATTGCCCGCTGCTTCACTGGTCGATCGACTCCAATCGCCCCAGTTTGAGGAATTATGAAGCTGAAGGCAAATAATTCGTGGTTTGTGAGGGCGTGTACCCGATGCCTGACGTACTGACGCGCCGGAAACTTCGTCTACACCATGGACATCCTCGCGACGCCGGCATGATGTGTGCGCCTGGGCCGCCTGCGGACCGGATTTCTTCAGCGATGACGGCGTCGTGCTGCGCGGCAAGTGGCGCGGCACCCGCATGCGTCGCTGGGGACAGCGACTCAAGGCAGCCTTGCCCGACAGCCTGCGCTTCGGCCGGAAGTCGGATCCGGCCAGCAATCATTCGGCGCAGCAGTTGACCGCGGGAATGGTTGGTTTCACGGACAAATATTTCCAGGTGCCGCATTGCCCGCACCCGATGCGACGCTCGAAGCTCGAGAGCTTTCTCGGCGCGCATCCGCGCGAGTTGGCGATGAACCTGGGCTTCCGCCTGCGCGCGCCCGAACAATTCCTTGCCACTGCACTCGCCGATCACATGGAGATCGGCGCCGGCACCGCGGTCATCGACAACCGCCTCGGCACGCTGCGGCTGAAACCGGACACACAGGGCCTGCAGACGTTGCAAGCACAGATGGACAAGGCGGATCGGGATGAGCGGATCGCCTTCGCCTGCATCCAGAGCCTCGACCAGGCCAGCGAGGCAGCGCGCGCGCTGGTGTTTGAATGGCTCGATCGACGGGTTGGAAAGTTGGGGGCCGGAACCGCCACTTTGTAAGGCCCGACAGCGACTGGCTTACGGATGTTGCCGATGAGTGTGCTTTGCCCGCAGCATCAGCACGCGCTTTCCGTCGAAGCTGAAGACCAGTCGGTAGGGCAAGTCGGTCATGATCCGCTCGTGTTGACCGCTGGCTCCGACTGCCCACGCCAATGGCATCTGGCCAATCGTTTTCGCACAGCTCTCGATGCGATCGGTATGGTTCAACGCCAGCTCCCACTCGCCCGCTTCGATGAAATAGTCTTCGATCGCTGCAATGTCGGCCTCGAAGTCACTGGTGTACGCAACTGGATACGTTCTTGGCCGACTCACGCGCCGGTCGCTTTTCCGCCGGTCGCTTTTCGCCGCCGCATGATCGCGGCGCGCCGCTCGGCACTGCGTTGCTCAAACTGTGCCTGGGTGTAGATCGTGGCTTCACCGCTGGCGACGCGAGCAAGGGTGGCATCGGTTTCAGCCTTCAGCCAGCGGCCGTAGTCATTGGCCTGCTGCATCGCCTGTCGACGGTCCTCTCGCCCGGGCCGCAGCGTTGCCGGCAGATACGTGGAGCTTCTGACAATTACGTTCCCCAGAGGTTCGGCCAACGCGCGCAGCTGACGCAATGCGCTGTCGGCGGTGCTGAAAACGCGCAACTCGCCTTGTTTGCTGGCCAGCACCCGCGCTGTCGAGCCTCGGATCGGGCGAAAGCAAACGGTATAGCCACCCTTGACGCCTACCACCTCGGTATCGGCGGCCGACAATGCGCCGGCACGCAGCAGCTGTCGTACTTCCGCGAGCTTGACCGGCTCTGCCGTCGAAATCCGCGACTGTTTCATGGCATCACGCCCTAATGTTGATGGGTCTCCACTATAACATTAATGTGGAGCCAGCGGTGTTCGAAGTCCAGCGACTTCAGTAAAGATCCATCGGATCGACATCGATCGACCAGCGCACTTTGCGCGCCGATTTCAACTGGTAAATGAGCGGCATCCACTGCGTCAGCGCCGCCTGCAACGCGGGCCGCTGCTCCGCGGTGAGCAGCAACTGCCCGCGCGCCTTGCCGGCGCGTCGCGCCATCGGCGCGGGCATTGGCGAGGTGGCCTGCACCTTGTTCACCGGAATGAACACATCGCTGGCGTCGCGCAGGAAATTCTGCACGTCGCCCTCCAGCACAGCCTCGGCGCGCAACATCGCCAGGTGCGTGAACGGCGGGAAGCCCGCGGCCTCGCGTTCGGCCAATGCCAGCGCCGCAACGGCCGGATAGCCGCCGACCAACAAAGTGGTCAGCAGCGGATGTTCGGGATGATGCGTTTGCAGCAGCACTTCGCCTGGAAGCTCGGCGCGACCGGCGCGGCCGGCCACCTGGATCAGCAATTGCGCCAGTCGCTCGCCGGCGCGGAAATCGGCCGAGAACAATCCCTCATCGATGCCGACCACGGCGACGAGTGTCAGTCGCGGCAGATCGTGTCCTTTCGCCAGCATCTGGGTGCCGACCAGGATTCCGGAGCCGTCGCCGAATTCCTTCAGGTGTTTTTCCAGTGCGCCGCGTCGCCGCGTTGTTTCGCGGTCGATTCGCACCAGGTTCGCCTCGGGAAATCTTGCCGCCAGCGCTTCTTCCAGTCGTTCGGTGCCGAAACCCTGCGGCTGCAAGCCCAGGCTCGCGCAATCCGGGCAGGACAGCGGTCGATGGCCGCGCGCGCCGCAGTGATGGCAGATCAGCGTGCGACCGGAACCGTGCACGGTCATCGGCGCATCGCAACGCTTGCACTTTGCGCTCCAGCCGCAATCGTGGCAGAGCAGCACCGGCGCATAGCCGCGGCGGTTCTTGAACACCAGCGCCTGTTCGCCGCGCGCCAGGCATTGCTCGATCGCATCCATCACGTCCTTGGACAAGCCGTGCGTGAGCACGCGCTTGCGCACATCGATCACCCGCACTCGCGGCGGACGGGCATTGCCAGCGCGTTGCGGCAGCCTGACCAGCGTGTAGCGGCCCGAGAGGGCGTTGTGCAGCGACTCCAGCGAGGGCGTGGCGCTGCCCAGCAGGATCGGGATATCGAGAGCCTTGGCGCGCACCAGGGCCACGTCGCGCGCGTGGTAACGGATGCCGTCCTGCTGCTTGTAGGAACCGTCGTGCTCCTCATCGATGACGAGCAGGCCGGCCTCGGGCAGGGGCGTGAAGATCGCCGAGCGGGTGCCGACCAGCACGCGCGCCTCGCCGCGCGCCATCGCCATCCACGCGCGGGCACGCTCGCCGTCGGCCAGACCCGAATGCAGGGCCAGCACCGGTACGCCGAGGCGGGAACGAAATCGCGACAGCGTTTGCGGCGTCAATCCGATTTCCGGCACCAGGATCAGCGCCTGCTTGCCCGCGGCCAGGCAGTCGCGGATCGCCTGCAGGTACACCTCGGTCTTGCCGCTGCCAGTCACGCCTTCGATGAGCAAGGCGCGAAAGCCATGCCCGTCGCGCAAGGTCTGCAGCGCGGCCTGCTGCGCGCTGTTCAACGTCGGTGCGCGCGGGTCGTCGCCGACATGTTGCGCGGCCGGAATTTCCACGCGCTCGATCAAGCCGCGCTTGTGCAAGGCGCGCGCTGCCACCCGCCAATCTTCGAAGTCCAGCTCCAGCGCGTCCTCGCTGACTGCTCCGGCCAGCAGGCGCTCAATCAATCGCCGTGGTTTGCCGTGACCGCGCGGTGAGGCAGCGGCGGCGGTTCCCTGTGCGGTCAGGGTCCAGCCATGGGCGGCGGTCTCCGGCAGCGGCTGGCCGTCGCGCAGGGCGACCGGCAGCGCCGTCGTCAGTACCTCGCCCAGGGGCGCGTGGTAGTAGCGGGCGCAAAAGCGCAGCGTCTCGAGCAACTCGCCGCCCAGCAGCGGCGAAGTGTCGAGCAAGGCCTTGGCCGCCTTCAGCTCCGGCGCATCGGGCGCCGGCGGGCCCACCTCGACCACCAGGCCCACCTGCTCGCCGCGCCCGAACGGAACCTGCACCCGACGGCCGATCCAGGAGCGGTCCGGCACCAGGCCGGCCGGCGCCAGGTAGTCGAACAGCCTGGGCAAAGGCACCGGCAGGGCGACGCGAATGGCCGTTTGCGCTGAAAAAAGCATGCCGAAGTCTAGCTTGAAGCGGCCTCCGGCTGGCCTGTGGATCAACTTGCCGCACAGTGCTAATAATTGTCACAGGAAGGTCATCCAAGCCATTGCCCCCAAAGGAGAAAAACCCTTATCCACACGATCTGTGGATAACTCTGTGGACGAGCCTCCCGACATCGTTGCGCATCCCCCACGAAAGGGCTGCTTTTGCCGCCTTGGCGATTTTTTAACCAACCTGTCATATAGTTTATAAAACAGTCACTTGCGGCCATCACACAAGAATCGGCGGGCCTTCACGGCCATTTTTTCAGGTTCGCGACGGCTCGCGCTGATGCTGTGCACAACGTTCCACGCGCAAAGCCGCGTCACAGTTGATGGAGCGGCCAAATTTCCCCTGTCAAGCCCCTGCTCCACGAGCCGGAATCGCTAGAATGGGGACATGCCATCCGACCTTCCTTCCGCGCCGCCGTCCAAAGTGCCGGCGCTGACCGCGTTCCTCGATGGCGTTGAGCCGCGCGCCTGGGCATTTGCCCTGGGGCAGTGCGGCGATCCGGCCCGGGCGGCCGCCGCGCTTGAGTCAGCCCTGGACGAGTTCGTGTCGCGGGCCCGCGACCTGCCCCTGCCGCAATGGCCTTTGCAGTTCTGGACCAGCCTGCTCAACCAGCCGTCCATGGCGATCGGCGCCGAAAGCAGCGGGCCGATCCTGGCGCAGATCCCGCCGGGGCCGCGCGCGGCCTTGTTGCTGCGCCTGATCGTGGGCCTGGATTTCGAACACGCCGCGCATGTGTTCGATGTAAGCGTTGCCGCTTACGAACAGGCGCTGCGAACGGCGCTGGCGCATCCCGCGCTGGATGACGCGCAGATGCAGGCGCTTCGCGATGATCTGCACGAGCAAGTCCAGCACCCCTCCTCGGAGCGTCGCCAACAACTGCTGTCGTTGCGCGAGCAGGCGCTCTCGATCTTTTCCGAAGCACCACCACCTCCGCTGCAGGCAAAGCCGGTTGCGGGACGACAGCGCTGGTGGCTGATTGGGCTTCTCGTCGTCCTCGTGCTCGCCCTGGCCGCGATTGTTTTCCGCCCTGTTCGATCCTTGATCGCGCCCGGTCAAACCGAAGCGTTGCCGGCGGAAGATATCGCACCGCCGCCATCGCTCACCGACACTGTCATCGTCACCCATCCCGACTATGCGCAACTGGCCAATCCGGCTGA
>Ga0315287_10008873_pt1:5000-10167 | contig 10167 bp, 10 predicted proteins | sample YL17G11_0_MG_FD_205037 | JGI IMG/M metagenome (GOLD analysis project Ga0315287, IMG submission 205037) | Sediment microbial communities from Yellowstone Lake, YNP, Wyoming, USA - YL17G11_0 | ecosystem: Environmental > Aquatic > Freshwater > Lake > Sediment | place: USA: Wyoming... | reverse complement strand
TAGCTCCGGTGGCGGTGACGCCGCTCCACACCTGCGCGTACCGACAGCCGAGCCGCTGAGCGAACAGCCCATCGGTCTCCGGTCGATCGCCGACCATGATCGCCGACGCCACCGCCCCATCGCCGATGACCGATCGAACCAGATCCGCCATCGGTGCATACGGCTTGCCGGCAACGACCGGGTGCACTCCGCTGGCCTTCTCGACCGCAGCCAGGATCGCCCCGCCGCCCGGGATCGGGCCGTCAGGCGTCGGGTACGTCGCATCGTCGTTACTGCCGATCAGCCTCGCACCTCGCCGCACTGCCGCCGAGGCCCGGCGGAGCCCCTCGTAGCCGAACGACCGGTGGAAGCCCACCACCACGACATCCGGGTGGTCGTCGTCGCACAACACCGCTCCCCGGTTCAGCATCGCCTCTACCAACCCCTCGTCACCGCACACCAGCACGCGCTCGCCTGGAACCACCAGCTGGGCCGCTGCTTGCGCGGAGGTGACGACGTCGCCCACAGCAGGAACACCGATCGCAGCGAGTGACGCCTCCTGGCTGCCGAGCGTTGCCGCCGAGTTGTTGGTGACGAACAGCACCCGGTGCCCGTGCGCCCGCAGGTGCGCCACACCGTCGGCCGCGCCGGCGATGGCCTGGTGGGCCAACCACACGACACCGTCGAGATCGCACAACACGACACAGGGTTGCTCGGACATGGTTGGTCATGTTGCCACGCGAGATGCCAACCTGTGCAGGTGCCTCGCTTCGAACCATTCGCCGCGCTCCGCTACAGCCCCGCGCTGCCGCTCGATCTCGTCACGGCTCCGCCCTACGACGTGCTGTCCGACGCCGACGTCGACGAGCTGGCTGCACGGCACTCACGCAACATCGTGGCGATCGACGTCCCTCGCGATGCCGACGGCGACCAACGCTACGCAAGGTCAGCCCAGCAGCTGACCGAATGGAGGGGCGAGGGCACGCTGGTCCTCGATCCGAGTCCGTCGTTCACGCTGTACCGAATGCGCTTCACCGACGAGGCCGGGACACGGCGCGAGACGGTCGGCGTGATGGGTGCGCTCGAGGTGGTGGACGAGGGCGCCGACGGGGTGCTCCCCCACGAGCGCACGACGCCCAAGGCCAAGACGGACCGCCTCGACCTCACCCGTGCCACCAACGCCAACCTCTCGCCCGTATGGGGTCTGTCACTCACTCCTCGGCTCACGCAGCTGCTTCGCGAGCCGGCCGAGCCGGTCGGGAGCTGCCACGACGAGCACGGTGTGCTGCACACCGTGGAACGCGTCGCCGACCCGACGCGTGTCGCGGCCATCGCTGCGGCGGTGGCAGCCAACCCCGTGCTGATCGCCGACGGGCACCATCGCTACGCGATCAGCCGCACGTTCCGAGACGAGGTACGGGCCCAACGGGGCACCGGCACCGCTGCCGAGCTGACACTGGCGTATGTGGCCGAGCTGGTGGAGGAGCAACTCAGCATCGATGCCATCCACCGCCTGTACCAGGGCATCTCGACGAGTTCGCTGCTCGAGGTGCTGGCCGACTCGTTCGAACTCGGTGAGGCGGGGATCGTCGATGCATCGTTCGCCTCGCAGGTGGTGGAGCGCGGGTCGTTGTGCTTCGTGCGTGCTGATGGCACCGGCGTCTGGCTGCGGCCGAGACCCGAAGCATTCGTCGGTGTTCGCGCGCTCGATGGCGCGTATCTCGAGCATGCGCTGCGCAACGCGCAGGTCGACGTGACGTATCAGCACGGTGTCCAGCACGTCATCGATGCCGTGCGGCGCGGCGCGGCCGGTGCGGGCGTGCTCATCCGCCCCACTGGGATCGACGAGATCCGCCGTACAGCGGACGAGCGGTTGCTGATGCCTCCGAAGTCGACCTTCTTCACCCCGAAGCTGCGTACCGGCCTGGTTCTGCGACCCCTCGACTGATTCCGAGGCTCATTCCACCGGCGTGGTAGGCGGCACGATCCGCTGGATGCTGCGTTCGACGAGCCGCCGGACGGCCTGCCGCTTGCGTGCCTCTACCACCTCGTAGGCCACGACCTCGGTACGTGACTGAGTTCCGGTCGCAGACCGGTAGAACCGGCGCTTGACGACGCCCGCTACCACCACCTCGACGCCACGCTCCCAGACAGGGCAGCGCGGCGGATCGAACCAGGCAACGGGAACCGAGACGAGTCCTTCGGGTGTCGCGGTGCTGACCTCGAGCGACAGCAGACTGCTGCCGGAGGCCAGCTCGCGCACCACTGGTTCGCTGGACAGCTGACCACGGAGAACGACGACGTTCATGAGTACCTCCTTGTGCGCAGGCATCGAGCCGCGCGCAGAGCGGTGATCGTGCTGGAGGAAGCCGTGGTCGGAGGCTACGCCGAGGGTGTCACAGACATCGTGAACACAGCGGGACACACGGGAGTCTGGTCGTCGCGATTCAGCGCCCGAGTGCGTGCAGACGGTCGACGACATCGGCAAAGAGCGCGTCGACCTCGTACACGAGTCCGAAGTATCGACGGGCCTTGATGATGTCGCCCGATCGGTCGTAGAGATCGGCGAGTACGTACCACTGACGGAGGTGGTAGTCACGGACGCGCTTGGGAAGGTCGCCCGCCCGCTCCATCACCTTGAGTGCACCGGCCAGATCACCCTGGTCTGCCAGTGCTCCCGCAGCCACGATCCGCCCCTCCGCCATCAGCGCCGGAGACGGCGAGCCGTCGCGCAGCTCCCGCCACAACTGCTCGACCTCGTGGTACCGGCGCATCGCCCGGTAGCAGTCGGCCAGCACCGGATGGTGGTTCAGCGAGCCATCGAGCTGGCGAGCGACCTCGAGCTCGGCAGCGGCCTTGCGCCACTGCCCCACGCGGTACAACGCCAACCCGGCGATCTCGTGACCGAAGGCCATGTCGGGCACGTCGCGGAGCACGGGCTGCACCATTCGCCGAGCGTCGTCGAAGCGCCCCCGGTCGAGGGCGTCGGCTGCCGAGGCCAACCGTTCCTGGTAGCGCGCCGTCTTGCTCGGTGGAGCGACCCGCTGCAGGTCGTCGAGCACTTCTGGGGCGAGTTCGGCGGAAGCTCGTCGGGGACGGCGCCGGTCGTCCGCTGCAATCTCAGCGCTCGCGCGCAGCGCAGCCTGTTCGGCGGCATTGCGAAGAGGACCATCATCGAGCCACTGCTCGCGCTCCCACGGGGGCGGCGCCGCCCGCTCGCGCGGTTCGCGCGGCTCGCGGGTTGCACGCACCTCGGCGGCCCTCCGCTCGGCCGCGGTGAGCGGCTTGTCGATCCGTCGAGGAGCCACACGGTTGTCGCGTCGTGCGCCAGGTCGATCCCGATCGATTCCACTGTCGGTGCGGGGATCGCGCCGGGGTCGGCCACCCTGGCCTGCACCCTGCGGGCGCGCGGCGATCCCGGAGTCTCGCGTCCAGCGGTCGGCACCCGGAGCCCGACCCGAACCGGTACGGGGTCCGCGAGCGGGTCGCTCACTGGCGATCGGTCGACCATCGGCGCGCGCAGGGCGGTCGGTACGCGCTGGTCGACCTGCGCCCTCGCCGGGGCGCGGGCCACGCGATGTGCCGTACGCAGGCCGATCGCCGCTCGAGCGCGACGATCCACCGGACGTGCCCCGACTGCCCGTGCCGCCGTAGGAGGGACGTTCACCGGCTGAGCGAGCCGCTCCGCCGGACGATGGCCGACCACGTGCACCGCCACCGTACGCGGGCCGGTCGCCAGTGTTGCGACCGCTGGTACGACCGGAGCCGCCAGCGGCCGGGCGGGCGCCGCGAGGTCGAGCTGCACCGTCGTCACCTCGTGGCTCCCAGGCTTGCTCGCCATCGCGCCCCACTCGCCGCACCCCGCTGGCAGCGCTGCCACGCCAATCCCCGCCGGCGGAACGTGCACCACCCGAACGTGCGCCACCTGAACGGCCACCACCCGAGCGGGGAGCACCACTCCCGGTACCACGAGGTGTTCCAGGGCCCCGAGGAGCACCTGTTGCCGGGGCGCCGGTTCGAGTCGGGCCATTTCGGGTCGGGCCACCGCTGGAGCGGCCCCCGGGGGCTGAGCGGCGACTGTCGGACGGCATAGGGATTCGATCCTACGCCGACAAACAGCGAACGCCCCCCATTGCTGGGGGGCGTTCGTATGAGAAATCCGGCGGCGTCCTACTCTCCCAGGGGGTCTACCCCCAAGTACCATCGGCGCTGGCAGTCTTAACTTCCGTGTTCGGGATGGGAACGGGTGTGACCCTGCCGCTATAGCCACCGAAATCTATTTGTCAAGGAGGCCCCAACATGGGGGGCCCTCCGAGCACTCCAGAGCAAGCACGAGCGATTGTAAATCCAAGCCCTCGGCCGATTAGTACCGGTCGGCTGAGCACGTTACCGTGCTTACACCTCCGGCCTATCAACGTGGTGATCTAGCCACGGGCCTTACTGCGTTGACCGCATGGGTGTACTTATCTTGGAACGGGTTTCCTACTTAGATGCTTTCAGCAGTTATCCCTTCCGGAGGTGGCTAATCTGCCATGCCCTTGGCAGGACAACAGACACACCAGAGCTCCGTCCGTCCCGGTCCTCTCGTACTAGGGACAGCCTTCCTCAATACACCTTCGGCTGCGGAGGATAGGGACCGAACTGTCTCACGACGTTCTGAACCCAGCTCGCGTACCGCTTTAATGGGCGAACAGCCCAACCCTTGGGACCTGCTTCAGCCCCAGGATGCGATGAGCCGACATCGAGGTGCCAAACCTTTCCGTCGATATGGACTCTTGGGAAAGATTAGCCTGTTATCCCCAGGGTACCTTTTATCCGTTGAGCGACCACACTTCCACACGTGATGGCCGGGTCACTATGCCCTGCTTTCGCACCTGCTTGACCTGTCAGTCTCGCAGTCAAGCTCCCTTGTGTCATTGCACTCGACGGCTGATTGCCAACCAGCCTGAGGGAACCTTTGGGCGCCTCCGTTACATTTTAGGAGGCGACCGCCCCAGTCAAACTACCCGCCTGACACTGTTCCTGATCCAGATAATGGACCCAGGTTAGAGCCCCGACATACACAGGGTGGTATTTCAACGATGGCTCCACAATGGCTAGCGCCACTGCTTCCAAGCCTCCCACCTATCCTACACAATGCAGGTCAAAGCTCAATATCAAGTTGTAGTGAAGGTCCATGGGGTCTTTC
>Ga0315287_10008872_pt1 | contig 10167 bp, 3 predicted proteins | sample YL17G11_0_MG_FD_205037 | JGI IMG/M metagenome (GOLD analysis project Ga0315287, IMG submission 205037) | Sediment microbial communities from Yellowstone Lake, YNP, Wyoming, USA - YL17G11_0 | ecosystem: Environmental > Aquatic > Freshwater > Lake > Sediment | place: USA: Wyoming | collected... | reverse complement strand
AAGAGTACGTCCAGATTTGTTGCGTTAACGACTGCTTCACTCTACCTAACCGCTATGAGCAAATCAAGCTGGCGTGGGTAGGGAATGAATCAGTATCGTTAGCTGACGAATGGTTCAATGCTACCAATGCTTTTGCGTTGAATGCTGACCAATCTTGCCATCGTTTGATTACGGAGGTAGGAGGAAAGCACGTTCTCTTCAGAGACTACACCACCCACTTCTATCGTTTGGGAGTGATGTTAGAAAGCGCAGAAGACATCGGCGTGACTCTAACATTTGAGGTACAAGACCAGTATGATACCTATCATACAATCAAAGTAACTGGGGTTAATCCTCCAACACTAGCTCAATCTGATCTATTGATCAAAGGGGTAAGGTCAGTATCTAAACCCGCAACCAAAGGAAGAGTAAGAATATATGCGTACGATACCGCGCTGGAAGCTAAAACATTAATCTCAGTCTACCAACCTAATGATGTTAACCCATCATTCCGTAGATTCAAAGCACCAAGAACGTGCGAGTGTATTACTCTGTATGCTTCTAAGAGATACTTTGATCTGGTAGACGAACAAGAATTAGTTGAGTTCATCCCAGACTCAATGATCTACGCTATCCTTGCTCTGAACTCCAGAGACAACAGGAAAGCGCAAGAGTTCTTGATGAACCTAGACCTTGCCATTAAAGAGCAGGAGAAGGAGATGGAGAACGAAGAGATACCAACTGCCGCCCCGATTCGATTTGCTAACTATAGCAGAGCAGAGAACCTAATCGGTTCTGATCTACTATCACCATCAGCTAACGATTACTTCTTGTATAGATGACACTAGAAACTACAGAAAATATCGCTGCTAGATTTGTTGGGAACTACAAAGACCCAACAGAGTTTGTTGCATACCAAGACCCGCATGATGAACTCAATAAAATAGAAGCATGGTTAATCGAGCAACCACAAGTCGATTGTCCTCTTAAACATTCATTTACCCCTAATATGTACATTAGGGAAATCTTCATGCCAGCAGGATCGCTTGTAACTAGCGCACTACACCTTACTACTCATCCATTCTTTATCTTAAAAGGAGATGTGAGCGTATGGTATTATGATTGTCCTATTGAACGATACAAAGCCCCATACTCTGGAGTAACCAAAGCAGGGACTAGAAGGCTTCTATACAACCATGAAGATACTATCTGGGTTGCGTGTTATGCTACGCAGTTGACAGATATAGAAGAACTCACTAAATCTCTTGTATGCACAGATATGAATCCATTTATGGATATAAATGATCCAAGAATGCCATTGTGGGATCAAAATAAAATAAAGGAATTGCAATGAAATCATGTCATTATCATCCAGAGGAATTACTATACAATAAACACACCCAAAAGTTTAATGTTTTTGCAGCTACAGCAACCGCATTGGGGGCTGGGACTGCTTTATCGGCAGGAATTGGAGCGGCAACAGTCTCTGGAGTTATCGGGGCTGGAGCTACAATGCTTGCATCTGGACAAGCTAACAAAACAGCAAGAGCTGGGCAAAAACAATTAGGTGAACAAACAGCCAAAACGCAAGAAATGGCTGAGAGATTGCCAAAAGAAACTGGACAAGTCTTGCGCGGGAACATCCCTGAGTACAATCAAGCTGCTGGTGAACTCACCGCAGGGACGTTGCAAGCACTAGAGCAATTTCAACCCGGAGCGGGGAAGCAAAGGCAACAGATTAGTGATTCTATATCTTCATTGCTAGGAGGGAAGCTAACTCCCGATATGATGCAGAGTATAGCAGAGATAGGTGGAGCTGGATTCAACCCATTCACAGCAGGACGTGCTGGTGGATTCCAAACTGCACAAGCCTTGTACCCTAAAGGGTCACTGGCTGCACTGAAAGAAGGATTTGGAATGTTCCAATCTATGATGGGGCTAGCACCAGCATTTCTAACTACTTCAACTCAAGCTGGAGCAATGGCAACTAACCTTGGTGGTCTATCAGCGGCAGCGTTAGGAGGATCATACCAAGCAGGAGCAAACCAGATCGTAGGAAATATCGCATTAGCTAACCAACAAAACCAAGCTAACATGGGAATGGCAAGTGCAATTGGAGGAATTGGAAAATCTGCTGGTGATATATATGGACAATATGTACAACAAAGCTCTGGATTGCAAAGTTCAGGATTCTATGGCTCAAAAGCAGCAGCAGCGGAGGGATATGGAGTAGCACCGAATCAGTTAAGTCAACAAGGGGGTTCTGGCGGCGGGTACTACTACAATCCAAGCGGAACTTATAAAACATAAATATTATGGCTATGATACCAGCAATGAGCGCAGCAGATTTCGGCACTGGCGGAACCGCTGTAATGAACTATGGAATGCAAATAGGAAAAGACCTAGCTGCATATGGAGAGAAGATCGGTCTTCAGATTAAAGATAACCGAGACAAGCAACAGGCTATGGGATCACTGCCAGCCTTACAAGAAGCTATGCAATCATTCCAAGCTGGAGACAATGCGGCTGGATATTCTTCTTTGCTCACTCTTTCTGCATCTGATCCATCTAATCCATATGTACAGAATCTAACAAAACTAGGATTCATGGGTGGTACGGCTATTGATGATAATAGATACAAGATGGCAGTTGCTGGTGCTAAAACATCTAGCATGGATTCTATCCTTCCTATTTTAATGTTAACAAATCCAGAATTAGGAAAAAAATTATCTGAATCATTAGTTACACCTACACAAACGAATGCTACGCAACCGACTCCCGGTTCAGATGAAGTTAAAATTGTAACTGATGTTAATCAAGCACCAAAGGACACAAGGTCAGAAGCTCTTAAAAAGTATCAAGAGCAAGCGGCAGCAGATGAGGTTGCTAATAATCCAAAGTTATATGAAGATGGTAAACTACCAGAAGCACCCCTATCTAAAACTCAAATAGTAACTAGAGAAGCACTTGATAAGAATGGGCAAGCATTAAGTAGCGGCAAAACATTTGGTGAACTTATTGCTAATGTAGATGAAATGGTATTCACACCAGAAACACTTTCCACATTACACCCAAAATATAAAAAGATATCTGGATTAGATAAATACCTTCCCGGAGTAAGCGGAATTGCTATTATTCCAGAAGAAGCACTTCAACTTAAATCAATGAGTGCTAGTTCAAGAAGTGGAACCACTGCTACATTTGCTAATGATCCAGAATATCAGAAAGACCCCAAGAAATTCTTAGATAATGTTACTGACGCTGTTGGAAAACTAAATTTAAATCAAGGAATACAAGATGCGATTAAGGCATTAGGAGGGATTGATAAAATTTCAACTGTTCCATCTGGTAAAACAGGAGAATTCAAAATCGCAAATCTTCCAGAAGGAACAAAGCCAATTAGAATAGATAAAGAGACTAGAGATGCGATAGTCTTGATAGCGACACTTCCGCAAGCAGCAAAGAATGCAAACTCCCCTTTATTTGGACGCGCAGATATTGACATCCCAGCACCTTTGCAAGGCGTTGACAGGAAAGCTCAAACCGCAAAATTTTTAAGTCAATAAAAATGACAATAACGCTTGATAAGCTTAAAAAAGCAAGAGAGGCTGGTTTTACCGACGATGAACTTTCTGTGGTCTTATCAGAGCAAAACCCCAAAATCCGTTCTGCCATTAAGGCTGGAGTTACTTTAGATGAGATAGCCGATTTCTATACTACATCACCATCTGCTACTTCTATTTCAGAAGTAGAGCAAATCCAAAATCTACAAGGAATACCAGAAAACATCAATCGAACTGGGGGACTTCCAGTTGGTGGAGAACCAGAAGTTAAGGGTGATGAGGATATCCTAGCAAAGGAAGTGGGTCAAACAAACACCTTCATGGAAGGGCCAGAAGGAAAGCCTGTAGAGGTTCGTCGCGCCCAAGCAATCGACATCGGTGGCAGGGTAATACCTGAGCCAATCAGTCCAGATGGGATGACTCTAGAGTCCCGTGGGGAGTTGATTAAAGAAGCTGGTAAGATAGTAAAGATGCCAGAAGGGTCTTCGTTTGCAGACTTCACACAAATGTCTAGCGAAAGGAATGCTAAGTTACAAAAACTACAACAAGCACAGCAGACCCATGAGGCAAATCAAATAGCATTCTTGAGTAAGATGATCTCTGGGAAATCCAGAACACAAGTCTCAATGAAGACTGGGTTGGGGGAAGAGCAAGCTGGAGGTGGTGTCCCAGTTGAAAAAGAAACATCCCTTGTGATTCCAACAAGGCGAGAAGCCTCGATTTCAAGAATCGGAGATCAACGTGAGTTCATAGATAAGATTATCGGAAACGATAAATTCTTGGACTATGCAGCATCAAAAGGAATTGCTGTACCCAGCATGACATCACGAATGGCTGGGCAGTATCTTGGTGTAGGAGAAGCACCAGATAAGATTGCTCAACTAAAACAAAATGTAGATGTAAGAAAGCTGGCTGAAGAGTTTGCAATGACATCTCCAGACTTTGCGGATAACGCTTCTGATTTATTTAAGAGAGCTTGGGATGGATACGCTGGAGCTATTGGATCGGGGGTTGTTGGCCCTATTGGTCTGGCATTGAAAGAAGTAGGCTTAGAGAATGTTGGGCAAGAACTTATTAATGCTAGTGTCTATGCGGATGAGCAACGTGAGCTTGGGCAAGACCCAAGAAAGGTTGGAGCCGCAATGCAGTTCGGCAGGGATGTATCAAGTGGAATAGGATTCACTGCCTCTGCGTTGGTTACTGGTGCTATAGGAAATACAGCAAGATCAACTCTAGGATTTAATTCAACAAGAGCAGTTAATCTATTCCAAAAAGCTAACACACTAACATTTAGTGGACTAAACTCAGCATGGCAAGGATACTCTGAAGCTAAGTCTGACGGCGCAACTGAAGAACAAGCTAACCAAGCTGCCTTACTAGCTGGATTAACTCAAGCCCCACTTGAGTTGTACTCACCACTGCAAAAGTGGATAGGTCGCTTTGATCCACAGCAGCAAAAAAGATTGTACAAAGGATTGTCTCAAGTAGCTACAGCTATCGCTGAAGGTGCAGAGGAAGCATTGTTCAATGAGATGCCACAACAGATTGTTGGTAACCTTGTAAAGCAGTACGTCTACAAACCTAACCAAGATATCTTTGAAGGAACTCTCTATGCTGGTGGAGTTGGTGGAGCATCAGGCGTGATCACATCCATCTTCACTCAGATGATTGCTGGCAAAAAAGCTAGAGCAATGGATAAGAAGGGGGATCAAGGTGGTAGTGAAGAGACTGACATCGATTCAAAGGCTGATGAGATGGCGGATAAACTAGCTCCTGATGCCGCATCTGACCTAGCTCAAAAGATGGTAGAAACTGGTTCTAACATTGATAATCTGAAAGAAGAGATTGGCAATGATGAGATGGGACTTCAATCATTTGAAGAAGGTTCACAAGAAAGACAGAATGCTGAACTGGTATTGAATGAAAAGAAAGCTAGTCTAGATAGACTGCAAAAAGAATTTGATTCTTTATCTGCTCCACCAAAAGCAGCACCAGTCGCAAAAGCTGCAACACCCTCCACTACTATCGAAGAAGCCAAGACAAAGATCGAAGAACTCAACACAGAGTTCGATGCTTTGGATGATAATGATAAGGCCGGTATTGATAGGGTTAACACACAAATTTTCGCAGAGCAGAATAAGATCGCTGAACTGACAGCAATCGAACAAGGGGTAGAGCCACAAGGAACAACTCCAACCCGTGAGATGGGGTTACCTCCATCTGGCAGAACAACGACACCGACACGTCCAAGGATGTTAGCTGGAGAGTTCTATGCAGATCGCCCTATACTCAAAGCATTCATGTCTGCTACAGACAAGGTAGTCGGCAGGATACCAGTCTTCAGCAAGAGGGCGCAGAAGCTCAAGAACGCCATCAGAACGGGCATTGCAAACAATGCAGGGTTTCTAGCTGGAACGAACACCAAAGTCATTACAAGCGAGGAATTCGGTAAGCTAACTGGGCGCAAGCAAGTAGCCGCCGACACTGGTACATACAGAGCTACCTTCCTTAATGGACAGAAGTATCTTGTAGTTCCAGACATCAATCAAATGACTGGTAAAACTGTTCAAGGGGAACAGAGAGCCGCAAGTAAGGATGCGGCAATCGACCAAGAGTCACGGGCGGCAGCCAAGAAACTAGAGGAGGAGATGATCCATCTCTCCATGTTCCAAGGTATCCAAGACGAATATAAAGCTCTCAAGAATCCAAAACTTTCAGAGCAAGAATATGTCGTAAAGCGACTCTCCGATATTGTTAAAGAGGTGAAGCGTACCAATCCGAATGCACTGCCGGGCGTTTCCAATGCTTACCTAAACGATAAATCAAAGCTCCTTGATGATCTTACCTTCTCCCAAGAGTTCATGCGTATGGTCATCCAGCGTGTAAGAACAGGCCAAATCACAGAAGATTTAAACGCTATCAGACAAGCAGAGCAGGAAGCATTCTCAGACCAAGATAAGGGAGCTATCATCTCGCTCAAGAACTCCATACTCAATGCACTTAGAGTAGTCCGAGATAGCATCACAAGATACCTTGGCAAGGGAACCTCTACTAAAGAAGTAGAGAAGATGAAGAACGCCATCAACGCTATCCTCGATGAGTATGGTATCGTGAAGGGAGAATCTAACTATGAGTTTAAAGATTACTCTGCCGCTCAACCTAAAGGTGAACTGAAAGCAGAACCTACCGAAGTTACCCCAACCGTTAAGGAATCCTTACCAGTTGAAGCAGTATCGGAAACGATAACTGAACCAGCAATCGAAGCGAAGGCTGGTGTAACTCCTAACCTTTTCACTCAAGAGAATGCGTCAAAGAATAGAGAAGTCCTCGCAAAGCGATTTGAAAAGTTCGCACCCCAAGTTGGAGTCGAAGGACTTGTTAGGGGGTGGCAACGCCCAAGTGATGGAAAATTCATTCGGGTGGACGAACACTACTCTTTATGGAGGACTGGCGATGGGGAGATATTAGGTGACCCAACAACAATTGGATATGTTAGAATCGTTAAAGAGGGAAAGACTCTAATGGCAGAGGGAAATCCAAATCCGAAACAACTAAAGGAACTAAAGGATGCAGCTATTGAGCAAGGGCTTGAGCTTTTTGCGGAAAAATCATATTATCCCATCGAAGCGAGGGCAGGGGCAACGCCGCAAGTTCAATACGCTGAAGCAATCAATGGAGATACGGGCAACGACCCAATCACACCAAAGACAAATCAACAAACTTGGGCAAAGAACAATCCAGAAAGTGCGTCTCAAATTAACTCTCTAATCCTACAAAGATTGAGAGAAGCTGGACATCTATGGAAGGGAGGCGTGAAGATGCCAATGTTTAAGGCAGCATCTAAAAATTTCAAATCAGCGGATGGAGATGTTGGATCATTCTTTGCGGATACAAAAGAACACGCAATGAGTTATCTGGTGAAAGGAGCAAAGATATTCTCCGCATATATCAAGATGGATAATCCCGCCAACTCATCTGATGTGGTTAGAGTTTTGTCTAAAGCATTCCCTCAATACGCTGGGGAATTCAGATCAGATGGAGGAGATTGGGGATCAGTAATGTCTACTGGTGGGATTAGTGATGGAGCGAAGTTTGTTGAAGCAATGCAGGACGCTGGATACGATGGAGTATACCAATGGGACGGGGCAGATGGCGTTGCGGTAGTGTTCAACCCAAACCAAGCCAAGTCAGCAGACCTCGCTACCTACGATGAGCAGGGCAATGTAATCCCACTCTCTGAAAGATTCGATGTAACTTCTCCCTTGATTGCCCGTGCTGGAGAAACGCCAGAGGTTAAACCAATGTCCAAGAGAAGCCAAACAGCAATGGGAAGGATAACCAACAACATGGTATCTGGACTAGAGGATATGGCTGAGATGCTCAAGCCGAAGGATAACAAGGCACTCAAGGAGTATCAATCCAGAGCAACACAAAAAGATAAAGGATACAACAAAGCGTTGATATCTCCTTATGCTGTAGCTGGAAACCTATTTACATCCAGTCCGTTTACAGCGGCTAATAATGCTTTAAATAAGATTTTCAGAGACAATCCAGATATAGATTTTCTGCGTGTCGCACAAGACATGGTTGGTATGGATGCTTTGACACTTGAAAGAGCATACAACATTTCACCGTACGAACAATTTAATCTAACGGTAATGATGTATAAATCAATGCCAGCATTTAGAGAGGAAGTAAAACAAGCAGATATTGCTCCTCTTGCGCGTGAGGCATTTAATTTAGAAGCATTGGATATAGAAGCAAAGCTGGCTACCAAAGCTATACTGATGTCGCAGAGTGGAGCGCAAATGACCCAAGCCGCATATACATTGAGGAACATTGTTGGTGCAGGGGTAGCAATCGATACATACAAGTCTAACATCGTATACTCGATGGGTAAACTTGCCGCCCTTACTAAGTCTGCTTTTACTGATGTAGCTAACGCTGTTCGTGGAGACAGAAGGAAAGCAATGGATACCGCATTCAATGTCCAAAGTGTATTCCGCAAGGCGGTTTCCATGATGAAGATGGCAGAGAAGAATCCAGAGAAAGTCAGGCAAGCTATCCGAGCAGAGGTTGGAAAGAAGAAGAATCGTTCTACTAGAGAAATCCTATTGGACTTCAGTGCTGGTATGTTTGATACGAAGGAAGATAAGTATGCTAACATGGTAGTGGATCAGACTGTCCAACACATCCTTGCTATTGGCATGAACAAGAAAGAGTTCTCCATTGATAACATCAGTAAGTTCATGTACCAATCGTTCGCTACAGCAGCGAGGCAGATGGGAATCCAGCAAGCTGGTATTGAAAAGCAGAAGAAAGGTAAGCGGAGCGGAAAATACTTAGAGATGGTTAAGGCAGTTATCGGAAACGATAATGCATATAAATCATTCTTGAATGATCTCGCAGAGAAGATGGCAGAGAAGTACCCAAGCCGCAAAGCATTCAACGATGACTTCGCTGATCTATTCCAATCATTACGCTCAAACGAATGGGCAGATAAACTTAGGACACAAGCAATCCAAGACGCATCCGAGTATCTCAACTATAAGTTCGCTGATCTATTTACCTATCTGGGTGAGCAAAGGGATGCTAACCAAGAGTCAGTCAAGCAACACATCAGAGCAGAGCTTGCTGGCACGGGAGCTTCAAGAGAACTCGTTGATAAGTTCATCCAAGATGCCGACAACTATCTTACACAAGAAACAACTAGGATTCTCAAAGATAAACTAGGGTTTACTGTAGACGAGAAGACTGGCAAGGTAACTCCAAAACCATTACTTGCTAAGAAGATTAAAGAAGAAGCCGAGTCACAAGCTAAGGCTATTAAGAATCTCAAGGATATAACTAAGCTCTCAGCCACAGACCAAGGCAACTTTAAGGATGGCTTGATAAGCCGAATCATTACTGAAGTTGGGATGTCTAAAGACCAAGCAACGGAGCTTGCCAATATGATCATTGATCAGATTGAGAAAGCTATGCTGGCGCAGAAGAGTGAGAACCTAGCCAAAGCTCTCAAGAAAGCCGAGGAGGTCTTAGCTGATAACAAGATCAAGAGCAAAACCAATCAAAGGACTCTACTTCAAAGGTTGATTGAGATGGCAAACATGGGTGTGCTCGACAACGAGAAGGTCTATGAAGCGTACAGGAAGACTCATAACTTTGAGAAGAGTTTCCTACCATACGATGCTGAGTTTGTAAATGCATTGCGCGAGTGGGGTGATCGGATAGCTAAACTTCCAGATGGAGTTATTAGAAGTATCGAAGAAGAAAAGATGGGCCGGGCATTGATGGAGAAAACTGATTTTAAAGCAGGAGATATCCTATCTAGCTACTGGTACTATTCATTGCTATCTTCTATAGGAACTCCAACACTCAACATCATGTCTGGCACAAGCAACCTTGTATCGAATATGTTCGTATGGGGTCTATACTCTCCTAAATCCATATTCCCAATGCTAGGGGCATTCTACAAGGCTATTAACGGAAGGGAATCGGCGGCAGTAAACTCGTTCTTGTATGTGATGAGATATGGAATGAACCCATCAGGAATCCAAGACGAGAAACGAGCGATCTATCCAAAAGTAAACGTACTTGAGAACGCAACAAAAGAAAACGTACCCAA
>Ga0315287_10008871_pt1 | contig 10168 bp, 11 predicted proteins | sample YL17G11_0_MG_FD_205037 | JGI IMG/M metagenome (GOLD analysis project Ga0315287, IMG submission 205037) | Sediment microbial communities from Yellowstone Lake, YNP, Wyoming, USA - YL17G11_0 | ecosystem: Environmental > Aquatic > Freshwater > Lake > Sediment | place: USA: Wyoming | collected... | reverse complement strand
CGTGCCCGCAGGCACCGGATCGGTCAGCACCAGGCTCGCGCCGTCGACGAAGCCGGTGCCCGAGTTGGCCACCGACACGGCATACCGCACGATCGAGCCCGGGATCCGCTTCGGCTGGGTGGTCGCATTGAACGGATCCGACAGGACCTCCGAGGCCTTCTGCACCCGCAGCGCCGGAGCGACCACGGTCGTGACGACGGTGGAGGCGTTGTCGATCGCGTCCGCCTCGAGGCTTGCGCTCGACACCGTCGCGGTATTGCTGACCGTGGGGGCTGCCGGCATGGCCACGGCCACGGTAAGCGTGATGTCGGGCAGCGACTGGCCGGGGTCGAGGAAAGGGGGGTGCGTGCAGGTCACCGTCTGGGCGACCGTCGCGCAGGTCCAGCCCGTGCCGGTTCCCGAGACGAAGCTCAGGCCTGCGGGGAGCGTGTCGGTCACGGCGATCGGGTTGTCGTCGCGCTCGACGTTGAGGCCGGTCCCGTTGCTCACCCGTAGCGTGTAGACGCCATTGGCGCTGACGCGGAACGGCGCGGCCGCAGTCTTCACGATCTTCAGGTTGACCTTCGGTTCGCTCGTCACGCTGACGATCTGCGCCGCCAGCATCACGAGGTCGCCGCCGGCCGAGTAGACCGTCGTCGCCGATTCCTGCCCCGGCCCGAGCAGGCTCGTCACATCGTACTGGTCGACGTCGACGCCGTAGCTGGTGACGCTGCCGGTGGCACTGATCGTGCCGTCGAACTGCTGGATCGTCGGTACGCTGCCCGTGGGCACCAGGCCGTCATCGATCAGCGAGCCGTTGAAGCGCAGCGATTCGCTGAAGCCGTTGAGCGGATCGGAGTTGTTCGGGTCGCCTTCCCAGCTGATCACCGCGACCCGTCCGTCGATGCCGGTGGCCGGCGTGCGGAAGCCGTCGGGCGTCAGTGTCAGCGAACTGCCGCGGAAGAACTGCAGGCCGTCGAAGATGTTGATCGCACGCAGCCGTTCGTTCGTGCCCTGGTAGATCACCACCAGGCCCCAGCCAGCGAGCACGGCCTGCGAGGCGCAGTGCGGCGCGCCGGTGTTCACCGTGAGGCCGCCGAACGTGAACGTGCCGTTGCCGGTCACGCGCGAGGTGACGTCGGCGACTCCGCCGAAGTACGGGAACAGCGTGCCGCCGTTGTCGTAGGTGCCGGTGAAGGTGCGGCCCGCGGTCACGCTCGAGCCGTTCAGCGTCACCGACGAATCGACGACGGTCGCGCCGCCGCCGGTGGTCGTCGCCGATCCGCCCCAGTAAAGATAGGCCGCGACGACCGTGGTGCCTGCCGGTATTGCCGTCAGCGCGCCAGAGCTGGTCGCGCCGACGGTGCAGGCATTGCTCGTGTTAGGCTGCGTGCGCAACGAGCCGCCTGTGGTCACGAAGTTGATCTTGCCGGTGAAGCGCGCCGAGCGGCCTACGGGTACGTCGACGGTCTGCGCCAGCGTCTCGCCACCGGCGAGCGCCAGCAGCAGGATCAGCAGGCAGGTGCAGGATGGCTTGCTCAAGGCGTGACGACCATGGCGCCGGTGCGGTGGGCGCGTTCGCGGCGGATTGTGCCGACCCTCTCGGGGCCGCACCGAGTGACTGACTCACAAGACTGGACTTATGCCGATCGAAACGCGACCTGCGTCACAGTCCGCAGCCGGAAGCGGCCAGCCCTTGCCGCGGATCACCCTGGTCGTCGCGATGGCCGACAACGGCGTGATCGGCCGCGACGGCGCCCTGCCGTGGCGGCTGCCCGAAGACCTGCGCCGGTTCAAGGCGCAGACCCTGGGCAAGCCGATCCTGATGGGGCGGCGCACGTTCGAATCGATCGGCCGCGCGCTGCCCGGGCGCCACAACATCGTGCTGACGCATCGTGCTGACTGGCGTCCGCCGGGTGGCACGGAAAGGCTCAGCGTCGTGCACGACTGGGACGCCGCGTTGCGCGCGACCGGCGGGGATCCCGAGCTGATGGTGATCGGGGGCGCCGAGGTCTACGCCATGGCGCTGCCCCGGGCCGATCGGGTATTGCTGACGCGTGTGCATGCCGACGTCGAGGGCGATACGCGGTTGCCGCCCTTCGACGCGGGACAATGGGCCGAGGTGGCGGTGGAGCGCTACGCGGCGGACGAACGCAACCCGATCTCGATGAGTTTCGTCGAGCTGCGACGCGCCTGCGGCTCGGGCTTCTGATCATCCGCGCCCAGACACTCAGGGGCGTCGCGCAGCGGCCCGGTCCCCGCTGCCCAAGACCTGCGAAATGTTAGACTTCATGCAAGCCTGAATGTCTCAGGCGTGGAGGGTTGGAGTGATGGCATCGAAGAAGAAGGCGAAGCGCACCGTGCTGTACAGCAGCGCCGGCAAGAAGCTCTATGCGAAGCGCGACGCGGCCGGCAAGTTCAAGGACATCCAGTCCTACCAGCGGGCCCATGCCGCCGACCTTAGGCGCACGGCGAAGGACGAGGCGCCGCGCAAGACCGCAGCCAGGAAGAAGTCGGCTGCAGGGAAGACGGCCCCGAAGAAGGCCGCCAGCAAGACACCTGCGAAAAAGAAGTGAAGTCAGGGACCGGACGCGGCTGCGTCCGGTCCTTGCCAGAGTCGCTCGGCACCGACTCGCAGTCTGGATACGGAGATTCGATCCGGCAGGGCGTGCCGCGGCTTGTGACGGAGTTCGATCCAGAAGTCCGCGCCTTCGCCGTTATTGAAGGCGCGGGGCAACCCGTCGGCACGTCGCCCGACCTTATGCGTCCTTACGCTGGACTGGGCGTCGTTGCCGTCACTCCCCAAGCCCGCGCGGGCCGCAGCCGCGGCCTCACGCGATCTCGTTCAGCGCCTGCGTCACCAGCGTGTCGGCGCGCGCCAGGTCCAGGACGGGCTCCGCGCCAGGGTCGCCGCCCGGATCCAGGGCAGCGAGGATCCCCGCCTGCACGGCGCCGCGTCGCTGCGCCTCCGCGTAAGGAATCTCGGGGTGGAAGCTCACCATCGAGTAACGCGGGATGAAGCGCCGTGGGTGGCGTCGCTCGAGCTGCAGCGAGATCGCCTTTTGCCGCAGGAAGGCCGGGTCGCGCACGGTATCGCGCATCTCGACGTAGTTCTCGAGCGCCATCTGCGCGATGGCCTCGGCGTTCGGTTGGCGGCGCCGCTGGAATTCCGCGAACACGGCCGACCAGTCGCCGCCGCCGTTGCTGCCGTCGAGCAGTTCCGCGAGTTCGATGCAATCCTCGAACGCGCAGTTCATGCCCTGGCCGTGAAAGGGCACGATCGCGTGCGCCGCATCGCCGAGCAGCAGTACGCGACCGCGCTCGTGCCAGCGGTCGCAGCGCACCGTGCCGAGCAGGCCCTGCGGGTGGGCGGCGAACTGCGCGCCGAGGTTGCCGAGCAGCGGCAGGGCGTCGGCGAATTCGCGGCGGAAGAACGCCTCGACCTCGACCGCTGTACGCAGCGCGGCGAAGCTGTCCGCGCCGTCGCGCGCCAGGAACAGCGTCGCCGTGAACGTTGCATCGGGGTTCGGCAGCGCGATCAGCATGAAGCCGCCACGTGGCCAGACGTGCAGCGCGTGCGGCTCGAGCGCGAACCCGCCATCGGCGCGCGGCGCGATCGTCAGCTCCTTGTAGTCGTGGTCGAGCCGCGTTTCGGTCGCATGCAGGCGACCCGCGGTGGCCAGCGCCTGCCGCACGGCGGAGCCGGCGCCGTCACTGGCGATGGTCGGCGTGAGCGGCAGGCGATAGTCCTCGCCGCGGATCGTGTCGCGCAGCAGCAGCGTATCGGCCTCGAGGTCGACCCCGCGGCAGGCCTGGTCGAAGCGCAGCTCGACGTTCGGGAACGCCTCCGCGGCCTCCAGCAGGGCCAGGTTCAGCGCGCCGCGCGACACCGAGTGGATCACCTCGTGGGGGCGCTGGCCGTAGGGCACGAGCGACTGGCGGCCGTCGGGGTCGTGGACCCGGCGTCCGCGCATCGCGATCAGCAGCGGCTGGATCGTCGGCATCATGCCGGCCCGTTCCAGCGCACGGATGCCGCGGGCCGCGAGTGCGAGATTGATCGAGCGACCGCGCTCTGCGGTCGCGCGGCGTGGATCGGGACGCCGCTCGAACACGCGCACGCGCAGCCCGCGGCGCGCCAGCAGCAGGGCGAGCAGTGAACCGGCGAGGCCGGCGCCGACCAGGTTGACGGTTGGGTCGCGCATGCTCAGCCGGCGCGCTCCAGGGCGACGCCGAGCGCGGAGGCGAAGCGCCAGGCGTCCTCGAAGCCGTTGTAGAGCGGCACCGGCGCAATCCGCATCACGTCCGGTTCGCGCAGGTCGCAGACGATGCCGGCCGCGCCGAACTGCGCGAACACGGCCCTCGCCTGTTCGCCGCCGCCGGCGAACTGCAGCGACAGCTGCGCGCCGCGCCGCTGCGGAGCCGCCGGGGTCAGCACGCGCAGCTGCCGGCCGGCGATCTGGCCCACCAGGGCTTCCAGGCAGGCGCTCAGCTCCACCGACTTGCGCCGCAGCGGCACGATGCCCGCTGCGCCGAATACTTCGAGGGAGGCGAGCAGTGGCGCGGTGGAGAAGATCGGCGGGTTGCTGAGCGCGAAGCCGGCGGCGCCGTGCTCGCGGACGAAGGCGGGTTCCATCCGGAACCGCGTCGCCGCTTCGTGCCCCCACCAGCCCGCGAGGCCGCCCACGCCGGCCTCGCGGGTATGCCGCGGATGCACGAAGCAGCCGCCAATCGCACCGGGGCCGGCGTTGAGGTACTTGTAGCTGCACCAGACGGCGAAGTCGGCGTCGTCCGCCTGCAGCGCCAGCGGCAGGTTGCCGATCGCGTGGGCGTGGTCGAAGCCGACGAGGGCGCCGGCCGCATGTGCGGCGCGTGCGATGCGCGCCGCGTCGAAGGCCTGGCCCGTGCGGAACTGCACGCCGGGCCACAGCACCAGCGCGAGCCGCTCGCCTTCGCGGGCGATCGCCGCGTCGATCTGCGCGTCGTCGAACACGCCGCCCGGCGAATCGGGCTGCAGCTCGACCAGTTCGGTCGCGGGGTCGAGACCATGCCAGGCGATCTGCGAGGCGACGGCATGGCGGTCGGACGAGAACGCGCCGGCCTCGATCAGGATCCGCGTGCGCCGGCCCAGCGGCCGATAGAACGCCGCCATCATCAGGTGCAGGTTGACGGTCAGCGAGTTCATCGCGACTACGTCGGCGGGCGCGGCCCCGGTCAGCGCCGCGAGCCCCGCCTGCGCGTGATCGGCGTAGTCGACCCAGGGGCGGCGGGCGACGTGGTGGCCGAGCACGCCGAGACGCGCCCAGTCGTCGAGTTCCTGCTGCACGCCGTCACGCGCGGCGCGTGGCGCGAGACCGAGTGAATGGCCGCAGAGATAGGTCAGCGGTGTGCCGTCCCCGGCCGCCGGCAGGCAGAACCGATCACGGTACCCCCGCAGGGGGTCGGCGGCGTCGCGTTCGCGCGCGCGCGCCAGCGAAGCTGCACCGAGGCCGCTCATTGAGGCACGAGCCGGAATGCCAGCGGTCGGCTGGGCACGGCGTCGCCGGCGAGCCGCGGCAGCGTCAGCTGCAGCGCGCAGGGGCCGTCCGCCAGGGTCGCGGGGATGCGGGCGTATTCGGTGACGGTGCAGTCGCGGCGCGTGGCCTCCGCGAGCCGGATGCTGCCCGGCGGCAGGCCGAAGAACAGGCGGTGGCCGCAAAGCCGCCCGCCGTCATGGCCGCGATCGATCGAGGCCAGGTCGACGACCAGGTGCTCGATGCCGCGTGCGACCAGTTCGCGCACCAGTTGTCGCGAGAGATAGCGTTCCGTCGACGCTTCCGGCGCGTCAGGGGCCTCCCGGTCGCCCTGGGCTTCGCCGTCGGTGTCTGGCGATTCGCTGCGCAGCACCAGCGCACGCGGCGCAAACGGCAGCGCCGTCGGCCAGCCCGCGAGCAGCGCCGCTCGCGTCAGCAGCTGGTCGCCGCGCTGCGGCGGCGGATCGCTGTCCTCGTCAGTCGTGGACGCGTCGACGGACTTCACGCTGACGACCAGGGCCGGCATCAGGCCGAGCGGCACCAGGTCGCAGACGTCGAGGGGCTCGGCGACCAGGTGCGCGACGCTCTCGGTGTGCGTGCCGTTGCAGTGCGGCGTCAGCTCGATCGTGGCGCAGTTACAGCTCGCGCCGCTGCGCACCGCGCCGCTGAAGCCGGGCGCTGCGTAGGGCCGCGTGCGCGCGGCGGGTGCGCCGAAGTGCCGCGGTCCGCCGCCGTCGAAGCGCACCGCTCGCGCCAGGCTGACTGGCGCGCCGAGGTCGATCGGCAGGCGCGGCGCGGACGGGGCTGCGCTCAATGCGGCGGCTCCATCACGGCGCCGCATGCGCGGCAGGTGCGCGCCGCGAGGTTGCCGAAGAAGCGCTCGAACACTGGCGGGAACTGGGTCTCGATGTCGGTCAGCGCGAAGGTCTCTTCGTAGAGCAGCGACTCGCAGTTCTCGCAGTACCACTGCAGGCTGTCGTGCTCGCCGGGTCGGCGCTCGCGTTCGATCACCAGGCCCACCGTGCCGGCGAAGCGCTGCGGGGAATGCGGCACGCGCGGCGGCAGCAGCAGCATCTCGCCCGCCCGGATCGACACGTCGACGATGCGGCCGTCCTGCACGGTCTTCAGCAGCATGTCGCCTTCGAGCTGGTAGAACACTTCCTCCGCCGGGTCGACGTGGAAGTCCTTGCGCGAATTCGGCCCGCCGACGGCCATCACGATGAACTCGCCGTGGGGAAAGATTCGCTTGTTGCCGACCGGGGGCTTCAGCAGGTGCCTGTGGTCCTCGATCCAGCGGGCGAGGTTCAGGGTCGCGAGTGGCTTCATGTCACGGAATTCCATGGCGGGTCTGGCGTATGGTACGCAGTGCAGCGACCCGGTGCAGGTGGAGGTGGGCGTGTCTCTGGAAGCAAACAACCGGTCGGCCGGGCGCCTGGCGCAGGCCGTCATCGCCGCGGCGTCGCTCGCCGCGCTGTCGGGCTGCTCGAGCCTGTCCCTGCCGAAGATCTCCTGGCCCTTCGGCGCGAAGACCGTGCCCGCGCCGCAGCCGGTCGACGAGATCGTGTTCGAGGCCGCGGACGGCGGCACCGCCCCGGCCTACCCGCAGTACTGGATGCGCAACACGCTGGTCGTGGACCTGCAGTCGGCCCCGTCCTCGGGCAGCGTGACGATGCGGCCGCGGGCCGCGGAAGGCTGGCCGGTGCGGCTGGCGTTTCGCGTGACTCCGGGTGCGATCGGGCAGCTGGAGGTGCAGGCGGCGCAGCGCGTGCTGCTGCCGATCAACGCCGCCGCGACCCCGCCGCTCGACCTGGAGCTGTCGCCCTCGGTCTACCAGCGCGGCACGCCGATCATCGTGGTCATCTGGGGTCAGTCGCCGCCCGCGCCCGGGAGCTGATGATCGCGGCAGGGCTCCTGCCAGCGCCGTCCATCCTCGAGCGAGACCGCGGTCAGCCCGCCGCCCCAGACGCAGCCGGTGTCCAGGGCGAGGATGTCCCTGCGCTCGAGCAGCCCCAGCGTCGACCAGTGCCCGCAGACCACGCGCACGCCGCGGCTCGCGCGTGACGCCACGTCGAACCAGGGCTGCCAGGGCGTCGGCTGCGAGCCCGGCCGGCCCTTGAGCTTCAGGTCGATCGTGCCGTCGGGCCGGCAATAGCGCATCCGCGTCAGCGTGTTGATCACGAAGCGCCGCCGATCGGCGCCCGCGAGCGACTCATCCCAGCGGTCCGGCCGGTTGCCGTACATCTGCAGGAACACGCCCTCGGGGTCGCGACGCAGTTCGCGCTCCACCTCGCGCGCGAGACGCAGCACGTCGGCGGGGCTCCACTGTGGGACCAGGCCCGCGTGGACCAGCAGTTCGCCGCGTTGCACGTCGTCCTGCCAGGCCAGCGGCCGGTGCAGCAGCCAGTCGAGCAGCGGTGTGCGATCGCGGGCCTCGAGCACCGCGTCGAGCGTGTCGTCGTCGCGCAGCTTGCGCTGGCCGCCGTAGGCGACGGCGAGCAGGTGCAGGTCGTGGTTACCGAGCACCACGACGGCGGCGTCGCCGAGGCTGCGAACGTAGCGCAGCACGTCGAGCGAGCGGGGGCCGCGGTTGACGAGGTCGCCGACGAACCAGAGCTGGTCACGGTCGATCGAGAACCCGGTGCGCTTCACCAGCGCCTGGAGTTCCTCGCCGCAACCCTGGACGTCGCCGATCGCGATGCGTGCCATCGACGCATCGGCCTCAGTTCAGGACCCCGGGGATCGCGAGCCGGAACGGCTGGACGGGCGCATCGAACCGGTCGCCGTCGTCGGCGACCATCTGGTAGCTGCCTTGCATCGCCCCGACCGGGGTCTCGAGCACGGTGCCGCTGGAATAACGGAAGCCCTGGCCCGGCTTGAGATAGGGCTGTTCGCCGACCACGCCGCTGCCGCGCACTTCCTGCACCTTGCCGTTGGAGTCGGTGATGATGAAGTGACGGGTCATCAGGCGCGCCGCGACCTCGCCCTCGTTGCGGATCGTGATCGTGTACGAGAACACATAGCGATTGTCGCGCGGCTCGGACTGCTCTTCTAGGAAGGCGGTCTGTACCTCGACCTTGATGCGCTTGGCGACAGGTTCCATGTGGGGTCGGGGCGGTCGGGTTCGCGGTGCCGGACGTGCAGGGCCGGCGCGCGTCAGCGCGGCGGGCCGCCGACGCGCACCGCGAGCACATCGCAGGGCGCGCCGTGCAGCACGGTGTCTTCCGTGAGGTTGACCAGGATCGACATGCCATGGCGTTCGCGGCTGCCGATCACGATGAGGTCGGTGCCGCGCTCGCGCGCGACGCGCAGGATCTCCGACTTGACGTTGCCGGCCTCGACGAACAACTCGGCGTCTTCGAGACCGAGTTCCTCGGCGAGGTTCGACAGCTGCTGCTTGGCGCGTTCGAGCAGCTCCTCTTCGATCTGTATCGCGGGCATCAGCGTCTCGCCCATCGGCTCGACCGGCACGAACTCGAACACGTGCAGCAGGTCGATGCGGGCGCCGAATAGCTTCGCCAGCGCGAGCGCGCGGCGGCCGATGGTCAGGCTGTGTTCGCTCAGGTCGACGACCAGAAGCAGGTGCTTGTAGGAATCCATGTCGCCCAAGCTAGCCGCTGGGCAGCAGCCGCGCAAGCGCGCCGAATTCAGCGGGCGTCAGCGTCTCGGGCCGGGCGCCGGGGTCGATGCCGCAGGACTCGATCGCCGCCGGGTCGAGCAGCGTCTTGAGGGCGTTGCGCAGCGTCTTGCGGCGCTGGTTGAAGGCGGTCGCGACCACCTTCCCGTAGCGGGCATCGACCGGGAAACGCGGCTCGCTGCGCACGGTCAGGCGCGCCATCGACGACCACACCTTCGGGGGCGGGCGGAACGAGCCCGGCCCGACGTCGAACAGGTTCTCGGCCTCGACCCAGGGCGCGAGCATGACGGTGAGGCGCCCATACTCGCCGCAGCCGGGCTCGGCGGCGATCCGCTCGACCACTTCCTTCTGCAGCATCACGTGCAGGTCGGCGATCGCCGCCGGCGTGCGCAACAGGTGGAACATCAGCGGCGTGGAGATGTTGTAGGGCAGGTTGCCGACCACGCGCAGCCGCTGGCCGCGCTGTGCCGCGAGTGCGGCAAAGTCGAACTCCAGCGCGTCGGCCTCGTGCAGCGTAAAGCCCGGGCGCGTGCCGAGTGAGACGCGCAGGCCGGCGGCGAGGTCGCGGTCGATCTCGATCGCGTCGAGCGCGCCGGCCACGTCGAGCAGTCGCGTCGTGAGCACGCCCCGGCCCGGGCCGATCTCGACCAGCGCCTCGCCGGGGCGCGCGTCGATGGCCTGGAGGATCCGCGAGATCGCGGACGGGTCATGCAGGAAGTGCTGCCCGAAGCGCTTGCGGGCGAACGGCACTAGGCGGCCCGCCGCCGCTGCACCAGCTCGAGGGCGAGTTCCAGCGCCGCCTCCAGGCTGCCGGCATCGGCGCGGCCGCTGCCCGCCAGGTCGAGCGCCGTGCCGTGGTCGACCGAGGTGCGCAGGATCGGCAGCCCGAGCGTCACGTTGACTGCACGGCCGAAGCCGGCGTGCTTGAGCACCGGCAGGCCCTGGTCGTGGTACATCGCGAGTACCACGTCATGGCGTGCGAGTTCGCGTGGCACGAACACCGTATCGGCCGGCCATGGGCCGGTGGCGTCGATGCCGGCCGCGC
>Ga0315287_10008867_pt1 | contig 10169 bp, 9 predicted proteins | sample YL17G11_0_MG_FD_205037 | JGI IMG/M metagenome (GOLD analysis project Ga0315287, IMG submission 205037) | Sediment microbial communities from Yellowstone Lake, YNP, Wyoming, USA - YL17G11_0 | ecosystem: Environmental > Aquatic > Freshwater > Lake > Sediment | place: USA: Wyoming | collected... | reverse complement strand
CGCGGTCCCTTCGATGCTCCCCACCTTTCAGCAGGTCATTCTCAAACTCCAGGACTACTGGGATCGCCAGGGTTGTGCGCTGCTCCAGCCCTACGACATGGAGGTCGGGGCCGGCACGTCGCACACCGCGACGTTCCTGCGCGCGCTCGGCCCGGAGCCGTGGCGCGCCGCCTACGTGCAGCCTTCGCGCCGCCCGAAGGATGGCCGGTACGGCGAAAACCCCAACCGGATGCAGCACTATTACCAGTACCAGGTGGTGCTGAAGCCGTCGCCGGCCGACATCCTCGAGCTCTACCTGGGTTCGCTTGCCGCCCTTGGCTTCGATCTGCGGAAGAACGACATCCGCTTCGTCGAAGACGACTGGGAGAATCCGACGCTCGGCGCGTGGGGACTGGGCTGGGAGGTGTGGTTGAACGGCATGGAGGTGACCCAGTTCACGTATTTCCAGCAGGTCGGTGGAATCGACTGCAACCCGATCACCGGCGAGATCACCTACGGGCTCGAGCGCCTCGCGATGTATCTGCAGGGAAAGGAGAATGTCTTCGACCTCGTGTGGACCGAATGGACGGACAACGGGGCGAAGCGGCAGCTGACCTACCGCGACGTCTACCACCAGAACGAGGTCGAGCAGTCGACCTACAACTTCGAGCAGGCGAACGCGCCCAGGCTCTTCGAGCTGTTCACGTTCTTCGAGTCCGAGGCGAAGCGCCTGCTGGAGGCGAAGCTGGCATTGCCCGGCTACGAAATGATCCTCAAGGCCGGGCACACCTTCAACCTGCTCGACGCGCGCGGCGCGATCTCGGTGACCGAGCGCGCTGCGTACATCGGCCGGATCCGGACGCTCTCGCGGCTGGTCGCGCAAGCCTACGTGGACTCCCGCGAGGCACTCGGCTTCCCGATGCTGCCCGATGAATTCAGAGTAAGCGCGACATGAGCAACACGGCAACACTGGTCGTCGAACTCTTCACCGAGGAACTGCCGCCGAAGGCGCTGAGAGCGCTCGGCGACGCGTACGCCGACGGCGTCATCGCCGGGCTCACCGACCGCGGCTTCCTCACGTCCGCGAGCGCGTTCGCCCGGTACGCAACGCCGCGGCGGCTCGCCGTGTCGATCACGCACGTGCTGGCGACCTCGCCCGACGAGCCGGTCACGCAGAAGCTCATGCCCGCATCGGTCGCTTTCGACGCGACGGGCAAGCCGACGGTCGCGCTGCAGAGGAAGCTTGCCGCGACCGGCCGCGGCCATCTGGCGGATCGATGGCCCAATGCCGTCGACGGCCCGGAACGCCTGACGCGCGAATCCGATGGCAAGGCCGACGCCCTCTTCCTGCATTCGATCACCAGGGGGAGCCCGCTGCAGACGGGCCTGCAGGCAGCGCTCGACAGGACGCTCGAGAACCTGCCGATTCCGAAGGTCATGAGCTATGCCGGCGCCAACGGCTACTACAACGACGTCAAATTCGTCCGGCCCGCGCACCGGCTGCTCGCGTTGCACGGGTCAGTCGTGCTCCCGGTCACGGCCCTCCACCTTCGCGCCGGCCGCCTCACCGGTGGCCACCGGTTCCTGTCGCACGACGGTGTAGAAGTTGCGACCGCCGATGCCTACGAGGAGACCCTGCGGGCCGAGGGCAAGGTGATCGCCGGGTTTGCCGAGCGCCGCGCGGCGATCGCCTCGGCGCTGAAGAACGCCGCCGCCGGGGCGACCGTCATCATGCCGGACGCGCTGCTCGACGAAGTGACCGGACTGGTCGAGTGGCCGGTCGTATACGCGGGGACGTTCGACCCGGCGTTCCTGACCGTGCCGCAGGAATGCCTGATCCTGACGATGCAGCAGAACCAGAAGTACTTCGCTCTGGCCGGCAACGACGGCAAGCTGGTCCCGCGCTTCCTCGTGGTCAGCAACATCGAGACGATCGAGCCCGATGCGATCATCCGCGGCAACGAGCGGGTGCTGCGGGCGCGACTCGCGGACGCGCGCTTCTTCTTCGATCAGGACCGCAAGACCCGGCTCGAGCCGCGCCTGTCGAAGCTCGCAACGGTCATCTATCACAACAAGCTCGGCACCCAGCTCGAACGGGTGTCGCGGCTCGCGCAGCTCGCCGGCGGGATTGCCGAACGAATCGGCGCCGACCGCGCGCAGAGCGCTCGCGCCGCACAGCTCGCCAAAGCGGACCTCACGACCGACATGGTGGGGGAATTCCCCGAGCTCCAGGGACTGATGGGCCGCTACTACGCCGAGCACGATGGCGAGCCCGCGTCGATCGCCGCCGCGATCGAGCAGCACTACTGGCCGCGCTTCGCCGGAGACGCGCTTCCCGCGGGACCGGTTGCGCAGGCGGTCGCCCTGGCCGACAAGCTCGAAACGCTCGCCGGGATGTTCGGCATCGGCGCCCTGCCCACGGGAGACCGGGATCCGTTCGGCCTTCGCCGTCACGCGATCGGCCTCATCCGCATTCTGGTCGAGCACCGGTTGCCGTTGTCGCTCGCGGACCTCGTGGCTGCGGCGTTCGCTTCCTTTGCCGACGTGGCGGCCGTAGCGCAGGCGCACGGCGACCTCGAGAACTTCATCTACGAGCGGCTGCGCGCCTACCTGCGCGATGCCGGCTATTCGGCCAACCAGGCCGAGGCCGTGCTGTGCCAGCGACCGGTGCGCATCGATCTCGTGCCTGCGCAGGCGGCGGCGGTCAAGGCGTTCAGCGAGTTGCCGGAAGCGGGGGCGCTGGCGGCCGCAAACAAGCGGATCACGAACATCCTGCGCAAGGCCGAAAGCGAAGCGGCCGTCGTCGTCGATCGCGGCCGGCTCACCGAAGGCGCCGAGCGCGACCTCTACCTCGCGTTCCAGAAACTCGAGCCGGTGGTCGACGAGCGCTGCGCGGCGGGTGACTTTGCCGGCGCCCTGCAGGCGCTGGCGACGACGAAGCCGGCCGTCGACCGGTTCTTCGACGACGTGCTGGTGATGGCCGACGACCCGGCCATTCGCGCGAATCGACTCGCGCTACTGCGCGGCGTGGCGCAGACGATGAATCGCGTCGCCGACATTTCGAAGCTGGCGGCATGAGCCTTCCGCCGGGCCGCCCCAAGGAAGGCGACGTCCCTCTCGGAGGGACCGCGCGCAGCGCGAGGGAGCACATCAGCCTTCCGCCGGGCCGCCCCAAGGAAGGCGACGTCCCTCTCGGAGGGACCGCGCGCAGCGCGAGGGAGCACATCAGCCTTCCGCCGGGCCGGCACAAGGACGTCCACGCTAGAATCGACCCGCCATGGTCCAGCTAGCCTCCGAAGCCGTCGCGACCACCCGCCCGGTCAAGCTCATCGTGCTCGACCGCGACGGCGTGATCAACCAGGACAGCACGCAGTTCATCAAGTCGCCGGAAGAGTGGCGGCCGATTCCGGGCAGTCTGGAGGCGATCGCGCGGCTCAATCACGCCGGCTTTCGGGTCGTCGTCGCGACCAATCAGTCGGGAATCGGCCGCGGCCTGTTCGACATGGCGACGTTGAACGATATCCACCAGAAGATGCACAAGGCGCTGGCGCTGGCGGGCGGCCGGATCGACGCGCTGTACTACTGTCCGCACACCGCCGACGCGCAGTGCGAATGCCGCAAGCCGAACACCGCGATGCTCAAGGACATCGGCGTCCGCTTCGGCGTCGACATGACCGGCGTGCCGTGCATCGGCGACTCGCTGCGCGACCTCATGGCGGCCGATGCCGTAGGTGCGCAGCCGATGCTGGTGCTGACCGGGAAAGGCGAGAAGACCCTGCGCGACGGGAATTTCCCCAAGAACACCATCATCTTCCCGGACCTCGCGTTCGCCGCGTCGGCACTGCTCTCGGGCGAATGAGCGCGGCATGTCGGCGCTCCGGTCGCTCGCCTTCCTGCTCTTCCAGACGATCGTCACGCCAGCCTATGCGGCGGCGATGCTGCTGCTGTTCTGGCTGCCGCGCGTGCCCATGTACCGCATCGCGGCGTCGTGGTGCCGCGTCAACCTCTGGGGCGCGCGCTGGATCTGCGGCATCGGGCACCGCGTGGTCGGCGCCGAGAACATTCCCGCGACGCCCCACATCGTGCTGTCCAAGCACAGCTCGACCTGGGAGACGCTCGCCCTCACGCGATTCTGTCCGCCACTCGCCTACGTGGCGAAGAAGGAGCTGCTGTCGATACCGTTCTTCGGCTGGGGCTTCGCCCTCGCTTCGCCGATCACGATCGACCGCAAAGCCGGCACCGACGCGATGCACCAGATCGCGGCGCAGGGACGCGAGCGCTTCCGCCAGGGTTTCTGGATCGCCATCTATCCCGAGGGCACGCGCATACGTGCCGGCACGCGCGCCAAATACAAGACCGGCGGCGCGCGGCTCGCCATCGAACTCGGCGCGCCAATCCTGCCGGTGGCGCACAACGCCGGCTACCTTTGGCCGAAGGGCGTATTCGGAAAACGACAGGGGACGGTCACGATCTCGTTCGGGAAGCCGATCCAGCCGGAGGGCAGGGAGGGCGCGGCGCTGATGCGGGAGATCGAAGCCTGGATCGAGGCGGAAGTCGCGCGGCTTGGCATTCCCGAGGGCAAGCCCTCGGCCGCACGATGAGGGCCCTTCTGCGCCTTCGCGACATCTTTGGCGGCGGTCTCACCCGCGAGTCGCGCGACGAGCGCTCCCTGCGGCGCGTCGTTCTTGCCGGAATGGACGTCGAGTACCGGCTCGTCCGTGCGCGCCGGCGCTCGATCGGCATGCAGATCGGGCTCACCGGCCTCACCGTGCGGGCCCCGCGCTGGGTATCGATCCGCGACATCGAAGCAGCGCTGACCGAGCGCGCAGCCTGGATCCTGCGCTCGCTCGCGGAGTGGCGGGCGCGGCAGCGCAACGTCCTGCCGCGGGAGTGGAAGACCGGCGAGCCGATCCTCTACCTCGGCCGCGAACTCGCGCTCGCCGTCCATCCCGCGCGAAAGAAGGAAATCAATGCGGACCTGCTGAACCTCACCGTGCGTCATCCCGCCGCACAGGATGAACAGCAGGTCGCGGCGTTCGTGGCCGGATGGCTGCGCGAGGAGGCCGTGCGCCTGCTGGCGCCGCGCGTGGCCGAATTCGCCGCGCGGGTCACGCCCGCACTTCCGACGATGAAGCTCTCCAACGCGCGCTCGGAGTGGGGTAGCTGCAATCAACATGGCGAGATCCGACTCAACTGGCGGCTGGTTCACCTGCCGCCTCACCTCGCGGTCTACATCGTCGCACACGAGGTCGCGCACCTGGTCGAGCTCAACCACTCCCCGCGTTTCTGGAATCAGGTCGAGGCGCTTTTTCCGGGGCATGCCGCGGCGCGGCGCGCGCTCGACGACTGGACCGCCCTGCTCGAGGCTTGACGTTGTTCCAGAGGCACCTAGAGAACGGGGGCGGGGAGCCCGGGCAGCGCGACCGGCAATCCGGCTTGCGCCCGGAGCAGCGCGGTCAGCGCCACGCCGAGCTCGTCGCCGGACCGCGTGTCGCGCCACACCCCGTCGCGCGGCTTGAAATGAAAGCCGCCGGACCGGGCCGCCACCCAGATTTCGCGGTTGGGCACGTGGCGGTTCACGATCAGCTTGCCGCCGCCCTCGCATTCGATCTCGAGAATGCCGTCGTTCAAGTTCCAGTCGATATCGGCGTCGGAGGCTTCCAGCGCGGAGTCGAGTGCCTCGCCGATCGCGGCGAGCGTGCGGTCGGCGGCGGCGATGAATTCGCTGTCGGTGATCATCAGGGCTCCGGTTGCAGACCTAAGAATCCGGGACGGGCCTGCGTTCCTGCGCGAACGGGTGCAAGCCCGGCAGGCGCGCGAAAAATCGTGGTCCGTTCCCCGTTTTCCCTGTTACGATTCCCGCCCGATGTTACGTGATTTCACCGGGTCCTTTCACTGCGTCGCGATCGCTTTCGCGGTCGCGATCGCGTTCGGTGCGACGCAGCTTGCCGCGTGCGGGATCAAAGGCCCGCTCAAGCCGGCGCAGCCGCCGGCACCGGCCACCGCCACGCCGGCCACCGCCACGCCGACCGCCGAGCACACGCCGCCGCCGGCACCGCAGCCTCCGGAACCCAAGCCGTGACCGCATTCTCCCATTCGGGCGGCGAGCTCCATGCCGAAGGGGTGCCGCTCTCGGCCATCGCCGAGCGCTTCGGCACGCCCTGCTATGTCTACTCGCGCGCCGCCCTTGAATCCGGCTTCCGCACCTTCGATGCGGCATTCACCGGTACGCGACACCTTGTGTGCTACGCCATCAAGGCGAACTCCAACCTGGCCGTGCTGAACATCCTGGCGCGGCTCGGGAGCGGCTTCGACATCGTTTCGGCAGGCGAGCTCGCGCGGGTGATCGCCGCCGGCGGCGATCCCCGAAACATCGTCTTTTCCGGCGTCGGCAAGACCGCCACCGAGATGGAGGCGGCGCTGGTGGCGGGAATCCGCTGCTTCAACGTCGAATCGGCGGCCGAGCTCGAAGCGCTGAACTCGGTCGCCGGCGCTGCGGGCAGAGTCGCGCCGATTTCGCTCAGGGTGAACCCGGATGTCGATCCCAAGACGCACCCCTACATCGCGACGGGACTGAAGGAGAGCAAGTTCGGCGTCGCATTTGCCGACGCCCCTGCGCTCTATCGGCACGCGGCCGGGCTCCCCCACATCGACGTGCAGGGAATCGACTGCCACATCGGTTCCCAGATCACGGATCTCTCGGCGTACATCGAGGCGGCGCAGAAGATGTTCGACCTCGTCGACCGGATCGAGCGTGACGGGATTGCGCTTCACCATGTCGACCTGGGTGGCGGCCTTGGCATTCGCTACCGGGACGAGACGACGATCGATGCGCACGCCTACGCGCGCGAGGTCCGGCGGGCGCTGGGCGAGCGCCGGCACGAGCTGCTGTTCGAGCCGGGACGCTTTCTCGTCGGCGACGCCGGCGTGCTGCTGACCCGCGTCACGTACCTCAAGCCGGGCGGGACCCACGACTTCGCCATCGTGGACGCGGCGATGAACGACCTGATCCGCCCGGCGCTCTACGACGCCTGGCATCCGATCGAACCGGTGCGCCCGCGTGAAGGAGCCAACCGCCGCTGGCAGATCGTCGGGCCGGTATGCGAGAGCGGCGATTTCCTCGGCCACGATCGCGAACTCGCCCTCGCAGCCGGCGACCTCCTTGCCGTGCGCGCCGCGGGCGCGTACGGGTTCGTCATGAGCTCCAACTACAATTCGCGCCCTCGCGCGTGCGAGGTCATCGTCGACGGCGAACACGTGCATCTTGCCCGGCCGCGAGAGCACGCCGCCGATCTGTTCGCGCACGAAGCGATGCTGCCGTAACGGTCCTCGCGCACTGCGTGACACGCCGCATCGGGTGCTTTTTCGCGTGTGCGTATACGCAACACTTGCGCGCGCAAGGCTCGGAATCGGCGCAGAAATCTTGCATTTCAAAAAAATGTGGCTAGAATTCAGGCAGCAGGTAGCAGTGGATTTGTCAAGAGGTTGGAGTCGCGATTGAGTACCGATTGGCAGATCCAGCGCCGCTTGCACCGAAGCAGAAGCACCATAACAGTTAAAGCAACTCAGACAGGAGAAACGAAATGGCTGACATGATGTCGATGATGACGCCGGCCGCTGCGGCCCCGGCGCCCAAGAAAGCGACCAAGAAGAAAGCGACCAAGAAGAAGGCGACGAAGAAGGCTGCCCCGAAGAAGAAGGCGGCAAAGAAGGCGACGACGAAGAAGAAGGCCGCCCCGAAGAAGAAGGCGGCAAAGAAGACGACGAAGAAGAAGGCAACAAAGAAGAAGGCCGCCCCGAAGAAGAAGGCGGCAAAGAAGACGACGAAGAAGAAGGCCGCAAAGAAGACCACCAAGAAGAAGGCCGCGAAGAAGACCACCAAGAAGAAGGCCGCAAAGAAGGCCACCAAGAAGAAGGCCGCCCCGAAGCGGAAGGCCACCAAGAAGAAGGCCGCCCCGAAGCGGAAGGCCACCAAGAAGAAAGCCGCAAAGAAGAAGTAAGGTTCCTGCGGCAACCCGGTCCGCCACAGATTGGCGGCCGACACCACGACAGGCGGCGCGCAATGCGTCGCCTGTTTCTTTTGGTGGGCCGCGGCGCTCGGGGATGGACCGCCCGCGGCGCTGCATCGGGCCCGCGCCACGGCGTCCGGGCGACGCGAGACCCCGCCGGCGGCTGCAACCCTGGCGGTGGGCGGGGTTCAGCCGGCCTTTGCCGCGGGTTTCGAAGTCCTGGGCTTGGTCTTCGCCTTGGCCGGCGGAGCCATTTTCCCGGCCGCGCGTTTGGACTTGCCGGCGTTCGGCGCGAGATCGCTCGTGATGCGCAGCGTCTGGCCGGCGGCGATGCCCTTCGGCGCAATGGCGTTCCACCGTCGAAGGTCCGGCTCGGTCACCGCGTAGCGACCGGCGATGCTCGCCAGCGTATCGCCGCGGTTCACCCGATAATAAAACGTGCGGCCTTGCGGAACCGTCGTGAACACGGCCTGCGACAGCGTTTCAGCCGCCGCGGCGTTCGGCCCCTGCGACGGGACAAGAAGTGCGTGTCCGGAGGGAACCTTCGACCTCGCGCCGATGCCGTTGACCGCGCGCAGCGCCTCCACCGACATCCCGAACTTCGACGCGACCTGCGGCAGCGTCTCGCCGGGGCGCAGCCGGTACGCCTGCCACGACACGAGCGGCTGGTCCGCGAGATTCAGTTTGGCGGCGAAGAGCTCCGCCTTGTCGATCGGCAGCAGGATCGTGTACTCGTCCGCGCCGGCGATGACCGGTCGGTTGTGCTGCGGATTCAGATACTGGAACTCGTCCTGCGGCATTTCCGCGAGCTCTGCGGCGGCCTTGACGTCGATCTTCCGGGTCGTCGTTATCACCGCAAAATAGGGGGCGTCCGGGATGTCGCCAAGCTCGACACCGTACTTCTCGGGATCGCGGACGATATTCTTGAGCGCCTGCAGTTTGGGCAGGTAGTTGCGGGTCTCGTCCGGCATCTTGAGATTGAGATAGCCCGCCGGCTGGCCCGCTTTCTGGTTCTTCGCGATACCGCGCGCGACGTTGCCTTCACCCCAGTTGTAAGCCGCCAGCGCGAGTTGCCAATCGCTGAAATCGGCGTGGAGCTTCGACAGGTAGTTCAGGGCTCCCTCCGTCGCTGCGACCACGTCGCGCCGCGAATCGAACCAGAAATTCTGCTTGAGGCCGTAGTGTTTCCCGGTGGCCGGCATGAACTGCCAGATCCCCGACGCGCGGGCAACGGACGTCGCGTTCGGGTTGAACGCACTCTCGACCATCGGCAGGAGGGCGATCTCGAGCGGCATGCCCCGCTGCTCGACCTCGACGACGATGTAGTACAGGTACCGCCGGCTGCGGTCGATCATGCGCGCGACGTAATCCGGGCGCGACAGATACCACTGCTCCCATTTCGCGACCAGCGGGTCGTCGAGGTCGGGCATTGCGTAGCCGCGCCGGATGCGCGTCCACAGATCCTCTGCCGGCGGCGGGAGCGGCTCGAGTTCCGCGCCGAGGGCGGTTGGAAAAGGGTCCCGGGCGATGAGATGCAGCGGCGGCTCCGACACAGCCGGCTCGGGCTCCGGCACCGGCGCGGCAACGACGACCGGGCGGGGAGGTTCCGGCGGCGGCGGGCTCGGCGTCGCGCACGCCGCGAGCAGGGCCGCGACCGCGACAATGAGGAATAGGGGCGCCAGGCGCAATTCGGTCACGCTAGCGGAATCCGTTCTTCCATTCGCGCACGACGGCGAATGCTTCGACGGCGCCCGCGAGCTTGCGCCCGGCGTGCGCCTCTGCCGCGGCGAATACCGCGGGCTCGCCCGCGCGCAGGAACGGATTGGTCGCGCGCTCCTCGGCAAGGGTCGACGGAACCGTCGGCTCGCCCCGGTCGCGCTTGCCCTGCTCGCGCATCTGCCGTTCGCGCAGCGCCGCATTGCCCGGCTCGACCGCGAGCGCGAAATGGAGGTTCGCCAGCGTGTACTCGTGCGCGCAGTAGACGCGCGTATCCGCTGGAAGCGCCGCGAGCTTGCCGAGCGAGGCGGCCATCTGTGCCGCCGTCCCTTCGAACAACCGGCCGCACCCCCCTGCGAACAGCGTATCGCCGACGAACGCGATGGGCGTGTCGGGTTCGCCGCCCACATAGGCAATGTGCCCCGCGGTGTGGCCCGGGACGTCGAGCACGCGAAGTTCCAGCGC
>Ga0315287_10008864_pt1 | contig 10170 bp, 5 predicted proteins | sample YL17G11_0_MG_FD_205037 | JGI IMG/M metagenome (GOLD analysis project Ga0315287, IMG submission 205037) | Sediment microbial communities from Yellowstone Lake, YNP, Wyoming, USA - YL17G11_0 | ecosystem: Environmental > Aquatic > Freshwater > Lake > Sediment | place: USA: Wyoming | collected... | reverse complement strand
CAAAAATCCGGCTGACGCCTGTCCAGGCGAGCAGGAAATCGGAGCAGCGGGCCAGAAGCGGAGTCCAGGTCAACCCGCCGTCCCTGGATCGAAGGAAGCCGTTGCCTTGGACGAACAGATCATTCGCATCCGTCGGATTCACCGTGATTTTTTTGATCATCGCGGTCGGCTGAGGGAAAGGCAGCGACGCGACCGTTTCTCCGAAATCGACGCTCTTGAACAACTCGCCGTAGAGGCCGGAGAAATAAACGATATTCGGCGAAGACGGAGAAACGCTGACCGCGTTGACCGGATTGGCCCGAACTCCGGTCATCCGGTCCTGCCAGGTCGCTCCGGCGTCGAGGCTCGCGCGTATTCCCTCCTGCGAAGAAACGAACAGGCGGCCGGGAGAGGCCACGGCCAAGCCGGTGCATTTGCTCTTGACCACGCCGGCCGGGCCGGTTTGCCAAGTCGCGCCGCCGTCGACGCTTTTCAAAAACTGGCCGTTCGTCCCGGCATAGAGGACGGGCGAACCGCCGGCGTCGAAGGCGACCTTCCAAATCATTCCCGACGAAAGGACATTCGCCCAAGTCGTTCCTCCGTCCTGACTAATAAATACGCCCCGATTGGTGCCGGCGAGGATCTTGTTCGCATTGGACGAGTCGATGGCCAAAGAAAAGATATAAGAAGCGGCCGGGGCCGGGAGTTGGGACCAGGTCGCCCCCCCGTCGGTCGTGCGAAAAAGCCAAACGAACGAACCTGTCGCATCGCTCCGCCCGCATAAAGAACCCGGGAGTCGGCGGGATCTTGGACAAGGCAGTCCGTCCGGGCCGACCAGGCGGCGGGAGACGTCAAAGTCGTCACGGCCCAGGTCGCCCCGCCGTCCGTAGACTTCAGGACGGCCAGGGCCGATCCAACGAAATTGGGCGGAGGGGCCATTTCCCGTCGGGCGGCGACAAAAAGGACTCCGGGATTCGCCCGGTCGGCGAGGATCGTCCCCGATCCGTGGACGCCGTCGGGGAAGGGACGATAAATCCAGGTATTTCCGCCGTCCGTGGACGTGTGGAGACCCGGGTCGAGCAGAATGTGGACGTTCTCCGGATCGATCGGGTCGATGACGGCCTCAAAATAATAGGAAGAATTCAGATCATGGACATGTCGCCAGGATTGCCCGGCATCCGTCGTTTTATAAACACCGTAGGGCGCGCTGCCCGCGACGGCGTACATCAATCCGGTTTGCATGGGATGAACGGCCAAGGCCCCGATCCACCCACCCGAGGGGCCGATGGATTCCCAGGTCGAGACTTGGTTCGCGACAGACGAGCGAACGTCGCTGAAAGCGGTCAAGGTTAGAATTCCCGACAGGATTATTAGAAGGACCGATTTTTTCATTCCGTAATTCTCCTTGATTTAGGTTCGACATGAAAAATTCTACCTATGATTTTTGGATATTTCAATGTTCGTCCCGTCCGGATTCGGGATTATTTTTGTAAAATATATTTATATATGTAATGAAATCAACATGATAGATTCGGACCGATTTTCGGTCTCCGAGGCCATTTGTGATAGAATGCGTTTTCCGATCCATCCGAAAGGAACGGGACGAACGATGAAAATCCGCTACCTCAACGGAAGCCGTCTCTATCACGCCTTCGTCGCCGGCGGAGATGCGGTCATTCGGGATCAATCCTACCTCAACCGGATCAATGTGTTTCCCGTCCCGGACGCGGATACCGGGACGAATCTGGCCTCGACCATGCGGGCCATCGCCCAAGGCGCCCGCGCCCACCGCTCGATCAAGGAAACACTCCGATCGATGGCCAACGCCGCCCTCTCCGGCGCCCAGGGCAATTCGGGGATCATCTTCGCCCAATTCCTCCACGGCATGAGCAAGGAAGTCGAAAACGAATCCAAACTCACGACGAAAGCCTTTGCCGAATCTGTTCGCCGAGCCGTCCAACATGCCCATCGGGCGATCGTCCACCCCGTCGAAGGCACCATGATCACGGTCATCAGGGAATGGGCCGAATCAGTTTATCAACGTCGCCATCAAATATCGGATTTCGCTGAACTCATGTCCGAATCCCTGGCCGTCGCCCGCCGCTCCCTGAGCGAAACACCCCAAAAGCTCGAAGTTCTGGCCAAGGCCGGCGTGGTCGACGCGGGGGCCAAGGGTTTTGTCGATTTTCTCGAGGGCATCCTCCAGTTCATCAAAAAAGGCCGGTTGTCCCGCGTTTCGGCCGATGACGTGGTCTGGTCCCCCGAGGAGACCAAAACTCCGGCCCGGGAAAAATCGCTCCACAACCGGTACTGTTCCGAAGCTTTATTGACCGGTTCCGCGCTCGACCCCGATCGGATTCGTAGCCTCGTCTCTCGGTACGGCGATTCCGCGGTTGTCGCCGGCGCCGAGGAACGGGTCCGGATCCATGTCCACACGAACGATCCGGCCGGCCTCTTTTTCGAACTCAAAGACATCGGGACGATCGCCCAAATCAAAGTCGACGACATGCGGAAGCAGTACGAGGCCGCCTGGGAGCCGAAATCGAAAACGGCCATCGTCATCGATTCCACCTGCGACCTTCCCTCCGCCTGGATCGATGAACGGCAGATCTATCTCATCCCCTGTCTCGTGACATACGGGGACCAGCTCTTTCTCGATAAAGTCACCATCACGCCGGACCAATTCTACGGGCTTCTGGAAGAAGGGCGTCTCCCCCTCAAGACGTCCCAGCCATCGATCAAGAGCGTTCAGAATACCCTCGCCTACCTCGCCGGCCATTATGAATCCGTCATCGCCATCACGATCTCGAACAAACTTTCCGGCGTCTACCGGATGTGTCGAACCGCGGCCGAGGCGATCACCGGGAGAAATATCGCCGTCATCGACAGTCGAAACATCTCCGCGGGGATCGGACTTCTGGTCGCCCGGGCTTCCGAGATGGCCCTGGCCGGACGGCCGGCGGAGGAGATCGTTCGGGCGGTGGAGTCTTGGATCTCCAAGGCTAAACTCTACGTGGACATTCTGACGTTGAAATACATGGTCCGGAGCGGACGGGTCAGCCGGGCCAAGGGATGGATCGCCCGGGTTCTGAACATCAAACCGCTGATCGTTTTGAATGAGGACGGCAAGGTTGAGGCAGCCGGCAAGTCCTTCAACCGGGCCGGGAATATGGCCAAGATCATTCGGCAAATCGAGATCGCGGCCCGGGATCATCCGGTTTGGGGATATGCCGTCGTTCATGTCCGCCATCCCGGGAGAGCGGCCGAATACGCCGGGAAACTGACGTCTGCGTTGGGCCGTCCTCCCGCCTATATCATGGACGTCGCCCCGACGATCGGCGTTCATAACGGAATCGGCGCCATCGGGGTGGCCGTTCTCTACGAATAAGGCCCGCCGAACGGCATGTTTGAATTGCTCCTTCCGACCGCGATCGCGGTTGGGGCCGCGATGACGCTTCTTTTTTGCCTGGCCTTGGTCCTCAAGGATAATTCCATCGTCGACATCGGCTGGGGGTTGGGATTCGTTCTCGTCGCCGGTCTGAGCGCCGTCCAGGATCCTGGATTCGAGCCCCGCCACATTCTGGCTACCTTTCTCGTCTTGGTTTGGGGAGTCCGCCTCGCTGTCCATATTTTCCGGCGCAATCGAAAGCGGGTCGAGGATTTCCGTTACGCCGCTTGGAGAGAGAGATGGGGGCGATGGTTCGTCCTCCGAAGTTATTTCCAAATCTTTATGCTTCAAGGGCTGTTTTTGGTGTTGATTTCCGCCCCCTTGCCCCGGATCAACAGCGCTCCGGGCCGTCCTCTCGGCCCTTGGGACGTTGCGGGAGTCCTGCTGTGGCTGGTCGGATTCCTCTTCGAGTCCGTCGGCGACGCCCAACTCGCCCGATTCAAAAAAGATCCGGCCAACAAAGGGAAGTTCATCCGGACGGGATTATGGAATTACTCCCGGCATCCGAATTATTTCGGCGAAGCCCTGATGTGGTGGGGGATTTACGTGATCGCGCTCGCCGTCCCGGGCGGAGGGATCCTCGTTTTCAGCCCCCTGACAATCACCCTGCTTCTCCGCTTCGTGTCGGGCGTTCCGCTTCTCGAAAAAAAATACCGGGACCGGCCCGAGTTCCGGGATTACGCCCGGAGGACGAACGCGTTCATCCCCTGGCTTCCCCGCCATCCGCGGACAACGAAGCCGAGCTGATCTCGCCGCGATTTGTCCCGACGAATTTCGATCCGCCACTTTCGCCGAACGAGACGTCTCACTCTTCACTCCGCGCCCATCCGAGGCCGGAGTTCGCCCTCAGAAACGATGATTTTCGCTCAGGATTTCAATTCCGAAGTGCAGTGCGGGCACCGGACCGCTTTCAAGGGAATTGTCGACAGACAGAACGGACAAACCTTCGTCGTCGGCATGGCCGTGACTTCGGCGGGTTTACGGCGAAGCCGGTTCATCTGCCGGATCACCAGGAACAAGGCCAGGGCGACGATGATAAAATCGATGATCGCGCTGATGAACACGCCGTAATTCAAGGTCGCCGCGCCGGCGTCCTTGGCCGCGGCCAAGGACGCGTATCCCTTGCCGGATAAATCGATGAAGAGCTGGCTGAAATTGACGTTCCCCAACAGCAGCCCGATCGGCGGCATGATGATATCGTTGACGAGAGACGTCACGATTTTCCCGAAGGCCGCGCCCATGATGAAGCCGACGGCCAGATCCAACACGTTGCCCTTCATGGCGAAGTCTTTGAATTCTTTGAACATCCTCTCTCTCCTTTCCTCCGGCTGTTGAGATACCAAAACTATAGCCCTATTTTGTTCCATGCGTCAATCCGGCTTCGGACAACTTCCGGCGGCCGAAATCCCTCCCTTCTACCTTTCGGAGAACGATTGGTATAAAATAAACAGCACCCGTCGTTCCGATAAAGGTGAATGGATGTTCAAACGAATCTTTCTGATAATCGCCTCTGCGATCCTCTTGGGCGGCTTGGTTTCGGCCGAAATCGGGAGTTTGTCGCATTTGTACCTTCTCGGGAAGGGCGTCAAGGACACCGACGGCGATGGTTTGGCCGACCGGGTTGCCTTGACGATCATCATTCCCGACAGTCCGACGGCTGTGGAACTCGCGATGGCCGCCGATATCGCCGCCCGGGTCAATCTGGAGAGCCTGGTCCAGGATTTCGCCCTGGTGAAGCGCGAATCCGAGATCCCGGACCTGGAGTCCGTCGAATGTCCGGTTCTCATCGGCGGGAACGTCAAATGGCTGAAGCAGGCGGTCAAAGAAGGCGGAGTCGTTATTCCCGTCCTCGGACCCGGCCAAGGCTTTGTGGGCGTCTTCACCACAAAAAAACAAAGCGGGATCATTCTGACCGCGGGATCGGAAGACGCTCTGCTCCAAACCGGACGGGCGTTTTTCCTTCGCTGGCCCTATTTCTGGGATATCTGGGGCCGCGAGGAAGGCGCTACGTACGCCTCCCTCGAGCGGGATATCGTCGGATACCTTAAAACCGAAGGCGTGGCCCTTCAACGGACGATTTTCCGCTCGGTTCTCTATGAATTTCCAGTCCTGAAAAACGGCCCCGGCGCCTTGAAAAAACTCTCCTTCAGCGCCGGAGAAGTGAAAAATCTGAACGTCGAGATCTATTTCACGGACGAGGACGACCTGGTCAAAACCCATCAGGCGGTCGAATCACTTCGGCTTCAGCATCGGCAAGGTCGAAAAACCGAGGTTCTATCCTACCCCGGCTGCGCCCAACTCTCGTTCTCTCTCCGGTACGGCAAGATCGCCCGAACGGCCATGATTCCCCGGCTCGGCTTCCCCAAAAGGATGCTGACCCCCGGATTCAAGGACAATCCGCGGGCCGACGGCGCGGGCAAGGAATTCGACCTCCTGTCCCTCTTCACGACGAAGGGCGTCTATGGAGACATCGATCGGGATGGGATTTTCGACACGATCGACACCCGGATCATCATCCCCCCCGCCGGTCCGGTCCGAGGGGTCGCCCCACTGGCTTCGAAACTCGTCCTGAACACGGCCGGGGCCTCGTTTCCGCTGGTCTATCTCGACCGGGAAATCGAATTCCGGAAAGCCATCATCGCTCCGATCCTCATCGGAGCTAACACCCTCACTCAGGAATTGCAACGGATCGGAAAGCTCGTTCTCCCGGCCCTGGAGAATGCCTCCGGCCTGATCCGGACAGTGCCCCGGGCCTTCAACAAATCTTCGGCCTTGGTGGTCACCGCTCCGGATGCGATCGGCTTGGAAAAAACGCTGAGCTATTTGAGCGGTACCTATCCCTATTTGGATGAAGCCAAGGACGGCCGGCCTCAATTGACCGACGCCGCGGCCGACCTGGAACGATTTCTCAAAGGGGAGAAAGGCGCGGCCGAAGCCTATTTCGCCCTGAGTCTGAAGAAAACGATGGAATCCCTCAAGGACAAGGAGTTGGAATCGTTCAAAGCCGATTTGCTTCTCCCCAAAGCCGATCCCCGTTTTGAGGACGAGCTCAAGAAAACGGCGGCGGCGGTGCTGAAGACTCCCGCTCTCGAGGTCCAGTCGTCCGGACTCAACGGCTCTAAGCGAGTTTTCGAAAAAGAACAAACGTTCACCTGGGAAGTCGACGAGGCCCTCGCCGCGGTCAAAGCGAAGCTTCAAACGCTCGAAGACACCCAGACGCCCGTCCGGATCAGCCTCGGACTCAGCGAATCGCCGGACGTCCGGGACCGGATTAAAAAGGAAATCGAAACCCAGGCGGCGCTGACGCTGAAAGCCGCCAAGGCGGAGGTCGAAGTCCTATCCGCCTATAAACAGGGATTCTACTGGATCCTCGAAAAGGCGATTCCAGCCCTCAAGGGAAAGCCGATCGTCCAGGTGACGATCAAGTTCGCCGAGGAAAAGGACGATTTCGGAAAACCGAAACGGTTTTACACTGAGTCGTCGCGGTGGCTCCAGGAACTCTATCCCGTCGACGAGATCCTGTCCCGCGACCTCGGTCTGCCTGTCGAAGGCATTCAATTCGAGATGATTCCGGCCGGCGGACCGACCTATTCGCTCACCGCCCTGGACGCGAAAAACGGAGTTCTTTGGGAAGGGACGTTCTCGCCGCGGATCCGGGAAATCCCTTATCTTAAACTCCTGCCCGAATGGGGAACGGTGAAAGTCACGACCGGATGGGTTCGCATGACGAACGGAAACGAAATCGTCCAGGACACTCCCCTCCAGACGGATCTGGAGAGGGTCTGGTCGTTCTTCCAGGAGGAGGGCCTCGCCCCTGTTTTCAACCACATCCAGAAGAAAACCGGCGGGGCGCCGACGTTCACCAAGCAACCCTATTTCAAACAGCTCAAAGTCGAAGTCTGGTCGAGCGAACCCGATTATCGGATCGGACTGGACGAGGAAATCGTCAGCTCACTCGAGGCGCTCCATGACGAGATCTATTTCGACACCCTCGATTTTCTCCGGGGAATCACCGAAATAGACGCGGAGGACGCGGACCTCCCGGAAGATACGTCTCGATACAGCGCCCCCGGCAACGTCTTCCCGGTCATCCATCCTACGACCGAGGGTGGAGCCCCGAAAATCAAGATCACCTTCGAAGATTGGCCGGGCCCCGCTCCCCAGATGACCTTGACCTGGAAGGAAAAGGGCCGGGATGAAGCCACCAAACGGTTTTCCTTTCCGGCCCTGAAGAGCAAATCGGTCTCCCTTCCGGCTTTGATCTACAGCGGCCTGGAGGAGAAGATCGACCAACTCATCTTCGATCTCGAATTCGAACGAGAGGCCGAATATCTGACTCTTCTCGATCTCTTGGCCTCCTACCGCGAACTTCAGGACAAGAGGGTATTGGCCGATCCCTTAAGCTTTCCGAACCTGAACGGAATCACCCTGGTCCTCAAGTGCAAAGACCTGGCCAAGGAGGAAATAATCCCGGTCCTGCCGCCCGAACCGGGAACCGAACGGCCCGGGCCGCCGGCCTTGCGGGCCGATGAATCGATCGTCGATACGACGCGCATCCTCTCCCCCGAGATGGTCGAAGACGCGGTCTCCCGGTTGGCGAGATTCCCCATGCTCCGAACCTACGTCGCCGGCCGCTCGTACGAAGGCCGCCGGGTTCCGGTCATCGAGGCCTTCAAGCCTTTCGGACCGAACGTCTCGATTCCGCGCCTGATTTCCATGAAGCCGACGATCTACCTGAGCGGACGCCAGCATGCCAACGAAGTCTCGTCGACGAATTATATCCTCAAGCTGGCCGAGTTGCTGGCCTCGGATAAGACGACGCAGGAATACCTGAACAAAATCAACTTCGTCCTTCATCCGATGGAAAATCCCGACGGGGCCGCCTTGGCTTATGAGCTCCAAGCCCTCACCCCGTTCCACAGCCTCCATGCCGGACGGTACAGCGCCTTGGGGCTCGAGATCGGCACAATGACCGGATCGGCCCGTCCCCTGCTCCCGGAAGCGGCGGTCAAACGCGACCTGACCGCCAAATGGTTCCCGGACATCTCCCTGAATCTGCACGGCTACCCTTCCCATGAATGGGTCCAGCAGTTCTCGAATTATTCCCCCTACCTGTTCCGCGAGTATTGGATCCCCAAGGGTTGGTTCGCCTATGTCCGGGGATTGACTCTTCCGATCTACGGCCGGTTTAAGGAAGCCGGCGAGGAGATCCGCTCGTACATCATCACCGAGATGAACGCCGATCCGAAAATCAAGGATTCGAATAAAAAATTCTACGATCGCTACGCCCGTTGGGCCTCCCGCTGGCAGCCGCATCTCAACTTTCTCGAACTTTACGACGGGTTGAATCTTTACGCCAAGCGGCGGTCCTCGACGGAAAGCCGGCTCACCCCCCGCGGGCAAATAACCTACGCCGAGGAAACGCCGGAACTCATGGATGAAACGGCCCGAGGCGCTTGGCTCGATTTTCTCTCCACGCAGGGTCTTGCCTACCTCCGCGCCCATTTGAAATACCTGGCCCAAGCGAAATTCGAAATCGTGCGAATCGAGGAGGAATCCCAGGAACGGGTTCGGATCCAGTTTCTTCGGGGACGGCCGGGAACGACGAAAAAATAAATTACCATTTGACCCTGTCTGGCCTTTTTGTTAACATATTGGACAGTTAGGGACAAATGGACAGTCTAGTTTCCCTTTTGATCGTCGGAAAAGACGCCTCGATTTATGAACTTCTTCATGGCCAATCCCCTTCCTCGGATTATCGGCTCTATTTCTGCGGCCTCGGGGAGGATTATCTGGGATTCATCAGGAACAACGCGATTCGAGCCGTTCTTCTCGACGTCTCCGACGCTCCCTCGGGCGGCCGGAGGATCCTCCGGGATCTTAGGGCCTTCGATCCTCAGCTCCAAATCGTAATTGCCGGGCCGCCCGTCCCGCCGGATGAGAGATTGGAGTGGATCAACGCCGGTTCCCTCGATTATCTAGCTCTGCCGATCGATAGCCAGGCGGTTTTCGCGGTCCTGAGGCGGGTTTTAAACCAGCAGGAATTACGGCAGGAAACGTTTCTCCTGGAAAAGCGACTCGAAAAAAAATACGTCTTTCAGGGTCTTGTGTCCAAGAATCCGGTCATGCTCGAAATTTTCAGCCTCGTCGAGCGGATCGCTAAACACTTTTCCAGCGTCCTGATTACGGGTGAAACAGGGACGGGTAAAGACCTGCTGGCCCGGGCCCTGGCCGGCCTGAGTGAGGCCAAATCGCGTCGGTTCGTCGTCTGCGACTGCGCCTCGATTCCCGACACGCTGTTCGAATCGGAATTGTTTGGCCATCTCCGAGGGGCCTTCACCGGCGCGGACCGCACGAAACGAGGCCTGTTCGAGGAAGCGCACGAGGGCGTGATCTTTCTCGATGAAATCGGAGAAATCCCTCTTCACGTCCAAGCCAAGCTCCTGCGCGTCCTTGAAAACCGTCAATATCGCCCCATCGGCGCGAACGAAGTCAAATATGTCGATGTGCGGATCATCGCAGCCACCAACCGCAACCTCCCGGAGATGATTCGGAAAGGAGGCTTCCGGGAGGATTTGTATCACCGCCTCAATCGGGTCGAGATCCGGATTCCACCGCTTCGGGAACACATGGAGGACGTGCCTCTCCTCGCCCGGCATTTCCTGGAAGGGCTCAACCGGTCCTACGGGAAATCGATCCAGGGGGTCTCCCGGGACGTTCAAAAACTGTTTCTGAATCACGCC
>Ga0315287_10008861_pt1 | contig 10172 bp, 10 predicted proteins | sample YL17G11_0_MG_FD_205037 | JGI IMG/M metagenome (GOLD analysis project Ga0315287, IMG submission 205037) | Sediment microbial communities from Yellowstone Lake, YNP, Wyoming, USA - YL17G11_0 | ecosystem: Environmental > Aquatic > Freshwater > Lake > Sediment | place: USA: Wyoming | collected... | reverse complement strand
TCTGGGTTGCCGTCAATCCGGCCAATGCGGGTAAAATTGTCGCCGTCCTTAAGGAATTTGGTTTCGACATACCCGACTTATCGCCGGGGCTTTTCCTGAAAGAATGGCAAATCATTCGGCTGGGTGTCCCTCCTGTCAGAATAGAACTGGCCACAACCATTTCCGGCGTCAATTTCAACGAATGTTATGCTCAGAAAGTAATGGATAAAGTCGATGGGGTGCAAGTCAATCTAATCAGCCTGGAACACCTGAAACTCAACAAAAAAACAGCCGCCAGACACAAAGACCTGGACGACCTCGAAAATCTTCCCTGAATAAATGCCTCTTTATTTTTTACTTTGAATCAATTTCCATAATTTTTCCGTCAGTTCGCCGAGACCCTGCCCGGTGACCGCCGAAACGACCACGACTTTTTTGCCTTTCAGTTTCTTTTTAATATCTTTGACGAGTTTTCCGTCGCTGTCCAAATCGACCTTGGTCAGCGCTATTATCTCGGGCTTATCCATAAGCTCCGGGCTGTAGAGCTTCAGTTCCCTGCGTATGGCCTTGTAATTTGCCGCCGGGTCCGCACCGTCGGCCGGCATAATATCCAGAAGATGAACCAGTATCCGCGTTCTCTCTATATGCCGCAGAAAATCATGTCCCAGCCCGGAGCCGCTGTGCGCTCCTTCAATCAGGCCGGGAATGTCGGCCATCACAAACCGCCTGCCGTCGCTAAGCTCGACAATGCCCAATACCGGATTAAGCGTCGTAAACGGGTATGCCGCAATCTTCGGCCTTGCCGCCGAACACCGCGACAGCAACGTACTTTTGCCCGCATTCGGCATCCCCACAAGTCCCACATCGGCTATCAGCTTAAGCTCCAGACGCAGCAAACGCTCCTGGCCGGCCTTGCCGCGTATCGCTATCCGCGGAGCCTGACGCGTAGGCGTAGCAAAACGCTTGTTCCCATATCCCCCGCGCCCGCCTTTGCAGATGCGAATCTTCATCCCTGGCTGGCTCATATCCTTAAGCAAAATCCCGAAATTCTGGTCATACACAAGCGTCCCGGCTGGCACAGGCACAACCAAATCTTTCCCGTCCGCTCCGTGCTTGTTCTTGCCTTGGCCGCCGCCGCCGTTCCGCGCCTGCCAGTCGTGTTTGCCGGCAAAATCCAAAAGCGTATCCTTTGAAGCGTCCGTAACCAGATACACGTGTCCGCCTCGTCCGCCGTCTCCGCCGTCGGGCCCGCCTTTGGGGATATACTTTTCCCGCCGGAAGCTCACGCATCCATGCCCGCCGTCCCCTGCCTTTACTCGTATATAAGCCTGGTCGATAAACATTCAGACAACCTCTGAAAACAGTCGGATAAGAAGCCCGGAGCGTCAGCGACGGGATTTATCCGCCCGTGGCGGATAAAAAATGAATTTTTAGCGGTTTCCTTAATGGTCAACGGGTCGGCCAAGAACGCCTTTCAGTTCGCCGAATTTCTCTTCAAGGGTCTCCGGAGTCCTGGCCTCGACATTGAGCCGAAGCAGCGGCTCGGTGTTGCTGGGCCGAATGTTGAACCACCAGTCTTTGAACTGAACCGTAAGTCCGTCAAGGTCGTCGGCCTGGCCCTGGCTGTACTTACGCGAAAGCTCCTTTGTCACCGCCTGTTTGTCGTCGGCATGGAAGTTGACCTCGCCGCTGGAACTGTACCGTGCCAGAGGCGCAATAAGCTCGCTGATTGGTTTTCCCGCGGCACTGACGATATTTATCATATGCACAAGGGTAATCATCCCCGAATCGGCGCAGAAGTTATCACGATAGTAAAAATGCCCGCTAAGTTCGCCGCCGAAAACCGCATGACTGTCGCGAAGCGTCTTTTTCATAAACGCATGTCCCACGCGTTCTCTGCGCGGAATGCCGCCATGCTTTAGGATTTCTTCGGGCACTACGTGGCTGCTGCGAAGGTCATATACAACCGCGGTGCCGGGGTTTTTGCTCAGGAAGTACGGCACCATAAGGGCGGTCAGTATATCGCAGCCGATGGGTTTTGCCTTCTCGTCAATCATAATCAGCCTGTCGGCGTCCCCGTCGAAGCATACTCCGAAATCGGCCTTGTGCTTTTTTACCGCGGCCCTTAGCTCGGCAAGGTTGGACTCGACTAACGGATTTGGGTCGTGCTTGAAGATGCCTGTAATTTCAAAGTTAAGCTCTATAAGCTCAACCGGCAGGCCGTGGAAAATCAGCGGAATCATTTTGCCCGCCATACCGTTGCTGGCGTCAATGGCGATTTTCAGTTTTGCCGGCCTGGGTTCGAGGAACTTGAGCACATGCTTTTTGTACTCTTCCGTAAGGTCGCAGTGCTCGACCGCCCCGTCCGGTCTTCCCAGCGTATGCAGCAGAGCCGTCGCTATGTGCTTTATATCCTTAAGGCCGGTGTCGGCGCCAATGGGTCTGGCCTGCTGACCGGAAATCTTAAAACCGTTGTACCTGGCAGGGTTATGGCTGGCGGTTACCTGAACGCCCCCGCAGGTGCCGAGGTGGTTTATCGCGAAATACATCTGCGGCGTGTCAATCTGGCCGACATCGATTACGTTGGCGCCCGCCGTGTTCATACCCTCGATAAGCGCAGAGGCTAAAGAGCCGCTGTGGGTGCGCATATCGTATCCGACGCACAGGCTCTGGGCGTTTGCAAGGCCGCGCTGATAGCCCCGCAGCATCGAGCGAAGGAACTGGGCCGTGGCGTGGCCGATTTTCCAGGCCGCCGTTTCGTCAAGCTGGTCGGGATAAACGCCGCGAATATCGTATGCCTTGAAGATTGAAGGGTCCATAGTTTGGCTCCCAAAAACAGGTTCTTGTCCGGCTATATCCTAAGAACACCCCGCCCGATTGTCAACAAAACAAACCCGCCGGTCTGTGTTTAATCCGGTCTTCAGGCCTGAAAAACAAGATACAAGACATACAGCCCCAGCATTGCCGCCCCTTCCCATCGGTCGATGCGGTGGCGCCGGCCTGTGAACATACAGATGAACAATACCGCCGCCGCTATGATGCCGGCGTAAATACTGATATACAGTTCCTGCGGCACCGGTATCGGACGGATTAAAGAGCTTATGCCAAGGATAAAGAAGATATTGAAGATGTTCGAGCCGACTATGTTGCCCACGGCGATATCGGGATTTTTCTTAAAGGCCGCCGCAACCGATGTGGCAAGCTCCGGGATGCTTGTGCCGACCGCCACCAGTGTAACAGCAATAAAGCTTTCCGAAAGGCCCGCCGCTTGCGCAATTCGCACCGCGCCGGAAACAACCAGCTTTCCGCCGACTATCAGCAGCACAAGCCCGACGATGATAAATACCGTGCACCGGCTTGTGGAAAGAATATCTTTTCTGACACTGTCGGCGATTCCCGGCGTATCTTTGGCGATGCCGGCGACGTAATACAGAAACACGATGAAAAATCCCAGAAACGCAAGCCCGTCGGTGCGGGAAAGACTCCCCGCCGCGGAGCCGTCAAAAAACCTGTCCGCTGTAAGAGCCGCCAGCAGCGACGCTGCAAGCAGGGCAAAAGGAATCTCTCTCCAGGTTGTTCCCCTGCCGGTCTGAAGTGGGAAAATCAGCGATGAAATTCCGAGGATTAAAAAGATGTTAGCGATGTTGCTGCCGGTGATGTTGCCTATCGCTATTGCCGGGGAGTTCTCGACGGAGGCAAAGACATTGACCGCCAGTTCCGGCAGGCTGGTCCCGAAGGCGACGACCGTAAGTCCGACCGCCAGGTCCGAAATCCCCAGCCGGCGTGCAAGCCCCGACGCCCCGTCAACCAGCCGTCCCGCTCCGAATACCACCGCCGCAAGACCGACTGTCAGCCAGAACAGGCCTTCCATTTTCTGCGCTCCTTTGCGCCGCCGGTCAGGCTGCGCTTAAAAATCACCGTCTATATGAATCCGCACATTTTCCCTGCCGGACTGGTCGGATTTTTTCATTTTGTACCGGAGGATAAACATCCGCACTGCGTAGCCTATAGCCGAAAAGCCCGCGACAAAAAACACCGCCGCTGCCAGAAGCGCAAACAGGTCGCGCAGAATAAAGACCAGCATCCCGAAACCTATAAGCAGAAGACCCGTTATAAGGCCTGTCTTTGCCAGCGTCTTTGCCGTCTGCTCGGCAGGCGGCCCTGAAAAGAAAAATCGAAACATCTGACTCCTCAAATCTGTCGGAGAAAATTACTGATTTCGCGGACTATTGATTTTTCAGCGTCTCGGCAATAGCGGCACAGAGCGGTTCCATATTGGCTTTGGTCATTCCCGCGACGTTTATTCGCCCGCCGCCGACGATATAAATGCCAAACTTCTCCCGCAGCGCCTTTACCTGCTCGTCGTCAAGCCCGCTGAAGGAGATCATCCCATACTGCTCGGCCAGGAATGAGAAATCGCGTTTTACGCCTTTGGCTTTCAGCGTGGCTGCGAACAATTCTCGCATTTCCCCGATGCGCCTGCGAATTTCGGCGACCTCGCCTTCCCATTCGGCGCGAAGCTGCGGGTTATTCATAATGGTTATAACAATTCCGCCGCCGTGGCTTGGCGGGTTCGAGTAAATTTGCCTGATGACGATTTTCAGATGGCCGAACGCCTTTTCGACGGCATCCTGCGCCGCTGCGGTTATTGTAATCGCCCCGACCCTCTCGTTATACAGGCCGAAGTTTTTCGAGAATGAACTGCACACTATCATTTCCGGCATTTGCTCGGCCAGTATCCGCACACCCTCGGCATCTTCTTCCAGCCCACGGCCCAGACCCTGATAGGCAAAGTCAACCAGCGGGAACAATTCGTTTTCCCTGACCGCCGCGGCGATTTGTTTCCACTGCTCGGCCGTCAGGTCGATGCCGCTGGGGTTATGACAGCAGGCGTGCAGCAGAATAATATCGCCCGGAGACATCGCCTTCATCGAAGCCAGCATACCGGCAAAATTCAGGCTTCGGTTCTGACTGTCATAATAGTGATACTTGCCGACGGGAAGTCCTGCAGCGCCGAATACGCCGTTGTGGTTGGGCCAGGTCGGGTCGCTGACCCAGACCTTGGCGTATGGTTTGAATTTTTTCAGGAATTCGCCCGCCACCCGCAGAGCGCCCGTCCCGCCGGGGGTATGAGCGGTAGCGGCGGCGACCTTGCCGGATTTGCCGAAGACAAGCTCGGCGACGATTTTACCGTAGGCCGGCGAGCCGGAAATCGGCAGGTAGCTTTTGGTCTTTTCGGTTTCGACCAGAATTTTTTCAGCCTTGCGGACGCAGTTCATAATCGGCGTATTGCCCGCCTCGTCCTTATATACGCCTACGCCAAGGTTGATTTTGTTCGGGTTGGGGTCTTTGTTGAACGCCTCTGTAAGACCCAGAATCGGGTCGGCAGGGGCTGTTTCCAGCTTTTCAAACATTTTTTTACCCTCGCAGTCTTTTACCGGCTTTGTTTCTTAAAAACCCGCAAGTTTATACCCCGTTTCAGGCCAAAAGGCAAAAGGAAAAAGGTAAAATCGCGGCCTTCCGAGCCGGACTGTTTTCAACAGAGCATTAGAGGCTCTAAATTACTGCAGTAATCGAGCAACTTCTTTGGCAAGGACTGGAATATCGTTTCTCGCAATGCCCCAGACGGTCTCATCCTCCACGGCAAAATAGCCGTGAACCAGCACATTGCGAAAGCCAATGATTTGGCGAGCCTGTGAAATGTTTGATTCCAAATCCGGATCGAGATGAAGGATTTGATAGACTGCTTCGCCGATAATCATCAACTTCCTCTCCACGCCGGAACGAAGCAACTCATCCCGCTGATAATCCGCAAATGTCTTCCCGGCGGTAAAATCGTCGAGCGACTGACAGGCCTGCTGAATATCATATAGAAATGTTTTTATTTTAGGCTGCATAAAGTTCGATTCTGGTCTGATTGATGGATTCCATCAGATAGGGATTTTTAATCGCCTTGATTTCCAGCAAATCAATTTTGCGTCCAAATAAATCTTCCAGAGCCACCAGCAGATTAAGATACGAATGGGCGTGTCCGGCCGGGTCGGTCGGCAGAAATTCCACGAGAAAATCAAGGTCGCTGGTTTTTTCGTCGAAGTTTCCCGCGGCGGCGGAGCCGAACAACTCAAACCGCCTGACGCCGTATTTACGGCAAAGCTGCTGAAACGCGGCTTTATTTTGTTCGATTAAAGCTGTCATAAACGACATCTTACAGCGAAATACCCCGCACGTCAACAACGGAAATTGCTTCCAGCCCCCGGCTTCCAGCGGCCAGAAAAAGAAACCACAGATTAAATTCGCCCGAGACGAACAAGTCCGCCGTGAGCGGATAAAATTCAAAATCGGCGACGGACCCCAGCTTCCTTCAGAACCTATCCATTTTCTACACTTCGACGCGACAATCTTATCTATTTGTCTCTTTCATACCAGCTTTTACTAATGGGCTGAAAACCTTTTTAAATGTTAAAAGCTTCTCAACTTGCCATTTTCGTATTTCATCCAATTCTTCCGGGCTACTTTCAATACTTCCACTACGACTGATTGAAATTCGCGCAGCCTGCTTTTCATCCAGTCGCTCCCATTCAAGAGAAAATCCACAATCCTTTTCAAGTTTCTCTTTTTGGTTTTCTAACCAGTCAAACAAAGCTTTATTTGATTCGTAAACACCAATATCAATGTACAACTCCACACGAGCTTTACCGTTGCTGGCAAAAACAGTAGAAATACAAATACCTGAAACCCCGGAAGGAAAAGCAAACCAGTTTTGAGGTTGTGCCAATCGGGCTCCAGTAAACTTGTGTTTTTCTCGGAGTTCGTCAATAAGTTGCTGGAAGTATCTTCTGTATGCCTCGCCTTTTACGGAGACATTACCTTTTGCTTGACTTCGCTTCATTTTTCGCCACTCGTTAGGAAACACTATCGGTTTGAAGTCATAGGCAGGCTTTGAATCGTCGATTTGCAATATTTCAACCACTACACCAAAAAAATATGTGTCTATATCCGTTCTTTCGTTTAACCATTCAAGCGTTTGCCTGTGTTCCTCTCGTATAGATTCTGCAATCCAAATCACAACAGAAGCGTCAAGACCGGCCGCATACGTCAAAAGCTTGCCGAGATGGTCATGGTCAGTCTGAGTTAATTGATTTTCAACAACAACTATACGACTCGACCCTAAATCTTTTGCTAATAAATCAAGTGAAAAGTCCCCAACACTTGCTTCTTTGGCTTGTAGTTCAAGATCCATGCCCAACACCTTACCGAGTTCTTTGATGTTTTCTGCAAGCCATGGAGTAAAATCAGCAGCTTCTTTTTGCCAAATGTTTCGGAGGTTAATGCGTTTTACTTTACTTACTTCTTTCATTTTGCGCTCCTAAAAAATTACACAAAAGCGGGCCTGGGGTTGACGCCAGGCCCGTTGGTGCAAATCTATTTGTATTTATCCCGTCGCTGACGCTCCGGGCTTTTGTGGGTTTTTGGGGGTTAGTACATTCCGCCCATGCCTCCCATGCCGCCCATTCCGCCGCCGTGGGGCATCGCGGGCATTCCTTTCTTTTCGGGAATCTCGCTGACAATGGCGTCGGTCGTCAGGAGCAGCGACGCTATCGAAGCGCCGTTTTGCAGCGCTGTGCGTTCGACCTTTGTCGGCACAATCACGCCGAACTTAATCATATCGCCGTACTCCTTGCGGACTGCGTCGTAGCCGAAGTTTTTCTCTTTTGATTCCATTACCTTCTGCGCCACGATTGAGCCGTCCAGGCCTGCGTTGACCGCGATCTGCTTTATAGGAGCCACGACCGCGCGTTTGACGATATCAACGCCAATCTGCTCGTCGCCGACGCACTCAATCTTGTCCAGCGAAGACAGCGTCCGCAGCATTGATACTCCGCCGCCGGGCAGTATGCCCTCTTCGACAGCGGCCCTGCACGCGTGAAGCGCATCCTCTACGCGAGACTTTTTTTCCTTCATCTCGGACTCTGTCGCTGCGCCGACCTTTATCACAGCAACGCCGCCTGCCAGTTTTGCCAGCCTTTCCTGGAGCTTTTCGATGTCATAGTCGCTTGTGGTGGCGTCGATTTCCTTCTTAATCTGCTCGATGCGTCCCTTGATGTCCGCGGTTTTGCCGCCGCCCTCGACGATGGTTGTGTTGTCCTTGTCGATGGTTACTTTCTTGGCCTGGCCGAGCTGCGAGAGGGTTACGTTTTCAAGCTGGATGCCGAGGTCCTCGAAAATCGCCTGTCCGCCTGTCAGGATGGAAATATCCTGCAGCATCGCCTTTCTTCTGTCGCCGAAACCCGGAGCCTTTACCGCGCAGCACTGAAGCACGCCGCGCAGTTTATTGACCACCAGCGTAGCCAGGGCCTCGCCCTCGATATCTTCCGAGATAATCAGCAAAGGCCTGCCCTGCTTGGCAACTTGCTCAAGCAGCGGGACAAGCGACTTTACGGAACTGATTTTCTTCTCGTGGATAAGAATATAGGGCTTCTCGAAAATGACGGCGCGTTCTTCGGGGTTGTTGATAAAGTGCGGACTTAAGTATCCCTTGTCGAACTGCAGACCTTCGAGCAATTCAACGACCGTCTCAAGGCTCTGGCCTTCTTCGACGGTGATAACTCCGTCCTTGCCGACCTTGTCCATCGCCTGAGCCAGTGTCTTGCCGATTTCAGCGTCCTGATTGGCCGAGCAGGTCGCGACCTGTTCAATCTGTTTGCCGCTCTCGACCGGAGTGCTCATCTTGCCAAGCTGGGCTACGATTTTTTCCACTGCCTTGTCGATGCCCCGTTTTACCTGCATCGGGTTTGCGCCGGCGGTGATGTTCTTAAGCCCCTCGTCGAAAATGGCCTCGGCCAAAATGGTTGCGGTGGTGGTGCCGTCGCCGGCGACGTTGCTTGTCTTGGAGGCCACTTCCTTGACCATTTGCGCGCCCATATTCTCATAGGCGTCTTCAAGCTCGATTTCCTTTGCCACAGTAACTCCGTCTTTGGTAACGATCGGGCTGCCGAAGGATTTTTCCAGCACGACATTTCTGCCGCAGGGACCGAGCGTTATTTTTACCGCGCGGGCAAGTTTGCGAATGCCCTCGCGGATTGCGGCGCGGGCTTCGGTTTCAAATGCTATTTTTTTTGCTGCCATAAACGTTATCTCCTGTCTTTGGTTGAATATTTATTTTTCGATGACGGCCATAATCTCCGACTCGTCCATAATCATATATTCCTTGCCGTCGATTTTGACTTCCGTGCCTGCGTAACTTGTGAACAGGACTTCCTGTCCTTTTTTGACATTGACTTGTGCCCTGGTTCCGTCGTCGAGCATCTTTCCTTCCCCGACAGCGATTACCTTACCTCGCTGCGGTTTTTCCTTGGCGGCGTCCGGAATGACGATACCGCCGGCGGTTTTGGTTTCGGCCTCGACGCGCTGCACAAGTACCTTGTCAGCCAACGGTCTGATGTTCATTGTTGCTTACTCCTTTCGAGAATAAATAAAGTCAACTTTTAGTCCGTCTTTATGGCCAATATAGACACAGACACTGGCTCTGAAAACCAATTTAATTTGCAAAAGACGTGCCAGCCGCCGTTAAATAAACATAACACCCTTTATGACAAGGCCTTATAAAGATAAAGGCAAACGGCTCTTCCTGACAAAATCGCCGACTTGGCCCCCTAAACCCTGTTTTTTTCCTGCCAGCCTGACAGACCAGCCCAGCCAGATGACCGGCGGGAACGGAATTATCGCTTCGCCTGCCAAAAAGGTTTTGACTTGCGGAACGATTTTTCCTACAATCCTGCGGTTTTTGCGCCTGTAGTTTTTGTAAACCCCATACGGAGACCCGAAAAGTGGCAAAAATACTTGAATCGCTGAAAAACAGATTTTCCCAGGACAGTTACAACAGGCTTGCAGCCATAAAAAATCCGCGCCTGCACGAGTTTGTGGCCCAGGCAATCGAGCTGACAGAGCCGGCCAAGGTGATTGTCTTTACAGACAGTCCCGAAGATACAGCCTCTATCAGACAGATGGCCCTTAACGGCGGCGGGGAAAAACCGCTGAAAACGAAGGGACATACCTATCACTTTGACGGACCAAACGACCAGGGACGCGACACATTCAGCACAAAGTATTTGCTGCCCAAAGGTATGGACCTTGGCGAAAGTCTTAACTCCATCGACCGCAACGAAGGACTTGGCGAGGTCAAGGGGTTTTTG
>Ga0315287_10008860_pt1 | contig 10172 bp, 5 predicted proteins | sample YL17G11_0_MG_FD_205037 | JGI IMG/M metagenome (GOLD analysis project Ga0315287, IMG submission 205037) | Sediment microbial communities from Yellowstone Lake, YNP, Wyoming, USA - YL17G11_0 | ecosystem: Environmental > Aquatic > Freshwater > Lake > Sediment | place: USA: Wyoming | collected... | reverse complement strand
CCGGCTTCTTTGGCTTGAATAGCTTTTAATCCCGCCATCCAGGCGCGGATTTCGGCTACCTGCCGGCGGTCAACATTATCATTGGCACGCACATCCAGCACCACTTCCACTTTTTGGATATTTTTAAAATACTCTTCTAGTTTGGCAAACTTATTCTGCACATAATCCCTCAGCGAAGCGGTGACTTCGATCCCGTGACCGGAAATTTTAATTTGCATAGCTAACCTCCTCTGTTATTTTACTACATTTCCTGCGCGCGTGCCAGCGTTACAATCCCAACTTCCTTCGCTCCCGCAACCTTTAAGGTCTTGCAGCATTCCGCCATGGTTGCGCCGGTCGTATATATGTCATCGACCAGCAGCAGTTTCTTATTACAAATCGCTCCGGGTTGAGAAACTCTAAACGCCTCTTTGATATTGGTAAGCCTTTTGTCGCGCGGCAGGCCGTATTGAGGATCGGTATCCTTGATCCGCTCCAGCGCCGGCTTCAGCGGTACTTCATAGTAACGGCCGACCACTTCCGCCAGCAGCTCTGCTTGATTAAAACCGCGGGTTTTCATCCGCCGGGGATGAAGAGGGATGGGAACTAAATAATCGAAATCCTTTAAATTGAACCGCGGAAGTTCGCTGATATATTTAACCAGGATCACCCCCAGTGGTTCTGCCAAGCCTCTTTTTTTCTGAAATTTAAAGCGATGAATGGCGGTTTTTACCACCCCATCATAAAGGGTGGCCGAATGGACTCCCAGCTGAGGCTTCATGAACCGGATCTTTTCAAAGCAGCGCGGACAGAGCGGCTCTTCGCTACGATCACGGCAGACTTCGCAGACTGGTGGAAAAATAAGCTTAAGAAGGGATTCGAACCACATATAAACTAATCATCACTCCTGATCAGTTGCTTAAGATTATAGCATATGTTATTATAGATCACCATGACGTGGGAAGACATCATCTCTCTGCTGGAACAGGGCGAAGGCCAGTCGGTTGAATTTGAAAAAAGCATACCATCAGAAGATGACATTGCCAGAGAGCTGGTCGCTTTTTCCAATGCCGACGGCGGAAAAGTCATCTTCGGGATCGATGATAAAAGCAAACATCTGATCGGGGTCGAGTTCGACAATGATTTTGAATCCTGGGTCAAAGATATCGGTAAAAACCATTGTTCCCCCCCTATTTCTCCCACCATCGAAATAATTAACAAAAGCGAGCATAAGTTATTCGTCCTGAACATTCCCGAGGGACTGGATAAACCCTACAAATCAGACGAGATCTGTTATATCCGCGACGGCAACACTTCACGCCCGGCCAAAGAGAATGAGGAAAAGGAGATCACCAATCCCTGGTCCGGCAAAGGATTGAACAAAAGGCAGATCCGCTCCCTACATATGATCGCGGAGCACGGATCAGTCACCAACCGCGAATACCGTGAGGCCTTCAATGTTTCGCACAAAACCGCTCATCTGGAGTTAACGCTGCTCGAAGATAAAAAACTAGTAAAATCAGAAGGGGCCGGAAGATCTACCCGCTATATTTTGCCCAGTGCGGCAGAAGACTAATAACTTTCCCAATCCAGCAGATCTCTCTTCAATAACCCTTTAACCATACTGGTCTGGTAGAGCATCTCTACCGTTTCGGCGCGGGTTAGCTGCCGGTTAGGTTCAAACGGTTTCATTTCCAGATATTTCAGGATACCCGCTTTGCGCGCTCCGGCGATGATCCGGGCCGCCCAGAAATCATCCTTTACGTCATTGAAATCCTGATTATAAGCTTCTTCGGATATGCCATCAAAGCGGGCGACCATCGCCAGGCCTTCGGCCCGGGTGATCTTTCCGTTCGGCCGGAAGCCGCCGTCCGGGTAACCTTTGACGATCCCCAGTGCTGCGGCTTGCGAAATATAATTGAACGCCCAATGTTTATTATTCAGATCGCTGAATTTGGCGGGCGCGATCCGGCTCGATTCGGCCGACAGCGTCTTCATTAAAAGGGTGCACATTTCCGCCCGGGTGATATTTCCTTCCGGCCGAAAAGTGCCATCCGGATAACCGGTGATGATTTTGCTCATTGCCAGCATGGAGATCGGTTTATCAACCCAGTAGCCCGCCTGGACATCCGGGAAGGTTATCAGCCTCAGGACCCGGATTTTATCGTCGTTGAGCCGGATCATATTTTTACCGATCTTGAGATCGAAAACGGTAGAGAAATCTCCCTGCAAGGTGAATTTGAGCGGCAGATCATTGATGGTCAGGCGCCTGATCGCGGGATCAAGCACTCTCCCGCTCACCGCGACCTTGCTTTCAAAGGTGATCAAGCGGTCGGTCGGGACATCGATCGAGAGCGGCTTTTTATATTCCGCGACCGGAACCGGCGCGGAATATGAGAGCGAGAAATAATGGTTATCAATATTGGGAGAACCGGCAAAAGTATGATAAGCGTAATCAAAGCTGAATCCGCTCATACTCAAGCCCACGCCGAAAGCATTGTCAGAAACGGTTTCCAATCCGCCCGCCCCGTTGCCGGTCGCGTCTTGGTCAATGCCAAAGCGCACCGCCAGCAAGCTGAGCGGCTTATATTCCAGCGCGGCATGCATCACCAAAGGATAGTTGCTGATTGTTGGATAAGTATTGTAATCGATCATCAGATTTAATTCCGTGTCGCCGAAAGTATAGGGGGCATTCTTTTTAGCAATCAGATTGAAAACCGATCCGATTTCCAGCACCGCCGGATAAGATTCTTCGTGCCCGCTCGAGTATCTTAATTTGCCTCCCAAACTGGAGGGGAGCAAATTCTGCAGTGTGACGCCGAACTTCATCCATTTCTGCTCCGGATAAACCTTGACGCCAAAATCCATATCCATACCAGAAGCATCCCCTCCGGTAATGTGATCACCGTAGAGCGAAGCGGAGAATAACTTCAGGCTGGAACCGAACGCAATTTTGTCCGCCCAGGGTATGTTTTTGATAAAATCGACTTTATTGACCATATTAGCGTAAGAAATAACAAAGGCATTGTTGCGGTTGCCCATCTCCGGTTGAGAATAATCAATGGTGTAAAGCGGATCGGCCGGATCGGATCCCGCCTCAATGGTGGTCGCGAAGGCGCCGGCGATCGAGGTCCCGGCAAAGCCAAAACCGATCACTCCCATATTTGTCGGATAAAGCCCCGCAAAAGAGAGATAAGAATATTCATCCAGGAATTTACCGGACATGGAAGTCAGCTGCCAGTTGACCGCTTCGGCCAGACCGGCCGGATTGGTAAAAATAGCTCCGGTTCCTTCCGCTAATCCTGTATAGGCTTTTCCTAATCCCAAGACTCGAGCATTAGGCACCAGGCGGGTCGGATCCATTGCTGAGTACTGCGCTGAAGCGGAACCGACTAATATCCCGAGCATGACCGCGACCAATAGCGGTTTAATAATGACACCAAACAAATCTATAAAATAAGTTTTTTTACATAGCATTTATAACAAACTTCCCGCGGGCTCTTATAGTATTCGTCTTTGAATCAATTAATAACCAGACTGCCATGCCGTTTCTCAGGTAAGGGTGCCCGATATCATTCTGGGATATCTGAATATTCTGCCACATACCGGTCGAAGAAACCGCAGCCGCGTTAAGGGTCGGCATATAGTAGTGTTTCTTAAAGGCAACATCGCCTCCCGGTCCAGTAAGAATGACCAGATCATAACCTGCTGGCAAATAAATACCGGGTTTAAACCTAAATTGGATAGTAACTGCGCCCACCGCCGGATCCCAGACGCTGCCTATCACATAGCCGGCAGCGATATCATTTGATCCCGCTCCCTCCAGCGATCCCGACGGAGTCGGAACATCTTGCGATGAACTGCTGACTTCAACCGAGATCGGAAGCCGGCCGACATCGCCATCGCTGTCTTCAGCATAAATTTCGAGCGAACCGGGGCCCGCCGCCAACACCTGTGGCATTGTAAAGCTGATAGTCGCTTTTTTCTGGCCGCTTGACGACTCAAAGCTGATAAGGCTGGAGGGAACAAAAATTATGTTCTTATAAAATCCGTCCTGGAAGAACAGGATCTTAGTATTTAAAGTTTCTTTTGAGACAATAGCGGTAAGGGATGAAGTTTCTACTTCAAAGCTGATAGCCGGGGTTGGCGAAATTGATTGAAAAGGGATCTGATATTTATTCCATTGTGAGACCCCCTGATTGAGGAACCAGATGTTAGATATCTTTACCAGATTGGGATTGGGGGTAACGGTAAAAGCTTTGGTCTTGCTGCCGTAAGTTTTGTCGATATTTTCTACCGCCACATCTCTCGCTTCGGTCGAGGCCTGTGAGCCAATGAGCACCACCGACCGCAACCGGGTGCTTGATTCCATACTGGTCACGGATAAAATCTGGGTTCCGCCAATCGCCATGGCAACTCCAGACATAAAGCCGGTCCCTTCGACCGTCACGTAACCGACCCACCCCTGCATTTCTGCTGTAGGGGTAACGGTATTGATGATCGGAGAACTTAGTTTATAAACCTTCCCGGCCGCGGCGGCAATATAAGCATGAACTACCGGTCTTTCCTGGGAAGCGGTAGTATTCTCGACTAAAGCATAAATATCTCTCAGATTGGGATCAATTAAAGAATCTACATAAGGGACAAAAGTATTTCCCTGGTCATTGGTAAATAAAATCGTTCCGCTGGCATTACCGTCACCTATTACCCAACCGGTATCACTGCTTAAAAAATAAACTGCTCTTAAGCTATTAGTTACTCCCGTGTTCAGCACAGTTGGCCAGGTATGACCTCCGTCGGTCGTTTTCAGCATTAAACCGTTGCTGCCCACTGCGTAGCCAAACAAATTATTCACAAAGAAGATGTCATTAATTACCTGCGATCCCGTCCAAACCTCGATCGTACCGTTCAATAATATACTTTCCTTACTGGTAACTGTATTGTACCCCCAAACCAGGCTTTCGCCGGAGATCAACACTACGCCAGCGATGGTATAATTTGGGATGAGGGTAGAAGCAAAAGTCGCGCCGGAATCAGCCGATTCGTAAAGATAACTCTGGCTTGTTCCGCTGTTAAATACCGCGATAGATCGATTGGTACCGAAGAAAGCACCTTTTTGGAAATCAGCGGCGGTCAATCCGGCTGGAAGGAGTATTTTCGTAAAGTTAGTCCCGCCATCGAGCGTCTTCCAAAGCTGTCCGTTATTCCCCAGCAAATACCCTTCCAAAGTAGTTGGAAAAATAACATCATTATAATTATCTGAACCAAATGCGGTTTGCAAGGTAAAATTGCTGCCCCCCGAAATGGTCCGAAGGACCGTCCCCCCTGCTCCTACCACAAACCCTTCGGTTGAAGAAGTGAAAAAGGCCGCATTCAAATTATTGGTGACTGAAGTAGAAAGCAGATCCCATCTTGCTAAAGCCGCCGATGAGATTAATCCAAAAAAGAGCAGCAGAATAAGTGATTTTTTTAGCATGCCGATCCTAATAAAATATACTCCTTTTACACCATTTTGTCAACGTAATCGTTTAATGATGGCCCGTCCCAGTGAGGTATTAGCCAGCATTTGGGAAAATTCAGCCCGGGTAATCGCATCATCCGGACGGAAATCGTTTTCCTGCGCCAATATTCCCTGCGCGAGAGCCGCCGCGATATAGGGAGCCGCCCAATGTTCCGATGGCACATCGCGATAGGGAGTGGCACGAACTTTTAGATCTACCAGAATTTTGTCAAAGCCAACCAGTTCTTTGACCGCTTCCGCCCGGCTGAGCGCTTTATCCGGATCTTCGGCCAGCGCTGGATTAATTCGTTTTGCCGTTGCCAGAATATTCTCAACTTCCTGGCGTGAAATATTGTTATTCGGTTTAAAGGTGCCATCCAAGTAACCCGGCATGATTCCAGCGGTTGCTAAAATTTCAATTGCTTCTCTGGCCGGATAGGCCTCCGGAATATCGCTGAATTGCTGTCTGGTAACGCGCGGCGGCAACAGCTCGGACAAAGGCACCACTTTCTCCGCTTCAGGAGTGGTTTCGATTTTTTTGCTTTCGGGTTCACCGACGTACCCCAGGGAGATATAATTGGTAACCTTACCTGATGGATCACCGCGTTTATAATAAGCGTAATCAAAGGTTATCCCACGCACTTTTACCCCCAAACCAAAGGTGAGATGGGTATAAGCGTCAGTCGCATTATTCTGTCCAGTTGGAGTTTGATCCAGACCGGACCGGACCGACAAGTAATCATTGGCTTTCCATTCAACACCAGTATGAGCAAGCAGCGGGAGTGCGCGGGTAATCGCTTTATCGAAATCCAACAGAAAAGTAAATCTGGGGGTAAAATTAAAGGCCGCCCCCACTCTCAGATTGGAGGGAATGTCTTCCCAAGCCTGTGAATCATAATAAAATTTACCGCCGAGAAAAGCCGGCAGAGCGTCTTGCAGAACCAATCCAATCCCGATTTTCTCATTAGGCCGATACTGCATTCCCAGATCAATATCAAAACCAAAACCGCGGTTGCCGACCAGCAATGGCGAATCATAAGAGAAGCCTTTGGTCAGCAGGTTGAGCGTCAGGGCGGTAGAAATATTTTCGGTCGACCACCCCGCGAATGAAAGAAGAAATTCCTGTTCGGTATAAGTCACTTCGACCGTATCGGGCAGATTCATCGTTATGCCCGAGGTCGAATTGTTGGTATAGCCAAAACCGGCTGACAAACCAAAGAAATCAGGCACCGCCCCGCTAATAACCATCAGATTATTGTTGGGAAAGGGAGTGGCGTATAGATTGAGTAATTTATATGAATTGATCCGGGCTAAACCGGCCGGATTTACGTAGATGGCAGAGGCGTCGTCGGCCAGTCCGGCAAAAGCTCTTCCCAGCGCGATCGGACGGGCGCCAATGGCCGGATTTTGCGGATTGATTGCGCAGACCGGCCACGACATAACCATTATCAAAATCAGCGTAAGCCAACATTTTATTTTTTCCACTGCTGCTTTATCAACCGCTCCTAACTTAATTAGAATATTTTCCGATAAAGAAATAACGCGATACCGGCGGCTCTTGCGAGTTAGGATCCTTGATTTCGATCATATATTGGCCCGGATCCGCACTTATCGCTTCTTTCCATTGATAATTATTTACTCCCACCACGGCCGGATAATTTTCGCTATGCACCAGCACGCCGGTAGTGACGCTAAAAATATTAATCTGGTAAGCGATGGCTGCTTTCGCTATAAAGCCGATATTTAAAACCGCTCCCCGCAGCGGGGTAGACGGAACAGTTAAGATTTTTACACTTTCCTCCAACCGCTTGATCTTAGCGTCCGCCGTGATCGGAGTTCCATAATCGTGGGAAAAAACAATTCTCAATATATAGTCCCCCGCTTTTATTTCTGGCAGCGGGATAGTGTAGCTTTCTTGTCGACTGGAACTGTTATAAATCGACTGCTCAATCCCAGTGCTATCAATTAATTTTGCTTCAACCCCACGGCTGGATATTGCTTTCCCATTTAAAAACAAGCTTGCTTTGGCGAACGAATTACTGGTAACGGAAATAGCATCTCCGAAAAATAATTGATTATCGATTGAGATCTGGGCGGTTAGTACTGTTGTATTGGTAGTCGTGGTTGTGGAAACGGTAGTGGTGGTGTAAGGCACTTCCACAATATTGGAACCACCTTCGCCGTAAAGATTACTTTTAGGAGAAACCGCGTAGTAATAAGTCTCTCCAGTAATAATATCTACATCATGATAAATGGTGGCCGAGGCGTCCACCGAAACCATCTTTTCAATCGGGAATTCACCGGCGTAGAAATTATCAAAGTCAACGCTCATGGTCGCATCAGGGGTTGAGGCCAGGACCATAAAGCCGTAATAATGGGGCAAGGAGCTGCCTTTTTGAATTCCAAAAGTACCCAAATAACTATTATTTCTAAACAAAGAAAAACTATCGCCTGCTAATAAAATCGAGATATTAGCAAAATCAGGAACAGTGGTGGTTCCCACTGGAGCCGGCCCAACATTATCTCCGCCAACCAAGTAACCAGGAAGGGTTAAAGGCCCTTTGATTGGATCATTCCCTTTACCCAGCCATGGGAAAACGAACGCGTCAAAACTAGCTATGGTTATCAACGGCCCGGCTAACAGATATGATTTATCAGTAGTTCCGTTGACCGTGCTCTTGGAAATATCAATATCCGCAGAGAGTTTGATGAACCTGGGTTGCGACTCGTAAGAAATACCCGTAAAGTAGCCCGCGATAGAAATATTATCTTTACCGCCTCCGAACACAGGTCCGCTGATGTTCAACTTGCCGCCGCTTTGAACAGGGGTAAAACTGGTCCCCATCTCAATTTTATTGCTCCACTTTACGGCATCAAAATTAGCAGAATCAAAGTTATCGGTAACTTCCACTTCCGCGCTGCTTTTTTTGGCGCGATAAATCCGGTAAGCCGCTATGCCGGAAGGATCAATTGACGGGGTCCAATAAACGTCGATCGCATTTCCAGCTGCTTCGGCCGTAACCAAAACTCCGGTCGGATATTTTATGGTGGTAGTGGTGGTTGATGGACCAGGCATGATGGTAGTTGTTGTAGTTGTAGTTGTGGTCGTCACTAAAACCTGATCAGTATAAACATAGATCGACCCGCTATCGCCCACCGCCCAGGCATGGTTTAAATCAGTAGCGTATACTCCAAACATTCCATAGCCCTGCCCTCCCGGGAATGCCAATGGCGTTAACGTTGTTCCCCCGTCATTAGTGTAGAATGATTCAAGGGTACCAACGACCCAGCCCTCAAGCGTGCTGACAAAGAAAACATCTGTCATCGCGCCCCCTCCCCCAGCCTGCTTGTTATACCAGGAAACTCCTCCATCTATGGTCTTTAAAAATGATCCTCGATAGCCGACACTGTAAGCGACCGAATTGGAAGGCATTGAAACTTTCAGGGGAAATAATGGAACAGGTACCGTATTGACCGCTGTCCATGTCACTCCCTTATCTGTAGTATAAGATGCCCGCTCATAGCCAGGGCCACTTCCTTCTCCGATCGTGATGGCAAAATTTGGATCATTTCGGCTAAAAGCTATCCCCGTATTTTGACCTCCGGGAATAACAGCATTTGTCCAGCTCAGACCTCCGTCAACGGTTTTAATCAAATTTGGATTACCTCCGGCGGCAAAACCTTCCAAGGTATTTAAAAAGTAGAGATCGCTAAATCCATTAGTGGTGCCGGTTGAAATCGGTTCCCAGGTCGGGATGGCAGAGTTATAGCGATAGATACGACCGTTCCCTCCGCTGATCCAACCGTGATCAGAATCCGCAAAAAAGACGGAATTTAACTGGCTATTGCCAAAAATAGTCGGGAATACTTCGGTAGTCCATGTCCCGCCGCCATCAATTGTCTTGAGAAGATAACCAAAGTCAGCATTACTGCCAACCGCCCAGCCTTCCATGGTATTCAAAAAGAAGACGTGATTAAGCCGATAATTCTGATTATCCCGTACTTTATACCAGCGGACCGAGCCCAGCGTGGTAGTGGTAGTTGTGGTGGTCGGCGTAATCGTTTCACTAGAATAAGCAAATATTTGTCCAGCATTTCCGAAGATCCAGGCATGAGTTGGGTCAATGGCACTCACGCCATACATATATTGCGACTGGCCGCCTGGCAGTGCAACTAAACTCTGAGTAATCCCGCCATCGTTGGTATAGAAGCATTCTGCCGTCCCAGCGATCCATCCTTCCAGCGAGCTGATAAAACTAACATCAGTAAATGCTCCCCCCCCTCCCATCAGCTTACTGTACCAGGACTGTCCGCCGTCAGTCGTTTTCGTAAATGCGCCGCCATAGCCAACCGCGTAAGCCACCGATGCCGTCGGCATGGAAACTTTTTGGAGAAGATTGTTAACAGGCAGTAGGTTGGTTCCGGTCCATGAGGCTCCTTTATTAGTGGTATAAGCTGCCCGGCTGCGGTAGGAAGAAGAACCGGCCTCACCGACCGCAATCCCAAAGTTCGGATCGGGTTTGAGAAAACTGATACCCCAAAGGCCACTCCCCGGGATAGCTATATTGGTCCAGGTCAAACCGCCATCGGTGGTTTTATATAAGTTAGGATAATTAACGGCCACAAAACCCTCGAGCGAATTAATGAAGTAGATGTCATTGATCCCGTTGCTGTAACTGGCATCAATATCAAT
>Ga0315287_10008857_pt1 | contig 10173 bp, 12 predicted proteins | sample YL17G11_0_MG_FD_205037 | JGI IMG/M metagenome (GOLD analysis project Ga0315287, IMG submission 205037) | Sediment microbial communities from Yellowstone Lake, YNP, Wyoming, USA - YL17G11_0 | ecosystem: Environmental > Aquatic > Freshwater > Lake > Sediment | place: USA: Wyoming | collected... | reverse complement strand
ATGTCGCCGAGGGCGTCAACTCGCAAACGAACTGCCCGCTTAGACAGGCCGAGGAATCTCGCCACTTCGTCCAACGTGACCATGCGCTCATTATACGCAAAAGATCCCGTACATCGTGTGATGCAGGAAACCGTCGGGGCATCAGATCACGCCTCACAGACCGCGCCGTCGGGCCGCGCGGGGGTCAGCCTGGAGGACCCTGCGAACCCCGCGCCCCCTCGTCCAGCCCGGACAGCGAGAATCTCTCGATGGATGCTGGATCCGGCGAAGTGTCGAAGAAGCCATGGATTCTCGAGAGAATGAGACTCCGCTCCGGCAGATTCTGGAAGAGAGTGTTCGCAAGGCACACGTAACTCAGCCGCAGGAGATCGAGGTCGATCGGCCGAGCGCACGTCGTCGGTCGCGTCGCTGCAATCCCATCGGAACGCGCACCCTTCTTCGCGCTCGCGGAATCCGGCGGCGAGCCGATGACCGACCCGCCGACCTGCGGGAGATCCGCCTCACTCCTGACCCAGTTCATGTCCGCCTCCTCCCGAGAAAAAGAAAAGACCCAGGCCGCGCCTGTGGTCTCCATGCCCGCGCCGCCCGGCTCACGCCGGCGTCCGGGCTACAGCGTCGTGAAGAGCGATGCGAAAGCGGAGCCGAAAGCCGGCTCCTCGGAAACATCCATCCGCAGATCGCTCGTACGTCTCATGACTCGGGCAACGTACCACGGAATGTCGCCCACGTCAATGGCACGCATTCTCCGCGAGTGGCGTCCTCGGACCCGCTTTGGTAGCCTCATCTCCATGGATCTCATGCAAGCGGCGCGTGACGTGGAGCAGTTGCTCGATGCCGAGGGAAGGTTGATTCGCCTATCCTCCAGAGCGCGGACCGTGTTTGTCGGCGACGTGCACGGCGACCTTGACGCCGTTGAGTGCGTGTTCACAGAGGCTGCACCGGCGGGAACGGTCATCGTCTTCCTTGGAGACGTCGTCGACCGTGGGCTCTCGTCTCGCGAGGCCCTGACACGCGTTCTTCTTGCGAAACTCGATCGGCCACAGTCGGTCTATCTTCTCATGGGAAACCACGAGGCGTGGGGAGCGGCCAGCTTTCGGCCCGCCGACTTCTGGGAGTCGCTATCGCGGAAGGAGGTCTCCACCTTGTCTCCCATCCTGCTCAAACTCCCCTTCGCCGCATGGCATGAGGCTGGAGTTCTCGGGCTGCATGGCGCACTGCCCGATCTACCGACGCTCAACCATCTGGCGACCGTGGCGGTCCCCAGCCCTCCGTGGCGTGACATCACGTGGGGCGATTGGAGCGACTCAGCAACGTCCCCGGAGAATCTGACGGGGCGACCGACGTACGGGACGAGCGAGTTCATCGCCCGCGCCGGCCGCCTCGGAGTCCGCGTGCTCGTCCGCTCGCATCAGCCGCACGCTCCGACCTACCTCTTCGAGGATCGGTGCCTCACGCTGTTCACGTCGAGAGCGTACGGAGGAGGGCCACGGCGCGTAGCGGTCCTTGCGCCCGGAAGGGCGGTATCCACCGCGCACGATCTGGATGTCGTCGAGATTTGAGAGACCCTTGCCGCGGGTCCGACGGGCCGCTTGGGTCGGGAGACAGCGTGATCGGTTTTGACGAACGCGCCCTGGGTGTGGCCGTGCGCGTCTTGTCTCGACTCGTCATCGACCTTGCGAGAGAAACGCAAGAGCCAACGTAGGGGTCAGAAGAATAGAGGTGGCTGGTGCGCGGAAGATGCGGAAGAGGAGGAACTCGGCGGAGACTCCTGGCCACGTGGCTGCGCCTCTGGGCTGGACAAACGGGAGGAGACGGAGTATTGACTGGACTAGCGGGGAGTCGGTATTCTGCGGCCCCGAATGGCATGTTGGATCTCGGCCTCCAAGACGCGCCAAGACGTAAGAGAGTTGTTCGCGTCAACGGGTCGGGATTTCGGAGTACCGGGAGAGCTGGAATGGCGGATGCGGCGGAGCAGCGTGCGACGATCGAGGGGACACCTGTGCGGCTGGAGGCGATCGGGCGGCATCCCAAGTGGGGGACCGCGAGCCGTCTCGGCTGTCTTTCTGTATATAGAGCAGAGATGTTGCTGTGTGCAATCATGCCACATATGAGGAGGGGCTTGTGAGTAAGATCGTGTGTCCTGTGTGTGACGCGGCGCTCGATCTCGACAAGGACGAGCTCGGTCTGTTCAACCGCCTGCGCTGCGAGGAGTGCGAGGCGCTGCTCGAGGTTGTCGAGGAGGACCCGATCCGCCTGGAGTGGATCGAGGAGGAGGACGACTTCGAGGAAGACGAGGAGCTCGACGCTGAGGAAGACGACGAGGACGACGACGACCTTTAGGCCATCGCCGCGGCGGCGAGGACTCTAGAGCCGCCAGGTCGATGGAGCAACGTACAGGGGGGAAGGCGAGGCTGGGTCTCGCCTTCCCTCCCTCCTTCTACAACCAGCGCTTCTTTCGGAAGTAGAGGAGCATGCCGGCGGAGACGATGGCCATGACGCTCAGAAGCCCGTAGTAGCCATACCGCCACGCCAGCTCCGGCATGAAGCGAAAATTCATCCCGTAGAGCCCGGCCAGAAACGACAACGGAATGAACAGGGTTGTGATCATGGTGAGGACCTTCATGACTTCATTCGTACGGTTCGCGATGCTGGAGAGATAGACATCCATGAGGCTGGTCAGCATCTCGCGGAACGTCTCGACGGTGTCGAGGATCTGAACTGCGTGATCATAGACGTCCCGGAAGTAGGGAAGCGTCTCGGACGCAAGAAGTGGGGTCTCGCCCCGCTCGAGACGGCTGAGGACTTCACGAAGCGGCCACACGGCCTTGCGCATGAAGAGGAGCTCGCGCTTGAGAAGACGAATCGCGTCCAGTTCAACGCGGCTGGGGTTCTTGGTGACTCTCTCGTACACGTCCTCGACGCGATCCCCGATGTCCTCCAGAACGACGAAGTAGTTGTCCACGATGGCATCGACAAGGGAGCAGAAGAGGTAGTCGGCTCCTGCGCTGCGGATGCGTCCTCGTCCCGTGCGAATCCTCTCGCGGACGGGGTCGAAGACATCGCCCTGGCGCTCTTGGAACGAGATCACCCACGAAGGGCCGAGAACGAGGCTGACCTGCTCGTCCTCAATCTGCCGCGTCGATTCAGCGATTCGGAGCATCCTCAGGGAGACAAACAGGAACGTGGCGGACTCCTCCAGCTTCGGCCGCTCGCCTGTGTGCATCACATCCTCGAGGATCAGGGGATGGAGGCCAGCCGAAGCGCCGATCTGTTCGATCGTGGAGGCATCGTGGACGCCGTCGACATCCAGCCACAGAGTGCTGCCCTCCATCTCGGGAACAACGGCCCGAGACGGATCCGGATGGGAGTCGATGACGCGACCCGTGTCGTACTCGATTCGCGCCAGCATCGTCCGCTGGTCGTAGACGTGGCCGACGTGGACGAGCGTGCCGGGTGGTTGCCCGAGAGTCTTCTCTCGCGTCTGCTTGATGAACTTCGACATAGCGCCTCCCTCGTCGACGGTACGCCGAGTTGCCGCGAACGGCAAGAGGGAGTTGTGGAAGGGACTCGCGAGGGAGTACCCTCTTTTCCGTTCTTCTGAGGGTGGATCACCCATGGACAAGGCACTTCTTCGCCCCCTTGTGTTCGACGCCCTGCGGCGAACGCCGCAGACCCATCTTCACGCCATCGAGAACGAAATCCGCCAGAGATCCAGCGGCTACGAGCGGGGCGACGCGCTTCTCGTGCAGGAAGTGGTCTGGGAGCTGCTGGGTCAGGGCGTCCTCGCCCCCGGAAAGAACTCGCTCAATCTCCATCTGCCGTTCGTTCATGTGACCGAATACGGACAGCGATGCCTCGAAGAGGGCGTCATCGTAGCTCACGATCCGGACGGATACGTGGCCCGGCTGCGCGCCGAGACACGGGAAGCGATCGCACTCGACGTGTTGGAGAGCGCTCGGGATGCGCTTCTTGCCTTCCATCAGGGCCTGTTCCGGGTCTCCCTCGTTCTCCTCTCGCGTGCGGCCTTCGAGATCCTCATCGAGCTGTGTCGTGCTCTGGAGGGTGACGGAGACGTCACATCGGCTCACCGCCACCGTGACGCCGTCAGTCCGGCGGGGCTCGCGCACTCCGTCCGCGGTACGGCTGCGCAGCGGACCCTGCCGCGAGCGCTGGCAGACGAACTAGAAGGGCGACTCTCGGAGCTCGAGACGCTGGCCCGACTGGCGCACACGGAGGCGGGTGGACCCCGCAACTTGACCGCAGACCGTGAGTCGACGCTCGGGCGGCTTCTCCTCTTCCCTGCTCAATGTCGCTTTGCCTACACTCTGCTCGAAGAATGCCGCGGAACTCGCCGCGAGCCCAGCTCGTAGCAGAGACCGCGATCCCATGCGCCAAGAAGGAGCCATCGTGAACGCGAGTCTGTTCGCTACGCTCTCTGCCCTCGCGGCCGGAGCGGCCATCTCCGTCCAATCGTCGCTTTCCGGCCTTATCGGACGGACGCTTGGAGTTCTCGAGAGTGCGTTCGTCGTCCACCTGGGCGGCCTCGTCCTGGCGGGCGCCATCATGCTCGGCCTACGCGGAGGGAATCTTGGGGCGTGGCGTTCCGTCCCGTGGTACGCCTACGGGGCCGGGTTCGTGGGTGTGGTCATCATCGCCGCCATCAGCTATACCGTGCCTCGCCTCGGCCTGGCGACGACGCTGACCCTGACGATCGTGGCCCAGCTACTGCTCGGCGCGTTCCTCGACCACATCGGGTGGCTCGGCGCGGCGCCGCGGCCGCTCGACGCGACGCGACTCCTCGGCATGGCCGTCCTGCTGGCCGGCACGTGGCTTGTCGTCCGGTAGCAGGCCGCAGCCCTTCAGGAGGTCGCCTGTGACAGAACGCAGGAAGTTGGACAGTCCGGAGGAGACGTCCCCGCACATCGGGACGCTCAACGAGAAGCCTCTTCACGCGGCGCTCAAGGCATGGTACTCGGAGGACGGCGATCGCTTCGAGGTGCCAATCCTCGGATTCGTTGCAGACATCGTGCGTGGAACCACCTTGATCGAGATCCAAACGGGATCGGCGTCGGGCCTGCAGCGGAAGCTCGCAACGTTCCTCCGCCGTCACGAGGTGCGCCTCGTCCTGCCGGTGGCGGCTCGCAAGACGATCGTCAACGTCGGCCCGGACGGAGAAGAGCAGGAACGACGGTTCTCCCCACGGCGCGCCGGAGTCGTCGACGTCTTCCGCCAGCTCGTCAGCCTCGGCGAACTGGTCGGCGACTCCAATCTCTCCGTCGACGTAGTCCTCGTCCACGAACAGGAAATCCGTCACGCACGGGCCGCGCGTGGACGAGGCAAGCGCTATGTTGTCGCAGAGCGGAGTCTTGTGGAGGTGGTGGACTGCGTCTCGTTCCGCCATCCCGCCGACTTCCTCGGCGTCATCCCAGCGACGCTTGCCGAGGGGTTCACGACCGCCGATCTCGCGAAGGCGATCCGACAGCCACGCTGGATGGCCCAAAAGATCGCCTTCGTGCTGCGAACGATGGGCGTTCTCCGAGTGGCCGGGAAGCGCGGGAACGCTTTCCTGTACGAGCGCGATGCGTGTTCGTAGACGAGGCCGCGAGCGCACGACACCCCCCTGCGGATACGATCAGACATCATGGGCAAGGACGCTGCACCGAAGCATGGGCTGCCGGAGTACACGCTTGGAGAGGAGATCGCGAACAGCGTCACGCACGGCGTCGGCGCCCTCCTAAGTCTAATCGGTACTGCCGTTCTCCTCTACCGTGCGGCGCGCAACGGCACAACCCTTCACGTGGTCAGCTTCGCCGTCTACGGCTCGTGTCTCTTCCTCCTTCACCTCTCATCGACCCTGTACCACGCGCTGCGCCCGCCGCGGGCAAAGAGGGTGTTCCGAGTCTTCGACCACTGCTCGATCTACCTTCTCATCGCCGGAACCTACACCCCCTTCCTTCTCCTCTCCCTGTGGGGACGCTGGGGACTGACGCTCCTTGTAGCGATTTGGACGCTCGCCATCGCAGGCATCGTGTTCAAGAGCCTATTCATTGGAAGGCTGCAGAAGGCATCCGTCCTTCTCTACATCCTCATGGGGTGGATGATCATCGTTGCGGCGCGGGAGGCGTGGATGCGGGTCCCTCACGCAGCGATCGGCTTCGTCGCGGCTGGCGGCCTCTTCTACACCCTCGGCGTCGCGTTCTACGCGTGGAAGTCCTTGCCCTACAATCACGCGGTGTGGCACCTGTTCGTCCTCGGCGGAAGCGTGTGTCACTACGCCGCGATTCTTCTGTACCTCATGCCGCACGCCTAGGCCCGGTGGAGACTCCTGCGGCACGTCGCTAGAATAGGTCGACGTTCACGATGGGTTCTGGCCATCGCTCTTCCAGGAAAGGACTCGCACTATGGCTCTTCGTTGCGGTTTGATCGGCAGCCCCGGCTGCGGCAAAACGACGCTCTACAACGCGATGACCGCCGCGGGCGCCTCGTCGTTCGACGCGGCGGAGCTGCACCGTGCGACGGTCGAGGTTCCGGACCCGCGCGTAGCGGAGCTGGTAAGACTCTACGAGCCAAAGAAGGTCGTCAAGGCGTCCGTCGAGATCGCCGATATCCCCGGTCTCGCGGCGGGAGACGCCACGGCCAACAGCCGCGCGTCTCGACTCCTCTCCCACATCAAGGAAGCCGATGTGCTGATCCACGTTGTGCGGTGTTTCCCGTCGGCCGGCGGCAAGCCGAATCCAATCCACGACGTCGAACTCGTCGATCTCGAGTTGATGGCCGCCGACTCCGTCACCCTCGAACGCAAGCGCGACCGCATCGTGAAGCGCGCCAGGACGGGCGACAAGGAGGCCGCACGGGAGATGGAGGACTGTGAGCGCGTGCTGTCGCGGCTCCACGAAGGCCTTCCTGCGCGACGGCAGGAACTCACGGCACGAGAGCGAGAGAGCGTGTTCGAGTGCAATCTGATGTCCCAGAAGCCTGTCTTGTACGTGGCGAACGTCGCTGCTCCAGACGACATGGAGGGCGCCATGGTCGCCCTCTTGCGGACGTGGGCCGAGGACGAAGGCGCGGAGACCGTTCCCATGTGCGGAAGGGACGAGGCCGACATCAGCGAGCTTCCCACGGAGGAGCGCGCGCCGTTCCTCGCGGCCCTGGGCCTGACGGAACTCTCGATCGAGCGCCTGATCCACGCGGCCTACCGGGAACTCGCGCTCGTTGACTTCTTCACCGCAGGGGATCGCGAGGTCCACGTCTGGACTTGCCGAAGAGGAGACAAAGCGCCGGCGGCGGCGGGGAAGATTCACAGCGACATGGAGGGAGGCTTCGTGCGGATGGAGATCATTCCGTACAGCGACCTCATCGCCCTCGGCTCGGAAGACGCCGTCGCCAAGGCCGGCAAGCGTCGCATCGAGGGCCGGGACTACGAAGTGCAGGACGGCGACGTCGTCTTCGTGCGGTTCACGCCGCCGCGGTCGTAGCCGTTCCTCCGCGGGCCGGGAGCCGCATCGGCATCGTGACCACGTCGCCAGTTCTCGCGTCGACCCGAAGTGCCGATCCGTTCTCCATCGGAACCCAGCCCGCGCCTACCTCCGGCAGCGGCTCTGACGCCACGACGATCCCATACGGAGTGTCGGCCCAGACAAGCGTGTAGTAGGTCCTGACCTCAGGATTCGTCCACGCGCAGAAAGCCCACAGACCCGTCGGGCCCAGCAGAAAGCTGTTGAGCGAGGTGTAATCGCGAAGGGGTTCGGCCGCGGACTGGAAGGCGGTCACGGGGTCGACGCGCGAGAGCAGAGGCGACAGACGGCGGAAGAACCGCTCCGAGTCGGTCGCGCCGCCCTCGTCGTCCGGCAGATCCCTGATCGTTCCGTTGTGGCAGAAGTACCACGGCTCGCCATCGATATCCAGCTGGAACGGGTGCGAGTTAACCTCGCTGACCCCGCTGACGGACGCCCGCCGGGCGTGAAGAAGAAGCACGGACGCTGCTCGCGACTGCGAGAACGCGCCGTCATCCCAGCAGGGACGAGGGCTGCGGACGCGGGCGATGCGGCCGTCGATCTCGAACAAGGCTCCCCACCCATCCCCGTGGCTCACGAGACCGGGCGAGGTGTTCAGTTCGTTCACGGCGTTCTTGCCTTGCGCCATACGCAGGAACGCGTCGGCAGCGAGACGTCCAGGGATCCCCGAGGGCGCGGCCATCATGCGGCACATGACGGCGTCGAGTGTACCCGGGAGATGACGGACGTGGGACGCTGGGGAGACGCCCGGCGCTCTACCGTGGGCACGTGACACGAGGGAGGAGCGATGGACCGAGCAGGGTTCCGCGCGTACCTGGCGGAGAGGCAAGCGACCGCGGAAGCGACGAAGAGCGCGTTGGCCGTGGCCGAGAGGTTCGAGTCCTGCGTCCGGAAGACGCACGGCGTCCGTGTGGACCAAGCGTCCGCAGACGCCGCGAGGGCGTTTGCGTCCGAGCTGATAGAGAGCGGCGACAACACGTACGACAACTACCTCGCGCTGGCGAGGTTCGGACGGTTCGTGCGGAACCATGCGGTCCTTGTGGCGATGCTGGAGATTCTCGACGGCCACGAGGCGCTCGGAAACCTCTACGACAAGGTCGGGGACGAGTTGGACGATACGGCCCGCGACCGCGTCTTCGCGGGGATTGACGTCCCACCTCTGGGAGTGTCGAACCTCCAGAGAGCTCGGCTCATGAGGCAAGCCGTCGAGCGTCTCGAGGCGGCCGTGGGCCACGAGCGCTGCGCCCGCCTGATTGGACGAGGGCTGCGCGATCTTCCCGACGAGGGGTACGCGGAGGAGCGGCGCCGCTTCGAGCAGGCCGGCGGAATCGACGAGTACCTCCGGCGCAAGGGAGACCGCTTCGTCGCCGAACTTGAGGGGATCCGGGATCAAGGCGCCCTCTACTTCTCGCAGCCGATCACCGACGAGGTGATCGCGTATGTCGAAGCGCACCCCGAGATTCGCCAAGGCGTGCGCGTCGGAAACGTGCTCTACGAGGCCAAGATCCCGTACATGGCCCGCGAGTACCTCGCGGAGACCGACCCCAAACTCAGAGCCTATTACTACTGCCACTGCCCGTGGGCTCGGGAGTCACTGCGCCAGGACGAGGCCAAGGTGTCGACCACGTTCTGCAACTGCAGCGCCGCATTCCACAAGAAACCGTACGAGGTCATCTTTGGGCGGAAGCTCGAGGCCGAGGTCCTGGAAACGGTTCTGGCCGGAGACCCGTGGTGCCGGTTCGCCGTCCATCTTCCCGAGGACGTCGCCTGATGGTCTCCAGCGGACGCTGAGGTAGGTCCGTCTGCTTGAGAAGACCGAACCCCGCTTCGCGGAGACGCCGGATCAGGCGATGAGTCCGAGCGACTTGCCGACGGAGGAGAAGATCTCAAGCACGCGATCCATCTGCCCGTCCGTGTGCGTGGCCATGTAGCTCGTACGCAGAAGAGCCTTGCCCTGCGGGACCGCGGGCGGAATCGCAACATTGACGTACACGCCTGCGTCGAACAGGGCGCGCCACGCGTGCATCGTGTCCAGCGAGTCGCCGATGAAGATCGGGATGATGGGCGTTTCGCTTTCTCCGACATCGAAGCCAAGGTCCCTAAGGGATTCGCGCATTCGATCCGCAATGGCGTTGACGCGTTCCACTCGCTCCGGCTCGCGCTCCGTGATGTCAAGCGCAGCGAGAGCGGCTGCGACGTTCGGCGCGGGAAGGCTGGCGCTGAAGATGAGCGATCTCGCCAGGTGCTGGATCCAGTGGATCGTCGTCTCGTCCCCAGCGACGAAGCCGCCGATCGAAGCGAAGGACTTGCTGAACGTGCCCACGATGAGATCGACCTCGTCGACCAACCCGAAGTGAGCTGCGGTGCCGCGGCCCCCGCCAAGGACGCCCATGCCGTGCGCGTCGTCGACGAGGAGTCGCGCCGCATGCTTTTGACACACGGCGAGAACATCGGGAAGAGACACAATCTCGCCGCCCATGCTGAAGACGCCATCGACGACGACGAGCTTCCCGGCGTCAGGCGGGCACGCTGCGAGGACTCGGTCGAGATCGCCAGCGCTGTTGTGCCGGAAGCGAGCCATTCGCCCAAGCGCCAATCGACAGCCATCGATGAGGCTCGCGTGGTCCTCCTTGTCGCAGACGACGATGTCGCTCCTCCC
>Ga0315287_10008856_pt1 | contig 10174 bp, 10 predicted proteins | sample YL17G11_0_MG_FD_205037 | JGI IMG/M metagenome (GOLD analysis project Ga0315287, IMG submission 205037) | Sediment microbial communities from Yellowstone Lake, YNP, Wyoming, USA - YL17G11_0 | ecosystem: Environmental > Aquatic > Freshwater > Lake > Sediment | place: USA: Wyoming | collected... | reverse complement strand
CTTCGCCTCGCCTGCCTGCCAGCGACGCCTCTGGTCCGCAGGCTGTGCCGCGACCGACAGCCCAGAGTCCTCCATTGCCGAGGCCAGATGGGGACCTGCCTGGGCCTGCTCATCCAGGCCGCCTGTCGACCGCAGCGCACAGGCGTCGTCGGCGACATTCGTGGTCTTCTCGCGGAGGAGATCGACGTGCTTGCCGGGAACCGCGCGACCGCAAGCCGGTGAAGAAATGAAGCCGCGGGCAAGATGCGCGCTCGGCGCGTTGCGCTGGCTCGCGAGTTCGAGGCCGAAGCGTGCGCGAAAAGCGATGCAGTCGTGTGCGTGTCGCAGGCGCTGAAGGCGCACCTCATGCGAGTGCACGACACGGCGGCGAGTCGCATCGCGGTCGTGCCGACGTGCACTTCTTTCAGGCTCCCTCCCCCCGCGGAGCAGGCACGACGCCACGCTTCAGCCAAGTCGCGCCTCGGGCTCGAGATCCAGCCGGTCATCGCCTACTGCGGCTCGATGCATCCGTGGCAGCAGCCTGACGACATCGCTCGAGCCTTCCTTGCCTGCCGAGACGTCCACGAAGGGGCGCACCTCCTCGTTCTGTCTGCGCCACGGGACGTCGCCATCTCGGCCTCGACGCGCCACGGCGTGCTCGAACACGATTGCACCATTCTGGACGTCCCGCACCGAGCCGTCCCGGACCTGCTTGCAGCCGCCGACGCTGGACTCCTTCTGAGACGACCTTCTGTCGTCAACCGGGTCGTGAGCCCTATCAAGTTCGCCGAGTGCATCGCCGCGGGAGTGCCGGTCATCGCATCTCGAGGCATCGGGGATCTGGGCGAGATCATTCCGGCACACGGCCTGGGCGCGCTGGTCGACGACCCAGCGGAGGCCGCGGTCGTACTGGGCAACCTGTCCCTCGACCACCACGGCTCGAGGATGCTGCCGTGATAGCAGATCACCGGCGGGCCTTCAGGTGAAAACTCCCGCCGGCGGAAGAGCCGCGGGTCGGCGCTGTTCATCACCACGGCCACGCGGCGACCGCCTCCGGCGCGCCGGAGGATCTCTCTGCGATATGGCTCGTGCACCGTCATGAGCCGATCGGCATACCTCCAGGAGGCCCGTTCGAGCAGGTAGAGGAGCCGCATCTCCGGAGCGTCCATGGCTTTCTCGAGGTGCACCGCGAAGAGGTCCGTCATGAGGTCGTGGATGTCGAGTACGATGAGCGCGCCGCGCAGGTGCTGCAGCAGGGTCGCGAACACCAGGAAATCTGGCGGGTTGGCCACCACGACCGTCTTGTAGGCATCGGCTACGGCGCAGAACCTGGCCGCCGCCAGCCAAGACCGGCCATACTCGGCCAGCAAACCCCAGCGCCACATGCGCCGCGTACGCCTGACGGCGCTGCGATGGACTCGGACGCCGTCGATCGTCTCGCGCCGCGGCCGGCCGGGGGAGGCGAGCGCGAACGCGTCGACCACCCACCCCCGCCCTCTGCGCGGCCTCCGCCCAGCGGCGCACTCTGGCCTCTTCGACCGGGTGGTCGCTGTGCGCGATCATCAGGAGCCAGCGCTCAACGGATCTGGCGGGCCTGATCCGTCTGCGCACTACCGGTTCCTTGTCACCGGCCCACGGCGTCCGCGGCCACGGCCTCGAGCTCGGCGGCCAGCCTCTCGGTGGCGTCTCCTCCGAAGAGCCGCGCCGCGATGTCCTGGTTCTTTACCGCATCCTCCATCTGGGCGGCCGCCGAGCACTTGTAGCGGCTGATCACCTCGGCCAGCTCGCCGGGCGAGTCCTCGGCCACCAGCGTGGCCGAAACCACGGCGGGGATCTCGGAGTGCCGCGTGGTGATCACCGGCAACCCCAGGAACATCGCCTCCGTCAGGACGGTCGGGAAGCCTTCCAGGTTACCGCTGGGATCCTTCCGCGACGGCGCGCGCAGCATGTCGGCCCGCCTCATGAGCGCCGCGACGGCCGCCTCTGACTGCCAGCCCAGGAACACGCACTGGCTCTCGACTCCGAAGTCGCGCCAGCGTGCACGGATCCTGCGCGTGGGCCCCGGCTGCGTCGCCGACCACCCAGATGTCGACGTCGGAGCCCCCTAGGGATCCGACAGCCTCGAACAGCGTCGCATGTCCCTTCTTGTGACTCACGGAGCCGACGATGAGAATGACGATCCGTTGTGCGGAAGAGACCAGTTTGGTGTCGACACTTAGGCGCACGACCTCGACCTTGTCAGGATCGACCTTCCACTTCTCGACGAGAAGACGTCGGTCATACTTGGTGACGGTGAGCACGCGGCGACAGTGGGTCAGCGCGGTAGCGAAGGGCGCCGGGTTGGGGTTGCTGTGATGCTCGTACGCGTGGGCAGTGACCACGAGCGGGGCGTCCCACCGCAGGCTCAGGTAGTAGGCCGTGAAGAGCTTGCGGTCACCGAACACCGCGTACACCACGTCCGGGCGCGGCAAGCTGGCGTGGTACGCGAGGCACACCAACGGGGACTTGCGCGCCCTTCGCGACCTTGGTGGGCAGGACAGAGACGTCATGCCCCCTCTGAGCAAGCTCGGCGAGGTCGCGACGCGTGAACGGCGCCAGTTCGCGCCCCAGAGATGCCACCACGTGAACGCGCATCAGAGCAGATAGCCCCGGCGCTGCAGGCCCACGGCTGGGTCGGGAGACGGCTCGTGGTCGATGACGTAGACCGCGGCGAGCACCAGCCAGAACAGCAGCGGCGACGCGTTGCCGCCCGTCCAAGCGGCGAAGTAACCCTGCATGAGGGCGAAGTTCACCACGACCAGCGGGCCGGAGAAGATGATGGCGTCTCCCATCTCGCCGTGACCGAAGCGCGCCCGGATCGTGATGCGCCAGGCCATCCAGATGATGACGGCCAAGGCGGCGATCCCCGCCCAGCCCAGCTCAAGCAGAGTCGCAGAGACCTGGTGGCGCGTGAGCCGGAACGTGGCCGACTGGTTGAGGCCGCCGTACGCCAGCCTCGACGCGTGCGCGCTGCCGGGACCGTAGCCGAGCACCGTGGAGGCGGGAGAGCCCGCGATTATCGACGCAGCCGACCGTGCAGCAGTGATACGGCCGGTGCTCTCCAGGCCTCCCCGGCTCTCCTGAGCAGCGATGCCGCCCACGCGGCTGAAAGAGTTCTCGGCGATCGCGCTGCCGAGGAAGCTAGATGCAGCTGCCAGCAGAACCCCTACGACGGCGATGAGCGATACTTTGACCGCCGTCGCGGAGAAGCGCTTGGCATCGAGGCTGATGGCGCGGGCGATCACGATCACGAAGGCGACAGGGCCGAAGACCAGCGCGGCACGGACGCTCGCGAGGATGGGCGCGACGAGCATGCCGAGGGCAAGCAAGACGTACCCCAGCTCTCTGCGCCTGATGAAGACCCAGGTCAACAGGAACGTCATCGCGACCAGCGCCAGGAACAGGAGGTCCTGCCCGCCGGTGAAGCCCATCGTGCCGGCGTTGGCGTCGTCCACGCCGCCCAGACTCGCGTACTGGAAGGCCGAAACCGGAATCTGGATCGCGGCAATGACGATGAAGCCCGCCATGAGCCTGATGAAGAACCTCGGCCCGATCTCGCAGTTCAGCAGAACGAAGAAAAGCAGTGGGTACTTGAGATAGAAGCGTAGTCCGATGAGCACTTCCATTCCGCCCATTCCATTGATCGCGCTCGACGCGAGGCACAATGCCGTGAGCGTGACGCAGGCGACGAGCAGCGATCGTGGTGCCACAAGACCGCGGGTCCCACCCCTGCTGAGGGCGAGCACCCTCAGCACTAGTGACGCGATGATGATGTCCGGCAGCCAAAGAGCAGCGTGAGGCAAGTAGCCGAGCGTGACCAGAGAGCCCAGGAAGAAGAACTGGACCACGAGGAACAGGACACCCAGTTCCGGAGAGAAGAGTACAAGCGCAGCGATGACTGCGGCGGCAAAGGCAGGCGCGAACCACGGGCCACCCAGCGCGACTCCAAGGCCGATCGCCAGTGCGACCGTGATGGCAACTGCCGACGTGCCCCATGCCCCAAGCCCGGGTGCGCGCGATACAATGCTTTGAGTCAATGCTCGGGAAGCTCCTTCGAGTCACTTTGCCGAGCCTATCCTAGCGCAGGCCATGTGGGTCTGCCCCAACTCGAGCTGCGGCCACCGGCACCGTCCCACCGTGTGTTCAGAGAGGCATGAGCATGAGGATCGCATACTACTCAGCGGGCCTGAGTCAGAGCGGCGGCTCTGGAGCGCATGCCCACGGTCTTGCGGATGCATGGGCGCGAAGCGGACACGTGGTGCTGCGCCTGCCCGATGCGGCATCCGCCGGGCCGGTTGAAGCGACACGGCTCCGCAAGCCGAGGCTGTCGACCGGACTTGGCATCCAGCTGGCCCGGGATGCACGGGCAAGGCTCAGAGCGCTGGCGAACGTCGGGGGTCTGACCAAGCGCATGTCCGCCTTCTCCGCAGAACTCCTCATCGCCCGCCGCGGTCGTTACGACTACACGCTTGACGCCCTTCTGGCGTCCACACGGCAGCCATGGGTCGCGGAGGTGAACGGCCTTTCCTGGATCGAGCAAAGAGACCTGCTCGGTGCTCCGCCTCTGTCGTGGGAGATCGCGCGCGAGGAGCGTTTCGTGCGCGAGGCCGATGCCGCGGTCGCCATCACGGATGAGTCGCGGCAGCAGTTGCTGGCGTGCGGAGTTCAACCGGAGAAGATCGCCGTCGTCCACAACGGCGCCGACGTCCAGGCGTTCCGACCGGGTTTGGAGGTCGATCGCCACGTGGCCGAGTGGGCCCGGTCCTTCAGCCCCGTTGTGGCGTTCTGCGGCACGGGCGCCTATACGTTCGATCACGCGACGCTGTGCACCGCGATGACTACGCTGGCCACCCTCCTCCCCACGGCAGGCTTTCTCTTTGTCGGGCCTTCGCCGGCAGACGTCGCGACATGGTGCCCCGCGAGTCTGCGTCTCGCCGATAGACTCCTCTGCACGAGTCGTGTGCCGCACGCCCAGGTACCGAGTCTCATCGCCGCGGCCGACTTGTTCTGGTCGGCCTACCGCAACGACTACGGCTCTCCCCTCAAGCAGTTCGAGTACATGGCCATGGGCAGACCCGTCGTGGTCGCCGGCGACGGCCAGGCCGCCTGGCTGGTGGACGCAGCGGAGTGCGGACGCGCAGTCCACCGTCAAGACGCGTCTGGGCTCGCCGCGAGCGTGGCCGACCTGTGGGCGCTTGAGGGCTCTCTGCGTCGGGAGCTCGGCGAGAACGGCAGGACCTGGACCGTGACGAACGCGAGCTGGGACGCGGTAGCACAGCGTCTTCTGGACGCATGCGGATCGCTCCGGACCGCGAGGTCGTAGCGGCCGCTGCTTTCGCCGTGTGGCCGGACGCTATGCAGACACGCCACTCGTGAGCATGGCGAGCCCCTTCTCCGTCGCCGGGCGCTCGATCTGATACGGACCGAACTCCCGATTCCAGCGCGAGACGATCTCCCGCTCATCGGGGCGATCAGCATCATCGAGCATGATGACAGCGCGTGCCGATAGCCGGTCCCGCAGAAGCGGCACGGCGGGGTACCGAGCCAGTCTCTGAATGTTGGCTGGCGGTCCGTCGATGACGAGCATGTCTATGGGCGTGCGATCATCAATGACCGACGTGTCGTACCACATCCAGTGTTCACCGACGATCGTGACGGGTGTGAGCGGCGCATGAACAATCGTCGCCGTCGACTCAAGGCCGTGCTGGCGGACAAGTTCGGCGCTCTTTCTGCACCACTCCCGATCGTGCTCGAGCGACAAGATCCTTCCGGCGCCGTTCTTCTTGAGTGCGTAGGCGGCAATGAGAGTCGACACCCCGCTACCCAGCTCGACGATCGTGTCCGGTCTGCGGACCGCGATGAGCGATGCCAGACTGCAGGCGAAATCCGGGGAGACCGGGAAGCCGCGCATCGGCGGGAGTGGAAGAGCGATGTCCAGCGTCGAGTAGAGCCCGATGAGAGCCTCGACCTGTCCGTATTGACGTTCGGCGATAGTCTCAAGGCGGCGGCCCGGCCGCGAAAGCCGTTCCCCGAGGGCATCAAGGCCTCGCTGCAGTCGGCCTTGGATCTGCGACGCCAATGAATCCTGGTCGCGCTCCGAGCCAAAGGAGAATCTGCGTGCTGGCGTCTGCGCTCTATTCACCTGCTCTCTTCCTCCAGATCCTGCAACGACGAGGCCGCTGATAGCGGACGCCGTCGCATCGGTGCTCGGCTTCAGTCTAGTCTATCGTGCGTCTGAGGAGCGGTCCGATCCTCTGGCGTCGCTGTCTCTGTGCCTCGGTCCGCGTCTTTGCCTTCCACGTGGTGCACGGCGTCACTCGAGCACGTGGTCTTCACGCGCACGATCCACCGCAGCGGCCCCCCCAGTCTGGGTGGCATCATATCGAGCGCGAGACTCATCACGCGCTCCGCGCCCTCCGGTCGCCAGGACCGCGGCAGGAGACCCGCAGTGACTATGGCCACCCCGGTGCACACGACCAGCAGGAGAGCCATGACCGCGGCATCCGAAGCGCCAAGCGCCTCAAGCAGAACGCGTCCGGCGACTCCGGCGCCGAGCACGACCGCTCCGCACGCGACGCCGGCTCTGTGGACCGCTGCGAACCGCATCCACGTGAACGAAAGCAGACCGTGTGTCAGTCGAGCCATGGCGACGTACATCACCACGATGGCGAGCCCGACACCCCAAGACACTCCGGCGATTCCCCAGCGCGAACCCACTACCGCACCCGCAATCACCAGAGCCGCGTACAGAAGTTGTCGTACGAATTCCTTCCACGGTTGGCCCGACGCCTGCGCGATGGCTCCACCGAGATGATAGGTAGCTCGCAACGCGCCGAACGCGGCGAGGATCTGAAGAGGGGCCACGGCTCCGGTCCACTGCGAGCCGAACAGGACGGCAACGAGGTACGGCGCCGAGACCAGCACAAGCATCATCGCAGGAGCGGTTACCAGGAACACGAGGAACACACTGGCGATGTAGCCTTTGGCCATGCGTTCACGGTCATCCTGGATTCGCGAGTAAGCAGGAAGCAAGACCTGCGTCAGGATCTGCGTCAAGTAGCCGAGGGGCAGACTCATCAGGTAGTACGCACGCGAATAGAGTCCCAAAGGCGAGGGCCCGAGCAGTCGTCCCACGACGAAGTTGTCTCCATTCAGTGCAACGTAGTTGGCGAGACTGCTCGCTGTCATGCCGCCGCCGAATCGCAGAAGCCCCTTCGCGGCCTGTCTCCGAAGAGAAAGCCGCAGGGGGTGGCGTGCGTAGGCGAACGCGCCGACAGAGGCCAGGACTCCTTGGCACAGAAGTGCGGCAACGAGTGACCACAGACCCCAGCCGCCCAAGGCGGCGAGGACCGCCACCAGGGCATAGCCGAAGGCATACGACGTGATGTCGATGACCATGAGGCGCCTGAACTGCATTCTGCGACGCAGAAGCGCAAGAGAGCAGGTCCGAAGTCCAACAAGGATCAGGGTCGGGCTCACGGCTACGAACACCGACGAGGTATCCGGATCGCCGACGAGACGCGCCAGGAGAGGCGCTCCGCCGGCCACGAGTCCACAGGCGACGAGGCCGCCCAGCAGGGAGAGTGTCCACGCCACCGCCACATCTTGATCCGTGAGCGTGCGCCGCTGAACGACAGCAGGCCCGACGCCCAGGAAGGCGAGCGTGTTCGTGAACCCGACCACTACCATGACAAGCGCCAGAGTCCCGAAATCGGTCGGCGTGAGCAGACGAGCGAGGACAATGGCAACGGCAACCTGCATGGCCGCTCCACCGAACACCGAGACGGCACGCCATGCGCCGCCGGAGATGGTCGTCGTGGCGAGGTCTCCATCACCTGAGGCCGCGTCGACTGCCCCATGCCGCCACGCACCGGCCCAGCGTGGTCGAAGGCCCTCTGGGACGTCGCGCTTGCTCACGTGCACCCGCCTAACGCCGACGAGCCAGTCTCCCTATACGTCACCGACACGACTCACACCTCTTCAATGAGCGATGGTCGCCTGACCGAGATGCCTCTGATGAGCAGTCACTGCCCGTCGTCCGCGCCATATCCCGTGCCTAGCGAAGCAACGCCTGACTGGGGCCACAAGCGATTCCCGATTCGACATCGTCGTGCGACGGCCCGCTGACGCCGTGTGACCAGGGGCGACCTAAGCTAGGACGTCTGACGGCATGAACGAGCCACTCGCTCTGCGCACAGGTCGGCTCCCCGGTCCGCTTTGTTCGCACATAGTACCTGAGACCGCGAGTAGCCCACCCGACGCCAGCTGTCCCCACGTGTGCTACATTTCCGCCGAGATCGACCGAGTCGCCTCCCCGCGGTAACTCGGCACACACCGACGGTATGTGAGATTGACCACAGCCACATGGCGCCGAACAGGTTGTTGACGGCCGCAGGGTGCAGGCTATGAACATGGACGCTCGCGAAGCTGCCGGGTCTGCTCGATCGCACAGCCGCCCGATGGAGGCAACTGAACACAAGGAGTCTGAATGGAGACGGTGGGTTGCATAATGTGCGAGTCGCCCGGTGACCGTGTCGTCGTCAGAGAGAACGGCTTTCAGGCCTGGCGCTGCCATTCATGCGGCGTGGTATTCGTTTCTCCTCGCCCATCTCGTGAGGATATCGCTGCGCTGTATGAGGCCGACGGCGCAGTGGTTTCCTGTGCATCGCTCCTGAGGCCCGCCCTTGAGAAGCGCCTCCAAGCGTCGTTCACGCTACGCCGAATCCTGCCCTACAAGGCTGGAGGACGGTTGCTGGAGATCGGCGCGGGCGCCGGCACCTTTCTGACAGCGGCCCGGAACGCTGGCTTCGAGAGTGCCGGCATGGAGGCCAATCCCCTTCTGCGCGACCACCTGCGGAGTCAGGGTATCGAGTGCCCGGAGAAGCTTGCTTCAACCTACGACGTGATTTATGGATGCGACGTCCTGAGCCACTTCTTTGATCCGTGGTCGGAGTTGGCCGTCATCCGAGAGCATCTCGGTCCCCGCGGGCTGCTCGTGCTGGAGACAGGCAACATTGGCGACGTGCATCCCCGGTTCTATCCAAGGATTGGCCGATTCCAGCTTCCCGATCATCTCTACTTCTTTGGTGAAAGGTCGCTCACTCGACTGCTCACACGCAGTGGGTTCACTGTGCTTGCCGTACATCGCTTCAGTATCTTGCCGAACCTCTGGCTCTTTCGAATGAAGAATCGCTGGCGGTCAGGTGGTGAGGCCGATGGTGCGGGGCTCGGTGTGTCCCGCGCACCGGCAGCTGAGACCCCTTCGCGTCGGCTGTTCGGCTTGGTGCTTCATGTCCTGCGGTATGGTCTAGGCAGCCTTCTGCCAAAGACCGGCAGGCCTCAGACGGTTCTGATCATCGCCGAGAAGGCAGAATCCCCAAGCTGATCGAGCGGGGGGAAGCATGTTCCCTCGGAGATGCTGCGTTATACGAGGCTTCCGCTGTGCCTCCTGACCTCGCACAAAGAGGCCGGCGGGTCAGAAGACCCGCCGGCCTCGGCTGCGTCAGGTGCTTGCCGGTCCTTACGGCGTGAGCGCGCAGTTCGCGTTCGAGTTGTCGCGCGCGAGCTCGATGCCTCCGCCGTCGCGGTAGTACACGCGCACCCGCCAAGTGGTGCCGGCGGCCTGGGTGATCGTCCAGGCGCGCGTGAAGCTGGTCTGGCCGGCGACGGCCGGGATCAGGGGGCTCAGCCACTGCGAGACCTGGGCGCCGGTCGTGTCGTAGAGCAGCAGACGGAAGTTCCCGGTCGCCGCCGCTGGCGCCACCGTCCAGGTGACGTTGGGGGTGGCGAGCCGAACCCAGCTCTCGCCGCCGTTCGGGGAGGTCACAGTGACCGCGGTTGTCGCGGTGATCGCTAAGAGCCTATCCCATTAGGCCGCCTCCAGAGCCGCTTGCAGGGCTGCATCGCGGGCCTTCTTGAAGGCGATGAGGCCGCTGGCGAGCATCAGGAGGGCGAGGCCAGTCGTGCAGCCACTGCCGCAGGGGGCCGGCGGGTCTGTTCGACCCGCCGGCCCCCTGTCGCTCGCGGGATGAGCGTATGCCTTAGGGCGTGATCGCGAAGTTGGCGTTCGAGTTGTCGAGGGCGACCTGGATGCCCGCTGCGTCGTAGTAGTAGACGCGCATCCGCCAGGTCGTGCCGACCGCCTGGGTGATCGTCC
>Ga0315287_10008853_pt1 | contig 10177 bp, 10 predicted proteins | sample YL17G11_0_MG_FD_205037 | JGI IMG/M metagenome (GOLD analysis project Ga0315287, IMG submission 205037) | Sediment microbial communities from Yellowstone Lake, YNP, Wyoming, USA - YL17G11_0 | ecosystem: Environmental > Aquatic > Freshwater > Lake > Sediment | place: USA: Wyoming | collected... | reverse complement strand
ATCCCGAGCTGTGCGGCCCGTATTGCAGCCACATATCCACCCGGTCCACCACCAATCACGGTCACATCAAACTGTTTCTCAGCCATGGAAGTCCTTTCGGGGTTAAAAGGGGAACACTGCCGGAGGTTTCATCTCCGAGATAGCAAATTATGAGCAATCGTCGGTCGCAAATTTGCATCGCGCATAATCAATATACCGTTAAGTGGAAAAAAAGGCAACCGCACCTCGGCCTGCCGTACAAACAACGGTGCGGGCGTCGAGGGTTCCGCTCGATGTCCTCGCCGTCCGCCCCCCTCGACCACGCATCAACAAGCCCAATATCGGAGAATGCAATTGATTCTCTTTCACTTTTACCGTACCATGATTCAAAATCTGGCGCGGGATGACTGAGAAAGAACAGCGAGTCGCCGTTTCTAATCGCAAAGCACGACACGACTATTTCATCCTCGACACAGTCGAAGCAGGCCTGATGCTCAAAGGGACGGAGGTGAAGTCCCTTCGAAGTGGCAACGCAAATCTGCAGGACAGCCATGCCGTGATAAAGAACGGAGAAGTCTGGCTCCTGGGGATGCACATCAGCCCGTACGAGCACGGGAGCTATTTGAACCACGAACCTCGAAGGACGCGCAAGCTCCTCTTGAGCAAGCGTGAAATTCGCAGGTTGTTGACCAAGGTTCAGGAAAAAGGATTGACCCTCATTCCCCTCTCGATCTATTTCAAGGGTCCCTACGCGAAAGTTGAGTTGGCGGTCGCGGCAGGGAAAAAGAGCTACGACAAACGCGAGGCCATAAAACAACGCGACGCCAAGCGTGATATTGCGCAACGGTTGCGACGCGACACGAACTGACAGGAGAGCCACTTAGGAATTGTTCCCCAGCATTCACGAACAGATGGATCTGATAAAGCGTGGCGCTTCCGAGATCATCCCTGAAGATGACCTCGTGAAGAAGCTCGAACGATCCATCAAGACCAATACACCCCTCCGCGTGAAGCTCGGATGCGACCCTAGCCGACCGGACCTTCACCTCGGCCATTCCGTTGTCCTCCGCAAGCTGCGTCAATTTCAAGACCTCGGTCACGAGGCGATCCTGATCATCGGCGACTTCACTGGAATGATCGGTGACCCTTCAGGGCGAAACAAGACGCGTCCATCGCTGGCCCTTGAGGAAACACGCGAGTTCGGCAAATCGTATTTCGAACAAGCGACAAAGATTCTTTCGTCCGACCGCGTTCGGATGCAGTTCAATTCCGAGTGGCTCGGTGCGATGAGCTTCGCCGATGTCATCAAACTCTCAAGCAAGTACACTGTTGCACGGATGCTCGAGCGGGACGATTTCACCCTGCGCTACAAGGCGGGCGAACCGATTGGCATGCACGAATTCCTCTACCCGTTGGCACAGGGAATGGACTCCGTCGCGATCAAGTCCGATGTCGAGCTCGGCGGCTCCGATCAGAAATTCAATCTCCTTGTCGGACGTGATCTTCAACGCGAGTATGGCCAGGAACCGCAGGTCATTCTGACAACTCCCCTCCTCGCCGGAACGGACGGCATCGAGAAGATGAGTAAGTCTTACGACAACTACATCGGGATCAACGAGCCCGCGGGCGAAATCTACGGGAAGACACTTCGCATTCCGGATAATCTGATATACACTTATTTTGAATTGGCAAGCGACATACCGAACAACGAGTTGGCCACGATCAAGAAACAACTCGCCGATTCGTCTGTTAATCCGCGTGATTTGAAGCGAAAGCTCGCCCGAACCATCGTAACGATGTACCACTCGGCCGCGATAGCGAAAGAAGCCGAAGCACAGTTCGACAAGATCTTCATTGACAAGGAAATCCCGGAAAACATCGAAGAATACGTTATCCTGAATAGCGAGGACGAGCCGAGCCTTATTGGCTTGCTGGCGATCACCAAGCTCGCCAGCTCGAAAGGCGAGGCTCGAAGGCTGATTGAGCAGGGCGGAGTGTCCGTTGACGGTCAGCGCGTAAGCGATATGAACGCGCCCGTGCCGGCTGCGAAGCAGTTCATACTGAAAGTTGGAAAAAGAAAATTTCTGAAAGTGCTTCACCCTTAAGCATCAGCAGTATTCATTCACTCTAAAGACGGAGATGAGGAATTGTTCGTACCAACCAAGATGTTCTTTACCAAAGGGGTAGGCCGACATAAGGACTACTTGCAGTCGTTCGAGCTTGCCCTAAGAGACGCAGGAATCGAGAAATGCAACCTCGTCACTGTCTCCAGTATCTATCCGCCAAATTGTAGGCGAATTTCAAAAGAAGACGGATTGAAGCTCCTCGAACCCGGCGCCATCACGTTTTGTGTCATGGCACGGAATTCGACCAACGAGCCCAACCGGCTTGTTGCTTCTGCCATTGGAGTCGCTCAGCCGGCTGATGCCAACGTGTACGGATACCTCTCCGAGCATCACCCGTTCGGCGAGACCGACGAAAAGGCAGGCGAGTACGCTGAGGATCTCGCCGCTACCATGCTCGCGTCGACGCTGGGATTGGAATTTGATTCGAACACGGCCTGGGATGAACGGGAGAAGATGTACAAGATGTCCGGCAAGATCGTGCGGACGTTCAACGTCACGCAGTCTGCTGAAGGGGACAAGAACGGTCTGTGGACGACCGTCATCGCCGTCGCCGTACTCATCCCATAGGTTATTGCCTCATCAAAAACAGAAAGGCCTTCGTAAGAAGGCCTTTTCTTACCCGATGCAGAATTCTGGAGTCTCACACGCAGATCGGAGACAGACTCCAGGAATCTTCATTCTTTCCAGAGCTCTTCTTCCATTTCATCCATACGATTACCACCGTATGATTCCACAAATGATCGATAGTCGTTAACTCCGGCAAAATGCGAGAGTATGTACTCCGTGGTTACCAAGGGACGCGTGTAGATTCCCGGAATCTCGCATGGATCCCCTTGTAGATTCCGGGAGTCTACCAAGTAATCGCGATAGCTCGAAAACTGCCAAGCCTCAGGCGTTTTCACCAGACGAGCCATGACGGGATTCAAGTGTATATAGCGGCTGAGATGGAGGAGGTATTCCGTCGATCCAACATGTTTGGCTTTGAATCTCCCTTGAAACAGATGCCCCACCTTCCCTGTCCACTTGTTGATTGATTTTGCGTAAGAAATGCCGAAGCGCTGCATCCGTATCGAAAAGCCGATTTCTCTCTGCAGCCGAATGAGAATGTGGTAGTGATTCGGGAGCAAACAATACGCGTGAATCTCAGCCTCGTTCCCCGGAAAATACTCGGCCAATCTCTTAAGGAAAAAGCGATAGTTCGCGGGCTGAAGGAGGATGGGCTCTTTGTTATTGCCGCGATTGTACACGTGGTAGAACTGGTTTGGCGCAAACTTGACTGTGCGGGTTGGCATAGCGGTTGCGAGCTGAAGAGATTCGAAAAGGTTGGATATGCTTCATCATCTATGCTAGATTCCCGGAATCTGACGTGAACCCTATTGTGGATTCCGGGAATCTAGCCAAATCTTGAAATCTTCCCTAGGAATTTCTCAAAATCTTCTTGGCAGAATTCTTCGGTTTAGGGGAGGAGATTTTCAAGAGGCGAGGCAGGAATATTGCCGAAATATCACACAGGAGGCTCGTTCAGATTTCGCTAGTCCACAGACAATGGTCCCTCCAGCAGAAGCACAAACTCCCCTTTCCTCTCCTCTTTCAGGAATCGTTTGTAGAGCTCAGGTGCCAAGCCGTGAAAGATCTCTTCTGTCGGAAGCGTCAGATCGAATGCCACGCACATACGTCTCGATTCGCCAAAGACATCAGCGATATCTCTGACGAGCTGCACAAGCCTGTACGGAGCATCCATCAGCACAATGGTGCGCGGCTCATGTTTCAATTTCTGCAGTTCCGCAATGCGGCGTTCGCGTTTTGGAGATAGAAAACCCTCGAAGAGAAAATCGCGGATATGGAATCCGGAGACGATCAACGCCGGCATGAGCGAAGAAGCACCCGGTATCGGAACGACGCGAATCCCGAGCTGCAGAGCACGTTTCACCAGAGTCTGGCCAGGATCGGAGAAAACCGGCGTTCCTGCATCCGAGATGACAGCGACCGACGCGCCGGTCTTGATGCGGCTCAAGATCGTTTGGGTGGCGGCGGCTTCGTTATGTTCGTTGAGGCTTTCGACAGGTTTGTCGATCCCGTAGTGGCGCAAGAGCCGTGATCCCTCCTTGCGCTCCTCATACACAACAAGATCCACTTCCTTTAAAACCCGAAGCGCACGAAGGGTGATGTCTTCCCAATTGCCGATAGGGGTCGCGACCAGGAATAGAGTCCCCGCCATAGAAACTCACTTGCCTGCACTGGAATGATACTCCCGTGGCGGGATTCCCCGTCGCGTCGCTTCCCATTCTTTGATAAATGTGATCATCAGCGCCGTTGTGGGGACAGCGATCAGCAACCCGAGAAATCCGAAGAAGTAGAAGAAGACCAGAATCGAGAAGATAACAAGCAAAGGATGAAGACCGACCTTGCTGCCGACGATCCTTGGAGAGAGATACATCGTTTCGAACAAGCGGAGAGCTTCGATGGAGAGCACACCGAACAGGACCTTTGGAAGCACCGGCGGCTCACTGAACATAGCGACTATTGCGGCAAGGACCATCGTGATGATCAGACCGAAATACGGTATGAGGTCAAAAATCGCTGCGATGACGCCGAGCATGAGAGCATACTTAATCCCGACAATGGAGAAGACCGTGGCGATGACAATTCCCTGCATGAGCGCAACGGTGATTGTCCCCCGCAAGTACAATCCGATCACTGCATCGGCAGACTTCAGGTACGACTCGACCTGATCCCGGTATCGGTGCGCGAACAACATCAGGAAACGCTGCCGTATTTTCGGGAGATCTGCGAGGATGTAGAATGTCAGGAATGGAACAAGCACCACATAGAAGATCTGGGTCACGAGATTGCTGATACTGCTCGCCAGGAGGAGGAGTCCTTTCAGCACATTCTTGAGAATGTCTTCGAGTTTCGGAGTGAACTGGCTCGTCAGCGTGTTGCGCACTTCCTCCGACGATACCCCGTATTTTTCCAGAGCCTTCAGAGCGCTGCTATTCCAAATCCATGCATTGAAATCAACAATGAGCCGGGACATCGAATCGAGGATTCCCTCAAACTGCGTCAGCACCACCGGCAACACAAGGAAGAAGAACAACACGATCAGCGTCAGGAGGATGATGATGAGGAACAGAGAAGTAACCCAACGCGGAACGCCCCAACGCTCGCTTCGTTCGACGATGGGGTTCATCACATACGCCAAGGCAAGCGAGATAACAAACGGTGCCAGCAGCGAAGAAATCGAAGACACAAACCAGATACCGAAGAGGATAACGCTCAACCACATGATTTTCTTGGCGAGGTTGTATCCCCTCAGCGGATACAACAAAAAAATAATCGCGCCCAGCAAAAGGAATGGAGAGAGAATGGATTGAATCGAGTATATCAGAACCAGGAGCAAAAGGATTGCCCCGATCAGAAGCACGATCTCGATCCTTCCGAGTGATTGAAACAAGGAATCCCAGTGCGGATCAAGCGTATCCATCTGCGGATCCGGGCTCTTGCGTCCCGTTCGCGGATTTCTCTTGGCACTCATCAGCTTTTCCCCTTCATCGATGAAACGCCGGTGTGACCAAATCCTCCATCACCTCGAGCAGTCCCATCCAAAGTCTTCACTTCCTCCCATTCAACGCGTGCATACCGTTGAATGATCATCTGAGCAATTCGATCCCCTCGCCGAACGACAAATGGCCCCTTGCCGAAATTTGACAGAATGACCTTGATCTCCCCCCGATAGTCAGAATCAATCGTTCCGGGGGAATTGAGAATCCCAATCTGATGCTTGATTGCGAGACCGCTTCTTGGTCGTACCTGTGCCTCAAATCCTTCCGGCAATTGAATGCTGTAGCCCGTTGGAACCAGGACAGCCTCGGATGGTTGAAGTGTCAACTCGCCCTCGACCGCAGCGAAGAGATCCATGCCAGCAGAACCATCGGTTGCATATTTCGGCAATGGAAGATCGGTCGTCTCAGTGTTGGTTCGGCTAATGCGGACTTTGACGTGCTCTGACAAGTGGGTATTTCGCTCGTTGGAAGGTTGTGGTCGAGCAAATATAGGCAACAGTGCTAAGAGAAGCAAACAGCCCAAAAAGCGAAACCCCGGCCGAGAGATCGTCCGGGGCTTCGCTCAATCGCATTGTTGCCCGCGGGTTGGTGGGTATGCTTTAGTCTCGGTTGGCCTTCTCCTTGAGTTCCTGCTGTCGACGTTGTTCGCGCTTATCCATCTCGCGCATCAGTGAATCGAGTTTCGACCGCCCACCTTTCTTCGCCAGGAATGCGCTGTCGAGTGCCCGCTTGAGCTTGCCGGGATTCATTTGTGGCCTGCCTTCGTTTCCTCGAGTATCACCCATCAAGAACTCAAAGCCGGGAGGAACGCCCCCCTTCATCATGCGCTCCACGACGCTATCGAGATCAATGTTGTTAAACTGAAAGTTGAAATACAACGACGAATCTCTGCCAAAAGGCGATAGACCTCTTGGCCTGCCGGTAGTTCCGAAGTGCACGGGATAGCGGGGTTTCACCCAAAGCTCGGGCATCGGCACGGACATCTCTTCCCATGCAGTCGTGATTTGGATGCTGATGAAATCCGGGTCTCCGGTCACTCGCACTTTCGGCATCGGTGTCGTAACACGCGGGTGGCCTACATCCTCGCGCTGCTCGGCAAGTCGCCGAATAAGCCCATTCATATTTACCATAACGCGTTCATGGTTTTCGCCAAGATGCTGGATGTGAAGACGAAGGCTGTCCATATCCAACCGGAGGTTTGACATGACGACCGTGTCAGGTGTTACTACCAGAAACGGCTCCGGCCTCGAGACAACTCGCATCGTATGCAGAATTCGTTCCGACGACTCCGATGATTTCCGACCACCGGAAATCATGTAGGGTGAACTGCGGACTCGCAGAAATTTCTCGAATCGCGTCCGTTGTTCGGGCTCCAGCGCTGCTGCAATCCCCGAGAGCATCACTCGATTCAATCGCGAGAGCTGCGGGTCAATCGCCATGGCCTTATCATCGGCCACAAAGACCGATCCCTCAAGCTTCTGCCTCCCCAGATCCAGCAAGGAATCGATGATCTCACGCTGCACTCGTGTTGGCTGAACTTCGTCGACGAATTCCTTCACGGTCACGACGGGGGTTCTTCGCACTCCCTTTTTGTCGACATCGATCGTGTACCCTCTCGCAGAGTCTTCGTTGACGCGAAACTCTGTCTCGGCTTTTGCGTCGAGAGGCAGTGTACCGAACATCGCGAACTGTAACGCCTGATTCTTATCGACACGGGAGAACAATGGCATGATGGAGCCATTGAGCACATTGTCTCCGACCGCCTTCTGGACGAGCTCGGTTTGCCTGCTGAGATAGTTCACCACTGATGCACGTTTCTGGTAGAGAACAATGCCGACCGCGATCACCAGAACAGCAGTTGCACCAGCGACGAGAGGAAAGTACCGCCGGGGGAACGGCAGGAGATTTTCATCGTCTTTCTTTCTGCGTTCGATCTCGCTCGAGACGCGAGTCCAGAAACCTATGGACACAGGGAGACGCTTCTTTTCCGCCACAAGGTTCTTCAGAACCTTGAGTTCTTCGAGTTCCCTGCGAGCCTCTGCATCCTTCGAGACGATCTCTTCCACGAGCCGCATATGCCGATCATCGAGCTCTCCATCGATATACGAGGAAAGTAGTTGAGAAAGCTCTGTCTTCAGAAGAGGTTCCATATCACACACCCTCCTTCAACAAAGGCTCAAGGACTTTGCGCAACATCGATCGTGCGCGCGACAATCTGGACTTTACTGTACCAAGTTCACATTCCATAATCTCCGCGATTTCCTCATATGACTGACCATCGATATCTTTCAGAACAATTGCGACTCGATATTTCTCTGGAAGCGATTGCAAACCAGCGGCGAGGAGCTGCTGGGTTTCCTTGTCCTGAGGTTCGACAACGATCTTGCTCGCCAGTTCTTTGTCGGAAGACTCCATCATGGTTTGGAGGGAAAACCAACGCCGGATCTTTCGTTTGCGCAATTCATCGCGACTTTTGTTTACCGCGATCCGATACAGCCATGTGTAGAATGAAGATTGAAACCGGAACTGCGGCAACGCTATGTAGGCCTTGATGAACACTTCTTGCGACAGATCATCCACTATTTCCCGATCGTGGAATATGGAATAGATCAGGTTTCTGATCCGTTCCTGATATCGCTCCACCAGAACACGATAGGCGCCGTGTTCCCCCTGATGCACCAGCGTTATGAGAACCTCGTCACTCTTAGCTTGAAGAGGGACTTCCGCCAGCTGCGCTAACTTTTGGTAAGCCATCGGCCGTTTTATGTTTCCGGATTCACTCATATAGACGTAGCGAAAAGGGTTCGTGTTCCTTCTCCGCTCTCTCTTGTCAACATTCCCAATATACAGCCGTTCCAGGCCTTTTGTTTCAATCGCCGTCAGCCGCCAAGCCCCTAAAAGCCAAAAACCCGTGCAGTTTCCCCAATTCCAGGGACCTCTGCATGGGTTTTCCAGTATCGGCAACCGACCAGATCTTACACTGCCGCTGTCTGAGTCCCCACCGGGGGCGACATAGTGCGTTTCTCAAACTCATTTCTGAAACGGCGGATCATCGACTGCACAGGCCAGGCCGCAGCATCGCCCAAGGCGCAGATGGTGTTCCCCTCAATATTGTCGGCAATATCCATTAACAGGTCGATGTCCCCATCCCTCCCCTCCCCCTTTTCAAAACGCTGGAGGATTTTCCAGAGCCAGCCCGTTCCCTCACGGCATGGAGTACATTGACCACAGGACTCGTGATAGTAGAACTTCGATATCCGGGTGATGACTTTGATAAGGTCCGTGTCCTCATCCATAACAATCAATCCTGCCGTACCGACGGAAGACCCTGCTGCTTTCAGGGAGTCGGCGTCCATACAGACGCCTTCGAGCTGCTCTCCACGAAGAATCATTGTCGACGATCCACCCGGGATCACCGCTTTTATCCTCTTGTAGCCCGGGACACCCCCCGCGTATTTATAGATGATCTCCAGTAACGGGAGACCCGTCGGCATCTCATACACGCCGGGTCTATTGACATGACCGCTAACGCCGACAAGGATTGGACCAGGATGCTTCAGCGCCCCGATCCTTGAGTACCACTCCGCTCCGTTGTTGATGATGAGCGGCACATTGCTGATCGATTCGACGTTGTTAATAGTTGTCGGACAGCCCCATAAGCCGTTTTGTGCCGGGAATGGCGGCTTCACGCGCGGATAGCCCCGGCCGCCTTCAATCGAGTTCATGAGAGAAGACTCCTCGCCGCAGATATAGGCCCCCGCTCCTTTGTGCACGACAATGTTCGTCGAATACCCTGAGCCAAGGATGTTTTCACCGACATACCCATGGGCATACGCATCGGCGAGCGCGTTCTCGATCATCCGGATCCACTTTCCGTACTCCCCGCGCACGTAGACAAAGACTGTCGTGATTCCCATTGCATACGCGGCAATGAGAGACCCCTCAATCATCAGATGGGGATTCAACTCGAAAATCTGGCGATCCTTGAACGTGCCTGGCTCGGCTTCATCGCCGTTGACACAAAAATATTTTGGCTTGGCCGACTGCTTCGGCATGAATGTCCACTTGAGACCAGTCGGGAAACATGCGCCCCCACGTCCGCGGAGTCCGGACTTCTTGACTTCATCCGTCACTTCTTCGGGCTTCAGGCCAAGCGCTCTGCGCAAAGCTTTGTACCCACCGTTGGCTTCGTAGACGGCGATTTTGTGGAGATCAGGAATGTCGGGCAGGATGTACTTTTCCATATCAGCCTATTTGCGCTCAAGACTTGCGAGCAACTTGTCCACTTGTTCTGTCGTGAGGTTTTCGTAGTACTCTTCCCCAACAGCAATCATCGGCGCCGTCCCACAGGATCCCATGCATTCCGCCTCGGACAACGTCCACTTCATATCCTTCGATGTCTCACCGAGCTTGATGCCAAGACGCTTTTCAAGATGTTCAACGATTCTTGCAGATCCCCTCAGCATGCATGACACGTTCGTGCAGACCTCGATATGATGCTCGCCATGG
>Ga0315287_10008852_pt1 | contig 10178 bp, 11 predicted proteins | sample YL17G11_0_MG_FD_205037 | JGI IMG/M metagenome (GOLD analysis project Ga0315287, IMG submission 205037) | Sediment microbial communities from Yellowstone Lake, YNP, Wyoming, USA - YL17G11_0 | ecosystem: Environmental > Aquatic > Freshwater > Lake > Sediment | place: USA: Wyoming | collected... | reverse complement strand
AAAATCGGCTTGACTTGGGTTGAAGTGTTTCCAGTCGAAGATTGGTGTATCGCCGCAGCATCTTCCAATCTTTGTGCCCTGTTGGCAGGGCGACCTGCTTTATTTTGAGACCGGCTTCGAACAGCCTGCTTGTCCCTTCGTGTCGAGGATCATGAAAATGTAAATCATCGATTTTGAGCTCCTCGCAAGCACGTTGAAACGCTGTTCCTGCAGATTTGTGATGGATGGGAACGACACTGCAATGAAATCAATGAGTTAAAAGGCGCCGCGTGCGCAACGTGTACGGTAGGACACGGTGTGTTGTGTGAAAGTGGATGCAGTTGAAAATTGCACTGCACTCTTTTCGTCAGCTGATAGTGCCTGCGCCATAGACAACAACCGGCCTCAGCAATTGGAGCCTCCGATGGTTTCGTATGCGAGGGGTTCACAGTATGCTGCCTGGTCGTTGGCTGCTTTCGCCTGATCTGCCAGGAGCGTGGCCCGGCGTTTGAGAGCGCCAAGCGTTGATGCGATGAGAGACTCGGGGAAGCCTTTGGGCAATTGTGCGACGACTGACTCTGCCTGTGTGACTGTCGTGGCAGCAAGGTCATCGAAGATTGCACGGATTGTGTTTTTGCCGACACCAGCGAGGTCGGCGGTCTGCTGGAAATGGTGTGGCAGAACTTCATTGACGAGATAGTGGCGGTTCTTGCCCGCTGACATGGCGAGTTTGAACTGTTTGCGCTGAATCTGGCCTGCATCGAGGCTGGGCTGCACGGTGAGGACGTCATAGAGTGGCGTTAGCCTGTAGCGGCCGCCGGGATTGATGAAGACGCTGAAATTCTTGGCGTGGCCGTCCGTGGCGCCCAGCATCCAGAACAGAATGCAGGCGCGCATGAAGGTGGTGATGTCCGTGTCGGGGCCGTCGCTGCCTTTGAGCAATTGGATGATGGCCCACATATCGGGGCCGCCGCCAGCTTGATATTTGCGGGTCGGTGGTACGGACAGTGCCTGGCACATGTCCTCTTGCGGCAAGCGCAGCAAGCGGTCATCACGCGTCCAGAGGCGATCAAAGCGCTGAACGATCAGGGTGCGGCGTCCACCGAACTCTGCGATCTCGACCTCAGGTGCGGGCACGCCGCAGGCAGCAAGGATTTTCAGGCACAGATATTCGTTCTCGACACTGTTTGCGAGATCCATACCGTTTGGCATCTGGCCGATCTGGGGCTTCAGGATGTGGGTTGTCGCAGTTGTGCCGGTTGGCTTCAGCCACCGGCCGTTCATGCGGAGGAGCGCCGTCTTTTCCTGGGCGCCTGCAATCGAGATACGAAAGTCAGCATCCTCATCAAGGCCGAGCGGGGTGGCAGCAAGATTGTTGATGAGGATGACAAGTTCTTCTTCGCTCAGCGTCTTGCCGTCCGTGCTGCCAGCGGGTCCTGGTGCTGAGCCGTCCGGGAGGAACTGGAGGGCGCCCACGCAGTCATGACCGATTTTTGCGAGCAGGCTGTGGGCATCTGCACCTTCGGCACCGACGCGTTCAGCAATGCGACGGCGGATCGGCTGATTGTCAGGCAGGAGATTGTCGAAGACGTTGATAACCGGAGCGCCGATGTAGCGGTCTTCTCTCAGCGGCAGGGATAGGGAGATGGGAAAGCTGCTCTCCCAGCCGAGCCAGTCGTGAGCGTACCGGAAATCAACTGCGCCATCGGACGCGCGGCGAAGTACGCCGACAAAACGGCCATTCAGGAACACGTTCAGCGGAGTGTGTGCCTTCTTGCGGCCCATCAGAACGCGCTTTCGATGTCCGCAGCGCTTGCTCTGCTTCGGGGGAGGACTACCAGTTCTAGTTTGAGTGCGGAAAGTGTCTCCATCAGGGTTCGCAGCTGCACCGCCGGCGCGCCGGCCTCGAGGCGCGAGATGGTACCCTGGCGAAGGTGAGTGAGCTGCCCCAGGTTTTCCTGCGTTATGCCCTTCTGTTTGCGGGCGCGGCGGAGGATGGCGCCGAGTTGTTTCTCGTTACGGGCGATCTGGTCGGGCATGGGGCCTCCTGGCTTTCGCATACGAGATTGCGTATAAATTGTCAATATACGCGATTGCGTATCGAAATGAATTATACGTAAATCCGTATAGAAACTGTATATACGCGAACGCGTATCTTGTGGGAAGCCCTCCCGCGAATGCTGCAGGCGCGCGTCACTTTGCAGGCGGCTGAAAGCTTCCGGCAATCAACTCAAAGGCCTGTAGCGACCGGGCGTGATGAGTGCAACAACCCTTGTATGGCAACTCTGTGAATCTGTACCAGACTTTGACCCTACCTGATTTCGTGCATAACTTATTGAAGTATATGGAGAAAAAATAATATTCCGTGACTTATTCGGCGTGCAATCCTGACCCCAGAGAAAACAGGAACAGGCTTTTTACATCAATATCTTTGGCGCAAACACCCTGGGCTCAAAGTTCGGCGCCTATTCACATCCTGGAGGGCCGCATATCATGAATTGGTCCCTTTCGCAGCTTCTCGAAAGCTTGCACCAAGATCTTCAGCAACGCTTGGAATTGTCCCGTAAGAGTTTTGCTCATTCGGTGGCAAAGGGTGATGCGAGTGAGAAAGTGTGGCTTGAGTTACTGCGGACCTAACTCCCGGAGCGCTACCAAGCAGAAAACGCACACGTGATTGATAGCTTGGGCTCATTCAGTAAGCAGATCGATATTGTGGTTTTTGACCGCCAATACTCGCCATTCATTTTCAACTTTCAAGGCCAAAAGACTATTCCTGCCGAAAGCGTGTGTGCGGCGTTTGAAGCCAAGCAGTCAATTGATGCAGATCAGGTCGAGCATGCTCAGAAGAAGGTCGCCAGTGTTCACCGCCTTCATCGAACAAGCCTGCCGATCCCGCACGCCGGCGGCCCATTCCCTCCAAAGCCACTGATTCTGATTCTCGGTGGCATTCTGACGTTTGAGAACGAGTGAAGTCCGGCATTGGGTCAGCTGCTGCGCAGTGCTTTGATATCGGGGAACGCCGAGCAAAGGCTGAACCTCGGTTGCATCGCGGCCCATGGCAATTTTCAGTATGATAGTGCAGCGGGTGAGTAGGAGATTGTAATGGGCGGAAGGCCGGCGACAGCGTTTCTTTTCAAGTTGATATCCATACTTCAGTACAGCGGCACCGTCCCTATGATTGACGTGCAAGCTTATGCCCAGTGGCTGACGAAGTAGCACATCGACACCACTGCATGTGTAGCGCTGGGATACTGGCGACATTGGACGACGGTGAGCGCCGCTGCACAATCATCTATTCGTGTCGATTTATTATTGATGTCGAACGATTTTCATTATGGTTCCGTCAGTGCCGCTATCAGGGCTTCGGCCTCTTTGCGGTTTTTCTTTGCCTCGTCTGAAGCTATTGACCTTTCGATATCAGTCAGGTTGCCAAGGAACCAGTAGCCGTTGAGTACGCGGTGGATCATATCGTTCAGATCAGGCTTCTGGTCTTTGCGTAGGAGGCTGGTGAGATCGCCGATGTCGTAGTCCCCGCCACCACTGACCCTTTCGCAGAATCGCCCGTAATCGAGACCCTGTCCGCCGGTGTTCCACAGCTTTAGGACGGCGAGCGCCCGAATCAGGTTATGGTTGAGAGGACGGCCCGCGATCTCTGAAAGATCATGCAGGTCGCGGATTTTGGAGCGCTGACTTGCGGCCCGGATTTTCTCAGCGACGGCCTCCTCGAAGGCGAGGGAGGGGATAGCGGCCGGTGTAAAGCCGAGCTGAGCGAAATAGTCCTGTGGGATCTGCGCAGTGGGCAAAACTGGCATCACTGGCTTTTCGCGGGTGCTGACCTGCATCTTAATTTTTACGCCCCTTGGGTTGTCATCATGAAAGCAGACCGGGTTGACAGCGCATCCCTCTTCGATCAGGCACCAGTCCTTGTCCTTGTCAAAGCGGAAGGAAAGCCCCTTATAGGGCTGACCGAGCGCTTCCAGCATCATCATCATCAGATCGTCAATGTGGATATTCGACCGGCATGTGAAATCAAGGTCTGTCGAAAGTCGCCCGCGCGGACCAAATACCATCTTGCGCAGCATCGTTCCGCCCTTGAAGGCGACATGTTCAGTAATGCCTTTGTCAGCAAAGAGTTGGAGCAGATGAGTCAGGATGACATCAATTTCGACATTGCCGATATCGCGCACACCGGAACGTGCTGCGACCTTACGCAGATCGTTCGCTGACAGCATCAGTGAATCTCTCGCGATTTGATGCGAGGCACTTCGGCCAGTAAGTCCGATTTCCTCGCGTTCACAGAAATACCCCAGGCCGCGACGTAACCTATGTCGCCATCGCGGAATTCAGGGCGGCCAATATGGGAGCGGTAGGATACCGGGATCACCTGCTTTAGTGACTGCCGCAATTCATTCCCAAAAGGCTTGCCAACTAGGTCAGCAAGGAAGCCAAGGCGCTGCAGCAGGGCTTTCGATTTCATCGCCAGCGCCATCACAAGTAATTCATGGGCGTTGGCTTCAGCTAGGGCGTTATGGGTGATGCGAGTCAATTCAGCCGCGCCTCCCGCAAGATCAGGACGGTCAATACAATCAATCAGCGTTTTTTCCGGCGATGAGATCGGTACGGAACGGCCATAGACATTGTATTGCTGATGGCCGAAGAACTTTCGGGGCACTACCTTGACGAAACGGACGTTGCTCCCTTCTATGACCTGCGGGCGGGTCTGCTGCAGGACCGCTACAAATACGGCCATTGGCTTTTGAGTCGTGAACCCGTGATAGGCTGCGGCCGACCACCAGCCGATATAAGAGGGCATAACAGCTGCCGCCGCGAGAGCGAGGTTGTTGTTCTCGCCGAGGTTCTCCGGCCCGTGTTCCGGGGGCAGCAGCATGTACTTGCCGCCAACAATCCGCGAGAGCCAACCCTTGCGGATCAAGTTGCGGATTATTTTGCGAGCGGCGCTCTCCGGCATGTCTGGGCCAAGGATGGTGAAGATATCTGTCGTATGAACGAGCGAGCGACCCTGCTCCCGAAGAGTGAGGACGACCTTGCTTTCAGACTTGCCCAGCGTGCGAAGATTGCTTTCCATATCATTTTGGCCTTCTGAGGGCTAATTTGATATATGGAGTAATCTTATCAGTATGATATGTCAAGTATTTTGATTGTTTTATATATCAAATTAGCCTTTTGAGGGCTAATAAATCGTATAAATCACTCTTAATACGGCTTGAGGGCGATAGAAAAAGACTTCATTTGTTAGACGCATTGCCCTTGTTAGCGGTAATGGCTGACCCTGTTCGTATGCTGAAGTAGCGAAGTCTGAAAGGGCTGGGAAATACCGGACGGTCCGCACATCAAAGGGTGGCAATCCCTTCTGCTTTCCTGAGTACATCACATCAAGTATGGATCGCCTATTTGCAGCATTGCGCGATAGCCAACGCCTTAAAATCGAAGGAGCTGAATCAACCGCCACTTTCTTGGCGGAGCTCAACGCGATTCATCCCTTCCGTGAAGGAAACGGCCGTTCGCAGCTCGCCTTCATCGATCTCCTCGGCGAAAAAGCCGGATTCCCGTTCGACTTCTCCCGTGTTGAGCGCGAAACATTCTTGCCAGCGATGATTGCGAGCTACGATGGTAATCTTAAGCCGATGGTCGACGAACTCAAGAAGCTACTGGCTTGATTAGATGAATGAAGCGAGTTGTGTTCTAGCGACTTACCTTACACTATTGGCTCGCCTGGCCTCTGCCTCACATGGGAAGTTGAGAACACCGCACTGGAATGAGAAAACTCGCATCAGCCGAATTTACGCGACTTTCGTCAGTCAACAATTTCGCTTGCAAAGTAAATCACCAACGCTCCTGATAGAGCTTTTCCCGCGACTTCACGAGCCAATCACCTTCACGTAAGTGAAGTCCGTCTGCCAGAGCTGGTTCGGTGCTGTGGTTTTGTCTTTGAGCTCATCTGCAGCCTTCATCACGATGAAGGCCGGACTTGCGGGAGCCAATTTTCAGATTATAAGGTCCAGTAGGGCCGCTAGTATCACCAAGGTTTCTCTTCGAAAGTGAAAGTTTTCTGTGATTTCTCCCCCCTCGATGATAGCTATAATATTATTAAAATTATTGAATATTATATAGTTATCGGTATTTACTTGTATTCATAGAGCATTAATAACTTTCATATACACATCATAATTAACTTGTAATAACACAGCATAATATACTTATAATTATACGTCACAAAAAACTTGTAATGGAACACAAATGGCTACTCCCAATGAAAAGCTCGCAGACTCTCTCAAGATTTTGGGGACGCTGCAAAACCCCGGCCGCCGTGTTTTCCGTTCGGCGGAAATAGGAAGGGTTCATCGCGAGCGACTCCTTCAAAACGGATTCCTGCGAGAAGTTATCAAAGGTTGGTTGATCTCTACGGCACCACAGGCGCAAGAAGCAGATACTACACCGTGGTATGCCTCGTTCTGGGAGTTCTGCGTCCTCTACTGCAACGAACGGTTTAGCACTGCATGGCACCTGTCGCCCGAGCAGTCGCTTATGCTACACGCTGAGGCAACAACAATCCCTTCGCAGGTGACAGTCTACAGCCCCAATGGCACCAATAACAATGTGCAGCTTCTTTTTGGTACGTCCCTGTATGACCTCAAACAGAAGCAGTTACCACCGCCATCGGACTTGGTTGAAAAGAACGGCCTGCGTCTGTTCTCGCTCGAAGCCGCCCTCATCAAAGTGCCTGGGGGATTCTTTCAAGTCTGGCCGGTCGAGGCCCAGGTTGCCCTTGCCTCCATTAGAGATGTCTCCGCTCTCTTAGGCCGACTTCTTGACGGTGGTCATTCGGTCGTCGCCGGCCGCCTTGCCGGGGCCTTTCGGCGCGCCGGACGAGTTTCATTCTCCGATGAGATCGTGAAGACGATGAAAAAAGCGGGTTACGATGTGCGTGAGACGGACCCGTTCCTCCAACAACTACGCATTTCGGTGATTGCTGCCGGTACGCCCCCAATCGTCGGGCGCCTGCAAACCATCTGGGAATCTCAGCGCCAGTCCGTCATCGACAATTTTTTACCTGCGCCAGGTTTGCCACGCGACCGGGAGGCCTACCTTAAATTTGTCGAAGATATTTATCCGAACGACGCCTACCACTCTCTTTCAATTGAAGGATACAGCGTCACGCCGGAACGAATTGAACAGGTTCGCGGCGGAAGCTGGGATCCGGTCGAGAACGAAACCGACCGCAAGAATCGCGACACGTTTGCTGCGCGGGGATACTGGCAGGCCTTTCAGGAAGTGAAAAAGTCCGTCGCCGTCATCCTTGGCGGTGCGGCACCCGGCGCGACGGCCCGTGAAGGCCACCGTGACTGGTACCGGGAACTGTTCCAGCCGTCTGTAGCAGTCGGCTTAATGCGGCCGGGTGCTCTGGCCGGTTACCGAGACAGGTTTGTGTATCTGCGCGGATCACGGCATGTGCCGCCGCGCTGGGAGTGTGTGCCGGAAGCTATGGCCGCCTATTTTGATCTGTTGGAAGGCGAGGCCGAGCCGTCGGTTCGTGCCGTGTTGGGGCACTGGTTGTTCGGGTATATCCATCCGTATCCCGACGGTAATGGCCGCATGGCCAGATTTCTCATGAATGCTATGCTCGCGTCGGGCGGATACCCCTGGACAGTGATCCGCGTCGATGACCGCGTCAGCTACATGGCAGCTTTGGAGAGTGCGAGCATCGACATGGACCTACAGCCCTTCACAATGCTCATCGCTGAGCGACTGCAATGGTCGCTCGACAAGGCGACATGAAGCGAGTCCGAGATGACAGAAACCGGTACAGCAACCGAGAGTGAGCCCGTGAATTTCGATCTAACGTGCTGGCACATCAATCAGCGCTACATCACTGAGCCTGTCGGTCTCAATAACTTGCAACCACACTTGGTTGAGGGTGATAGACTTCGAGACAACTATCTCCAGAAACTAGCACAACTCCCATTGCTCACGGGCAAAGACGTTCTTCATGCGATATCATCCGAACGTGGCGGTGCGGCTATTGCCGACGGCAACAAAAACGAAACTGGCAAGGTTCAGAGGGGTATCATCCGTTACTTTGTGAGTGATACCAATGGCTGGACCCAAGTGCAGAGCTGGCTTCCCGCCTATGCCCGCTTGCCCGCCGTAGCCTATACGACACGCGGCGGAACGGGTAGCGGTGACATTTGGAAGAAGGTCGCCCCATTGTTTGAGAGCGTCAACGCTTGATCGACTTTGAAGTTGATTGCCCCCCCGTGCAAACCTGGCATGGGGGCTTCTGTTTAATCGGCGGGGTTCCAGATCACAGCTTGGGTCTTTGGTTTACCAACCCACTACCTTGCCGATATTAGCGTTGAGTTCTTTCAAACCTAAACTCAAGGGCTGCGATGGATAAGCTCACATAGTCCTAGTCGATTTGCCCGCTTGCGTGGCTTCAATCAACTCCAATCGCGATGCCCTTGGTCAGCACGCGGAAGTCAGGTTGACTGTCCCAATTCTTATGCGAGTTGGGCAGAATGTCGATTTCAGCTTTAATGCTGACGCTGCGCAAGGTTCCCTTGTAGTATCGTCAGCTTACCTGATCACATTTCCAAACGCATTCAGCCTTAACCATTTGGCGTTGTTCAAGACTCTGTTTCTCAGGCGTGCCCTCAAAGACCTCCATCTGTCCAAATCCGGTGCCGAAACCCTGTCTCCCCACTTTTTTCCCCACCGCGTTGCGGCTCCTCGCGGACGCTCATGCTCCAAAAAACTGTTTTGACAGGGTCCTCCACTGACGTTGCGGCCAAGAGGTTCGGGTCCGTTTTGGCAGATGTACGGTCAGGCATCGCCAGAGGAACAAGCCTCGAAGCGAAACCAAATGGAGAATATCATGACTGCAATCGGATACGTAACCAAGCAAGCCGACGGACGTTACAAGGGAACCTTGCGCACCGTCAGCATTAAAGCTGAAATCGACATTCTGCCCAACTCGCAGAAGAACTCGAACAGTCAACCTGACTTCCGCGTGGTGACCGAGGGCATCGAAATCGGTGCAGGTTGGACCCGCAAAGGCGACACCTCCAACAAGGAATATGTGAGCCTGTCCATCGCCGCCCCCGAATTTGGACCGAAGAAACTCTACGCCAATCTCGGCAAGGCCGCAGGTTCAGATGACAAAGACCTCTATGCCGTGATCTGGAACGCCGCCGACTAAACAGAAGCCCCCGTGCAAGATTTGTACGGGGGCAATCGCCTTCAATGCAAGGTGAGTGACAGGTATTCACACAACCTCCACGACTCATACTCGCCACAATTGTGAAACATTTGTTACGTGTCCGAATCGCCGGGCCAAAATCAAAAACACTTACGTCTGTAAGCGTCAACTTCCATCGTGAAAGCGGTGGTTGGCGGAGTTATGTCTATGCCCCAAGTCCGGAAATCCGGGACGGCTTGGGAACGGCGACTGGATGATTATGCCTACACTAAGGGTCTTGATGGACCCGGCTGGGCATGGGAATTTCTGCGGCGCAATGCGAACTATAGACAGGATGTGCGCGAGCATCTTGCGACACTGCCAACATCGATCACACACATAAGTGGCGCTAAGATTTTCATGTTGCCACAACGCGTCGAGACAGCGGAAAAATGGGGACTCGTTGCCTTTGCAAATCCGGAGCAGAGCGCACGAGATGCTGCCCTGTTTTGGTTGCCAACCCATATGAATTCAATTGTCTCGTGCCATGCAAAACCGGCAAACGACAATCACCCGGAGCAATTGAGTTTGTCAAATTTCAATGGGCAGAAATCAGTTCTTGTAACCCCAGTCTGTGAACACATTTTAATCCAAAAATTGCACACCACAGCCCGCTTGATTATCAGGGGAACAAGTTTTTTAGAGGGCGAGTGTGTTTTGACCTTTAGTTTCGAAGGCATAGACAATGCCCTTTCAGGTCTCATTACCCTTCGTAATTTGCGGCATCTCCTCTGCAGTTCTCGCGAGACTTTGGTACCCGTTAGGCCTTCCGATTTGAAGTATCGAGACTATCTGGTTGCTTTGGATGGCCACCTTGCACAACGCTCGTATCGCGATATAGCGGAAGTTTTGTACGGCACTGATCGTGTGAAAGAGGTGTGGACCAATGAAACGCGTCACCTGAAAGACAAAGTGCGACGAGCGGTTTATGCTGGAATTGAAT
>Ga0315287_10008850_pt1 | contig 10178 bp, 7 predicted proteins | sample YL17G11_0_MG_FD_205037 | JGI IMG/M metagenome (GOLD analysis project Ga0315287, IMG submission 205037) | Sediment microbial communities from Yellowstone Lake, YNP, Wyoming, USA - YL17G11_0 | ecosystem: Environmental > Aquatic > Freshwater > Lake > Sediment | place: USA: Wyoming | collected... | reverse complement strand
CGAATAATCCGTATTGCGATGCTGCCGGAAATCCGGTATACTGTGATGGGTGAAAAACTACTTTGTCCACCAGCACCAACATTTCTCTACGCACATTTACTTGCGTCCCATAATTATTCAAGAGGGGTTTTGTGAGGGAAGTCGCTGCAAACTTCAATGCAAAAGAGATCGAGCGTGCGGTGCAGGAAAACTGGCGCATCAACGACACGTACGCAACCGTAAAACAGCATCGCAGTGGGGGTAAACCGTTCTTCTTTGTCGACGGTCCTCCCTATACCACCGGGACCATTCATCTCGGCACCGCATGGAACAAGATCTTAAAAGACAGCATCCTGCGCTACCACCGCATGAACGGCCACCACGTTATCGACCGTGCGGGCTACGATATGCACGGCCTGCCAATAGAAGTGAAGGTCGAGCAGGCGCTCGGTTTTGAATCCAAAAAGGATATCGAGAAGTACGGTATCCAGAAGTTCATCGAGCAGTGCCGGGAGTTTGCGATCAGGAACAAGCTCCTGATGGATGAGCAGTTCACCAACCTCGGAGTCTGGCTCGACTTTAAAAATGCGTACCAGACGGTAAAGCCAGAATATATCGAGGCTGCGTGGTGGACACTTGCACGTGCGCAGGAGAAAGGAATGCTCGAACGCGGGCACCGTGTCGTGAACTGGTGTCCACGGTGCGAGACGGCGATAGCAGACGCTGAAGTGGAATACGCAGATGAGAACGACCCTTCCGTCTTTGTCAAGCTCCCCCTCAAAGGCAGGACCAACGAGTTCCTTGTGATCTGGACGACAACACCTTGGACGCTGCCGGCCAACGTTGCGGTTGCGGTTGCAAAGGATTTCGAGTACGCAAAAGTGGTCGCAAAAAAAGATGACAGGGAGACGGTCCTGTGGATTGCCGAGCCGCTCCTGAAAGCGGTACTCAAGAAGGGACGCTGCAAGGACTATGCCATCCTTGAGACAAAGAAGGGTGCCGATCTTGTAGGATGGGAGTATGAATCCCCACTCGCCTCCTGCGTGCCACTCCAGCGCGAGATCGTGCACAAAGTCCTCGCAGCAGATTTTGTTGCACTCGAAAACACCGGCATGGTGCACATTGCGCCCGGCCATGGCTGGGACGACTTCGTGCTCGGCACAAAGGAAGGGCTTGCCATTGTCTGCCCCGTGGATGGTGCCGGAAAATTCAAGGAAGAGGCCGGGATATTTGCCGGCCAGTTCGTGCGGGATTCCAACGAGAACGTGCTGGCGGCACTCGGCGATCACTTGTTTGCAAAGGAGATCGTCACCCACCGCTACGGCCACTGCTGGCGCTGCAAGACACCAATCATCTTCCGGGCCACCTCACAGTGGTTCTTAAAGATCTCCGAGATGCGTGACATGATGCTTGCTGAAGTGGCAAAGGTCACCTGGTATCCTGACTGGGCAGGGAGCGCACGGTTCTACGACTGGATCAAGGATGCCCGCGACTGGTGCATCTCGCGCCAGCGCTACTGGGGAATCCCGATCCCGGTCTGGGTATGTCCGAAGTGTGACCAGTACCGGGTCATCGGCACGATTGGGGAACTGGAAGAGGCAAGCGGCAAGCCGCTCAAAGACCCGCACCGCCCGTTTGTCGATGAAGTGACAATCCCGTGCAGATGCGGTGGCACGATGAAGCGGGTCGAAGATATCTTTGATGTCTGGTTCGACTCTGCGGTTGCATCCTGGGCAACGCTCGGGTTCCCGGGCGAAACACAGGACTTCGAAAACCTCTGGCCCGCCGATTTCATCACTGAGGGACAGGACCAGACCCGGGGCTGGTTCTATTCGCAGCTGGGCGCAAGCACCATTGCGTTTGGCAGGGCACCTTACAAGAGCGTCTGCATGCACGGCTTTGCACTCGACGCCGAGGGCAAGAAGATGTCAAAAAGCCTCGGCAACGTGGTGACACCAGAAGAAGTCATCGCCAAAGTGGGCGTCGATGTGCTCAGGCTCTACATCCTTTCCTCCTCCGCTCCATGGGACGATCTGAAGTTCAACTGGGAGGGTGTCGGCACGATCAACCGTGCGGCCAACATTCTCTGGAACGTTTACCGGTTCCCCCTGCCCTACATGATCCTTGACAAATTCGAGCCGTCGAACAGAAATGGCATCTGGGATGGTGCGTACATCAGGGCGCACCTCAGTCATATGCCGGACGAGGACCGTTTCATCATATCCCGCGTGAATTCTGTTGCTGCGACCGTTGATATCGCGGTGAAGGAATGCCAGCTCCACCGGGCAACCCGTGAACTGGTAAACTTTATCTTAGAAGATCTCTCGCGCTGGTACGTCCAGCTCGTCCGTGAACGGATGTGGCTTGAAGGGGAATCCGAGAGTAAGCGGTTTGCTTACGAGACGATCTACTACGTGATGCGCAGGCTCATCGGGCTGCTCGCACCGTTCTGCCCGCATATCACCGAAGAGATTTACGGCAACCTGCGGTGTGCAAACGATCCTGCAAGCGTGCACCTGCTCGATTGGAACGAAGGCGAACCTGCGCTCGTGGACGCGTCTCTCGAACATGCCGTTGAGATTGTCCGATCGTTTGACGATGCATGTGCAAATGCCCGGCAGGCGGGCAGGCGGAAACTCCGCTGGCCGGTATCAGAAGTGGTCGTGGTGACGAACTCAGAACCGGTGAAAGATGCAATCGAACGGTTGAATACAGTCTGCATGGACCGGGCTAACGCCCGAAAGGTTTCTGCTGTCATGGGAAGATGGGAGCGGATCGGCTGGCATGCCGAGCCGGTGATGAAAGCACTCGGGCCTGGCTTTGGTAAAAATTCTCCCAGAGTCAAAACGCTGATTGAAGGGGCTGAGGGTAATATTCTCAAAGCAGAGATCGACGCGGGACGGACGGTAACTCTCAAAGATGGCGGTACCGTATACGAGATCGACACCCGGCATGTGACATTCACCGAAAAACTCCCCGCAGAGGTATTTTCCGCTCCCATGCAGGACGCAACTGTGTACGTAGATGTCAGACTCGATGACAATCTCGAGAAGGAGGGGTATGAGCGCGAGGTCATTCGCCGGATCCAGGAAATGCGCAAACAACTTGATCTGGTCGTCAGCGAGTGTATCTCGGTAGAAGTGCTGATAAATAATTCAAGGGTCTACAACCTTCTCAATAAAAATAGTAAACACAACATCGCAGGAGAGGTTTTAGCTGTTGTACCGGAAAAAGGAGTCCTGTTTTCCTTCCTTAAACCGGGAGACACATTGAGAACTCATGACTCAATAAAGGACTGGGATATTGAAGGGGCAACCGAGACCGTCGGTGTAACGATTGGAATCTCACGAGCAACCCAGTAATTTTTTTAAGAATGACTGCCCTTCAGGGCTCGTAAACAGGGGAAGGTCACGCTCAACCGTAACCGCGCTCCTCTCAGCCAGCACGTGCTCCTGAGTTTTCGGGTTGTACCCTTCCTTTTCCGTGATCTTTTTATAGACAAGTATTCCCCGGCGCTGCCATGCAGGGGTCATGGCAAGGTTCAAACCCCGCACATGCATCATCTCGTGCAGCTCTCTTGCCGGGATGCCTTTAAGCCGGGCTGCGGCATTTTTTGCACTTATGCCTTCTTCAATTAACGCCTGCTGGCAATAGCCATTCAGGTGATTGCGCCATGCCTCGTCCTGACGGTTGGCGAAATATTCCATGGCATATTCCGGCGTCGCCGGTATGACCCGGGCATCGAACGACAGCAGGTTTGTGCCGCCAAGAGCGTTTGTGAGAGCGCTTGCTGCATAGGATGCCGCTACTGAATCAATCTTCTCCACCCGGCCGTTGAAAGGGAGACCGGTAAAATAGAGACTGATCTCATCTGAGAACGTGAACGCCAACTCAGGACAGAGTCCGCTGTCGGCGATGAGCGCTACACATACCTGAACCATCGCATCGCTGAACCGGTCATCAAACGGTTTTTTTAAGGAAAGAGTTTCTGCAAGGCGGTGGAAAGCCCGCCCGTCAAGCCTGACAAAAACAGGGGGGATGGTGGTAATAGTTGAAAATATTTCCCGGTTTTCCATACGACAACCATGCGGGGAGCAAAGAAAATATGGGGATTCTCCCGCATTAAAACCCGATATCTTCCTTACTCTTCCACACCGGTGGCGCCCGCGAAGGCTCCCGGCAGGTGGCGAATCAGGACGATGTCGTCAATCGCGCTGATGATACGGTACGGGATCTTAAGACCTTTGTAATTTTTCAGCTCAAAAAGCTCTTCGTTGACTTTCCCAACGACGATTGAATCTATCTTCTTCTGGTCCACATCGATGAGAACATCTTCGACTTCGCCGATAAACATGCCCTTGTCGGTATAGATGTGAAGGCCGAACAAATCCGTAATCTGGGTTTCCATCGTTATCAGATGAAAGTATATACTTAAGAGTTAAAAAGATAATCCTTTGTTATGGACGGGTCTTTTCGGATCGGGCGCTTGTTCGGGATTCCGATCCTGATCCATTATTCATTTATTCTTGTCATTCCCCTCTTTGCCTGGATCATCGGAAGCCAGATCACCCTCACCACCGACATGCTCACTGAGATCTTCTTAGTCCCTGTTGACACGAGCCTCATCACCACCGGCTACATCCCCTACCTTCTTGGTACCATTGTTGCTCTCGGCCTTTTTGCAGGAGTTCTTATTCACGAACTTGCCCATTCGCTGGTCGCCCGAAAAAAAGGGATACGGATCAACAGCATCACGCTCATGATCTTTGGCGGCATCGCGACCATGGATGAAGGGGTACCTGACCCGAAAGCCGAACTGCCCATGGCGCTGGTCGGACCGATCGCCAGCCTTTTCGTCGGCCTGGTCTGCAGTGGGATTGTTTATGCGGTTCCCGCTGTCACCACGAACCCTGCAATCGCCGGCGTATTGATCTTTATTTTTGGGTACCTGGGAGTGCTCAACATCATCCTCTTTGCATTCAATCTCTTACCCGCATTCCCGATGGACGGGGGGAGGGTGCTGCGGGCGTGGCTGGCAAAAAGGATGCCGCTCCACCGTGCAACAAAGATTGCAGCTGATATTGGCAAAGGCTTTGCCATCGTCTTTGGACTTATCGGGCTCTTCTTCTTCTCCCCGTTCCTGATCCTGATCGCGCTCTTTATCTATATCGGTGCGAGCATGGAGTCAACCGCAGTGAAATACAGTTACCTGTTACAGGACGTAACGGTGGGCGATATGATGAGCAGCCCGGTAATATCAGTGTCACCGACACTTCCCGTAACCCAGGTGATCACCATGATGTACTCCAGCAAGCATCTCGGATTTCCGGTTGTTGAGCGGGATACGTTGATTGGCATGGTGACCCTGGCAGATGTAAACCGTATGGCTTCGATAGATCGTGAAGCAATGCAGGTACGGGACATCATGACCCGTGACCCGATTACCCTCCCGCCAACGGCACCCGTGATCGATGCACTGAAGATCATGTCGGCACGCAACTTTGGAAGGATCCCGATCGTACATGACGGCAAAATTCTCGGGATCGTAACCCGGACAGATATCATCAAAGTCACGGAACTGAAGCAGATCTAGAACTTCAGCAGCGGGTCGATTTTTGAACTTCCCGCAACGTCCCGGTACGCTTCCATGGTTTTAAACGGTCGCTTCACCATAATAGCCGCCACTTTTTTCTTCCCGATACCGGGCAGCCACTTGATTGCAGAAGCAGGAAGCGTATTGATCTCAACAGGTACCGGAAGCGCAGTCACCGATCGCATACCCCAGTCAACCACAACAGTATCAATAATACTCCGCACGGGAAATCGTACCGGAATGCCGACAAGGATGGGATACGAGCCCATCTGCCTCCCGAACGACAGGTCACCGGTCACTTCAACCCGGACATCTTGAAGCACGGTGCCGATCGGAAACACCCTCTGGAGCATCGGGAGATCAATCTTCTGCCGCACAAATTCCTTAAAAGCCCTGAACCGGCGATCATATTTTCCGAGGGTATTGTTTGTATAGACGGGTGTTCCTTCAAACGGCATCACCTGCCGTATATTCACGCGCCGGACGGCAAGCCCGGCATCCCGGACCCGGACAAGGAACTGTTCGTTGAGATCATAGGTCTTTTCAGTCTCCCCTGCCAGACCGCAGACAAAATTGAGCCCCGGGAGCAGTTCGGGCACGTTGTCCCTTCGCATGCCGCCCTCTTCATTCACGATCTGGATCGCCCTGAAGACATCCTCCACATGAGCCTTGAGATTATTTGCCACTACAACCTTTGGATCGGCAGTCTCCATGCCGAACGCGGCGACATCGCCGGAAGTATGATGTCGTATGATCGCTTGTAATGCTTCACGACTTTCAGTTTCGTGCCTCGCGATTGTTGCCGGGTTCGTGTTGTCGATATGGAGGGTTTTTAATGCGGGTGCTGCAGTGCGGATCGACGCAAAGAGGTTCTCTAAAAGATCCGGGCGGGGTGCCGGGTACTCTCCTGCACCCGCACCATAAGCAAGGATGTCCGGTTGCCGCCCGACCCTGAAATACCTGGCTCCGTGTGCATGCAGGGCAGCAACTTCCTCAGCAATACCTTCAATGCTGCGGTACTTCGGCTGGCCATAGAACGGCTCGGTGCAGAACGAGCAGCCGCCCGATGCACCATGAGAGCAACCCCGGGCCGTCTCCAGCTCGCACATCACGTATGGATAGTCAGGGTGCTGGGTGATGATCCCGCTGCCGGCAACACTCCACGGATCGGTACGGCGGTAATCAAGCGTGCCGGCCGGTTCGTTGCCGGTGAGATAGTTGTCAAGTGCAACTGCCGGCTCTCCCGTGAGCAGCGCATCGAACCCGCTAATTACCTGCCGGATCGCTTTCTGCCCGCCCTCATTAGCGTAACCAAACCCGATCGGTCCGCCAACTAATTTCTTTGGCCCCCGGACCATGTGGCCGATCTGCTGGATCTCGGTGAGGGTTGCGGGCGTACCGCCAAGATATTTTCCCGGCACCGTCACACCGGTGATCATAACAAGCAGGTTCGCACGGTTCAGCTCAGCCGTCCGCAGTGGATCGCGGCGGAGCTGGTCGATGGTGAGATACTGCACTGTATAGCATTGAGCGACCAGTGCCCCGGCAACGGTACGTATGTATGGCGAGACGTACGGTGGCACTCCGAGGCACGCAGGTTCATCCACGTAACCATCAAGGATGACTGCCACGGGACTCATACGTGATAACCGAGCAGAGCGAGCAGTTTTCGCGCCCAGAAGAGTTTTTTTCGTTTCACCGGCCCGACATCCTTGTCGTCGAGATCAAAACCGATGAGCGTGATCCGTTCAGCACCGAGTTCATCAGCTGTAAAAACTGCACGGTCACCATCAGAAAATCCCCCAAAGTTATGCACATGGGGAAGCGGGCTGCTCTGCGTGGTTGCGACAATGGGACCTTTGAAGCGAGGCACCCAATGCTTCAGCAGCGCGATGTTATCCCCATGTGCATGCACGATCACGATAGTACCTTCTTCGTTCAGCGCAAGGAGCCGGTCACTCACACCGTCGAGATCGGTGAAGACCGCATCCGGATGGATGCCATGTACATCGAGCACATCAGCCGCTGCATCGGCTGCGAAAACCACACCCTGGATTTTGCCCAGCTCATCTTTTAAGCAGGGTGCATTGCCGCAGACCGTGACCGGGTTGTCACACGTCAGCGCTGCAAGGGAGAGCAGGTTGTCGCGGGGCATGAGCGAGGCGAGCAGCCGGGCTGCTTTTTCATCTCCGGCCCGATCGAACCCGAAGTACGCGAGGATCTCGCAGTAATGCGGTTCCCAATCCTTAAACTCCATTCTTCTTGCCTTCGTTCTCCAGCCCGACAAGGTTCTTGAACTTCTGCAGGATTGGCTCGATGACGAACTCTAGCAGCTTGTCTTTGTTCTCGACTTTCCCAAAGTAATGGAGGGGGAGTGTGGCCGCTGCCATATTCGGGTGGCCGCCGGCATCACCCATATCCCCGAACGCTTCTGAGAGTGCATTGCCGATATGTAATCTGATATCGCGGTTGCGTGCCGAGATCACAATCGCGTTATCCGTGATACCATAGATAAGAGCCGTGTTTACTCCTTCAAGCGTTATGAGAATGTCTGCAGCCTGGGGAAGTGCGTCGCGGTTCATGACATACCCCACGTTGGCGAAGAGATACCCGCTCTGGATCTTTCGTTTATTGATTGCCGTGCCGATCACGTCCAGGGTCTCCTGCGACATGGAGGGTGACATGATCTTGTCGAGCAGGTCAGCATCCGTGAGCGGCAGGAGGAAGCCAGCGTAATTGAGATCCTGCGGAGTCACGTTGCGCTTGAACTCTTTGGTATCCGTTCGTATACCGTAAAGAAGTGCAGTCGCAACCCGCTTGTCGACCGGGACATCGAGCTCCTGCAGGTACTGGGTGAGGATGCTTGCAGTTGCACCTACGCCCGGGCGTATGTCAACAAACGTATTCTGCGTGGATACGTGCCTGCCATCCTGGTGATGGTCGATGATAATGTTGATCCGGGTCTGCGGGGGTACATCATTATTCACACCATGCGACGGGCAGTCGATGAGCGCAAGATAGGTACATTTCTGGAGCGCCTCTGCGGTCAGGTGCTCCATCTTGATATCGAGCAGGTTGACAAACGTCCTGTTTTCCTGGTGCCCGATGTTGCCCTCGTAGAAAATCCGGGTGGTGAGCGTTTTTGGGTTGGCATGTTTTGCAATCTCGGCAAGGGCCATAGCAGACGAGATTGCATCAGGATCCGGGTTCTTGTGGGTGATGATGCCAAGCGTACCATCCCATCCGGAGAGCAGGGTAAAGAGCCGCTGGGAGATCCTGCTCGAGTGTTGTTTCCTGATCTGGAGGACCGCGGACCGTGCGACCACCTCCTGGGGGTAGAGCACGAAATCTGCTCCTGCGGTTGTGAGTTTCTGCCCGTTCACCGGATCGGTCGACCGTACGACCACCAGCACGGCAGGGTACCGCTTCTTGATGGTGAGGACAGCCGCGAGGTTTGCATCACCATCGCCGGTCATTACGAACGCGATCTCAAAAACAGGGAGCCCGGTAAGCATGTCGGTTGAGGTGATGTCCCGAAGATACGTATCGTACTTCTGGTCACGGAGATTGCGTACACGGGTATCATCCTTGTCGACCACGACCACGCGCTCATTCTCTTTTGCAAGCTCTAAAATGATGTTGTAACCGTTGGTCCCGCACCCGAAAATGCAGTATTTTGTCGGTCCCGGCTGCTCAAACGGGGCTTCCTGTGGCATGTTACAAAAGATGTATCATTCCAGTGTATTAAGGGATTCCAATTCGAATATCTCCAAAACATTTATTCAGCTTCATCAACCACATTACTAGGTCTAACAGGCTTGGGTCTGTAGCTTAGTTCGGCATAGCGGCGGACTCTTAATCCGCAGGTCAAGGGTTCAAATCCCTTCAGGCCCGTTTTCTGTGATTTTTATTTGGTAAAAGTTTTTTTTTATTTTCCCGATAATTATTGTCATGCCCATTGCTGCCGGCCAGTAGGATTCATAATATCCATCCCATCCGCACCCATCGCTCGTACTCTTCTGGGCGGAAATCGCGGTTCTCTTCAACAATTGCCCGGAAATATGAGCGGTTGTCAGCAAGGATCGCTTCCTGTGCCGGATCTGAGTATCCGTTCATGACAGCTCCTGCAAGTTTTTTACCGAGTGCTTTTGCGGCGGGTTCCGTTGCATCAACTGTTTCTGTTTTCCCAGCTGTGGCAACATTGATTCCTCCCACCGATATAACTCCAAGGTAATTGAGCACATGATTCAGGTACGTAACGACATCATCCCCTCCGGATTCATACGTGGTCGCAATGGAGCACCCGAACTTTCCGGCCAGTACCTGGTAGTGGATGGCGTCGGCGAGCCGGTCGAAGAATACCTTCATCTGGCCGCTGATGTTATCGATGTAGACCGGTGAACTAAAAACGAGGCCATCTGCTTCCTGCATCCGCACCAGGAGTGAGGGAACATCATCATCATTGACGCAGATACCATTCAACGAACATGCCTCGCAGGCTGTGCAGGGAGTGACATGGTAGTCCGCAAGGTCAATCACCTCTGTTTCTGCCCCGGCTTCTGCAGCGCCTTCGAGCACAAACCCTGTAAGCTTTCGCGTGGTGCTG
>Ga0315287_10008846_pt1 | contig 10179 bp, 10 predicted proteins | sample YL17G11_0_MG_FD_205037 | JGI IMG/M metagenome (GOLD analysis project Ga0315287, IMG submission 205037) | Sediment microbial communities from Yellowstone Lake, YNP, Wyoming, USA - YL17G11_0 | ecosystem: Environmental > Aquatic > Freshwater > Lake > Sediment | place: USA: Wyoming | collected... | reverse complement strand
GGTGGCGCTGGGCATCGTCGGCAGCCGTCCGGTGGCCGACCTGCAGCTCGCGATCCTCGCCGGCGACGAGGCCGTCCTGATTTCCATCAGCGGCGTGGGCAAGCGCCTGGCCGGGCGGATCTGTCTCGAGCTCCGGGAGAAGGTCGCCGCGGCCGGCACCGCGGCGGCGGCCGTGGCGGGCGGGCCGCGCGGCGCGCACGGGCCGGGCGAGGGAGAGATCGTGGCCGCGCTCCAGGCGCTCGGCTACACGCTCGCGGAGGCGCGCGAGGCCGCCCGGGCGGCGGCCGCGGCCACGCCGGGGGCAACGCTCGAGGACCGCGTCAAGGCGGCGCTCCGGGCGATCTCCGGCGGCTCTGCCTGACCGGCGAAGCCTGCGTGACGGGACCGACGAGCGTTCGAACATCCGTGCGAAACCGGCTCGCCGCGTGCTAGACTGCGAGCGATGACCGACGCCCCCGGAGCCTTCCTCGCGGCCAACCTCGTCGACGAGATCGAGGTCGCTGTCGAGCGCTCGCTTCGGCCGCGGACCTTCGAGGAGTACCTGGGCCAGCGCGAGGTGAAGGCCGGTCTGTCGGTCCTGCTGACGGCGGCGCGCCAGCGCGGGGAAGCCGCGGACCACATCCTCCTCCACGGCCCGCCCGGCCTCGGCAAGACGACGCTGGCCACCATCATCGCCCGTGAGCTCGGGGCCAACATCCGCTACACGTCCGGCCCCGCGATCGAGCGGGCAGGGGACCTCGCCGCGATCCTCACCTCTCTCGACGAGCGGGACGTCCTCTTCATCGACGAGATCCACCGCCTCAACCGGGCGGTGGAGGAGATCCTCTACCCGGCGATGGAGGACTACGCCCTCGACGTGATGATCGGCAAGGGGCCATCGGCGCGCTCGCTGCGCCTCACCCTCCGGCCTTTCACGATCGTCGGGGCGACCACGCGCGCCGGACGGATCAGCGGCCCGCTGCGTGATCGCTTCGGGGCCGTCTATCGCCTCGACTTCTACGCCGACGACGACCTCGTGGCCATCGTCCGGCGCTCGGCGCGGATCCTCGGGATCGAGGTTTCCGACGAGGCCGCCGTGGCGATCGCCGGGCGCGGACGGGCCACGCCGCGCATCGTGAACCGCCTCCTGCGGCGCGTGCGCGACCACGCCGAGGTCCACGGTGACGGCCGCGTCAGCCTGGCCTCCGTCGAGGAGGCGATGGGCGTCCTCGAGATCGACGCGCTCGGCCTCGACGCCACCGATCGCCGGCTCCTGGCGGCGATCATCCAGAAGTTCGGCGGCGGACCCGTGGGGGTCGCCGCGCTCGGGGCCGTCCTCGCCGAGGAGATCGAGACGGTGGAGGACGTCTACGAGCCGTTCCTCCTGCGAATCGGATTCCTCGACCGGACGCCGCAGGGCCGGGTCGCGACGGACCGGGCCCGCGCCCACCTCGCGGCCCTCGGCTACGAGGTGCCGCCCCGTCGAACCGACCGCGAGCCGTCTCTCTGGGAGACCCCGGCCCTCGACGGCGCGGCAGGAACGCCCGACGGCTCGCCCGCTTCCCTGGAGGCCTGAGCTCGCCCGTGCCGGGCGCCGCCCGCTTCGAGGTCCTCGTCCCGCCGCCCGTCGACGGCTCGACCCGGGCGCGCCTGGGACGCCTGGAGCTTCCCCACGGGGCCGTGGAAACACCGACCTTCATGCCGGTCGGCACCAACGCCACCGTCAAGGCGCTCCATCCCGACGACCTGGAGGAGGTCGGTGCCTCGATCATCCTCGCCAACACGTATCACCTCTACCTGCGTCCGGGCCACGAGCGGATCGCGCGTCTCGGCGGGCTCCACCGCTTCATGGGCTGGGACCGCCCGATCCTCACCGACTCCGGCGGATTCCAGGTCGTCTCGCTCGGCGATCTCAACGTGATCGACGACGACGGGGTCACCTTCCGCAGCCACCACGACGGGTCGTCGCACCGTTTCACCCCGGAGTCGTCCATCGCGATCCAGGAGGCGCTGGGGCCCGACGTCGCGGTCGCCTTCGACCAGCCCGTCCCGCCCGCGTCGACCGATCCCCGCGACGTGGCCGTGGCCACGGAGCGGACGCACCGCTGGGCCGAGCGATCGCTGGCGGCGCATCGCCGCGACGACCAGGCGCTCTTCGGCGTCATCCAGGGCGGCCTCGACCCCGACCTCCGGCTTCACTCGACCGCGTTCATCGCCGGCCTTCCCTTCGACGGACTCAACATCGGTGGCCTCGCCGGCGACGAGACGGCAGCCGAGCGGGAGGCCGTGCTCGACATCGTGGTCCCGGCCCTCGCCGGCGATTCCCGGGTGCGCTACCTGATGGGGCTCGGCTCCCCGGCGGACATGCTGGAGGCGGTCCACCGGGGGATCGACGTCTTCGACTCCGTCCTGCCGGCGCGGGTGGCCCGCAACGCCCAGCTCTGGGTCCCGGGCGGCCGCCTCAACCTGCGCAACGAACGCTTCCGCGACGACCCCCGGCCCATCCAGGAGGACTGTCGCTGCCTGGCCTGCCGGCGTTTCTCACGCGCCTACCTCGCCCACCTCTTCCGGGCCGGCGAGCTCCTGGCCTACCGCCTCGCGACTTGTCACAACCTGACCTTCACCCTAGACTTCATGGCCGGGATCCGGAGCGCGCTGCGTGCCGGAACCTTTCCCCGGCGCCTTCCGGAGCTGCGCTCGCTGGCGAGCCGGCCGAGCCGCGGTGAAGCGGCAGTGCAGTCCCGGTGAAGGCCGTGCCGGTACCCTCGAGTTGCGCGGAGGCGTTCGACGATGGGCTCCCGAGACCGTCCTCATCGCGAAGTCAAGAAGAAGGCCAAGGCGGCCGATCCCAAGCCAACGCTGTCGCCGTTTCTCGATCCGCCGCAGAGCGTCGAGATCATCAAGCCGAAGCGGAAGCCGCGGACGGTCGTCGAGGCCGACGAGAGCTGAGATCCCGGGCGGGCGTGACGTCGTCCGATGCGCCGGGGCCGTGGGCACGGACAGGAGCGTGACGAGATGGCGTTGACGAGCGACCGGCGGGTTGAGCAGGGGAGCGGGCCGAGCGCCGGCGAACGGGGAAAGGCGGTCGAGGCCGCGATCCTCGCGATCGAGAAGCAGTTCGGGCGGGGCTCGATCATGCGGCTCGGCTCCGCCGAGCGGCAGCAGGTCGACGTGATCCCGTCGGGCTCGATCGCCCTCGACCTGGCGCTCGGCGTGGGCGGCATCCCGCGCGGCCGGGTCACGGAGGTGTTCGGCCCCGAGTCGTCCGGCAAGACCACGCTCTGCCAGCACGTCATCGCGGAGGCGCAGCGGCGCGGGGGCGTGGCCGCCTTCATCGACGTGGAGCACGCGCTCGACCCGGGCTATGCGCGGGCCTGCGGCGTCAACGTCGACGAGCTCCTCGTCAGCCAGCCGGACACCGGCGAGCAGGCCCTCGAGATCACGGAGACGCTCATCCGCTCCGGCGGGATCGACATCGTGGTGGTCGACTCGGTCGCGGCGCTGGTTCCGCGGGCCGAGATCGAGGGTGAGATGGGCGACAGCTTCGTCGGCATCCAGGCCCGCCTCATGAGCCAGGCCCTCCGCAAGCTGGCGGGCGCCGTCAGCCGGTCGAACACGTCGCTCGTCTTCACCAACCAGCTCCGGGAGAAGATCGGGGTGATGTTCGGGAACCCCGAAGTCACCCCCGGCGGCCGCGCCCTCAAGTTCTATGCCACCGTGCGGCTCGACATCCGGCGCGTCGAGACCATCAAGAGCGGCACGGAATCGATCGGCAACCGGGTCCGGGTCAAGGTCGTCAAGAACAAGGTCGCGCCGCCGTTCCGGGTGGCCGAGTTCGACATCATGTACGGCGAGGGGATCAGCCGCGAGGGCGGCCTCCTCGACGTCGGCGTGGCGATGGACGTGGTGACGAAGACGGGCGCCTGGTTCACGTTCGGCGAGACGCGCCTCGGGCAGGGCCGGGAGGCCGCCAAGGGGTTCCTGCGCGAGAACCCGGCGGTGAGCACCGAGATCGAGGGCCGGATCCGGAACGGACTGTCCAGCGCCACGATCCCGGTCGAGGGAATCGAAGAGGCCGAGTAGAGCTCCGTGGCCCCGCCCGCAGGCCACCGCGACGCCTACCGTCGACGCTTCCGACGGGTCCGCCGCGCCTTCGTCGCCGAGGACCCGGTCTTCCTCATCGAGGCCGGTGGCCGCACGGACGAGTACGACGCGCTCGTGCGCCGGATCCTCGGTCTCATCGACGCGGAGCGCGGCGGCGAGGTGCCGACGTTGTTGCCTTCCGAGCTCGAAGAGCGGTTCGGGGTCGCGCCCGACGCAGGCCGGCTCGCCCGGCTGGTCGGAGAGCTGGCCCGGATCGAGCCGTACCGGGCGTGACGCGCCGGCGGGAGAGCACGGCGGAGCGGCGGGCGCGACGCGACGCCGTCGACGATCCCGCGATCGTGCTCGACGCGGCGGCCCGGTTCCTGCAGGCGCGCCCGCGCTCGACGGCCGAGGTGCGGCGGCGCCTCGGCGAGGCCGGCTACCGGACCGATCTCGTCGAAGAGGCGATCGTCCGGCTCGCCGCGCTCGGCTATCTCGACGACGAGGCCTTCGCGCGGGCCTGGGTCGAATCCCGGGATCGCGCCCGTCCCCGCGGCGAGCGCGCGCTGCGCGCCGAGCTGCGCCGCAAGGGCGTCGCCGACGACGTGGTCGCGACGATCATCGAGGATCGCGCGTCGCCGGGCGCGGGTGGGCGCGCCGAGGCCGACGCCGGGGGAGGTCCCGACGACCTGGCCGCCGGACGCCTCCTCGAACGGCGCGGCGCGGCCGCGGCCCGGGAGGTCGACCCGCGCCGACGTCGGGCCCGGGCGTATGCGCTCCTGGCCCGAAACGGCTTCGACCCGGAGGTGGCCGGCCGCGCGGTCGCGGCATGGCTCGTCGGTGCGGCCGTCGACCTCGAGGAGTAGGGGCTCGAACGGTCACTTCGCTCCAGGGCCCATCCCGGGTGCCACGCGTCGGTGGGGATCGCCGGGTACGAAATGCCGGACGCGGACGTGGCGTTTGACCCTCCCGGCGTGCGGCCGTACCCTGTGCGCAACCCGGTCGCCTCACGACCGGAAGTGATGCACCTTCCACCCGGCGAGCCCACGCCGTCCTCCCGTCCGCGACGCCCGCGAGGGCGCTTCGGCCGGCCCGGCGATCGCCGATTCCGCGACAGACTCGACGGCCGCACCCCGGCCGGACGGGAGGCGAGAGCACATCATGGATAACCCCGTCGTCGTGGCGGTGGCCCTCCTGGCGGCCATCGTCGGCGGCCTGGCCATCGGATTCCTTGCCCGAAGCCGGTGGGCCAGCCAGTCGATGCGGGTGGCGCAGGAGAAGGCCGCCCGCATCGTGGCCGAGGCGCGCACCCAGCAGAAGGACCTGATCCTCGAGGCGAAGGACGAGAAGCTCCGCCTGGGGCGCGAGGCCGAGGACGAGGCGCGCCAGAAGCGGACCGAGCTCTCCGCGCTGGAGCGCCGCCTGCTCACCCGGGACGAGCAGCTCGACCAGCGGACGGACATGCTCGAGCAGCGCGATCGCAAGCTCCTCGACAAGGAGCGCGAGCTGGACCGGACCCGCGAGGAGCTCGCCCAGGCCCGCGCCGAGCAGGTCGCCACGCTCGAGAAGATCTCCGAGATGACGGCCGACGAAGCGAAGGGGCAGCTCCTCGAGGCGGTGCGCACGGAGGCGGAGAACGACGGCGTCCGCCTGGCCCGCTCGATCGAGCGCAAGGCGCGCGACGAGGCGCAGGACAATGCCCGCGAGGTCATCGTCACCGCGATCCAGCGCGTGGCCGCCGACCATACCGCCGAGCACACGGTGTCCGTCGTCCACCTGCCATCGGACGAGATGAAGGGCCGCATCATCGGGCGCGAGGGCCGCAACATCCGCGCCCTGGAGCAGGCGACGGGGATCGACCTGATCATCGACGACACGCCCGAGACGGTCATCCTCTCCGGCTTCGACCCGGTGCGCCGGGAGGTGGCCCGGATCGCCCTCACCAAGCTGATGGCCGACGGCCGGATCCACCCGGGCCGCATCGAGGAGGTCGTCGCCAAGGCCCGCGCCGAGGTCGAGCTCGTGATCCGCCAGGCCGGCGAGACTGCCGCCTACGACGCCGGCGTGCCGGGCCTTCCCGTGGAGATCCTGCGCCTGCTGGGGCGTCTCAAGTTCCGCACGAGCTACGGCCAGAACGTCCTCAACCACGCCCTCGAGACGAGCCGCCTCGCGGCGGTCATCGCGGCGGAGCTGGGCGCCGATGTCCAGGCGGCCAAGACCGGCGGCCTCCTCCACGACATCGGCAAGGCGATCGACCACGAGGTCGAGGGTCCCCACGCGGCCATCGGCGCCCAGGTCGCCCAGCGCCACAGCCTCTCCTTCAAAGTGGTGAACAGCATCGCCGCGCACCACCAGGAGGTGGAGTACGCCTGCGTCGAAGCACCGATCGTCCAGGTCGCCGATGCCATCAGCGCCTCGCGTCCCGGGGCCCGCGGCGAGTCGGTCGAGCTGTACGTCAAGCGTCTCGAGGACCTCCAGGCGATCGCCGGCAGCTTTCCGGGCGTCGACCGCACGTTCGCCGTGCAGGCCGGCCGCGAGGTGCGAATCCTCGTGCGCCCCGAGGAGATCGACGACCTCTCGGCGACCCGCCTTGCCCGCGACGTCGTGCGCAAGATCGAGGAGACCCTCACGTATCCCGGGCAGATCAAGGTGACGGTCATCCGCGAGACCCGGTCCGTCGAGTACGCGAAGTAGGGGAGGGTGACCGAACTCCGCGCGCCGCGGGCGTGCCGGATCCTGATGATCGGCGACGTCATCGGGAAGCCCGGACGCGAGACGATCGAGCGGATCCTCCCCGACCTGCGGGTCGCCGGCGGCATCGACTTCGTCACCGCCAACGGCGAGAACCTCGCCGGGGGGATGGGCCTGACCACCGGGACGGCCGCAGGCCTCTTCTCTGCCGGCGTCGACGTCATCACGTCGGGCAACCACATCTGGGACAAGCGCGAGATCTACCCGGTGCTCGAGGCCGACGAGCGGATCCTGCGGCCCCACAACTACGGCACCGACGGCGTCCCGGGGCGCGGCTGGGGTGTCTTCGAGGCGGCCGACGGGACGGACGTCGCGGTCCTCAACTTCCAGGGCCGGACCTACATGATCCCGATCGAGAACCCCTTCACCGAGGTTGACCGGCTGCTCGACGAGGGCGCCGACGCCCTGCCCCCGGTGCGCCTCGTCGACTTCCACTGCGAACTGACAAGCGAGAAGAACGCCTTCGGGCTCCACCTCGACGGGCGGGTCAGCGCGGTCGTGGGCACCCACACCCACGTGCCGACCGCGGACGAGCGGATCCTGCCGAAGGGAACCGCGTACCAGAGCGACCTCGGGATGACCGGGCCGCTGCACTCCGTGATCGGGTTCGACCCAGCCACCGTCCTTCCGCGCTTCATCACCGGCCTCCCGACCCGCTTCGAGGTGGGCGGCTGGCCGGTCGTCTTCAACGCCCTGCGGGTCGATGTGGACCCGGCGACCGGGCGCGCCCTCGCCGTGGAGCGGCTGCGCCGGATCGTGGAGCACGCCTGATGCCGCGTGACCGACGGGCACCGGCGACCGGTCGCCTGGTACCGCCGAGTCCCTCGCGGGCCGACTTCCATGCCCACACGGATCGCTCGGATGGGCTGCTCGGGCCTTCCACGCTCGTCGCGGCTGCCGCTGCGGCGGGGGTTCACACGCTGGCGGTGACCGACCACGACACGCTGGCCGGCTACCGCGAGCTCGTCGCGCCGGGGGCTTTGGCGCTCCCGGCCGGCCTCGACCTGGTTCCCGGCATCGAGATCAACGCCACGGTCCTCGACGTGGCCGACCTCCCCGACGGCGAGCTTCACTTCGTCGGGCTGGGCGTGGATCCCGGCGCGGCGTCGTTCGAGGCCGTCCTGGACCTCCAGCGCGGGGCGCGCCGCCGGCGCTTCGAGCGGATGCTCGCGAAGCTGAGGGAGGCCGGGATGCCGGTGGACGCCCAGCTCGAGGGGCTCGACCGCTCCCACGAGGAGTCCCTGGGCCGCCCCATGATCGCCCGGGCTCTCGTGGCGGCCGGGTTCGCCGCCGACGTCCAGGACGCCTTCGACCGGATCGTCGGCCACGGCGGGCCGGGCTACGTCCGGCGCGAGGCGCTGGGACCGGGCGACGCCATCGCCGCGATCTGTGGCGCGGGCGGCCTTGCGGTGCTTGCCCACTTCGCGACGGCCCCGGAGCGCCCGGGCCTGGTCCGCGACCTCATTGCCGCCGGCCTCGGCGGGATCGAGGTCCACCACCGGAGCTTCGACGGGCCGACGGTCGAGCGGATGCGTGAGGTGGCGGCCGCCCACCGGCTCGTCCCCTCGGGCGGCACGGACTTCCACGGCGACGAGGGAACCTACGCGGAGGCGATCGCGGAGACGTGGGTCCCCGACGACGTGGCCGAGGGGGTGCGGACGGCCCTCGCGCACGCCCCGCGGGCCGTCGCACGATGAGCAGCCGGGAATTGCCCGTCCTCGACATCCTGCCGCCGGTCGCGTCGGGTGGAGCATCGCGGCCTGCCGTCGCGCCCGACGACGGGCGCGTGGCGGAGTTCCGCCCCGAGGAGCAGGCCCTGCCGCGCTTCTGGGTCTGGACGCTGGGCTGCCAGATGAACAGGAGCGATTCCGAGGAGATGGCGGGACGCCTCCTCGGGGCCGGCTGCGCCGAGGCGCCGTCGATGGAGGCCGCCGACCTCGTGGTCATCAACACCTGCGCGATCCGCGAGGCGGCCGAGGCGAAGGTGATCGGCCGCCAGGGCGTCCTGCGGGCGCTCAAGGCGTCGAACCCGGGGATGCGGGTGGTCCTGACCGGCTGCGCCGTCCGCGAGCGGGACCGCGGCGGCCTGGCGCGCCGCTTCCCGGCGGTCGACCTCTTCCTGCGTCCCGACGAGGAGCCGGAGCTCGTGGAGCGGCTCGGGCTGGCCTCGGCGCAGGGGCCGGTGGGGCTCCCGCCGGCCACCGCCGCGACGACGATCGTGAAGGGCATCGCCGTCTCTGCTGCGGACCACCTCGCCGGATCGCGCGCGACGGCCGTGGTCGCGGGCGCGCTCCGCCGGGACTCCGCCGTCGCGGCGTGGCTGCCGATCATCTACGGCTGCGACAAGACCTGCACCTACTGCATCGTCCCCTTCAGCCGCGGACCGGAGCGGAGTCGCCCCTTCGACGAGATCCTCTCCGAGGCCCGCGCGCTGGCCGCGACCGGGTACCGGGAGGTCACGCTCCTCGGCCAGAACGTCAACAGCTACGGCCACGACCTGCCGGCCGAGGCGCGCTTCGCCCACGCAGGCGAGGCGCGCTGGGCGGGCCGCCGGCTGGACCGGCGTGGCCGTCCCGACCTCGCGGAGCTGATCCGGGCCATCGACGCGATCCGGGGCGACGACGGGGCCCCGGCCATCCCGCGCCTGCGCTTCGTCACCTCGCACCCCTGGGATCTCTCCGACCGGCTCGTGGCCGCCATGGCCGACTGCCCCTCGGTCTGCGAGGCGCTCCACCTCCCGGTCCAGTCGGGCGACGACACCGTCCTCCACCGGATGGGCCGCCAGTACACCATCGCCCACTACCGGGAGCGCCTCGAGCGGATCCGCACAGCCGTGCCCGGGATCGCGATCAGCACCGACGTCATCGTCGGCTTCTGCGGCGAGACCGACGCCCAGCACCAGGCGACCCTCGAGCTCCTCCGGGCGGTCCGCTATGACCAGGTCTTCGCCGCGGCCTACTCCCCGCGCCCGGGGACACCGTCGGCGCGCCTCCCCGACGACGTCCCGGCGGACGTCAAGCGGGAGCGGCTCAACGGCCTCCTCGCCCTCCAGGAGACGATCGGCTTCGAGCGCAACCGGGAGCGGCTCGGCGGCAGCGCGTTGGTCCTCGTCGACGCCCTCGCCAGGCCGCGCGCGCACGATCACGAGGACGAGGCGTCCGACGGGCGAGCGGGGCCGCCCCTCACGCTGGCGGGGGAGGACCCCTTCGCGGGGCCGCTCCCCGCGGGTGCCGTGCGCCTGTCGGGCCGCTCGCGCGAGAACAAGCTCGTCCACCTGCCGGGCCCGCCGGAGCTCGTCGGGCGGATCGTCGAGGCCCGGATCGTGGGCGCCGGCCCGTACAGCCTCCGCGGCGTCCTCGCGTAGGG
>Ga0315287_10008845_pt1 | contig 10180 bp, 11 predicted proteins | sample YL17G11_0_MG_FD_205037 | JGI IMG/M metagenome (GOLD analysis project Ga0315287, IMG submission 205037) | Sediment microbial communities from Yellowstone Lake, YNP, Wyoming, USA - YL17G11_0 | ecosystem: Environmental > Aquatic > Freshwater > Lake > Sediment | place: USA: Wyoming | collected... | reverse complement strand
GCCAAAGACGACGAGCACAAGGGCGCGTACGGGCGCCTGTGCGGGGACTGCCACACCGCCGCCGGCTGGGGCGACGCCACCTTCGATCACGCCGTCTTCCCGCTCGACCACGGCGACAAGGAGCAGATGGCCACCTGCAAGACCTGCCACCCGACCGACGTGAAGACCTACACCTGCTACGGGTGCCACGCGCACACGACCGGCAACGTCGTGAACAAGCACGAGGGCAAGAGCCTTGCGGAACTGGCGGACTGCATCAAATGTCATCCGGGCGGGCGCCAGGGCGGGGACTGACATGATCTACGACCTCCAGCACCGGCGGGCGGCGCTCCTCGTCATCGACGTGCAGCGCGAGTACTTCGACGAGGACGGCCCCGCCTACGTGGAGCACGCGAGCGACATCGTGGGCAACGTGAACCGGCTCATCGACCTGTTCCGCGCCGAGGGCCTGCCCATCGTGCTCGTCAAGCACCTGCACCGCGCCGACGGCAGCGACGCCGGCCGCATGGCCGACTTCGCGGCGCCCGGCGAAGAGGACTCGTTCGTCGAGGGCACGCCGCGCGCGGAGCTCATCCCAGAGCTGCACGTGGAGGCGCGCGACGTGATCGTGGTCAAGCGTCGCTACAGCGCCTTTCTGGGGACCGATCTGGAGGCCGTGCTGCACACGGCCCGCGCGCGGGCCGTGGTGATCTGCGGCCTCATGACGAGCTTCTGCTGCGAGACCACGGCGCGCGACGCGCACGGCCGCGACTACGAAGTGCTCTTCGCGGCCGACGCTGTGGAGGGCCCGGACCTCGAGGACGCCGACGGCCGCGAGGTCCCGCACCACGTCGTGCTGGCGAACACGGTGACGGCGCTCGGCGCCGGCTTCGCCGAGATCGTCAGCACCGCCGACGTCGTCGCGCGGCTGGGCTGACGGGCGGCGGAGCGGCTGCGCCGCCGCCGCCCACCATCGGCGGCAGTCGAAGCTGATCCGCCCCTAGACCCAATTGGCGACCAGCAAGCCCTCCACCCTGTCGAAGTGGCGGACATCGTTGCTCACCAGCGTCGCGCCCCGGCTGCGGGCGTGGGCGGCGATCAGCATGTCCATGGCGCCGAGAGGCGTGCCGCGCTTCTCCAGTGTCGCGCGGATGGCGCCGTGGTGCTCCGCGGCCGCCTCATCCCAAGACACGACGTCCAGGCGGCACGTGAGATCGCCGATCTCCCGGCGGATGGCGGCGGCGCTGGGATGACGGGCAGAACCGTAGAGGAGCTCGGCCAACACCACCGTCGAGATCGTCAAGGCGCCCGGCCCGGCCTCATCGAAGCGCGCCTTCAGGGACGGAGGCCGGCTCCTGAGGACGTAGCTGCAGATGCTGGTGTCGAGCATATAGCGCATCAGAACGGTTCGCGCTCCTCGGGCGCGGGATCGTCGCGGTCCGCCAGGAAGTCGGCCGGGACCCCGGGCGGCTTCGCGAAGAAGTCGTCCCGCTCCCTCGCTATCGATGTCATGGTCCGCCTCCTATCTCAGGCCGGGGGTGCTGCGGCGGCGGCCTGGTCCACGCACTCGCGCAGGTCCGCCAGCTGCCCGTCGTCCAGAAGCGGCCCACGTTCCTCCGCCGACGCGATGAGCTCGCGGACGCGGGCGACCGCAGTGTCGAGCTCGCGCGTGCCGCCGGCCTCCCAGTGCTCGTACGACTGGCGATTCGAGATCGTCGGCAGGAAGAGTTCGCCGGCCCGCAGGCGGCGGCGCGTCTCCTTCTCGGCCAGGTAGTTCCCGGTCAGCCCGACGCGCTCCATGACCTCCGGCATGATCGTCTCGCGCGTGATCTCGGCGCCGCCGAGGATGCGCAGGATCATCTGAGCGACCTCGTCGTCGATGACGATCTGCGGCAACGACATGAGACCGGCGCCCTCCAGCTGGCCGATGCCGCCGGTCATGAGGTCGGGCGTCGCCGAAGCCACCGTAAGACCCTTGAGCGCCTTCTCGTAGCCTGCCTGGATACCGGGGTACTTCGCGTCGGACGCCAGGGCCGGCGCCAGGCACGAGACGCCGAGATGGTGCGCCACCTCGACGCAGACGGCCGCGGCCACGCCCGCCTCGAGCGCACCGAAGCAGAAGGTGGTCTGCCTCATGTCGACGAGCCCTGGGCCGATGCCCATGATCAGCCGGGCGCCGGGGGCTCGCAGCTGGATCGCGGTGGCGGCGCCGAGGAACTCTGCGGTATTCATCGTCGCCGTCCCGGCGATCGTGATCGGCGCCGTGGCGCCGGCGAGCGGCATCGGTAGAACTACGACGGGGAATCCTAGCGCCGCGACGTCGGTGGAGGCATCGAGCAGCTCGCTGTGGGCGCGCAGCGGAGAGGCCGTGCAGCAGACGATGCTCAACCGCGGCCGGGTGCGAGGGTCGCCTCCGGCCACCTCAGCCATGCGCTTGAAAGACTCGATCTGCCAGCGCCCCTCGACCTCGTGCTGCACGTGCTTGCGCGTCCAGGACAGCATCGTGATCAGCTCGGCCAGCATCCTGCGCGACTCCGGAAGATCGGCGGACGTGACGGTCGCCCACGTGATGGCCGTGCACGCGGTGTCGAGGACCATCGTCGACTTGCGCAGGTCGTCGTCGGTGCTCGAGCGGCGAAGCCCTGTCTCGAAGTCGAGGGTCTGGGGCGGCGCGCCGGAGTTGGTGAAGTGCGCGACGCCCTCGCTCAGAAGACAATCGTCGGCAGGCGTCGCCCCACCCAGCAGGATCTCCCTCGGGCAGCCGGCGAGCGCCTCCTCGACGAGATGCGCGGGGATCCGTGCTACCCCGCGCTCGCGGTCGACCTCGGCCCCGGCCTCGGCCAGCGCCTCGAGCGCATCGCCCTGGCCAAAGTCCATGCCGACGCGCTCCAACAGGCCCAGAGCCTCGTCGATGATGGTCTGCCGCTCCTCCTTCGACGTCCATTCGACCCGAGTGCGCATGACTACCTCCATCGTCGGATGCTTCTCCTGGCGGAGAAGCCGTCCCTCGGTCCTGTGCGTGACGCGCCGGCCTTCAGCCCGCCCTGAGGATGCTCTCGTGGATGACCGGCGACCTGCTTCCTGTAGCATCGATGGTCGGCGTGACGGCGATGCTGCCGGCGAGCGAGGGGACCAGGTCGCCGGCGCTCACTGGAGACCCGTCCGCAGGCGCGGGCTGATCAAGATCGTGATGACGTCGGCGGCGAGATTGAGCCCGACGTAGAGGGCGGCGATGATCAGCGTGATCGCCTGGACGACAGGAAGATCGCGACTGCCCACCGCGTCGACGTAGAGCGAGCCGATCCCCGGGTAGGCGAACAGGTACTCGATGACGACCACCCCGCCGGCGAGCCAGGCTATCGAGATCGCCGTCGCCTGGATGGTCGGCGCCAAACCGTTTGGCAACGCGTGCCGCGCCACCACAGTCCATTCCTTGAGGCCTTTCAGGCGCGCCATCTGCACGTAGTCACTCTCGAGGACGTCGATCATCGAGGCGCGGAGGATGCGGCTGATGTACGGCTGCACCGAGAGGACCAGGGCGAGGATGGGCAGCACGAGCCTCTGCGGCTGGTTCCATGCCGACGAGCCAGACGGGATCCTCGATATGGCGGGGAAGATGTGGAACATCTGCGTCGAGAACAGCATGATCAGCAGGATGCCGATGACGAACTCGGGCAGGGAGGCAAGGCTCAGACTGACGAGCGAGTGAGCAACGTCGAACGGCCCGTCGCGCCGGTACGCGGACCAGGCCCCGATCAGGAGCGACAGCGGGACGCTGATGAGCGCCGCCAGAAGGACGAGAACGGCGGAGTTCTTCAGGCGGAAGCCGAGGAGACTCGTGACGGTCGTACCCTGGGCGAGGGAAGTGCCGAAGTCCCCCACTGCCGCGCCCCTGAGCCACGAGAGGTACTGTGACGTCTTCGAGCGATCCAGGCCGAGCTGCTCGCGAAGCGCGGAGAGTCGCTCCGGGGTGGCAGACTTGCCGAGGATGGCGTGAGCGGCGTCTCCGGGCAGCGCCTGCGTCGCCGCAAAGACGACGAGCGACACCAGGAAGAGAGTGAGCACACCGAGCGCGAGGCGGCGGAGGACCAGCTTCGCAAGTCCCATCTAGTCCTCCGCCGCATCCTGGTCGTGCACGGACCTAGCAGCCCGGGCCGTGAAGAGGCTCATTGGCCTCCGTGTGATGGTCGGTCACCCTAGCGACACGGTGTTGAAATGCCAGCTCATGAGCGGGATGCCGGATTTGTCTTCGTAGACGCCCTGGACCTGTGTGCTGTGCGCGTCGACCTGGTTGTTGAAGGACCAGATGATGTAGCCGCCGCGCTCGTACTCGATGACCTGCGCCGCGTGGCACAGCTCCTTGCGCTTGTCGACGTCCACCGTGCGGAAGGCCTCCTCGACAAGGCTCACCCATTCGGGGTCGCTCCAATGACATTCGTTGTACGGAGCCTCCGGCAGGCTGCCGGCCGCGCATTGCGGCAGATACTCGCGCGTGTACCAGAAGTCCTGCGCAAACGGGAACTTGAGGTAACCGTCCCAGTAGGTGCCCGAATCGAGCTTCCTCACGTTGATCGTGACGCCGGCCAGCTTCGCCTGCTCGCGGATCACCTGAGCCGATTCGGGGAAGCCGACGTAGTCCGACGACGTCGGCAGCTCTACCGTGAGGTCGCTCTGCCCAGCTTGCGCGAGAAGCGACTTGGCCTGCTCGATGTCCTGGACTCTCTGAGGCAGATCGGATGCGTACACGGGGTCTTCGCGAGCGTACATGTCGTTGCCGATCCTGCCCTGGCCGTTCAGGGCGAGGCTGAGCATCTGCGGCCGGTCGACGATGAGTCTCATGGCCTGGCGGACACGCAGGTCACTGAAGGGCGGAATGTCCACGCGCATCGTGAAAGGAATCCAGCCGCCGCTCGGTGAGTTCAGAACGCGGAAGCTCGAATCTGCCTGTACCACCGTGATCTGCGCCCCCGGCAGGTTCGAGATCATGTGGACATCGCCACTAAGTAGCGCGTTCACACGAGCGGTGTCGTCGGGGAACTCGATCGTCTTCACGGTGTCGACGTTGGCGACCTGACCCCAGTAGTTGTCGAAGCGAGCGAAGTCGCTGTCGAGACCCGGACGCCAGCTGGTGAACTTGAACGCCCCGGTCCCTACGGGCTTCTTCGGGTCGTAGCCGATGGGGATGACCGTGTTCTGGTAGTAAGCCAGGCCGACGTCGAACACGGCGTTCGGCCGTTCGAGAGCGAACTCCACGGTGCGGTCGTCGATCTTCCTGATCCCGGACGGCTTGAGCCCCTGCAATTGCTCGGCGCCGGCCTTGGGGTTCTTCGGGTTCAGGATGCGCTGGAAGCTGAACACCACGTCGTCGGCGGTCACGGTCTTGCCGTCGTGGAACTCCAGTCCCTGTTTCAGCCGCACCGTCCACACCTGCGCGTCGGGTGACGGGGTGAGCTCCTCGGCCAGCAGATTGACGATCTGATAGTTCCGGTCGTGCCCGACGAGGGATTCGTAGAGCTCGAACTGACGTGCGATGTCGGGCTCGTTGATCGACATCTGGGCATCGAGAGTGTCCTTGGCCGATCCGGTGGCCACCCCGACAAGAAGGTCGCCGCCCTTCTTGGGAGTCCCAGTGCTGGGAGATGCCGAGCTACTTGTATCCGACGATGAGCCACAAGCGGTCAGGAGCGATCCGAGGCCGACGGTCGCACCCAGCGCCGCTGCCCCCTTCAGTGCCTGCCGGCGGCTGTATCGGCCTTGGAAGCCCCGGTCCGTGTCTGTGGAGATCTCGCGCTGCTGGTCGTCCATTGCCCCCCCTGATAGTGGCTCCGGCGCCAGCTCGCGACGAGGGCCTGGGTCTGGCCTGCGGACATCCCGTCTCACTGGATGCCCTGCTCGACCTTTTGCTTGGAGCGTAGAGCAGGACCAGTGAACCAGCGCGGGTGGACCCTGTCAAGGCATCGCGGGAGTGTCTCTTTACGTGCGGCATGAGGTGGCCAGACCGGACCCGAACTCGGCGGTCGAAGCCGGAGCGAAGCTGGACATCGTCCATGGCGAGCAGCCCCGGCAGTCTGGGGTCCATGCCGGCGGCCCACTCTTCGGCGTCGGCGGCGGCGTGGCCGGCGGCGCCGCAGCTCGCACACCTGACGGCGGAGCGAGGCGAGATCGGCCTGCGCCCGTTCGCGCGAGCCCGCCAGCGGCGGAGCGGCTACGCCGCCGCCGCCCGCATCCGCGCCCTCCTCCCCGTGCCCCGCGCCTTGGGCATGCAGCTCCTCGATGGTGTCTTCGTAGGAGTCGATGAGCCGCACGAGACGGGCGGCGAGCGCCTGGTCTTCGACATCCGAGCCGCTCCCCCAGCTCGTTGACACCCCGCCTCCTGCCAGGTCCTCGGTCTCGAGCTCTCCGGCGCACAGCTCCGGGCAATCCGGGTCGATGCAGATCCACAGGCAGCCGTCCGCGTCTGCCTGGCTCAGGTTGGGGAGCATGGGAGTGCCGCAGATGCTGCAGGTGACGTCGAAGGGCTCGGGCATGGGGACCTCCGTGGGGCGCGGGTGATGGCCAACAGGAGGACTATGGCACGATCAAATTAGGATCGTCCAGGATTGCGCAATGGCCGCCATAGGGGGTGGCGGCCCATTGTTATCTGTCGGCATTGTCACCTATTATCGAAATCGTGATCACCGGGCCCACAGCCACGCTCGTTCGTGAACGCTGACCGCGATCCCGCGCGCGCCCGCTACGGCTGGCAGAGCGACTTCCCCACATTCGCCGACGAAGAGCCACACGTCGTTCGCATCTCTCTGCAGGACTTTCTCGCCGATGCCAGCGAGTCGCAGGTTCGCGCCTGGGATGACTCAATCCCACGCATCCAAGTCGAGGTCGGCGCGGTCGTCGAGATCGATCAACTCGCCGACCAGTACACCGCCATCCTCGAATACGAGCTTCCACTCGAGTCGCGCCGCCCAGACGTCGTCCTGCTTGTCAGCGGCGCCGTCGTCGTGCTCGAACTGAAGGGCAAGGCCGAACCGGAGCAGGCCGACCTCGACCAAGCTGCCGCGTACGCTCGCGACTTGCGCTGTTACCACAAGCACTGCGCGGATCGCGAGGTGCACGCGGTTCTTGTTCCCACCCGCGCGCATGGCTACGCGGGCGTACGCGACGGCGTGCATATCGCCGGCCCCGACGCGCTGCACGGGCTGATCCAGAAGTTGCAGCGGCCGTGGGACCAGGGGCCGCTCACCGCCGAACAGTTCCTCGCCAGAGACGCCTACTGCCCGCTGCCCACGCTGGTACAAGCGGCGCGAGAGCTCTTCCTGGACGGTACGGTACGCCGGATTCATCGCGCCTGGGCTGAGACCCAGCCGGCCATTGATGCAATCTCCGCCATCGCACATGAGGCGGCGCACATGCACACGCGGCACCTCGTGCTGGTCGCCGGCGTCCCGGGCTCCGGCAAGACGCTTGTGGGGCTGAGCGCGGTCCACAACCCCGGCCTTGACGACTTGAGGGTGGAGCGGGCCGGCGGCAAGCCGCCTGCGCCGGCGATCTTCCTCAGCGGCAACGGCCCGCTGGTCGAGGTGCTGCAGTACGAACTGCGCAGCGCGGGTGGCGGCGGCAAGACCTTCGTGCGTGGAGTCAAGGACTACATGAAGCAGTATCTCGGAGACAAGGCTGCGGTGCCGCCGCAGCACGTCATCGTCTACGACGAAGCGCAGCGCGCCTGGGACCTCGAACAGGTGATCATCAAGCACCCCGGCGTCCGTGACCACAAGTCCGAACCCGAGGCCTTCGTGGAGTTCGGCGAGCGCATCCCCGAATGGTGCGTGCTCGTCGGGCTCATCGGCACGGGGCAGGAGATCAACGTCGGCGAGGAGGCCGGGCTCGGCCAGTGGCGCGAAGCGCTGCAGAGGGCCGGCTCACCCGAGCAGTGGACGGTCCACGCGCCGCAACGCGTGCTGGACGAGTTCTTCGCGGACCCGTCGCTGCCCGCCGGCGTTGCGGCCAGCGAGACCCTCGACCTCACCGTCGAGCTCCGCTTCCACTTCGCCGCCGATCTGGACGAGTGGGTCGACGGCCTGCTCAGCGGCGGCACGGACGCGCGTGGGCGCGAGCTGGCCGCGCGCCTCGAGACCGCCGGCTACCACCTGCGCATGACCCGCGACCTCGACCAGGCCAAAGACTACTTCGGCGTCCGCTACGCCGAAGCCCCCGAGGCGCGCTACGGCCTCGTCGCCTCGTCGCGCGACAAGATCCTGCAGGAGTGGGACATCCCCAACGACTACCAGTCCACCAAGGTGATGCGCCTCGGCCCCTGGTACGGCGACGGTGAGGAGAGTCATCGTTCCTGCCGTCACCTGCGTGAGTGCGTCACCGAGTTCGGCGCCCAGGGGCTGGAGCTCGACGGCGTGCTGCTCGCCTGGGGGACCGACCTCGTGTGGGAGGGTGAAGCCTGGTCCAACGCGCGCGCCAAGCGCCATGCGCGCTCCGCGCACGTACGCGACGCCTTCCAGCTGCGCGTCAACGCCTATCGCGTGCTGCTCACCCGCGGGCGCGATGGGGCGGTCGTCTTCGTCCCGCCCCTCCCCGAGCTCGACGCCACCGCCGCGCGGCTGCAGGGGCACGGGGTGAAGGTGCTCTGAGGGCGGAGCTTAGCCGGCGTCGTCCTGCTCGGAGAGCAGGGTGGCCAGAAGCGGAGCGAGGGGCTTGAGGTCGTCCGTGACCGTCCCCCACAGAAGGTCGTCATCGATGCCGAAGTACTCGTGTACGACGACGTTGCGCATCGCCCGCATCCGAGGCCATGGGATCTGGGGGCTGGCATCCACGACGGAGGCCGGCACGCGGCCGGCTGCTTCACCGATGACGGTCAGGTTCTTGATGACCGCGTCCAGACGCAGGCGATCGCCATTGCCTAGGCGGTATGAATCGCCTCGGCGAGGATGCCGTCCCGCAGCTCGTTGCGCAGTCCGCCCTTGGTGACCAGGTCGACCTTGGCGCCGAGAAGCTCCTCCAGCCGCTCCTGGAGATCGAACACGCGGAAGTAGCTGAGTCTGGTACCGGGCTCGTAGTCGACGAGTACGTCGACGTCGCTGCCGTCGCCGGCCTCGTCGCGAGCGACAGATCCGAAGATGGCCAGCTCGCGCACGCCCATCGCCACGAATTCGTCGCGATGCGCAGCGAGTATGCGCAGAGCTTCATCCCGTTTCATTGCAGCCACCTCCCTTGATCTTCCGATTGTCGCACACGCAGCGACTCCGAGCCATGAAGACGATCCATGGCGTCGGCGTGTAGGCGCGAGCTGGCCGCGCGCCTCGAGACCGCCGGCTACCACCTGCGCATGACCCGCGACCTCGACCAGGCCAAGGACTACTTCGACGCCCGCTACGCCGAGGCCCCCGACGCGCGCTACGGTCTCGTGGCTTCATCCCGCGACAAGACCCTCGCGGAGTGGTGCATCGCTGATGCGCCTCGAGCTCGACGGCGTACTGCTCGCCTGGGGGACCGACCTCGTGTGGGAGGGCGAGGCCTGGTGCAACGCCCGCGCCAAGCGTCATGCGTGCTCGGCGCACGTGCGCGACCCGTTCCAGCTGCGCGTCAATGCCTATCGCGCACTGCTCACCCGCGGCCGCGACGGGGCGGTCATCTTCGTCCCGCCGGTGGCCGAGCTGGACGCCATCGCCGCGCAACTGCAGGGGCACAGGGTGAGGGTGCTGGGGCAAGGGCCTTCCCCAGCCGCAGCCGGGCCGACGCCGGTGCGGCAATTTCATCCTGTGCATCCTGATCGCGCTCGCCTACGATAGAGCGAGGCGCCACGGGCCGCGTTCCGCGACTCGCCTGCAGGAGTATGATTGGTGTTCCAGAATCCCTCAAATACATAACTATCTATGCTTTTGGAGCATCACATGAACACCAAATCGTCCACGACGCTTCGCTTCCTCGAGTCACATGAGGTCTTCACGCTTGACGAGTTCCTCGCCGGTGTCGACCCGAGCGTGGGTGAGCGCACCCGCTACCTGAACCTCCGGAACGCCGTCGGGCGCGACCAGGCCACCCGCCTCACGCGCGGGCTCTACGCGTCCAATCTCGGGGCCTACCGCGACCGCGTGCCAAACCCCCTGCTGGTCGCCAGCAAGTGCGCTCCGGGCGCCCTGCCGGCCTACCACTCCGCTCTCGAAGCCCACGGCGTGGCGCACACGCCGTCTCGCAC
>Ga0315287_10008844_pt1 | contig 10180 bp, 7 predicted proteins | sample YL17G11_0_MG_FD_205037 | JGI IMG/M metagenome (GOLD analysis project Ga0315287, IMG submission 205037) | Sediment microbial communities from Yellowstone Lake, YNP, Wyoming, USA - YL17G11_0 | ecosystem: Environmental > Aquatic > Freshwater > Lake > Sediment | place: USA: Wyoming | collected... | reverse complement strand
GACGCGCCACGCGGCGTGGCCGACGCGGTGGCCGACGCGCTGCTCCCGCTCGCGCGCGCGGCGCCGGCAGCGTGGAGGGCGGCGGTGGCCGACCTGCTCGCGTCCTGCGGCGGCGCCGCGCCCCGGGTGGCTGCGGCTCTGGCTTGCCTCGACGCGGCGGCCGCGCCGGCGCCGCTGGCTGGCGGCGCGGGGCCTGCGGCCGCCCGCGTGGCGCGGCGCAAGTTTCGCGCGGCGGTCTCCCGCTTTGTCGCCGACGCGCGCGGCGCGGTGAGGACGTGTTGATATGGTGCCGTGTTGTGTGTGGCGTTGGCGACTGCAATGCATGGAGCGGCCGTTCTTCGACCGCGAGAGAGGCGCCGCACTCTGCGCGATGGCCGTGGTCGACCTGTTCGCGGCCGCCCGCGCCCGCGCCCGCGCCGATCGCGCGCCGCCGCGACCCTCTCTGGAAAGCGTGCTTGCGGCGGCGGAGGCAGAGGTGGAGGCGATGCCGCCCATCCCCGACGCGCCGATCGCCGCGCTGCCCGGCCTGCGCCACGCGCGCATCCTGCAGCCGTCTGCATGTGCTCGTGTCAGTGAGGCAATCGAACGCCTGGCCGAAAACCGGTGGGTCAAAGGCCGCGGCCGCGACTGCGCCAACTTTGGCGGGCGCCCCGGCGACGCCGCGGTCGCCGAGCCGCTGCCGAGGCTCCTGGCCCTCCTGGCCGACCGCCTGGCGCCCTGGTTTAAGGGGGAAGGTGGCGGCGGGGGGGTCCCCACCCCCCCGAATCACTGCCTGGTAAACGCCTACGCGCGCGGCGGCGGCCTCCCCCCCCACACCGACGGCCCCCTCTACGCCGCGTCGGCCACCGTCACGCTTGCCGGCGCCGCCGCGCTCGACTTCCGGCGCGGGGCGGCGAGCGCCGAGGGGGAGGCGCCGGTGGCCCAGCTCGTGTGCGCGCCGGGCGACGCGGTCGGGTTGGCCGGCGCGGCCTACGCCGGCCACACGCACGCGCTGCCGGCGCGGTCCGCGGACGTCGTGCGCGCGGATTGCGTCAACCTGGAGGCGGCGGGCGTGGCTGTTGGGGACGTCGTCGAGAGGGGAGGACGGAGGCTCTCCCTCGTCTTTGTCCTCAAGGTCGCGCCCTGATCCGGTCGTGCTTTTGTTTGTTGTGCATGGTGCGTGCGACTGTTTGCACGCCCCACGCCGCGCGCGCGGGCCCGTCGGGCGCTGCGCCAGGCGGCGGCGACGTTGTGTGCCCGCCGCCGCGCCCTCTCACTCTCTCCCTCCCCTCCATGGCCCACTGGGCCGTCTGGCCCCTCGCCCTCGTCGGCGCGGTCGCCGCCGCTTTCTGGCTGGTGTCCTGCTGCTGGGGCGACGACGCGCTCGCGCGCTGGTTCGGATTCGCGCCGTCGCCGTCTGCGGAAGGCCGCGCGCCGCCCGGCGCCGCGCCCGACAGGCCGACGGCCGATCTACTCGCCAATTTGGAGCGCGCGTGAGAAGCTAAACGCCCCCGTTTAGCCTCAATGCGGCTCGCTGCGCTCGTGTCCGGGGGCAAAGACTCGTGCCACGCCCTCGGCCTCGCGGCGGCCGGCGGGCACGCCGTGGTCTGCATGCTCAACCTCGCCCCCGCGGACGCGGGTGCGCACGACGCCGACTCGCACTGCTTCCAGACTGTCGGCCACGCGGCGCTCGACGCGCTGGCCGAGGCGACGGGGCTGCCCCTGCTGAGGCGGCGCATGACCGGGGCGTCTCTGGACACGGGCATGCTGTACGATGGGGGGAGCGGCGGCGCAGGGGACGAGGTGGAGGACCTCGCCGCGCTTGTTGCGGCCGCCGCCGCCGCCTTCCCTGGCCTCGGCGGCGTCGTTTCGGGCGCGGTCGCGTCCGACTACCAGAGGTTGCGCGTGGAGAATGTGAGAGATGGGGAGGGGGGGCGGGAGGGGGTCTGGCTGGCGTTGTGTCTGGCGACGCCCACACCCACCCTTTCTCGTGTTCAGGTCTGCGCCCGGCTCGGCCTCGTCTCCATCGCGCCCCTGTGGCGCACGCCCCAGCCCCGCCTGCTGGCCGACATGCTAGAGGCCGGGCTGGACGCGATTGTCGTGAAGGTCGCGTCCGGCGGCCTCGGCGCGGCCGAGCTCGGCGCCTCACTCGCGTCCGTCACGCCCCGCCTGCTGCGCCTCGCCCATAAGCTCGGTGTCCACCCTGCGGGCGAGGGCGGCGAGTACGAGACGCTGACGCTGGATTGTGCGGCGTTTGGGAGGGCCCGGCTCGAGGTCGCCGACGCGGGGCGCGCGGTCGACGGCGGCGGGGGGGCGCTGGCGCTCGCGGGGACACGGCTTGCCGTTGTTCTCAAGCCAGGAGGGGATGCCATCCCTCCCGGCGCCGTCACTTGGGTGCCGGACGCCGCTGCGGCGCCGCCGCCGCTCGGGCCGGCCGCTGGCGGCGCGCCTGGCGGCATCGTGACCGCCGTGCGCGCCTCGGCCTCCGGCTGGCAAGTCTCGGCCACCGCGCCCGCGGGCGACGGGTCCAACGAGGCCATCGGGGCCGCGGTTGGCGCGGCGCTCCAGGCCGCCGCCGGCACGCTCGCCGCCGCGCGCGCGCCGCCGCTCGCCGCCGCCGCGCACGTCCGCCTCGCCCTGCCGTCCATGGCCGCTTTTGAAGCGTCGAATGGGGCGTATGCGCGCTGCCTGCGCCCGGTGAACCCACCCGCGCGCGCCTGTGTCGCGTGCCCGCTGCCGGCCGGCGTCGGCGCGGTCGTCGACGCGTTCGTCCCCGCCTCCCCGCGCGCCGCCCTCCACGTGCAGTCCGTCTCCCCCTGGGCGCCCGCTTGCATCGGACCCTACGCGCAGGCCACGGTGGCGGGGGGGGTGGCCAGGCTGGCAGGGGTGATAGGGTTGGAGCCGTGGTCGATGACGCTCGTGGACCGAGGGGAGGCCGCCCGGGCGCGCGCGTCGGCCGACGCGGTCGGGGTCGCGGTCGGGGCGGATCTGAGGCGGGCCGCACTGCTCGTGACCTGCTTTGCGAGCGAGGCGGCGGGCGTCGAGGGCCTGGCCGCCGCGGGGCAGACGGGCGGCCCCGCCGACGACCCCGACCCCGACGCCTACATCGACCCCTACCTACGCCGCCCGCCATCGCCGTTTGCAGCCCCTCTGACCCCGCTGCGTGTGTTCCTGCTGGCGCGCGGGCTGCCGCGAGGCGCGGCGGTGGAGTTGGAGCCGGTTGCCGCGACCGCAGCCGCGCCGCGGGGCTTTCGGAGCGCTCACCGGCTGGCCAATCAACACGCCATCGCAGCCCCGGGCTGCCTGTGCGTCGCGCTGGCGGCCGCGGGCGACCTCAAGGAAGGGCTGGCTGCCGCGGCCGAGTCGGTCGCCGCGGCGCTGCGGGCCGCGGAGTTGCCGCCCGAAGCGGTCGCTATTGCGCGTGCGCACGTGCGCGCCGACGCTGGGACCGAGGCCGCCGTCGGCGCCGCGGTCGCCGCCGCGTGGGCGCGCGCCGGCCTGGCAGCCCCTCCGCCCGCGCTCTCTTGGGCTGCCGCGGTCGGCGTGACGCCGGTCGCGGACGCGGTGGTCGTGCTGGAGGTGCAGGCGTTTGGGGAGGGGGGGGGGGGGAGCGAGGGGAGCGACTGAAAGAAACGAGACCGCGACAGGTGGCCGGCCCGTTGCGCCCTCCTCACGCCGACGCCACCCCCGCCCCACCGGCGACTCGCAAATGGTATATATCTACAGGCACGAGCGCGGTAACTGGCGCGGGGTGCGCCCCGGGGCTTTGGGAGTCGAGGCCCCCGCGCACCCATGGGGCCCCCCTCCCATATCAACTCCCGCCCCTCTCGTCCCCCCCACACCCGCCGTTCGTCAGTCCACTGTCTTGGCCGGCGACAGAGGGGGGGGCATGGTGGTTGGAAGCATGGTCCGGGCGCGCCGGCGCGAGGCGACGACCGCGAGCGCGGCGACGCATGCGCACACCGCGGCCGTGACGCCCACCGCGATGCCCACCGCTTTGCCAGTGGACGACTGGCCGATGGCTTGGCCAGCCGACGGCTTGGACGAGCCCTGGAGGAAGCTGGGCGACGAAAACGAAGGCGCGGAAGGCGCATCATCGCCGCGCGGCGCCCCCGACCCGCCCTTGTTGGACGAGCTGCCCATAGGCCACGCCCCTATGCCCTGCAGCATGTTGACAGCCGGGTTGTCGGCCAGCGCGGCCGCGGCGTCGCCCGGGTCGCTGTCGCCGTCGCGCGCGGCCGGCGCGCCCCCGACGCACGAGCACGACACCGAGCGTGCGCTCGACCCCTTGTCCCGGCAGTCGAAATCGGTGGCGCCCTTGGACCCGCACGCGCGCTCGCACGCGCGGCGCCGCGAGGCGCACCACTCGGTTTCGGCCGACGCAGAGGACGCGGCCGCGAGGGTCAGGGCGAGGAGGACGGCCAGGGCAGGGGGTCGCATGGGTGCACGGGGTGGGTGCGCGCGAGGAGTGGGGCCGGAGGGCGTGGGGGTGTGTGGCTGCGGCGCGCGCGGTCGAGCGGGGGGGCGCCTGCGGTCGTGCCCTCTGGCGCCGTGCGAGTCGCCTCCACCTGGTCCCTCCCCTCAATTCCCGGCCCCAATGTGTCTGACGCCGATTCGTTCATCCATGTGTTTGTAGTGGGCGCCGCCCGGCGGTCGCCGGGCGTCGTTTGGCGCCGCGGCCCGGCGCGGCCGCGCGCCCGGCCGCGCGCGAGCCCTGCCCACGGCGCGCCCCAGACGGCCCAGAGATCGCATGGTCGGGCGGTGGCTCCGGCGTGAGTCGCTCAAGGTACGATCCTTCCACCGCGAAAGCGGGTGGAGTTGTGAGGTTGAGGGAGAGGGTGAGGTGCTGCGTTTTTGCTGCCGCCACCCCCACACCGCCCACCACCGCCCGCCTCCCGCACCACCATGAAGGCCGTTGCCGCCCGTGCCGTTCGCCCCGCCGCCGCCGTCGCGCGCCCCGCGCGCGCGACCGCGGCGCGCGCCGCGCCGGTCGCCGCCAAGGTGGGTCCCTGCGCGGGGAGGGCCATGCGCCGCCGCTGCCCCCCTCGCGCGCGACGCGGACGCGCCCCGCGCCCGCGCCTGGCGCGATGGGGTCGCATTGGACCCTCACAGCCGCCCCCGTCCCTTTTTTTCAGGCCGCTCCCGCGGCCGCCGCCGCCCTGGCCGCCGCCGCAATGCTGGCCGCGCCCGCGGCTCAGGCGATGGAAGTCATGCAGCTCGCGGAGGTGGGCGGGGTATGGGGGTGGCGGGATGGTGCGCGCGCCGGATCGGCCGCCGCGGACCCCTCTTTCTTCCTAACCTCCTCACCCTTCCTCACCCCCCCAGGGCGAGCCCCTCATCGTCACCCTGGGCTGGTGTGCCACCTGCGCCATGTTCTCCATGTCGCTCGCGCTCGTCGTGTGGGGCCGGTCGGGGCTTTGAGCGCGGAGAGGCCGTGCCGCAGCGCTGTGGGCGAGCTTGAGCGAGGCGGAGAGGTGGGCGCCGGCGCGCGCGCGCGACGTGTGACACGCGCTGCGGCGCCCGACTCTCTTGGGTGGGTGGGGGGAGGCGGGGACGGGGGCGCGTCGCGAGTTGCAGAGCGGGTGCGGCGCCCTACCCCACCACTTCACCCCGCAGCCGGCCACGGTGCCCCTGGCCGTTCCGCCAACCTTGCGGCTCCGTTGAGCGCGTGGCACAGGTCTCGCAACTCGCGCGGCGGCCGCGCGTCGGCCAGCGCGGAGCCCTTGCTCCCACACATCGGCCACGCCAGTCGCCCACCAACCGAGTAGTCGATCATGCACCCACTGGACGATCGCGCTTCGGCGATCGCCGCCGCCGGCCGCCCGCCGACACAGCCGACGCAGTCCAGCCCGTCGTCGCGCGCGGGTGGCATGCACGGCGCGGCCGCCGTGAGCGCGGCTGCCGGCGTGAGGCGCGTGGGGCGGGCGGTGAGGGCGGCGACTTCGGCGGCGGTGAGCAGGGAGAGTGTCGTCGCCGACCGGCCGCCAACCGCAAAGCCGACGCCCGCGCCCGCGGTGCGCACGCGCAGCGGCGCCGACCAGAAACCGCGCCGGCCCGGGATCTGAGAGGTGTGGGAAGGGGTTGTGGCTGCTGGCTCAGACGACCCCCCCCCCCCCCTCTTTCCTCTCTTCGTCCCACCTTTGCCAGCACGAGCCCGCGGCCCACGCCGACCACGAGCCCAAGGCCGCCCCTCTTTTCGCACAGCCAGGAGACGCCCGCCGCGACGTCGAGCTCTTCCGGGGTGACCGGCGCGCGCGCGCCCGGCGCGGCGGGCGCGGTCGCCGCATTGAACGCGGCGAGGGCGGCCGCGGCGTCAGCAGCCAGGCTCGCGTTCGAGAGCGGCGCCGCGCCGGAGAATGGGGACTCGGGGATGGACGCCATGGCGGCCTCACGCCGCGGCCGCGAGGTCTGGCGCGGCGGGGCGAGAGGGGGCACAGTTCTCGCCCTGCGCCGCCCCCTGCACCGCGTCCAGCAGGGCCTGGAGCGCGCGATCAACCGCGGCCGGCGTGGCCCGCACCGGTCCCGCCGTCGCCGCGTCGACCGCAGCGCGCGCCGCGGTCGACGCGCCCTCGACGTCGCCCGCGCACCGCCGCGCGGCAGCCAGCGCGCACCAGGCGCACGCGGCGGCCGTCGCCGTTGCCGTCGTCGCGTGCGGAGCCTTGGCGACGCGGGCCAGGGCGAGGGCGGCGAGGTCGGGCACGGTCGACGGGTCCCCGCGCGCGGCCATAGCGGCGGCCGAGAGCGCACAAGCGGCCGCGCCGTCGTCCGCGCAGCTCGTGTCGATCTTCACCGCGTCTTGCACCATCGAGGCCGGCGCGGCCGGGAGCGCGAGCCAGAGGGCGGCCGCCGCGTCGGCGCGCGTCGCGGGGGCAGCGAGCGCCGCGGTGAGAGCCGCCTCGGCGGCCGCTGCGTCCCCGAAGGCGACGGCGGCGAGGCCGGTGGCGAGCTGGACGCGGGGCGCCGCCCCCTCGCCAGCCCAGCGAGCCGCGAGCTCGGCCGCGGCCTTTGCCCCGCCCCCGTCGCCGCGCTCGGCACGCAGTGCGGCCAGCAGGCACGCCGCCTCGCACGCGCGCGCGGCAGACGGCGCGTTCACCGACTCGCGGTTGGACCAGCTATCCACCGCAGCCCCTGCCAGTCCCCACGCCTCTGCGTCGCGCCCCAGCGCGCGTGCCGCAGCCGCCGCCGCGCCGCGCGTCGCGGACACGGCCGCGTGCCCATCGCCCAGGGCCGCCTCCTGTATGGCCAGCGCGCGCCTCAGCATGGTCAAAGAGTCGGCGGGCCGGTGTTGGCGGGCGCGCAGGAGGGCGAGGTTGAAAAGAGAGGCGGCGACAGCCGGGTGGTCGGGGCCGAGACAGGCTTCGCGAGCCGCCAGAGCGCGCCCGTGCAGGGAGGCCGCTTCGTCGGGTTCCAAGTCGGCTAGCAGCACCCCAAGATTGTTGGCCGCGGTCGCCCAGGCCGCCCCCCCTTCGACGCACGCCCCAAGCGCCGCCCGCGCGACCGCCACCGCGTCGCCCCCCCCCCCCGATCGCAGCAGCCCCGCAGCCCCCTCGAGCGCGGCCGCATCCCGGTCGCCGCCGCCCGCTGCAGCGGCGGCGGCGTACAGGTCGTGGGCGGCGGCCATGTTGCGGCGGCCCTTGGCGGCCGCGACGGCGGCGGCGGTCAGGATTCGGGCACGGTCGCCGGGGGCGGCGCGCGAAGCGGCGCCGTCGAAATGGGGCTCGGCCTCGATCCAGGAGCCGGCGGCGGCCAGGGCGGCGCCGCGCGCGTGGGCAGCGCGGGCGGAGGAAGCGGGGTCGTGCGCAGCGTCCGCGAGTAGGCGCGCCGCGTCGCAGAGCGTTTTGTGGCCCAGGTCGCCCAGTAGGGGGACCAGTGGAAGGTCGCCCTCCCACAGCATAGCGGCGGCCGAGATAGCGGCGGCGGCAGCTTGGTCGGCCGACGCAGCCGACACCGCGAGTCGCGACGCGGCCGCCGCAGCGCCCAGCACCAGCGCCCGCTCCCGGTCCATCATGCGTGCCGCGGCGGCGGGTGCGCCTCCGGCCTTGACGCGCGCCGCCCGCGTCGCGACTGCCGCGGCGGCCGCGAGCGCGCAGCGGTCGGGCGCGGCGGTCGAGAGTCCGGCCGCGGCCGCGACCCGAGTCGCGGCGTCGGCCACGAGCGCGCACAGGGTCCACGCATCCAGGCCCGACTCGTCCAGCACCCCGAGCGCGGCCAGCGCGCGCAGGTCGGCGCGCGCAGCGGCACGCACGCCGGCGGCGCCCAGTGCGGCCGCGGCAGCGGCCGTCGTGAAGGATGCCGCGCCCAGCGTGGACGAAAGCTTGACCAGGGAGAGGAGGCGGGGAAGTGGGAGCTCGGTGAGCAGGCGAGCGGCGGGCGAAAGGGTGAGAGGGGTTGGGGGGGCGCCGCCGCGGTCGAGCGCCCGGGTCAGGGCGCGCATGTCGCAGCCGCAGTCGGCGAGCGAAAACGCGATGCACAACAGGGCGGGCGACCCAAGGCACGCGTTGAGGAGCGTGGTCGCGGCGGCGGGGTCGGTGGCGACGGCGCGCGGCGCTGCCGCCGTCGCGAGCGCGGCCGCGTCGGGGGCGCTCAGCGACTCCACCGCGATGGAGACCACCCCATCGCCCGGCTCGGCATCGAGCTCGCCCGAAATGGCGACGATGGCGTCCGCCCCGGGCGCGGCCGCCAGCAACCGAGCCAGCAGCGGCGCCAGCGTGCGCCACTGCGCCGCGCGCGCGCGCACCACGAGCCCCGCCCCCGCCCCCAGCCTCTCCAGGCGCAGGCCTGCGCGCGCTATGGGGCTGATGGAGACACCGTCCAGGAGGTGGGCGCCGAGGGCGTGCATGAGGGCGAGGGAGAGGCCGCGCGCGGTCGCGGGCGCGGCGCGCACGTCGGTGAAGCGGACCGCGCCCAGCGTCCCCTCGGCCAGCATCGCGCTCGCGGCCGCCGTCACGGCCGTCCACTTGCCGGCGCCGGGCGGGCCGGTGACGAGCACGGTGCGGTGGGAGGCCAGGGCGCGGCGCACTAGGGCCGACGCGGCGGAGAGCGGGGGCGACGGTGCCGCCTGGAGCCCGGCCGCCACCGCGGCCAGCGCGGCCGCCGCGCTCGACCCTGACGCCTCCACAGCATCGTCCAGCTCCACCGCGGTCACCCCGCTGGGGTGGGCGCCGGAGACGGCGGTCGCGAGTGCCGAGCGCGTGGAAGCCGACGCGGCGAGGCGCGCGCCGTCGCTCTCGCCGCCGTCGGCCTGCAGCACGGCGGCGAGGAGCTCATCCCAGGCGACCCGGTCCTGGCCCGAAGACGCCACGGAGCGCCAGGCGTCGGCGAGGGCGGGGTGGCGGACCGCGTCGGCCGCGCCCGGGAGCGCGGCCCGCGCCGCCGCCAGCTGGCGCAGCAGTGAAGCCCGCCCGACCGCCGTCAACAGGGGCAGCATGCGATCGTGCACGCTGGCGGCGTCGGAGGACGTGAGGGCGGCGGCGAGCGCGGCGGCGGCGCCGGCCTCGGGCGCCGCCACCCCGTGTTTGCCGCCGCCGCCACCCTCCCCCACCAGCTCCTCCAGCTCCGTCTCCAGCTTGCGCCGCTGGTCGTCCGCCGCGCGCGCGGGCAAGCCTCCTTCGGCCAGGGCGGGCAGCCAGCGAGGAGGAGAGAGGACGAGGACGGACTCCAAGGACGCCGTCGCGGCGTCGGCGGCGGCCGCCACGCGGCGAGCGTCGCCAAAGGCGTCGCCCCGTGTGGCCAAGTGGGCGGCGAGGGCAGCGAGGCGGGTGGCGGGGAGCGGGTCGTACGCGGCGGACAGGGCGGCGCGGGAGAGAGCGGCCGAGGCGGCGGCGAGGCGGGCGGCGGCGCGCGAGGGGGGTGGGGTGACCATGCTCGGCGGTCGCGCGGGTGAGGAGTGTGGGGCGGCGTCGGCGGGCTGTGCCAGGGACCGAGGCGCGGGAAGTCGTCGACGCCGGCGCCGCGCAGACACACCCCGCCTCGACCGCCACCATGGCCGACAAATCCTCCCCCGCCGAAGCCGCCGGCAAGCGCAACGTGCGCTCCACCACCGACACGCCCGCCGCGATGGCCGGCGAGGCCGGCGACGCGACGGCGCAGCGCTTCGAGTCGGCGGCCGACGTGGCGACGCCGTCGGCCGACGCTCCGAAGGACGTGCGCGAGACGGAGGCCGAGGCCAAGATGGTGGGTGGGTGGGGTCTTGTGCGACGCC
>Ga0315287_10008843_pt1 | contig 10181 bp, 10 predicted proteins | sample YL17G11_0_MG_FD_205037 | JGI IMG/M metagenome (GOLD analysis project Ga0315287, IMG submission 205037) | Sediment microbial communities from Yellowstone Lake, YNP, Wyoming, USA - YL17G11_0 | ecosystem: Environmental > Aquatic > Freshwater > Lake > Sediment | place: USA: Wyoming | collected... | reverse complement strand
CGCAAACGGATCCTCGCGGCACGTCCGGCGGGTTCCGACTTCCAGCCGCTGATGACGCTCTACCTGACCGACCGCACGCCGCCGGACGAAGTGGACCGCGCGCGCGACAGCGGCTTCGTCCACGGCTTCAAGCTCTACCCGGCCGGCGCAACGACGCATTCCGACGCCGGCGTCACCGACATCGCGCGCATCGACGCCGTGCTCGCGCGCATGGCCGAGCGCGGTGTCGTGCTGCAGGTACACGGCGAGGTCACCCGCGACGCGGTCGACGTCTTCGACCGCGAGACGCGCTTCATCGACGAGGTGCTGGCACCGCTGGTCGGGCGTCATCCGCGGCTGCGAATCGTGTTCGAGCACATCACGACGGCTGCAGCCGTGGCGTTCGTGCGCAGCGCCCGCGACGGCGTGGCCGCAACGATCACGCCGCAGCACCTGCTGCACAACCGCAACGCAATGTTCGCGGGAGGCATCCGGCCGCACTTCTACTGCCTGCCGGTGCTGAAGACCGAGCCGGACAGGCTGGCACTGACCGAGGCCGCCACCGGCGGCGAGCCGCGCTTCTTCCTCGGCACCGACAGCGCGCCACACGCTCGCCATACCAAGGAGAACGCCTGCGGCTGCGCCGGCATGTATTCGGCCCATGCCGGCATCGAACTGTACGCAGAGGCTTTCGACGCGGCCGGCGCGCTGTCCAGGCTGGAGGGCTTCGCCCACGCCTTCGGCGCCGACTTCTACCGCCTGCCGCGCAACGTCGGCACCATCACCTTGCGCCGCGCCCCGACGGCCGTTCCCGCCAGCTTCCGTCTCGGCGCCGACGAGGAACTCGTCCCGATGCGCGCCGGCGACGCAGCGCTCTGGACGCTGGTCGGCGCATGAATGCCCCTGCCGTCACGATGGCGCGCCGCTTCCGCGGCTTCCTGCCGGTGGTCGTCGACGTCGAGACCGGCGGCTTCAATTCATCGCGCGATGCGCTGCTGGAGATCGCCGCGGTGCTCGTCACGATCAGCCCCGAAGGCGTGCTGCAGCGGGGCGAGACGCACTGTTTCCATGTCAAGCCATTCGAGGGCGCGAACCTCGAGGCCGCCTCGCTCGCCGTCAACGGCATCGACCCATTCCATCCGCTGCGTCCCGCAATCGACGAGCGCGACGCGCTCTCGCGAGTCTTCAAGGAAGTTCGACACGCGATTCGCGACCAGGGCTGCAAGCGCGCGATCCTGGTCGGGCACAACGCCAACTTCGACCTCTCGTTCCTGAACGCAGCGGTGCTGCGTGCCGACATCAAGCGCAACCCGTTCCACCCGTTTTCCTGCTTCGATACGGTGACACTGGCGGGCGCGGCACTCGGACAGACGGTGCTGGCCAAGGCCGCGTTGGTCGCGGGAATGGACTGGGATTCGTCATCCGCGCATTCGGCGGCCTACGACGCGGAACGCACCGCCGATCTCTTCTGCGGCCTCTGCAACAGCTGTCTGCCGAGCTACCTCGAGGCCGAGAAACGTGCCCGCGAGCTGGGCTGGCACGATGAGGGCGGGCCGCCCGCGCCGGCTGCAGACGCGAACACTCCCACCGAGGCCTGAGGCCCGTCTGGGCCGGCCACCGGGTGAGGCCGCGCGCCGGGGGGCGCGCGGACCGCGGGCTCAGCCCTGCGCCGCAGTGGCGCCCGACTCGTCGAGCACCTTCTTCAACTCGCCGCTGCGAAACATCTCGAGAGTGATGTCGCAGCCGCCGAGCAGTTCTCCGTTGAGGTAGATCTGCGGGTAGGTCGGCCAGTTCGAGTAGCGCTTCAGCGCCTCGCGCAGTTCAGGGTCTTCGAAGATGTTCACGTGCGCGAACTTCGCGCCGCAGGAGCGCAGCGCGGCCACCGCCTGCGCCGAGAAACCGCACTGGGGGAAATCGGGCGTGCCCTTCATGAACAGCACGACGGGGGCTGCACTCAGCTGGGACTTGATCCGTTCGACGACGTCCATGGGACTCTCCGGTTTCGATGTTCGAATGAGCGCGATTCGGCTGGTGCGATCGGTATCGTCCGGCCAATCGCCGGGCGCTGCATGCGGTGTACGTTCAGCTCCCGCGCGACGACAAGGCTTCGCGCCGCTCGTCCAGCGCGTGGATCAGCGCCCACTGCTGGGCCGGCGACATGCGCAGCCAGCCGGCAATCTCGTTGCGGGTACGCAGGCAGCCCGCGCAATGACCGTCGATGCCGAGTGAACAGACGCTGATGCAGGGAGACATCGGCGCGGATGACGAGCCGACATCGAGGGCACTGGGCATTGACCTGTTCCGTGGTCAGAGCTTGACCGCTACCACGTTGAATTATGGGGGTTGCTCGCCTATTCTTCAAACCCGCCGCGGCCGGGCCAGGCGCATCCGAACAACAAGCCCGCCGCGCACTCGACAACACGGAACATAAGCCGGAGACACGGAAGATGAAGAACCCCCTCGACAGCGTCCCCCTCACGATCACCCTCGGCGTGGTGTTCGCGATCATCGTAATGGTGCTCGTCCCGGGCTCCGGCTACAACGACGCCGGCCTGTCGCGCTGGCTGCACATCGTCACCGGCATCTTCTGGATCGGCCTGCTGTACTACTTCAACGTCGCGCAGATCCCGGCGCTTGCCGCCGCGGGCGCCGACAAGGGCGGCCCGGGTGGTGCCGGCATCACCAAGTACGTTGCGCCGCGCGCCCTGTTGTGGTTCCGCTGGGCTGCCGTCGCCACGTGGTTGACGGGCGCCTGGCTGCTGGGCGCGCGTTTCATGCCCGCCTTCACCTTCCAGGAAGGCAGCCAGATCATCGGCATCGGCGTCTGGCTCGGCTCGATCATGCTGTTCAACGTCTGGGTGCTGATCTGGCCGAACCAGAAGAAGGTGCTCGGCATCGTGGCCGCCACCGACGAAGAGAAGGCCAAGGCGCGCCGCACCGCGACACTCACCTCGCGCACGAATTTCCTGCTGTCGTTCCCGATGCTGCTCTGCATGGGCGCCCAGTCGCACGGACTTCCATTCTGACCGTCGGTTACCCCGAGACTTCGACTGGCCTGCCGGCGGATCTCGCCGCGCAGGTTGCCCGGGCCCTGGCGGAAGACGTCGGCCAGGGAGATGTCACTGCCGCGCTCGTCCCTCCTGGCCAGCAGGTCCGGGCGCGGGTCCTCGCCCGCGAATCGGCCGTTGTTTGCGGCCGAGCCTGGTTCGATTCCACCTTCGCGCAGCTCGATTCCGCCGTGCAGGTCGACTGGCAGTCGGCCGACGGCGACCGCGTCGCCGCGGATACGGTGCTCTGCCGGGTTGCCGGCCCCGCCCGCGCCGTGCTGACGGGCGAGCGCACCGCGCTGAACTTCCTCCAGACCCTGTCGGCCACGGCCACCGCCACTCGCCGCTACGTCGACGCCGTCGCCGGCACGGGCTGTCGCATCCTCGATACTCGCAAGACCCTCCCCGGCCTGCGCCAGGCCCAGAAGTACGCGGTGCGCTGCGGCGGCGGCCAGAACCACCGGATGGGCCTCTACGACATGGTGCTCGTCAAGGAGAACCACATCCTCGCCGCCGGCTCCATTGCCGCGGCCGTCGCGACCGCCCGGCGCCTCTCGCCCGGCATCGCCGTGGAGGTCGAGGTGGAATCGCTCGCCGAGCTGGAGCAGGCGTTCGCGGTCGGCGCCGATCTCGTGATGCTCGACGAGCTGTCACTCGAGGAGATGCGCGAGGCCGTCCGGCGGCGCGATGCGGTCGCCGGCCGGGCGCGCCTCGAAGCCTCCGGCGGGGTATCGATGGATTCGGTGCGGCGGATCGCGGAGACCGGCGTGGACTTCATTTCGGTCGGCGGCCTGACCAAACACGTGAGCGCCGTGGACCTTTCGATGCGGATCGAGTTCGTGGCCCAGCCGGGCCAATGATTCCCTCGAGATTAATTCCGTAAAGCCCTGATCAGAATCAGGAATTTACCGCCTTCAGGACACGCTGCGGCTGCGCAATGCCATAGCCCTGGGCGTAGTCGACACCGAGGCTGCGCAGCATCTGGATGATCTCGGCGTTCTCGGCGAACTCAGCGATCGTCAGTTTGCCGGTCAGGTGCCCGATCTCGTTGATCGAGCGCACCATCTCGCGATCAATCGGATCGTGCAGGATCTCGCGCACGAAGCTGCCGTCGATCTTCAGGAAGTCGACCGGGAAGTGCTTCAGGTAGCCGAACGACGAGAGGCCGGTGCCAAAGTCGTCGAGCGAGAACTTGCAGCCGAGCTCCTTCAACGCGTGGATGAAACGGTTGGCCTGCGAAAAGTTCGCGACGGCTGCCGTCTCGGTGATCTCGAAGCAGATCTTCGACGCATCGATGCCGGTGCGCTGGAACTGCTCGATCACGAATGGCAGGAACTTGTCGTCGCCGAGACTCTGGCCGGAGAGGTTGATCGCGCACAGCGACAGGTTCTCGCGCTCGTCGGCCTCCGAGACCAGCCAGCGCAGCGCGTTCTCGATCACCCAGCGATCGATCGACGGCATGATTCCATAGCGTTCCGCGGCCGCCATGAAGCTGTCCGGCGACACCACCTTGCCATTCTCGTCGCGCATGCGCAGCAGCAGCTCGTAGTGCGCGCCAGTCTCTGGCTTCTGCAACGGCTGAATGGTCATCCGGTAGAGCTCGAACCGGCCCTCCTCGAGCGCGGCGTTGATCCGCGCGGCCCACTGCATCTCGCGCCGGCGGCGCATCAGCTCGATGTCATTCTCGGCAAAGCTGTGGACGCGGTTGCGGCCCGCCTCCTTGGCGGCCTGGCAGGCGCTGTCGGCGGCCGAGATGATCGAGGCCACGTCTTCGTTGTCGGCGGTGATCGGCACCACGCCGATGCTGGCTCCGAGCCGGAACACCCGGTCATCCCAGGTGAAGCGGAAGTTGCGCACGGCCTCGCGTAGCGCCTCGGCCATCCGCAGCGCATCGTCGAGCGCGCAGGCCTCGAGCAGGATGCCGAACTCGTCGCCACCGAGCCGCGAGAGCGTGTCACGCCAGCGCACCTTCGCCTTCAGCAGCGCGCCGACCTGGCCGAGCAGCGCGTCGCCTGCCGAATGGCCGCAGCTGTCGTTGATGATCTTGAACTGGTCGAGATCGAGGTAGCAGAGCGCATAGGACGACTCGCGCGCCTTGGCGCTCTTCAGCGCCCGCTCCAGCCGGCTTTCGAACTCGCGGCGGTTGACCAGGCCGGTCAGCAGGTCATGGCTCGACTGGTACGAGAGTCGGCGGTTCAGCTCGCGGCTCTCGCTGACGTCGTGGAACACGAGCACGCCGCCGGACACCTTGCCCGCGCCGTCGCGGATCGGCGCCGCGGTGCTCTCGACGTAGAGCTCGTTGCCGTCCTTGCGGATCAGCAGCATCGGGCGCACCGACTTGATCGGGCGCACGCGCCGCACCGACTGGGTCAGCGGGTTCTCGAGCGGCTCGCAGGTCTCCTCGTGGAAGGTGCGGAAAATCTCCTCGACCGGCCGCCCCATCGCATCCTCGAGGCGCCAGCCGGTGAGCTGTTCGGCGACCGGGTTGATGTAGTCGATGACCGAGCTGGCGTCTGTCGTGATCACGCCGTCACCGATCGACTGCAGCGTGATCTGTGCGCTTTCCTTCTCGCGGAACAGCGCATCCTCGTAGAGCTTGCGCTCGGTGATGTCGAGCTCGACACCCACCAGGCGCAGAAGTCGCCCGTTGGCGTCGAGCCGCGCCTTGGCGCGACTCTGCACCCAGCGCCACTCGCCGTTGCGGTGGCGCATGCGGTGGATGCTCTCGAAGATCGGCGATTTGCCGGCGACGTGCTCGCGGATCGCGAGCTGCACTCGCGACAGGTCCTCGGGGTGCACGAGCCCGCGCCAGTCAGGCGCGAGATCGAGGTCGGCGTCGGAGTAGCCGAGCATCGCGCGCCAGCGCGGCGAGAAGTACATCTCGTTGCGCTCGACGTCGAAATCCCAGAGCCCGTCGTTGCCCGCGTCCTTCGACAGCTCGACGCGTTCCTCCAACTTCTCGAGACGCGCCTCGAGCTTCAGCCGGCCGAGGCCGGTGGCAAGGCTGGTGCCCAGCAACTTGAGCAACAGTTGCAGATTGACGTCCCAGACGCCGCGCGGCAGCGAGTTGGCGAGACCGAGGAAGCCGGCGGGGACGCCGCCGATGCGGTAGGTCACCAGCAGCATCGAGCCGACGTGCAGTGCCGCAAGCCGCTGCGCCTCGACCTGCTGGTCGCGGCGCGGCGCGGCCGTGTCAACGATCGCGGAGAGGCGCAGGTGATCGAGCCGAGTGCGCAGCCAGGCCCACGCCTCGATGCTGTCGCCGCGCAGCGCCTCGGGATGGCACTGCGCAAAGGTGCCGCGCGACACCGTGACGGAGTCCATGACGAGGCCGGTCGGGTCGAGGGTGATCGCCAGCGCGGCGTCGCAGCCGGAGGCGTCGCGCAGCAGGTCGAGGTTCTCGCGCAGCACCGCTGCGGCGGTCTCGCGACTGAGGTTCTGGAAGTCGACCGCGATCTTGGTGCAGGTGACGTCCAGGCCGGTATGCAGGCGCTGTGCGCGGGGTGGCGTCCACGCCTGGGGAGCCAGGATATCGGACGCGGTGAAGTCGCTGGCTGGGTCGATCAGGGCCGGGTACCGCTGAGGCTGCGCGCCACGCCCGGCGCGTGCGGCGATTGTGGCATACAAGTCGAGAATGACAAGCTAACTGTCTGTTGGCAAAGACAGATCGGGCTCATCCGATCGGGTGCGCCGGGTAAGGGATTGCCCGCCCAGGTTGCCCCTTGGCGAGGCAATCGGCGGCTGGCGAACCCGACACCAGCCACCAGGTCTCTCCCGAGGTCTGCCCCGCCTCGGTGCGCGTCGCCGTGGAGTAGCACGGCGACAGCAGTGCCTCGGGCACGAGCAGCATGCGACGGCCTGGATCGGCCGCAAGCCAGATCGCGGCATCGTAGGCTTCCTGCGGCCCCTCGCGCCAGCGACTGTGGCCGAAGTTGACGGTGGCGCGATCCAGGCTCAGCAGGAACTGCTCCTTATACGCCACCAGCCCCAGATCGCGCCCTGGCGGCACCTTCTCCAGCATCCCGGCCACGAATGCCGAAGCCGCGCGCTGAGGATTGATCTGCGGCGCAACCCCGATGCCCCAGCAGGTGGCCAGACAGGCAAGCACCGCCGGCCAGGCGAGCACGGGAGCGAGGCGCGCGGCAACCAGCCACAGCAGCGGGGCCGCGAAGCCGAACACGAGCACCGGCATCATCGACGTGAGTTCCGCGTCGGCGAGGAGCTCGGCGACCTTCGGATGGCCCACCAGATGCCCGAGTGCCAGCACCAGTCCCGGCAGCACCAGCACGGCGGCCAGCCCCAGGCTGACGCGCCCTACTCCGCGCCGCGCCAGCAGTTCGTCGAGATGCGCGGATGCCGCGATCACCATCGCGGGCAGCGCAGGCAGGATATAGACGCCACGCTTGCCGGGACTCAGCGAGAAGAACAGCAGCACTGCGACGACCCAGAACAACGGCAGCCAGACCTCGCCGCGGCGCGCGGCGAAGTCGCGCCGCCAGCGCGGCACCAGCCAGAAGAGCAGTGCGCTCGCCGGCAGCCAGAGCGCCGGCACGACCTCGACCAGGAAGTACCACCACGGCTTCACGTGGTGCCAGGACGCGGCGTAGCGCTGCACCGTCTGCTGGAAAAGGATCTCGTTGCGGTAGGCGACCAGGTCGGGTGCCCCGCTGAGCGCGACCCCGACCAGCATCGGCACGAGCCAGGCCCCGACGGCGAGCAGGAACCCGCCCGGCGCGAGCCACCATCGCAGCTCGCCCGCGGGGATCGCGGCGAGCGCCCAGCGGGTTCGCGCCATGGCGAAGAAGATCGGCAACAGTAGCAGCGGCAGGAACCCGACGCCCTTGGTGATCACTCCGATACCGGCCGCCAGCCCGCCGATGAAATACGCGCGCCAGTCGGGCCCGAGCAGCAGGTGGCGACAGAAGGCCCAGAGCGACAGCGTGCTGAAGAACAGCAGGGTCGGGTCGATCTGCGCGCCGCGCATCGTCTGCACGAACTGCACGGAGCAGGCGAGCAGGATCGCCGCCGCGAGACCGGCACGCCGGCCGTGCAGTCGCGTCGCGAGCGAGTAGACGAGGAGCAGCGTGCCGGTCGCCGCCAGCATCGACGGCAGCAGGAACGACCAGCGTACCGAGCCGATCGCGGCATAGGCGGCGGCCAGCAGCCAGAAGAACACCGGCGGCTTGTCCTGGTAGAGGTCGCCGCCGACGCGCGGGAACAGCCAGTTGCCGCTTGCGACCATGTCGCGCGCCAGCGAAGCAAAACGCGGCTCGTCTGCCGGCCAGGGATCGCGCAGGCCGTAGCCGCTCGCGATCAGCAGCAGCACCGCGAGCAGGATCCAGCCGACGTCGTGCCAGTGCTCGCGGTGGGATTCGCCGTTCATCGGCAGCGACTCGGGCCGTGGCCCTTCAGGCCTCGACCTTCTGCCGGCCCGTGCGGATCAGGAACAGGTTGCGCAGGTAGACGAACAGGCCCGCAGCCTGACCGACGATGAACACCGGATCGCGCTTGTGGATCGCGTAGGCGAGCAGCACCGCTCCGCCGAGCAGGCTGAAATACCAGAACGCCATCGGGATCAGGCTGCGCCGGGCGCGCTCGCTCGCCAGCCACTGCACGATGAAGCGTGCCGAGAACAGTGCCTGCCCGGCGAATCCGATCACGATCCAGAGCGTGGTTTCCGTCGAACCCATCAGAGCCTCTCCTATTCCTCGCGCACGTCGAGGCCGGCCTTGAAGCGGCGCTTCAGCCACATGACGCCGAAGATGTCGACGATACCGACCCACAGTCGATCGAGCAGTCCGTACTTGGATTCGCCGCGCTGCCGCGGGCGATGGTTCACCGGCACCGACACGACCCGCGCGCCGGCACGCTGGAACAGGGCCGGCAGGAACCGGTGCATGTGGTCGAAATGCGGCAGCTCCAGGAAGGTGTCGCGATGCATCAGCTTGATGCCGCAACCCGTGTCGGGTGTGCCATCGCCGAGCAGCGAGGCACGCACGCCATTGGCGATGCGCGACTGCAGTCGCCGCAGCCAGGTATCGCGCCGGCTGGTGCGGTTGCCCATGACCAGCAGCGCGTCGCCGCGCGCGGCCACCAGCTTCGGAATGTCGGCCGGATCGTTCTGGCCGTCACCGTCGAGCGTGGCAATCCACGGCGCGCGCGCCTGGCGCACGCCGGACCAGACGGCGGCGCTCTGGCCGCTGCGGAACGAGTGCCGCAACAGCCTCAGCTGCGGGATGCCGGCGTCGCGACTTGCGATGGCCGCCGCCGCCGTGCCGTCGGTGCTGCCGTCGTCGACGAACAGGATCTCGAACTCGCGCCCGGCGAGCGCGCGCGCGATCTCGGCCGCCAGCGGACCGACGTTCCCGACCTCATTGCAGACCGGCACCACCACCGAGATCTCGGGCGTCATGCCGGCACCGCACGCCGGCCGGCCCGCGCCTGCTCGAACACCTCGCGCAGGTGATGCTCGCCGATGATCCGGGGCCGCCGGCAGACCGCCCAGAGCAGGCGCATGAGACCGTGCAGCACCGGATCCAGGACGGCGTAGGTCGCGCCTCGCCAGGGGCTCATGCGGCGAGAGGAACGCGTCAACGATTCGCAGGAGGTGTTGCGCAGGCCGCCGCCCGGGTCGGATTCGGTCATGCTTTGCGCCAGGGGGACGTGGTCGTCACAACGAATTGTCGGCGATTGTGCCCGGCGTAACAAGGACGGTCGTGGCCGGCGGCGATCGGATAAAGTACCGCGCGCATGAGCAAACCGACCACGCTGACCAGGATGTTCGACGGGCTGCGCACCGTCGACCGCGCCATCACCTATCTCGAGGGCGATGACCGCGAGCGGGTCGTACCGATTGCCGAACTGCACTCGCGGGCGCTCGGCATCCTGCACCACCTGCAGGCACTCGGCATGCGGCCCGGCGACAGGCTGATCCTGTTCCTCAACAACAACGAGCAGTTCGTCGACGCCTTCTGGGCCGCGATCCTCGGAGGCCTGGTGCCGGTCCCGGTCGCGGTGGGCATCAGCGACGAGCACCGCCGCAAGCTGCTGCGGATCGCGCGCCAGCTCGGCGCGCCGTTCCTGTACACCGACCGCAAAGCCTATGAGCGGATCACCCAGTTCACGGTACAGGCCCAGCCCGAGGCCGGCGAGGCC
>Ga0315287_10008842_pt1 | contig 10181 bp, 7 predicted proteins | sample YL17G11_0_MG_FD_205037 | JGI IMG/M metagenome (GOLD analysis project Ga0315287, IMG submission 205037) | Sediment microbial communities from Yellowstone Lake, YNP, Wyoming, USA - YL17G11_0 | ecosystem: Environmental > Aquatic > Freshwater > Lake > Sediment | place: USA: Wyoming | collected... | reverse complement strand
AGTCTCCTGGTGAAGCTCAGGTCCAGAGCCGGCGGAAGAACCAGGCCACCGCGTAGGCGCTCGCGAAGATGGCCATCGCGAAGGCCCAGCTGCCCAAGGAGAGGACCGCTCCGCCTGAGAGCGCCTGTCCCGACGTGCAGCCGCGGGCCATGCGCGCGCCGTAGCCCATGATGAGACCACCCAGCAGCGCGAAGCCCCATCGGGCCTGCACGGAGATGCGCGGCCCCTTGCGGGTCTCGAGCTTCACCCGCCGGTTCAGGAGTCCGGAGGCGAACCCTCCCAGGATGGTTCCCACCAGCATGTAGATGGCGTAGTGGAGCCAGGGGCTGCGCTGGCCGCCCGCCATCTCGGCGAAGTAGGCCACCCGGTCCACGTGGCCGGGAGCGAAGAGGTCGAGCACGCCCGTCTGCACGCGGCTCATGGCCGCCGAGGCGCCCAGGCCGCCTCCGGTGACGTAGAAGCTCAGGAAGAGGACGACGCCGAGCAGCGTGCCGGCGACGTAGGGGTTGGCGTACGGCCGGGGTTCACGGGTCGTCGTCATCGCTCGGCTCCTTCCGGCGCGGCCTCGTCGGTCTCGACGTGCTGGTAGCCGGTGATCATCGACTTCAGGTGGTCGGTGGGGGTTCGGCCCGTCGAGACCAGATAGACGTGCAGGACGAAGAAGGTGAGGAAGAGCCAGGCACCCGCGTTGTGGATGGGCGCGACGTGATGCAGACCGCCCATCGCATTCGCCACCGCCGGCCACTTGCCCACCCCCCAGATGAGGGCGCCGGTGACGATCTGGAGCGGGAAGAGCACGTTCAGGAGCGCCAGGTAGGTCAGCTGCTGCAGGGGATTCAGCTTCTGGCCGGCAGCGTTTTTCGGATGTGACTCCCCGTAGAAGATGCCTCGCGCCTGGTAGGTCATGTGCTGGAGCGCGTTGGCCGCGAAACCCCTGGGGTGCGGGATGAAGTTCCGGATGGCGGCGGTGGCCAGGTGGTAGAAGAGCGCCAGAAACGCGTTCACGATGAGGATGACGGCGAAGGCGTTGTGGATCGCCACCGCGGTGGGCAGGCTCATGAAGCTCAGGCCCCCGTCGCCGTGCACCTCGAGGCCGGTGACGATGAGGGCGATGCCGCTCACCGCCATGGTCCAGTGCCAGAGCCGCTCGTAGCGGCCAAAGACGTACTCCTTCTCCCCCGCCGGGTGGGCCACATGGCCCCGCTTCCTCCGGAAGGCGTAGCGCATCACCCCGTGGACGACCACGCCCACAAGCACGGCGAGGAAGGCAAGGAAGCCGAGCCGGTTCGTCCAGGCTTGCCGGGAGTGGCCGAGCACGTGGAGGCCGCCGGGCGCACCGTCGCGGTCCCGCCGCAGGACGAGCCCTCCCGATTCCGACGGCACGAGCAGTCCGGAGAGCGCCACCCGCGCACCGTCGGGCGGCCGCGGCGGGCTCCCGCCGGGCAGGTAGGCGGCCACCACGTATTCGTCGGCGAGGCGAGAGTCCTCGGAGTGGCAGGCGGTGCAATCCTTCTGCGCGCGGTCGCGGGTGGAGATGCCGTGGGCGAGCGGGTGAGCATCGAGCTGCCCGACCACGACCGGATCGTTCACTCCCAACGCACGCAGACGGGCAGCCATGAACTCCGTCTTCCGGGGCGTGTCGAGACGAAGCTCGGCCTCGTCGATCCGGCCGCTCCGATCGGCGTCGAACACGGCCACGACCTCGGGGGCGTGTTCACCGGCCTCTCGCCATGCACGCGCCACCGTCTCGAAGGGGACGTCCGTTCCGTCGAGTCGCGAGACCCAGCGGTAGCGGCTGACCAGGTTCACGGGGGCGACCCGGCGCACCCCGTCCGACTCGACACGCTCGACGAGGAGCGGCTTGAGGGGCCGTATCCTGGCCGTGTTCATGGTGTCGCCGGCGCGCCTCTCCACGTTGCGGTAGCGCACGGCCAGGGTTCCGGCCGCGGTGACCGCGGTGGCGTCCACCATCTCCGCCGCCGGACCCATCAGCCCGGAGGCGTGGCACACGGCGCAGGAGAGCACCTGCATGTGCCTCTCCCGGTACGGAAGAAAGGCGTGGGCCTTCATGGGATCGTGGCAGGCTCGGCAGTCCTGCTCGGCGAGCCGATGGTCCGGTCGCACCAGGAACTCGGCCTGGGTCTGCCGGCGCGGGTCGGCGGTGAGGTAGCGCAGCGCGCCCTTCTTCCCGTCGGTCCGGGCGGGGCTGTTGGCCGCGTAATGGCAGGCGATGCAGTCCACGAGCTTTGCCGCGTGAACGTCCCACGGTGCAGCCAGCGACTCCTTGCCCTCCAGGTCCAGGAAGGAATCGGACATCCGCTGCGGCGCGACGATGGCTCCCTCACCCTGGGTGAGGGACCAGGTGTGTCCGGGAGCCGGCGAGCCCTCGAAGGTGGGGGGCAACGAGACGTGCGACTTCCCGTCGGAAACGAGTCCGTGGCACACGCCGCAGTTGGCCGCCCGGGGCGTCCCGATGCGAATCGAGTCCCGGCGCAGCTTGCCCTCGGCGTCGAGCCGCTCCGGCCGGATGTCCAGCTTGCCTCCGTCCACGTGGCACTGGACGCAGGATGCGGCCGACTTCGGCGGCCGGTGATCGGTATGGGCTGCGATGTAGACGGCGTCGTGGCAGGCCCCGCAGGTCTTGTCCGGGTTCATCTCCTCGGCGGTGCGCACCTTCTTGCCGGCGGCATCGAGGGGCGCGAAGAACGGGTGGATCGGGTTCACGGGCTGCTGCGACGAGGCAGGCCCGGCGGCCGCGAGTGCGAGCAGGACGAGGAGCGCGGCGGCAAGGCGGGTCACGGGCGGCCTCCGGTCCTGATGGGGTCGGCGGCGTACCCGAGGGCCTTCCAGTCCATGCGCGATCTCTCGCCGTGGCAGTCGGTGCAGGCGAGGGCCTTCTCCTTCGTCGAGACCATGTGCGAGAGCGGCCAGTACATCTCGGTGGGCGCGAAGCCGTACTTGCCGCTGTAGGGAATCTTCGAGGCTTCCGATCCCAGCCGGAAGGCGCTGTCCCAATCGAAGGTGGTCCAGTATCCGTCCTTCCCTCCGGTGACGGGCGGGAAGAGGTAGTTGAACCCGGCGTCGTAGGGCTGCTTGCCGCGGTGGATCTTGAAGGGCCAGATCTTCGCCTTCGGATCGTCGATGCCGCCCAGCGGCGGGTTCAGCACGGTGACCTTGTTCGGGTCGATCTCGTCGCCCAGGAGGTATCGCCCAGCGGTCCCGTTGAACCAGCGGTACTCCGGCACGGCGCCCTGCTCGTAGGTGAACTCGCCCTTGATCTTGAGGTAGCCGTGCGGGTCTTCCTTCCTGGCCGCATCTCCGGCCTTGCTCCAGTCCCACCAGGCCTTCGTAGGAAGCTGCCCGGCGAACTCGGGGATGTGGCAGGTCTGGCAGGCGACCGACTTCACGTGGGCGTCGACGCGGGCGTCTGTGTGCTTGTGTCCGTCGTGGCAGTCGTTGCAGGCGACGCCATTCGAGTCCTCGACGCCCACCGAGAAGGCGCGCCCCTTGATCTGGTGATCGGGCGCCTTGTGACAGTCCACGCAGAGGAAACCGTGGCGGCCCATGTGGACGTCCTCGTCTTCGAACGGATGCGCGAGCGACGAGTCGATGTCACCGTGCTTCACGCCCTGACCGCCTCCGCCGAAAGCGTGGCAGCCGAGGCAGTTCTCCCGCTGAGGCGTGCCGACGGACTTCGCCGCCGCGACAAGGTCCGACTCCTTGGTGGGAATGCCGTACATCCCCTTCACGTAGGTCCCGGACTTCTCGTGGCAGACCAGGCAGTCGACGTTCTCCGCGTTCTTGAAGTCGAACGAGTCGTCGGCCCAGCCGTACCCGATGTGGCACTTCGTGCAGGTCTTCTCGTTTCCCCGGTTCACCAGGCAGAAGTTGTTGAGCAGGTTCTTCTTGCCGATGCGGGTCTTGCCCTCGTGGCCCGGGACGACGACCTCCTCGCCCAGCCACTGCCAGTGCGAGGTCTTCATCACGTGGGCGGCGTCCGGGTGGCAGCCCAGGCAGGAGCGGGTCACCGCCTGGGGGTTGTCGAACTTCGCGGGGGTCACGGGCGCGTGGTCGAAATGGGGCCGGGTCCGCTTCGAGAAACCGGGCGCGGCCTGGGGCGGGGCCGGCGGGGTCTGAAGGGCCACCGCCACGCCCACCACGGCGGCGATGGCGGCAATGAAGGTCGTTCCGATCAGCAGGTACTTTTTCGTCACGGGGGATCCAGTCGAAGGCAGGAGACGGCGCGATGCTCGCAAGAGGACCTTTGCGTCCAACGTGCCTGAATCGAGAACACGTAAATTCAGGCACTTGGAATAAGAGACGTGAAACGTCGGAGACGTTATGTTTCAATGGAACGAAGCACTTCGTCGCACACGGGAGTGACACATGACGTCGCCCGGATCATCCGAGGAGTCTCCCACCTGCTCTCCCGGGTCGGCCGAGCAGGAGCGCGCGTTCTCGGCAGTGAATGCCGCCTTTGGCTCCCTCGGGCGAGTCTGCATGGCCCTCGACGCGGACTTTCGCATCCGTTACGCCTCGGAGTTGCTCGCTTCGCTCCTGGGCGTCGAGGCGACCGTGCAGGTGCGCGGGACCTCGATCGAGTCCCTGCTCGGCTCCGAACTCTTCGGGCTCGACGGGCCGCTCCGCAAGGCCTTGCAATCTGGCGAGAAGCGGGAGGGATGGCGCGCCATGCTCCAGGTCGCGAACGGCCCGGCGCGCCTCATGTCGGTCTCCGCGGCGCCGTTGCTCCACGACCGGCTCGGGGTCTGCGACCCGGCCGCCCGCTACCTCGTCGTCCTCCGGCCGGAGGACGAATCGGCCATCGAGGCCCGCGGACCCATCGCTGGCTTCGGCCTCATCGCGCGATCCCCCGCCATGACCCGGGTCTTCCGGATGATCGACGTGCTCCAGCACAGCGAGTCCACCGTCCTCGTCACCGGCGAGAGCGGCACCGGCAAGGAGGTCATCGCCCGGATCATCCACGCCCACTCCCCACGCAGGTCCGGGCCGTTCCTGGCCGTCAACGCCGCTGCGCTGCCCGGCGAGCTGCTGGAAAGCGAGCTGTTCGGCCACGTTCGCGGGGCATTCACGGGCGCTGTCCGCGACCGGGCCGGGCGCTTCGAGGCGGCCGAGGACGGCACGTTGTTCCTCGACGAGGTCGGCGATGTCCCGCTCCACCTCCAGGTGAAGCTGCTCCGCGTGCTCCAGGAGCGCACATACGAACGCGTGGGCGACAGCCAGACCCGCCGAACCAACGCTCGCATCATCGCGGCGACGAACCGCGATCTGCGCCGCCTGGTCGCCGACGGGCGCTTCCGCGAGGACCTCTACTACCGGCTCCGCGTCTTCCCCATCGAGCTTCCCCCATTGCGCAGCCGCCGCGAGGACATCGAGCCGATGGCCCGGCTGCTCCTGTCCCGGGTGGGGTCGCGAACCGGACGCGCGCTTCGCCTGTCCCCCGAGGCTGTTCGGGTGCTCCTCTCCTACGAGTGGCCGGGAAACGTTCGCGAACTGGAGAACGCGCTCGAGTTCGCTGCCACGGTGTGCCAGGGGCAAACCCTACAGCCCGAGGACCTGCCTCCGGAGATCTCCCCCGCTGGGGCGCTTCCCCCCGAGGAGTCGATGCCTCCATCGCGACCGCGCGCCGCTGCAGCGGCCCACCCCGAAGCCGAACGGGAGCTGCGAGTGGCGCTCGAGCAGAACCGGTGGAACCGGGTCGCCACCGCCCGCGCGCTCGGCGTGAGCCGGAGCACGCTCTGGCGGCGGATGCGCACAGCGAGCCTCGCCTGACGATGCCCGTTTCAAGCGCGAAGCAGGACGTCGCACCGATCTGAAACGTCTCGTCGCGTCGCGACGTCCCGATCCTGGAACTCCCTGATTTCACTTCCGGTCCTTCCCGGGCACGGCGCGAGCAGAGAAGCGTCGAAACCCCAACGGGAGGGACTCCTTGAAACAGACCAGTATGATGCGTTTCGCCGCGGCGCTGGCGCTCGCCATCGCCACCCCGGCTCACGCCACCAACGGCATGCGGATGATCGGCTTCGGACCGGTCCAGAACTCGATGGGCGGGGTCGGCGTGGGCGCCACGCTCGACGCGGCCAGCGTGCTCTCCAACCCGGCCGGCATGTCCGAGCTGGGCGGGCGGGTCGACTTCGGCGCCACCTACTTCCTGCCCACCGTGGAGTACAGCGCGACGGGCATCGCCCCCGGCATCGTCACGAACGACGGCGTCACCATCGAGAGCAGCCGCGGCGCCTCCCCCATCCCGGCCTTCGGCCTGGTGATCCCCATCGACTCGCAGTGGACCTTCGGGATCGGGGCCTACGGCGTGGCTGGAATGGGCGTCGACTACGTGGCGAACCTCTACTCCAGCACGACCTTCACCGGGTACCAGCAGATGCGCTTCACTCCGGGCATCGCTTACAAGCCGAACGACATGTTCTCCTTCGGCCTGACGCTGAACGGGATGTGGGCCACGACCGAGTGGAACGTGGCGAGCGCGTTTGGGCAGCAGCCCCACATGGCCGGCTCGGCCTTCGGCATCGGCGCCACGATCGGCGCCAAGATCACACCCGTGAAGATCCTCACCATTGGCCTCGCCTACGAGACCCAGTCCTTCTTCCAGGACTTCGCGTACAACACGCCGGCCGGGGTGGACAAGCTCACCTTCAACCAGCCGGGCGTCCTCACCGGTGGCGTCGCCGTCCGCCCGCTCGAGATGCTTCTCGTCGCCGCCGACGTGGCGTGGATCGATTGGCCCACGTCCAACGGCGCAAACCTTCCCGCCTACTCCCAGAAGTCGAGCGGTGCGATCCCCTGGAACATGAGCTGGTCGAGCCAGGTGGTCTTCAAGATCGGCGTGGAGGTGACCCCGATCGAATGGCTCGCCCTCCGTGCCGGCTTCAACTACGGCAAGAACCCCCTCGACGCATCGCGCGCCTTCGAGAACGTCTGCTTCCCGGCCCTTGCCGAGAGCCACATCACGCTGGGCGCAGGCTTCAACCTGGGCAAGCACGTCGCCTTCAACGTGGGCGGCATGATCGCGCCCTCCGTGTCCCTCACCGGGTCGAACCCGCTCCCGCCTCAGGGCACCCCCGGCTACCCAGGCCCCTTCGGCCAGGGCATCGCCTCGTACACGACGTCGATGTCCCAGTTCAGCCTCGACGCCGGCATCGCCTACAAGTTCTAGAAGCACCGACGGACCGAAACTTTCTGTCCCGGCCGGTGTTGATGGATCGGCGACCCACCTGTCGCCAGGGAGATGCTCATGCAAGTTCGCGGAATCCTTTCGATTGCCGTCCTCGGAACCCTCCTCGCCGCCTGCGGTGCCGGAACGTCTTCGGGAACGGCGAAGATGAGCGTCAGCCTCGTCGACGCTCCCTCCTCCGGCTACCTGGAGGTGAACGTCGACGTCCAGACCGTGCAGATCGCCGGCAGCGATGGCTGGGTCGTGCTCGGGACGCCGAACAAGGTCGTGAACCTGCTCGCCCTGACCGGCGGGGTGGCCGAGACCCTGGTGAAGGACGTTCCCATCACGGAAGGTCACTACGGCCAGATGCGGCTCGTCCTCGGGCCTAACAACACGGTGAAGCTCCTCGACGGCACGGTGCACCCGCTCAAGGTCCCGTCCGGGCAGCAGTCGGGCGTGAAGCTGACCGTGAACTTCGACGTGCAGGCCGGGACCACCGCCGACGTCTTCATCGACTTCGACGCCCACAAGTCGGTCTTCGTCCACGAGGCCGGCGCCTCGGGCAAGTACATCATGCGCCCCACCGTCCGCGCCTTCGACCGCATGATGACGGGCTCCATCTCCGGCACCCTCACCGTGGCGGGCTCTTCCACGCCGCTCCTGAACGCCGTCGTCACCGCACAGACCGTGGGCACCGAGGGTCCGTTGGTGGCTCGCTCCACCACGACCAACGCCGCCGGCCACTACGTGCTCGACCTCCTGCCGCGGGACTTCACCTACTACATCGTGAGCCAGCCGGTGCTCTACGACCTCACCGCTGCGCCCACCGCGTCCTACGGGCCGAAGGCGAGTGGCCCGCTCGCCATCTCCGCCACCACCCCGACCGCCACCTACGATGCGGCCTTCTCCCTGGCTTCGGCCACCGGCGCGGTGACCGGCACCATCACGCCCGCGGCGATTCTCCCCCAGGTCGACATGGTCCAGGCGCGCCTGCCGCTCCCCGCCGGGAGCTCGACCCAGACGCTCATCGTGCGGACGGTCCCGGCAACGGTGACCTCGAGCGGCGAGAGCTACGCGCTCCCGGTGCTTCCCGTCACGCTGCCAGACACCACCTATTCGCTGGTGGTCGAGCGGCAAAGCCTCGATGCCTCCGGCAACGACAGGGTCCAGTTGAGCGGAATCACGGATGTCGTCGTGAACCCCGGTGCCACCGCGACCGCCAACCTCACCGCCCCGTAGCTGGCACACCTCCTTTGGCCGAACGAAGCTGGGGGGCTTCGTTCGGGGCGTGGCGCGGATCTGGCCGGGCGGTTACAAACCTCGGGCCTTTCCCCGCCAACCCAAGGAGTTGAACCATGCAGAAGATGCTCAAGCTTGCCGTCGCCGTGATCCCCTTCGCCCTGTTCGTGGGCTGCACAGACGCCGCCAAGGCGCCGGCCGAGTCCGCCATGGCCGCCGCGGGGTCGGCGGTCGACTCGCTGAAGGGCGAGGCGGAGAAGTTCGCACCCGACGCCGTGAAGTCGGTCCAGGCCAGCTACGCCTCCGCCAAGGACCTCATCGCCAAGCAGGACTACAAGGGTGCGCTGGCCATCGCAAGCGACATCCCTGCCAAGGTGAAGGCGGCTCTCGCCGCGGCCGCCGCCAAGAAGGACGCGCTCCTGAAGTCCTGGGGGGAACTCGCCGCCGGTATCCCGGAGATGGTGAACTCCCTGAAGGCCCGCATCGCGTCCCTATCGAGCGCCAAGAAGCTCCCGAAGGGCATCGACAAGGCCGTCATCGCCAAGGCCAACGAGGGCGTCGCCGCCATCGAGTCCGGCTGGCAGGGGCTCGCCGACCAGGTGAAGGGCGGGAACTACGACGCCGCCATCGCCAAGGGCAAGGAGTTGAAGGCGCAGGGGCAGGCCATCCTGGCCTCGATCGCCGGACAGTAGGGAAAAGTAGGAGCCGGTTCGAAGGCCTTGCGAGGCGCGAGGGCACTCCGAGCAAGTATGCTCGGGGCATGGTCCTTCGCGCCTTCGCCGCCTTCACCGCCGTCGCGCTGGCCGCCTGCGGCTCGTCCTCGCCGGCCCGTTCTCCACCGCCCGGTTCGCCCCCCAGCGGCGCCGACCCGATCTTCACCGCCGCCAACGTCTGGACCCAGGCGGTGGACGGCGCCGCGCTTCACCCCCAGTCAACGGCGATGATCTCGCAACTGGTCTCGCTGGGCGGCTTCGGCCTGGGGCGCTTCCAGGTCGACTTCTCGATGGTGGTCCTCGACGCGGCAGTGGGCGGTGCGCAGGCCCCCTTCGTCCCTTCGCCCGGCTACTACACCCCCGACTGCGACGCCCTGGTGTCTGTACCGCTCCCTGCCGGCGGCGCCATCGAGGGACAGGCCGGCTACTCTTGCGACACGTCGGCGAACGACTGCCACCTGATCGTGGTGGACCGGACAGCGGCCCGGCTCGTCGAGGTCTACCAGGCCACCGTGGACGCCAGCGGCCGCGTTCACGGCTTGTGCGGCGTCGCCTGGAGCCTCTCCACGTCCTACCCGCCTGACATGCGCGGCGACCAGTGCACCAGCGCCGATGCGGCCGGCCTCCCCATCGCGCCGCTCCTCTTCTCCGCCGACGAGCTGGCCAAAGGCTCCATCGACCACGCCATCCGCTTCATCCTCCCCAACGCCCGGATCCGGGCCGGCACTTTCGTTCACCCCGCCTCACACGGGGGCGCGCCCTCGGGACCCGCCACGACGGTTCCCTACGGTGCGCGCCTGCGGCTGCGCGCGAACTACCCGGTGGCGGCCCTGACGGCCGGGGCGCAGGTGGTGGCCCGGGCGCTCCAGAAGTACGGGATGATCCTGGCCGACGGAGGCAACGTGGCCCTCACCGCCCGCGACGACCGGTTCACCACCCACAAGTGGACCGAGGTGGGCTTCGACTCCCACTCGCTCCAGACCATCCACGCCGCGGACTTCGAGGTGCTGGACTTCGGCGCGGTCAATCAGTTGACCTAC
>Ga0315287_10008841_pt1 | contig 10182 bp, 6 predicted proteins | sample YL17G11_0_MG_FD_205037 | JGI IMG/M metagenome (GOLD analysis project Ga0315287, IMG submission 205037) | Sediment microbial communities from Yellowstone Lake, YNP, Wyoming, USA - YL17G11_0 | ecosystem: Environmental > Aquatic > Freshwater > Lake > Sediment | place: USA: Wyoming | collected... | reverse complement strand
CAAGGCATGAAACAGCGAATTCCCAGCCCCCTCGGGCGTTCAGTCCAAAAGGCGGTGATAGGTCTGGCCGCGGCAGCGCTCCTGGCCGCCGCCTGCGCCAAAGAGCCGCCGGCCGGGCCGGGCAAGCTCACCAATCCGAGCTACACCGCCGCCCAATTCGACGACATCGCCCAGCGCGTCTTCGGGCCTATTTATCCTTATCTGGCCAAACAGGTTGTCCAGGATTTCGGCATCACGGAAGGCGTGGCCGTGGACGCGGGCTGCGGTCCCGGCTATTGGGCCGTGGAGCTGGCCCGGATCACCAGCCTGCAAATCACGGCCCTGGACCTCGACCCGGAGGCCGTGGCCATCAGCCGCCGCAACATCGCCGCGGCCGGGCTCGAGGGTCGCGTCCGAGCCGTCCAAGGCGATATCGAAGCCCTGCCGTTCAAGGATGAATCGGTCGACCTCGTGGTCAGCCGCGGATCCTATCCCTTCTGGAAGAACAAAGTCGCCGCTTTCCGGGAGCTCCTACGCGTCCTCAAACCGGGAGGGACGGCCTACGTCGGCGGCGGCTTGGGAAGCCTCCTCCCAGCCGCCGAGAGAACCCGCATCCGCGAAATCATGGACAAGGAAAAGATCGGACCGCCGCAGGAGCTCGAAGTGAGCTTCGAGGAGATGGGCCGCATTCTTCGCCAAGCGGGCATCCCTGTGTTCAAAATCAGCCGCGACGAGGGCTGTCTGTGCGGACTTTGGGTCGAGTTCCGCAAGCCCGCGGAAAAGGCCGGGGCCTCGCGCCTCTGAAAGGATTTCCCATGAAACGCACAGTGAAAACCCTCGCCGTCGCGGCCGTACTCGTAGCCGCCGTTCTCATTTTAGCCCCGGACATCCACTCCTGCCATGGGATTTTGAGCTACCGGTTCATGCCGATCGAGAAAGCCCGCTTGGAATTCGTCAAAGTCCAAGCCGAGCTTCTCAAACAACGCCGGTTGCTGAAAGAAGTCGCCAGCCCCGCAGTGGACCAATGGGTTCGGTATTACGGGAATCCCATTTTCCAGCCCGGTCCCAAGGGTTCCTGGGAGGAGGTCAGCGTCGACTGCTTCACGGTCGGATATTTCGAGGGGAAGTACTGGCTGTGGTACGTCGGAACCCCCCGCGGTCTCAACTGCCAGATCGGCCTGGCCACCTCGCCGGACGGGATCAACTGGACGAGGCATCCGGAAAACCCCATCCTCAAGCTGGGACCCGCGGGAAGCTGGGACAGCTCCATCCTCCTCTGTCAGCATATCCTCTATGACAAGGCGGAGCTCATTTATAAAATGTGGTACGTGGGCGGCAACCCCAAAGCCGATTTCGGAATCGGATACGCCACCTCCCTCGACGGCGTGCACTGGACCAAATACGCGGGCAACCCGGTCATGATCCCCACCCAATCCTGGGAGATCGGCACGGTCATCGAAGGCCAGACGGTTCTCAAGATGGGCGGCGAGTACAAGATGTGGTACGGCGCCATCGCCATCGGCTCTGACATCTCCTACATGGGCTACGCCTCGTCCCGCGACGGCATCCATTGGACCAAGCACCCCTCGAACCCGATCATCTCGCCGTCGGGCGGCACGCCCCTCGAATGGGACGGCTACAGCGTGGACACGCCCGACGTCCTTTACGACGGGAAGATTTATCATATGTACTACCGCGGCTGGCGGAAAAAGAGCGGCATCTCCTACATCGGCCGGGCCACGTCGCCGGATGGTGCCATCTGGACGCGCGATCCCGACAACCCCGTCTTCGTCACCGGCAACATCCCGGGCGCCTGGGACGTCTTCCAGATCTATCGGGCCCGCGTCTTTTGGGCCGAGGGCGGAGAAGACAGGCCGGTTGCGGCCGTGGACCGGATGTGGTTCACGGGCCGCGATTACACCTTGAAATCCCAGGTCGGGCTGGCCTTCATGCCGCGCCAGGACATCGCCGCACCGAAGCCTCCCGGCCGCCGTATCCCCATGACCGTCAACCAGGACAACCTGAACCTCGTCGTCGAGATGGATGCCGCGGGCGGCGCGACTTTACAATACTTCACGCCCTGGCTGGGGAACATATCGCTCCGCGTTTTCGACGCCTCCGGGCGGCAGGTCCGCTCCATCGTCGGGGAAGTCCAACTTCCCGGTTTTTACGAGAGACGCTGGGACGGCCGCGGCGCTCGCGGGCAAGCCCTCAAACCAGGGCTGTACTACGCCGAGCTGACGGCTCCCAATTCTGTCCTGACCAAAGAAGTCATTCTTGTCAAATGAGGCGCGGAGAGCATATACTTGACGGCCGCGGCCGGAGGCGGCCGCTCGATGAGACCAGACATGGGAAAAGCGCCCGTCCTTCTGCTCAACCCGCCCGGTGATAAACTCTATATCCGGGACTACTACTGCAGTTTTTCCTCGAAGGCGGATTATTACTGGCCGCCTCAGGACCTCATCGCCCTGAGCGGAATCCTGGACGCCGGATTCGACGTTCACGTCCTGGACGCCATCGTTCCCAGGCGCACGGCGGAGGAAGTCCTGGCCCGTATCGAGGCCATCGAGCCGCGGGCGGTCGTCTTCACCACCGGAACGGCGACCCTGAAATCAGACCTGGCTCTGATGGAGAGGATCCGAACCGCCCACCCGAATATCCGCATCGTCGCCAGCGCCGGCATCATGCGATTCGTCGGCCGGGAGCTCTTGGAAAAAAATCCGGTCCTGGACGCGGTTTTATTGGATTTCAGCGACCACGGAATCGCGGAGTACCTGGCCGGGTCCGCGGCGCCGCTTCCGGGCCTACTCGCCCGGACCGGGACGGGCGCCATCGAAGGCCCGCCCAACAAAGCCCGGGAATTCGCTTACCCGGTTCCCCGCCACGATCTCTTCGATTTCCGCAAATACCGCCTGCCCATCGCCCGCCGGTTCCCGTTCACCGTCGTCGTCACTTCGCTCGGTTGTCCCTATCACTGCGGGTTCTGCACGGCCGGAGCTTTCGGGTACAAAGTGCGGACCATCGACAATGTCCTGGACGAGCTCCGCGCCCTGGCCGCCATGGGTGTCCGGGAAATCCTGTTCCAGGACCCGACGTTCACGATCAATACGCGGCGGGTCGTGGAGATCTGCCGCAAAATGATCGAGGCCGGCTTGGACCTGACCTGGAGCTGCAACGCCGACCTGCACGCCCTGGACGAGGAGAAGATGATCTGGATGAAAAAGGCCGGCTGTCACACCGTCTCCGTCGGCATCGAAAGCGGCGACGATGCCATGCTCAAGAAGTATTCCAAGCCGATCACTGTCGAGGAGATAAAAGCCAAAGTGGCCAGGCTCAACGCCCATAAGATCAAGGTTCTCGGCTATTTCATCCTCGGTCTTCCCGGCGAAACGCGGGAATCGGCCGAACGGACGATCGCCCTGGCCAAGAGTCTCAGGCTCGACATCGCCTCCTTCGCCATCGCCACCCCCGACGTCGGGACACCGCTCCGGGCGGAGGCCGTGGCCCAAGGCTGGATACCGGCCGGCCTGGATGCCTGGGACAGCACGGAGTATCCCATTCTGGAAACGGGGACGCTCCGCAAGGAAGAGATCTGGGCCCTCCGCCGGAAAGCCGTGCGGGCTTTCTACTTACGGCCATCCTACCTGCTCAGAAAACTGGCCGGAGTGCGCTCGCCGCGCGACTTGAGCACGCTGGTGTCCAACGCCGTCTCCCTGCTCCGGAAATAAGCCATGGATACACCGCGGACACGCAAAACGGCCTTTGCCGTCCTGCTCGTCCTGGCCGCGGCGACGCGATTTTGGGGACTGGGTTGGGGCCTGCCCAACACCTACCACGCCGACGAGAATTTTTTCGCTCAGAAGGCCGTCCGGTTTCTATCGGGAGACTTGAACCCGCATTTCTCCGGCGTTCCCACCCTGCACATGTACATGCTGTCGGGGATGTGGAAGGTCTACACGATGGCCGCCGGCCACAAGTCTTATGACCAGACCCTCGAAGACCTGGTCCGGAATCCCACACCCTATTACCTCATCGGGCGCTCCCTTTCCGCCGTCTTGGGCATCGGCACCGTGCTCCTGGTCTTTCTACTCGGCCTCCGCCTGTACAACCTGAGCGCCGGTTTCGCCGCCGGGCTGTTCATGGCCTTCTCGCCCGAACACATCAAGATCTCCCACGCCATGCTGCCCGACGGGCCGATGCTCTTCTTCCTCGTCCTCACCTTCTACCTCGTCTGGAGGGTCTACGAAACCGGCCGGGCCCGTTTCTATATCCTCGCCGGCCTGACGGCCGGCGCCGCCATGGCCATGAAATTCGGCGGCCACCTGCTCCTCCCGACGCTTTTCCTGGCCCATCTCCTGCGCGTCCTGGAAAAGGGCGAACCGAAGAAGCGCATCCTGCTCCACGCCCCGCTCTACCTGGCGGGCCTGGCCTTCGCCGCAGCCTTTTTCCTGGGGTTCCCCTACGGCTTCTTGGACTGGAAGCTGACGCTCTATTGGTACAAATGGCAGTCCGCAACCCTTCTGACCCAGGGCCACTTCGGGTCCTCGGTTCAGCAGCCGGCCTGGCTCTTCTACCTCCAATACGGATTTCGGGACAACCTCGGAGCCTGGGTCCAACTCCTCGGCTACGCCGGCGTCGTCGTGGCCCTGGCCCGCCGCAAAGCCCGGGAGTGGATACTCCTTTCTTATCCCGTCCTGCTGGTCTTGCTGATCGGAGTCTGGAAGGCCCGGGCCACCCGGTATCTCCTTCCCGCGGCGCCTTTCTTCATCCTGCTGGCCGGGCTGGCCGCCTGGACGCTGGCGGGGAAAGCGGCCGGCCTGGCAGCCAAGCTAGTCCGCAGCCGGCCCGTCTCCGGCCGGACGATGGCCGGGTTGACGATGGCGTTCGCCCTGATCGCGGCGAGGCCTTCGGCCGTTCGGGCCGTCCGTTACGACGCTTCCATATCCGGCCTGGACACGCGGACGGTGGCCCGCGATTGGGTCCATTTCAACATTCCGGCGGGCGAGAAAATCGCCATCGAGATGTACGACCCTCCCATTTCGCGCGAAAAATACGCGACCATCTATCGGCATTCCCTGAGCGACCTGGACCTGGAATGGCTGCAGGACCAAGGGGCTCGATATGTCATCATCAGCGACATCAACTATGCCCGGTTCACTCGATTTCCGGATGAGTTTCCGGGACGCGCCGCTTTCTATTTCGATCTGGAAAAAGAAGCGACTCTGATAAAGACGTTCGAACCAGCTTACAACGAAGATCTGCTCGACCTCCATAATCCGACCATCAAGATTTATCGATTGAGCCGGGCGGTCGACTATCGTTTCCCCGGCCACTTCGCACGCTACGCCCTGGATGCGGAATTGACCCCTTCGGACCGGGGCGGCTGGCGCCTGCGGGGATCGCTGGCCGCCTCGCTCGCCTCTTATGCGGGGGAGCGCGTCTCTTCGCCTTATATCCGGGTCGAAGACGCGGCGGGTCGTTCTCTCGGCCGGCTCAATCTTCTCGAGGGAGACATTCCAGGGAACGCATTCCAGGCCGACGCGTCAACCATCCTATCGGATCTTCCCGAAGGCGCGCGGATCATCCTGGGTTACGAATACTCCATCTCGCCCAATCCATTGCGCGAACCGCCCGAACGCCCCTTTCAAAAAGAATTCATTCTCCCGGAAAAAGTCGACCGCGCCGTCCTTCGCGGCGGAAGCCTGAAAATCGCCTACCGTTTCGGCGCCGTTCCAGCCTCCCCGGCCGGGCCTTATTTCCAGGCCGTGTCCCTCGTTTCGCGGGGATCGGCAGCGGTGTTATGGAGCCGGGTTTTAGGATCCAGTCTCCGTTACAAGGAAGGAAACATCCTCGACCCGTTCGTCGAACTCCGCGATGCTCAGGGTGCACTGCTGAAAACACTGACGGTTTTCGAGGGCAAGCTCGGGGCACTGGGAGCCGACAGCCGGGGGCTCGTGGAGAAAAGAATCCTGCTCCGGGATATCCCGGCGGTTTTCCGGATCGTGATCGGCCATCGGGGCGGCCCGGGAAAAGAGCCGGCTCTCTCGGCCCCGCTTTCGATCGAGCTTTCCCCGCCGCTTCCGCTTCGCTAGAACCATCCTCCCCGGCCGGAAGACGTTTCCCGGCTGGGGAAACACTCGTGTTTTTCCCCGGACCCCCGAGCCCCTTTATGGTATAATTTGGAAAATTCGATGAGCCGCGCGAAAAAGAAAAACTCCGCCCACTCCAAGTCGAAGTCCGCGAACCAGGGAAATTCCAAAACTCCGCGATCGAAAGTCATTGCCGCGGAGATCGCCGGAATCGTCCTCCTTTTCGGCGCCGTTTTCCTCCTTTTAGCCCTGATCGGATACGATTCGCGGGATCCCTCCTGGGCCGGGGCCGGCGCGCCGGGGGCGAAAGTGCACAACACGGCCGGCCGGGTCGGGGCCTGGATCGCCGAGACGGCCCTGCAGGGCTTCGGCTTGACCGCTTTCTTCTTCCCCTTCATGATGGCGTTCCTGGGTATTCTGGCCGTCCTCAGGGGCGGGAAAAAACATCTTCTGGGCAAGGCGGCCAAGTTCGCCTTAGCCCTGGTCATTGCCGGGCCTTTGCTCAATCTGCTGTTTCAAGCCGTTTCCTGGCGGGGAGCCGAGATCCAGCCGGGCGGCTTTTTCGGCGGTCTTCTCCAAGACGGGCTGACCGGCCTTCTCAACAGCACGGGCGCGCTCATCGTTCTCGTCGCCGCCGCCGTCCTCTTCCTCGCCTTTTCGACGGGAATTTCCTTCCGGGGGCTTTTTCATGCCCTGGGCCGCCTCTTCACCTTCGCTTCCCGGGAAGTTAAAATCAAGATCACGGACAGCCGCAAGCCGGCCCGACTCGAGGCCTCGAAATCCGCGGCGGCGATCGAACCGCCGGCCGAAGCGGAAAAAAAGGGCCGGGGAAAGAGGACCGCGGGCAAGGCCGAAGACGGCCTGGAGCCGGAGCCGAAAAGACCCGATCCCAGGGAGATCAAGCGGGGCACGGTCAAACCGCCCCGGTTCGACCCCCCCCCATCCGAACCCACGCTCTTTCCTCCGGAACCGGCCGAGGGGTATAACTTCCCCCCCTTGACGCTTCTCGACGCCGGATCGGCTCCGGAAAAGATCGACAAGGCCGAGCTCCTGGAAAAGAAGAGGCTTATCGAGGAAAAGCTCCGCGAGTTCAACATCACCGGCGAAGTCCGCGAATACCATCCCGGGCCGGTCATCACGACCTACGAATACACCCCCAGCCCCGGCATCAAAATCAGTCAGGTCATGAACCTGGCCGAGGACCTATCGCTGGTCCTGCGGGCCGAAGCCGTCCGCGTCCAGCGCATCCCGGGCAAAGCCTCCATCGGGGTCGAGATTCCCAACAACAAGCGCGAAATCATCCGCCTGCGCGACATCCTGGCTTCCGACGATTTTCAAAATTCGCCTTCCAAGCTGGCCTTTGCCCTGGGGAAGACCGTCCACGATGAAGTGTATGTCACCGACATCACCCAGATGCCGCACCTTCTCATCGCCGGAGCCACGGGCACGGGAAAGAGCGTCTGCCTCAACGCCCTGATCGCCAGCATTCTTTATAAAGCCTCGCCCGAAGAGGTCAAGATCATCCTCATCGATCCAAAGCGGATCGAGTTCACGCTCTACGAAGGCATCCCCCACCTCCTCAGCCCGATCATCAACGATCCCAAGAAGGCCGGGTTCGTCCTGATGGACGCCGTCAAGCGGATGGAGGAACGGCTGTATCTGATGGGCCAGCATAAGGTCCGCAACATCCAGCAATACAATGCCCAGATCGCCCAGGTCCTCAAAGAGAAGAAAGGCCGGCTGACCGAAGAAGAAACGGCCAAGCTCAAACCCATGCCGTACATCGTCATCATCATCGACGAGCTGGCCGAGCTGATGATGATCAGCGGACAGGACGTCGATTACGCCATCGTCCGGCTGGCTCAACTGGCCCGGGCCGTCGGGATCCACCTCGTCCTGGCCACCCAGCGTCCCTCGATAGACGTCATCACCGGCACCATCAAAAACAATTTCAGCTCGCGCATCGCCTTCCGGGTGCCGTCCAAAGTGGACTCGCGCATCATCCTGGATACGGTCGGGGCGGAGAAGCTCCTGGGCAACGGCGATATGCTCTTCATCCCGCCCAGCAATCCTCAAAAGCTCCGCTTGCACGGCGCCTATGTCACCAACCTCGAAGTCCAGCGGCTGGTCCGCTTCGTTCGCCAGCAGGGCGACCCCGTTTACGACCAGCGCATCGCCGATATTCTCGAATCGACGAGCGGTCCGGAATGGGGCGAGCCGGGCGAGAAGGACGAGCGCTATGAAGAGGCCTTGCGCACCGTCATGACCGGCCAGGCCTCGGCGTCCTACCTCCAGCGGCGGATGAAGCTGGGCTACGCCCGCGCCTCCCGCATCATCGATCAGATGGAGCAGGAAGGCCTCCTCGGGCCGGCCGACGGGAGCAAGCCCCGGGAGATCCTGGTCGACCCCAAGCAGTTTTTAACCGATATGAGAAAGCCCAAAAAAAGAGACGATGAAATCTGACCGCTCCCCCCGGCCTCATCGTCGGCCGGTTTTCTCCGCGATAAGCCTGATGCCAGGGAACTCTCTGATGCCGTCCGGGAAACCCCTCCCGGCGGACGCCGGCGGCGGATGCCGCCTTGACTTGGCACCCCCCGTTGGGATAGCGTAACCGATTCATGAGCGAAGACATCCGGCTGCAAGAATACCCCTGCCCCGTTTGCGGCAGTGTCGAGCGGAGCTCCCTCTACGCCGTAAAAGGGTTCTCGATCGTCCGCTGCCGGACCTGCGGGATGGTCCACGTCAATCCGCGCATCCCCGACGAGTCCATCTTCGACATCTACCGGAACCAATATTTCCAGCGCTCCGCGAACGGCTACGGAGGCTACGAGCTCATCGCCCCGATGCGGAAGCGCACTTTCCACCGCTGGTACGAGACGATCAAGCCGTATCTGCCCGACGGCCGGGGAAACGCCCTGGACGTCGGCTGCGCGGCCGGCTATTTCATCGATGTCCTGCGGGAGGACGGCTGGTCGGCCGAGGGGATCGAGCTTGACCTGGGCATGGCCGAGGATTTGGTCCGGCGCGGCAATCGGGTCAGCAACGTCCCGCTGGAGGCCTTCGCCACCTCCCGGAAATTCCGGCTGATCGCCCTTTTCGACGTCATCGAACACCTGCCCGGCGTCGCCGGCGACATGGCCAAGATCGCCGACCTCCTCGACGACGACGGGATCGTGGCGATCGTCACCCCCAATGTGATGAGCCCGCAACGTAAGCTCATGGGCCGCCGCTGGTTCCAATTCAAACCGCGGGAGCACATCCACTATTTTTCGCCCGCCACTCTCGACCGCTTGGCCGCCCGCCACGGGCTGACGCCGGTCCACGTCTCGGCTTCGGGCCAGTACGCCGATTTCAGCTTCCTCGGTGAGCGCCTGAAGAAATACGGCTACACCGCGCCTGCCGCCATCTTCCGGATGTTCATGAAATTATTCCGGCTCGATGACACCTCGCGCTTTATCCGGACGGGCAGCATGCTGGTCGTCCTGAAGAAGGCCAAACCCGGCGCCTGAGCCTGGCCGCGCGCCGATCCCGCTTGCCGGTTCCGGGAGGGATCACTATAATGATCCGGACATCGAACATGCCCACGCCTCCCCTCCGCGAAACGATCGACCTCGACCGGATGATCGCCGAATTCCGGCCCAAAGTGGGCTTCAAGGTCAAACGATCGCTGGGCTTCTCCAACCCCGACTGGGAGGATGTCACCAACGAGGTTCTGGCCCAAGCCGTAGAAAAAATCCAATCGGGCGAATTCCGGGGCGATTCCGCCGTCGGCACTTTCATCTACACCATCACGGTTCGCCGCATCGTCGATTATATCCGGCAAAAGACCAGGGTTCTCCGGCAAGCGCCGGAGCCCGAATCGCCCGCCGACCCTCTCACCGCGGTCGCAACCGATGAAGAGGTCGAGCGCTTGGCCCGAGCTGTCAAAGGGCTCAAGCCCAAGTATAGGGAAGTCCTGGAACTCTATTACTATCGCCAATACTCGCGCGAAGAAACCGCCCGCCGTCTGCGGATCACTCCATCCAAAGTCAGCGAACGGGCGAATTACGCCCGGAAACTATTGAAAAGGAAGCTGGGAGGATGAAGATTCCATTCCCCCCCCTCCCTGCGATTA
>Ga0315287_10008840_pt1 | contig 10182 bp, 8 predicted proteins | sample YL17G11_0_MG_FD_205037 | JGI IMG/M metagenome (GOLD analysis project Ga0315287, IMG submission 205037) | Sediment microbial communities from Yellowstone Lake, YNP, Wyoming, USA - YL17G11_0 | ecosystem: Environmental > Aquatic > Freshwater > Lake > Sediment | place: USA: Wyoming | collected... | reverse complement strand
CAGCCCGCGCAGATGTCGGCCTGCTGGAGGATGGCGGCGCGCGACGCGCGGATCGCGGAGGCCAGCACGTCGTCGTCGACCCGTTGGGCGGCGTAGCCGGTGACCAGGATCGCGCCGGGGAGATCGTCGAGCAGCAGGTGCAGCAGCGAGTGCCGGGCCGCGTCGTCGGGGAGCGAGGCGTCGACGAGGGAGCGGAACCCACCGCGGATGGCGGCGCCGGCGAGTCGTTGCAGCCCGGGTGGCTGACCATCGGCGTCGATCGACACGATGACCCGCCCCGGATCGACCCGCGCCCGGAAGGCGTCGACGGCCAGCACCTCGATGGAGCCGTCATCGCCGGTGCACACGTCGCGCGCTCGCCCGTCGAAGTCGACCGGTCCGTGAACGCCGTCGGGACGCGCCGAGTCGATGCTCGTGGTCCGCCGGATCGACCCCGGCGTGCGGGGCGGGCTCACCGTCTCGGGATCGTGGGGGCCGGCAGCGTCCAACGCGAAGCGCATGGCCTCAGCCTGCCCCGACGCGGTAGTCGGTGGTCTCGGCCAGCTCCGCGGCGCGTCGCATCAGGTCGAGGACGATGTCGCCGAAGGCATTCAGCTTGATGTCGTCCCCGGCGCGCTGGAAGCCCTGCTCCAGCACCACCGCGAGCTTCCAGCGGGCCAGCACGGCGTAGTAGTCCATGTCGTCGACCTGTCGACCGGAGGCAGCGGCGTAGTGCTCGAGCAGCTCGGAGCGCGTGGGCATGCCGGTGATGTCGACGTAGCTGAGTCCCTCCTGGTTCGAGGTGTCCTCCGGCCAGTCCTGCACCACCCACGCCAGGTCGAGCTTGGGGTCCCCGACGGTGCCCATCTCCCAGTCGACGATCGCCGCCAACTGCGCCGGGGCCCCATGGCGGAACATCACGTTGGCGAACTGGTAGTCGCCGTGCATCAATCCGGGCACGAAGTCGATCGGCCGGTGCGCTCGAAGCCACGCGGACGCCTCGTCGAAGCCGGGCAGCTCGCGGCCCTTGATCCGCTCCAGGAACGCCGTCCACCGATCGACCTGGCGCTCGTGGAAGCCGTCCGGGCGGCCGAGGTCATCGAGGCCTTTGGCCCGCCAGTCGACCTTCGACAGCCGGGCGATGCCATCGATCAACTCCAGTGCGAGGCCGGGCCGCGTGCCGGGGTCGGAGAGGAACGGCTCGGGCCAGTCCGGACCGTCCATCGGCGACCAGCCGTCGACGAAGCCCATCAGGTAGAAGCTGCGGCCGAGCACGCTGCGGTCCTCGCACATCGCGACCGCCTCGGTGTGGGGGACGTCGGTGCCGTCCAGCGCCTCGATGATCCGCCACTCGCGCAGGATCCCGGCGTCACGGGTGGCGGGTGCGGCGGGCGGCGGGATGCGCAGCGCGGCATGGAGGTCGCCCCGGCGGATCTCGTAGATCTCGTTCTGGCTGCCACCGGAGACGTATGAGCTGGTGGGCTCGCCGGATCCGGGCAACCCCTGGGCGTCCATCCACGAGGCCAGCGCAGCCGTGTCGATGGTCGGGTCGGGGCTGACTGCCGTGTCGTCGGTGCTCACAGGTTGCCGACCTCCAGCTCGAGGTGGGCGGCGAACTTCTCGCGCGCCGCTGCCTCACGCCTGGGTCGGTGCTGGGTCGGCCACAGGTCATCGCTCGGCCGATGCTCACGGAGCACCTGGCGAGCGACGGTCACCTTGTGGACCTCGGTCGGGCCGTCGGCCAACCCCATGATCGGGCCGGCGAGCCACATGCCGGCCAGTGGCATCTCGTTGGAGACCCCGAGCGCACCGTGGACCTGCATGGATCGCTGGACGATGTTCTGCAGCAGCGTCGGCATCAGGACCTTCACCGCGGCGATGTCCTTGCGGACCCGGCGGTAGTCCTGGTACTTGTCGATGGCCCACGCCGTGTGGAGCACGAAGAGCCGGAACTGTGCGAGCTCGGCGTAGGAGTCGGCGATGTAGCCCTGCACGAACTGCTTGTCGGCCAGCAGGCTGCCCTGGGTCTCGCGGCTCAGGGCGCGCTCGCACATCATGTCGAACGCCTTGTTGCACATCCCGATGGTCCGCATGGCGTGGTGGATGCGTCCGCCGCCGAGCCGGGTCTGGGCGATGGCGAACGCCTGGCCCTCACCGCCGAGGAGTGCGTCGGCCGGCACCCGGACGTTCTCGTAGTGGATGAGGGCGTGCGAGCCCTCGTCGGCCGGCTCGGTGCCGAGGCCGACGTTGCGGACGATGTTGACGCCCGGAGTGTCGGTCGGCACCAGGAACATCGACATGCCCTGGTAGGCGCTGATCTCGGGATTGGTCACGACCATGACGATGAGGAACGACGCCGTGCGGGCGTTGGACGAGAAGAACTTCCAGCCGTTGATCACCCACTCGTCGCCGTCCTTGATGGCGCTGGTGGTGAACATGGTCGGGTCGGCACCGGCGTGAGGCTCGGTCATCGAGTAGCAGGAGAACATCTCGCCGGCGAGCAGCGGGTGGAGGTATCGCTCCTTCTGCGCCCCGGTGCCGTAGTGGGCGATGATCTCGGCGTTGCCCGTGTCCGGTGCCTGGGTGCCGAACACGATCGGCGCCCACGACGAGCGGCCGAGGATCTCGTTCATCAGCGAGAGCTTGAGCTGGCCGTAGCCCTTGCCGCCGAGCTCCGGGCCGAGATGCGCGGCCCACAGCTCCCGATCCCGCACCTGTTGCTTGAGCGGGTCCACGATCTTGCGGAGTGCGCCCTCGAGCGGTGTGAACTCCAGGCCACCGAACAGGACATCGAGCGGCTCGACCTCCTCCCGGACGAAGGTGTCGACCCAGTCCAGCTTCTCCTGGAACTCGGGATCGGTCTCGAAGTCCCATGCCATGTTCGCGCTCCTCTGCTCGGTCCAGATCTCGTTCTGTGTCGGGAATCCGTTGCCCTGGCGACGGACTCCGGACACAGAACGTCCAGCTTCGAGCTCGGCGGCGGACACGGCAGGCACGAGGCGGCAGTATTGCCGAAGCCGAACACACGAGGGGATCCCAGAATGGGCGAGAACGAGCGGGGCAAGATCGAGATGACCGACGCGGAGATCGCGACCTTCATCGAGCAGAGCCGGACCTCGACGATGGCGACCAACGGGCCGAGCGGGGTCCCGCACCTGGTGGCGATGTGGTACGCCGTCGTCGACGGTCAGATCTGGTTCGAGACCAAGGCCCGGTCACAGAAGGCCGTCAACCTGCGCCGCGACGACCGCATCACCTGCATGATCGAGGACGGACTCACCTACGACGCGCTGCGCGGCGTGTCGATCGAGGGTCGGGGCGTCATCATCGAGGACCCCGAGGAGATCTGGACTGTCGGCGTCGGGGTGTGGGAGCGCTACAGCGGCCCGTACTCCGAGGAGGTGAAGCCGCTCGTCGAGTTCATGCTGCACAAGCGCATCGCCGTGCGCATCGACGTCGATCGGGTCCGGTCGTGGGACCACCGCAAGCTCGGTCTCGCACCCATGGCGCTCGGCGGCTCGACCGCAGAATTCCTGAACCGGTAGCGGAGCCCCGGAGCCCCGGAGCCCCGGGTGCCCTGCAGCCCCGGAGCCCCGGAGCCCCGGGGGCACGGTCAGGCCTGGCGCGCGGCCGGCCGCCGGAGAGGCGGCAGGGTGGGCGGAGGGTTGCGTCGGGGCGGGAGTTCGGCGATGAGCTCGGTGGTCGCCATGGCCACGATCCTCACTGCACGCTCGAAGGCAGCCTCGTTGTCCCGGCTCACCTTCTGGACGCCGCTGACCTTGCGGACGTACTGCCGGGCGGCGGCCTCGATCTCCTCCGAGGTGGCGATCGGCTCGAGTCCGCGGAGGGTGGTGATGTTGCGACACATGTCCCGAACCGTACCGCCGGCCGTCTCGGGCCGTCCGGGCGCCAATAGGGTCGGCGCGATGACGACCGACATCACGATCGACATCACGATCGACACGGCGGAGGGCCCGATGCCGGCGCTGCTGGGCACCCCGACGAACCCGCCGAGGGGCGGCATCGTCGTCGTCCAGGAAGCCTTCGGTCTGACCCCGCACATCGGCGCGGTCTGTGATCGCCTCGCCGGCGCCGGCTGGCTCGCGGTCGCTCCGGCGCTGTTCCATCGCACCGGGTCGCCGGTGCTCGGCTACGGCGACTTCGACGCCCTTGCCCCGCACTTCATGGCGATCACCGCGGAGGGCATCGGCACGGATCTCTCTGCTGCTCTCGGCGTGCTCGACGACGCCGGGCTGAGCGCCCGCCAACGTGGAGTGGTCGGGTTCTGCATGGGTGGCACGCTGGCGTTCTGGGCCGCGACCACCTTCCAGCTCGGCGCGGCGGTCACGTTCTACGGCGGGGGAGTGGCCACGGGCCGGTTCGGCCTGCCGTCGATGCTCGAGATGGCGGGTCAACTGGACGCGCCATGGCAGGGGCACTTCGGTGATCTCGACGAGGGGATCCCGATCGATCAGGTCGAGGCGTTGCGGGCGGCACTGGCCGACGCCCACGTGCCGACCGAGCTCCATCGGTACGCGGACGCCGGTCACGGCTTCAACTGCGATGATCGCGACGCCTTCCACGAGCCGTCGGCCACCGAGGCGTGGGCCCGCACCTTGGCGTGGTTCGACGCCCATCTCCCCGACTGACCGAGTCCCCGGATGGGGCCGATCAGCCGCGGTCCTCAGCCGAGGCCGACCAGCACGGTCGACAGCTCCCACAGCGCCTCGGCCCGCGCCGGGTCGATGGCGTACGGCTTCACGCCCGAGCGTGAGCTCGCATCCGCGTTGACCAGCGCGATCTGGCAGTCCTCGAGGTAGGCGCCACCGTTGTTGTCGAGCTCCGGCGCGGTCGCCGCCCACACCGACGTCGCCGCGCCCTGGGGGATCGACTTCCAGATCGTCGGCTGGTCCTTGGGCATGGCGGCGATCAGGGTGCCGAGGCTCTCCTCGGTGAGATGCCGGGCCAGTTCGGTCTGGATGCCGCCCGGGTGCAGCGAGTAGGCGTGGATCGAATCGGCGTAGAGGTGGTCGAGCTCGACCGCGAACAACGCGTTGGCCGTCTTCGATCGGCCGTAGGCCAGCCACGGCTCGTAGGGCGTGGTCTCGAAGTTGTGGTCGAGGAGATCGACGTCGCCGAAGCGGTGACCTGCCGAGCTGACCGACACCACCCGTGCCGGCGCACCGGCGTGCAGCGCCGGCAGCAGCAGGTTGGTGAGGAGGAAGTGGCCGAGGTGGTTCGTGCCGAACTGGAGCTCGAAGCCGTCGGCCGTGGTGCCCTGGGGACAGGCCATGATCCCGGCGTTGTTGATCAGCAGGTCGATGCGATCGTGGGCGTCGAGGAAGCCGGCAGAGAAGCTGCGCACGCTCGCCAACGACGCCAGGTCGACCAGTCGCACCTCGAGGTCCGCGTCGGGCAGCGAGTCACGGATGCGGGCCGCGGCGGCGTCGCCGCGTGCCTGGTTCCTCACCGCCATCGTCACCGCTGCGCCGTGGGCGGCGAGGGCGCGGCTGGTCTCCTCGCCGAGTCCGGTCGATGCTCCGGTCACCACCGCTCGCCGACCGGACAGGTCGACGCCGGCCAGCACTTCGTCGGTCGTGGTCTCAGCTCCGAAGGTCATGGCCGGATGCTCCCACGTCATGCACGGTCGCGCTCGCCGGTCGCGCCCGCTCCAAGCGGATCGGCACCGCTTTCGACGCCGGCGTGCCGGCCTCGGGCGACTGGTGGTCCAGGGCCACGAGGACGTTGGTCTCCGGGAAGTAGGCGGCGGCGGAGCCGCGTGGGGTCGGGTACTCGACGAGCCGGTAGCCCGAGGCCCGCCGCTCCCGGTCCGGGAACACGCTGATGATGTCGACCACCTCGCCGTCGCGGAACCCGAGCTCCGCGATGTCATCGGCGTTGACCATGATGACGTGGCGGTTCCCCGAGATGCCCCGGTACCGGTCGTCGAACCCGTAGATCGTGGTGTTGTACTGATCGTGGCTCCGCAGCGTCTGGAGCACGAGCTGGCCGGCCGGCCTCGATGTCGCGGTCACCTCGGTGACGGCGAAGCCGGCACGGCCGGTCGAGGTGTCGAACCGGCGTTCGTCGCGGGGTCCGTGGGGGAGCCCGAACCCGCCGGGTTCGCGGATGCGCTCGTTGAAGCGGTCGAAGCCGGGGACCACCCGCTCGATGCGGTCCCGGATGGCGTCGTAGTCGTCACGGAAGCTGCTCCACGGCACCGGGTGGTCGGCGCCGAGGACGGCGAGCGCGAGGTCGCACACGATGGCCACCTCGCTGCGGAGCTGGGTCGACGCCGGAGGGAGGACTCCGCTGCTGGGGTGGATCAGGCTCATCGAGTCCTCGACGGTCACGAACCGTTCGCCGTCGGGTCCGGTGTCCTGCTCGGTCCGCCCCAGGGTCGGCAGGATGATGGCGGTGTCGCCGCCGATCACATGCGAACGGTTGAGCTTGGTCGAGATCTGCACGGTGAGCGTGGCGCGACGCATCGCCTCCTCGGCGACCTCGGTGTCGGACACGGCGCGCAGGAGGTTCCCGCCGAGTCCGATCAGGACGCTGGTCGTACCGGACGCCAGCGCCCGGATGGTGTCGACGGCGTCGTGGCCGTCGTCGCGGGGCGCCGCGATGGCGAACTCGGCCTCGAGCGCGTCGAGGAACGCCGGACGCGGCTTCTCCCAGATCCCCATGGTTCGATCGCCCTGCACGTTGCTGTGGCCGCGCACCGGACAGAGGCCGGCTCCCGGCCGGCCGATGTGACCGCCGAGCAGGGCCAGGTTCGTCATCTCCCGGATGGTGTCGACGGCGCCGAGGTGCTGGGTGATGCCCATCGCCCAGCAGATGATCATGCGCTCGGCACCGGCGATCATCTCGAACGCGGCGTCGACCGTGGCCCGATCCAGGCCGGTCTCGTCCAGCAGGAGATCGACGTCGACCGTGGCCAGGTGCGCCTCGAGCTCATCGAACCCGACGGTGTGCGAGTCGATGAACCGACGGTCGATGGTGCCGGGGCGATCCCGTTCCCGTTCGATCAGCCAGTGGTTCCACAACTGGAACAGGGCGCGGTCGCCACCGAGCGCGACGGGGAGGTGGAGATCGGCCAGCCTCGTGCCGGCCCCGAGCACGCCCCTGGGGCGTTGCGGGTTCTTGAACCGAAGGAGCCCCGCCTCGGGCAGCGGGTTGACGGCGATGATGCGGGCGCCGCGGGCCTTGGCGTCTTCGAGGGTGACCAGCATGCGCGGGTGGTTCGTGCCCGGGTTCTGACCGACGATGAGGATCAGGTCGGCCTTCGCGAAGTCGTGCAGGTGGACCGAGCCCTTGCCGATGCCGATGGCCTCGGTCAGAGCCACGCCGGTGGCTTCGTGGCACATGTTCGAGCAGTCCGGGAGGTTGTTGGTGCCGAAGCTCCGGACCATCAACTGGTAGAGGAACGCCGCCTCGTTGCTCGTGCGCCCGGAGGTGTAGAACGCGGCCTGGTCGGGGTCCTCCAGAGCGCGGAGCGTCCCGGCGATCTCGGACAGCGCGCCGTCCCAGGAGATCGGCACGTAGTGCGTGGCGCCCCGGCGCCGGATCATGGGGCTGGTCAGCCGGCCGGTCTCGCCGAGCCAGTGATCGGAGCGACCTTCGAGGTCGGCCAGGGAGTGCCGGGCGAAGAACGCCGGACCGGCGCGGGCCGTCATGGCCTCCTCGGCCACCGCTTTGGCCCCGTTCTCGCAGAACTCGATGTGGTGACGCGCGGCGGGGGCGGCCTCGGGCCAGGCGCAGCCGGGGCAGTCGAAGCCCGCCGGTTGGTTGATGGCCGACAGCGTGCGGGCCGTGCGGCCGACGCCCATCCGTTCGATCGACCGTTTGAGCGTCACGGCGACGGCCCGGACCCCGGCGGCTGACCGGCCGGGCTTCGAGACCACGGTCTCGTCCGGTTCCGCATCCGTCCGCGCATCCATCCCCGCCAGTCTGACCCGCTGGGGGGCCGGGTGACGCCGAGGTGGTCATCGGGTGGAAGCGGTCACGTCGGGGCGCGGCTCCGGGACATCGCCCCGAAGCGGTCCCGGGAGAAGCGCGCCGCCTGACATGATGTCGTCGTTGCCGCTCCTCGGTGCGGGGTACGTGGGCAGCAACGATGTTCGCGACGGGACGAGACGGGACGGGGTGACGTGGAGCTGAAGGCCGGTTCGAGATTCCGCAGCACGGTGTGCGGCACACAGATGGTCGTGGTCCGGGCCCCGACCGAGCCCGGAGAGCTGTTCTGCGGGGGTCACCCGGTGATCGCCATCGACGAGGAACCTGCGCCAGGTCTCACCGTCGATCCCGACCACGCTGGTGGCACCGCGATGGGCAAGCGCTACGTCGATGGCGATGGCAGGATCGAGGTCCTCGTCACCAGGCCCGGAGTCGGGTCGCTGGCGCTCGACGGTGTGGCGTTGGCCGTGAAGGATGCCAAGCCCCTCCCCGCGTCGGATTGACCGGCAGCACGGCGCCGGCCGCGACCCGGCGACTCAGGCGATCTCGTCGACGAGGCCCCATTCGAGCGCGGTCGTCGCGTCGATCCGTTCCCGGCAGAGCGCGAGCCGGGCCGTGCGGTGCCGTCCGATCCGTGCCGGCAGGCTGACCGTCCCGCCGGCGCCGGGGATGAGGCCGAGTCCGATCTCCGGCAGTGCGATCCGGGTGTCGGCGGCGGCGATGACCCGCCCGGCGAACGCCGCCAGCTCGATCCCCGAGCCGAGCGTCGCCCCGTGCACTCGGACCGTGATCCGATCCGACAACGCCGCGATCGATCGGCCGGCGTTGCGGGTGAGTCGCATGAGGTGGGCGGTCGCGGGGTCGGGGCGGGTGCCGAACTCGTCCAGGTCGCCACCGCTGCAGAACGACGGGCCGGCGCCGGTCAGCTCGATGGCGGTGACCGAGGGATCGCGCGTCGCGACGTCGAGACCCTCGAGGAGCTCATCTCGCATCGTCGCGTTGAAGGCGTTGTGGACGTGCGGACGGTTCAGGGTCAGGTGCAGCACGTCGTCGTCGCGGCTCATCTCCACGGTCGGCCCGGCGACTGCAGGCCGTTCGACCCGGTGTCGGGCCGATCGCCACCGGGGGAACTCCGGCGATCCCTGGAGGAGTCCGTAGGCGGCGGACTCGGCGGCCAGCGCTCCGCCGAGTCCGAGCCGCTCGGAGGTCCGGAGGAGCACGACGAGGGTGGTCGCCGCCAAGGGGTTCCAGTGCACGCTCGTGGTCAGCTCATGGATCAACGGGTCGGCGTGGGCGAGGACGACGTCGGCCCACGCGGGCCTGCGGGTCGGATCCTCGACGAGCGCGGCGATCACCGCGGGGAGGGTGGCCAGTCGATGCTCGCCGGCCGGATCGTCGGCGATGTCGTCGGGCAGCTCGTCGCCGTCGACGAGGACCAGTCCGCCGTCGGGTCCGCCGAGCAGCTCGGGGGCGTCACCGTCGGCGAGCATGGCGGCGAACTCGGCTCCGCCGAGGGTCCGGGGTTCGATTCCGGCACGGTAGCGGCCGGGTCGCCGCTGCCGCGGCCCGGTCGGTGGCAGTGTTCTGCGGTGGACCGGGAGGCCGAGCTCATGTCGCGATGGAACGCGGCCGGCGCCGCGGCGCTGAGCGGTCGACCGGACGGCCCGCCGCTCCCGCCCCCGGCCGGCTTCCTGACCCGGCTCCACGACCTGTCCGACTCGATCCACCGGTGCTCGGCCGCCATCGGAAGGCCCGTGTCGGTGGACCCGTCGACGGTGCTCGCCGAGCGGGCCGCGATCAGCCACTTCGGTCGTCGGGGAGCGGTCAGCTGCGGTGGAGCGACACACCTCCTGCGATCCGCTGACGAGTGGATGGGCGTCACGCTGGCCCGGCCCGACGACTGGGAGCTGGTCCCGGCGTGGTTCGAGCTCGACCATCAGGTGGATGGCGGCGACTGGGAGGTGGTCGCCGCTGAGGTGATGCGCCGCTCGGCCGTGGAGCTGTCGGAACGGTCCAGGCTGCTCGGCCTGCCCGTTGCCGTGCTCGGCGAGCGTCGAGGTCGGCACGCCGGCGGACCGGTGCGTCCGGTCGCGTCGATGCGGGTCGGCGAGGCTCCCGGGTCGGTGGCGATCGAGCACCTCGTCGTGGTCGACCTGTCCTCGTTGTGGGCCGGGCCGCTGGCCACGTCGATCCTGGCGGACGCCGGTGCGCGGGTCATCAAGGTCGAATCCTCGACACGTCCCGATG
>Ga0315287_10008839_pt1 | contig 10183 bp, 11 predicted proteins | sample YL17G11_0_MG_FD_205037 | JGI IMG/M metagenome (GOLD analysis project Ga0315287, IMG submission 205037) | Sediment microbial communities from Yellowstone Lake, YNP, Wyoming, USA - YL17G11_0 | ecosystem: Environmental > Aquatic > Freshwater > Lake > Sediment | place: USA: Wyoming | collected... | reverse complement strand
CGCATTTCGATCGCGCGAGCCATCCTCCACAACCCGCGCATCCTGATCTTCGATGAAGCCACCTCGGCCGTCGATACTGAGACCGAGATGCTGATCCAGAGCGCCATTCAGCGGCTGGTGGCGAACCGCACTACTTTCGCTATTGCGCACCGGCTCTCGACCTTGCGTCACGCTCACCGCATCGTGGTGCTGGAAGAGGGCCGTGTCTCCGAGGTCGGCACGCACGACGAACTCATCGCCCAGTCCGGCAAGTACGCCCGCCTGGTGGAAGCGCAGAGCCAGATGGCCGCGCACGGCGTGCCGGTGGGCGACTCCCCCGGGAACGGCGATCAGGAAGACTACGGACAATGACAAGCCCCGAACGGTTCGAGTCGAATGAGATGCTGCGCGACGTTCCGGTGCTCGACCCCGCGGGTGTCCGCGCTTGGCTCGACGAACAGAACCGGCTCGTCATCAGTTTCCCGGATGGCACGGAGCACCTGAACGTGCGAGTCGTGCCCGCATTTCCCATAACTCGCCCGCATCGCTTTCTCTACTTCAAGGACGAAGGCGGGAACGAGCTGGGCCTGCTAGTCGATCCGCGCCGGCTCAGTCGCGAATCGCGTGATCTGGTTCTCGATCAGGCTGACCAGGTGTACTTCATGCCGCGCATCACTCGCATCATCAGGGTGGATGAGTTGACCAGCGGTGTCGCCACCTGGGAAGTCGAAACCGACCGCGGCTGGAGCAAGTTCGAGATGGTCCCACGCAGCGAGTCAGTCTGGTACGTCGGCCGGGACCGGGTGCTCATTCGCGATGTCGATGGCAACCGCTACCTGATTGAGGATACGAGCGCCCTCGATTCGCGCAGCCGCCGGTGGTCGGAGCTGTACCTCTGAGTTTGCCGGGCGTCGGGCAGGGTATAGCTGGCCGCGACGCAGGGCGGCCTGTCAGTGGGACCGAATCTGTAAGCTGATGACCGTTGAGCCGCCAGTTCGACCTATTGTGCTCGGCATCTCGGGCAGCCCTCGGGTTCGCAGCAACACTCGCTTGCTGCTCGAGCGGGTCCTCGCGGGGGCAGCCGCTGCCGGCGCGGAGACGGAACTCGTTTCCCTACGCGAGCTTCAGATGGGGTCGTGCCGGCACTGCGGGGGATGCGACCGCACCGGCTCCTGCGTCGTTCTCGACGATATCCAGGACGTCCACGCCAAGCTCAGGCGGGCACAGCACCTGGTACTCGCCTCGCCGATTCACTTCGCCGGCGTCACCGCCGAGACCAAGACAATGATAGACCGTGGGCAGGCATTCTGGGTGGCCACCTATGTCCTGAAGCGGCCGGTATGCGATCTTCCCGGCGAGCGGAAAGGCGTGTTCATCTCCACCTGTGGCGGGGAGGATGCCCGGGTGTTCGAGTGGGCGAAGCCGCCAGTCAAAGCGTTCTTCAACTCGTGTCAGTTCACATACTGGGGCGAACTGTTCGAGTCCAGAACAGATCAGCCCCCGCCGGTGGCTCAACGCGATGACCTTCTGCGGAAGGCGGACACGCTCGGCCGACGCCTCATGGCCACTACCGATGACTCAGCGGCCTGTTGCTGACCGCCACGAAGTCGCCCTTCTCTTGCCACACGTACAATGAACCGGAGCCTGCAGCGGCGTTGTTCCTAAGTGACTGCTCAATCGCGGGGACGAACTTGCGATGGGTGATAACGACGGCCGGGGCAGGGGAGGAGAGGAAGCTGACGACCCCGGGGAACTCATCCTGCTTCTCGCCGAGGTCCACAATCGGCCGGCCAAGGTAGAAGATCGTCGAGTTGCGCTTGGCATAGTAGATGCCGACGGGCGTCGAGCCGGGGGTCAGGCCGGACAGTGATTGGGCTAACTCCTTCCTGGGCTGGGCCTGGATCTGCGCTTTGCGCGGGTTGAACCAACCGACGAAGGTGAAGCCAGCGACGATCATGCCGAGGCAGAGAGCCGGTACGACAGCAGAGCGCCTGATGCCCGCCACGGCGGCTGCAGTGAGCGAGGCGAGACCGAGCGCGCCCAGCATCACGGCTAGCGAGTAGCCCGGCGCCCAGGCGCCGTACTTCTCCATCAGCCGCGCCTGCAGGGAAGCCGGCGGGGCGATCGCGATCACAGCAGCAGCCGTGCATACTAGTCCCGCAGCCGCGAGGAAACAGACGCCGGCGGCCGCGACCGCGCGATCAGTGGTCCGTCGCTGCAGCCACGCATCGACCCAGGCGCCGACCATCAACGCCATCGGCGGGAATGCGGGAGCAAGGTAGTGCGCGAGTTTCGACTGAGGGATAGAAAACAAGACGATCACAGCCGCTGACCACCAGGCGCAGAGGCGCAGCACATGCCCGCGGTCCTGCTGGCGAAATGCATAGACACATGCGGCGGGCAGGAACGCGACCCACGGGAAGAAGTAGACGAGGAGGTAGTACAGATTGCCCCAGACCGGCTCGGTGCGCGCGAGTTGCCCTCGAATGTGACCGAAGTGCTCACTGACGAAGAATGTCGAGAAGAACGCTCGTTCGTGGATCAGCTCGTAGGCATACCAGGGCGCGGCCACAGCGAGGAACAGCACGATACCGGGCAACAGATATGCCTCGCGCAGCGTTGGCCGCAGCCGGCGTGCCGCGAGCAGGTAAGCCAGCAGCCCACATATGACCACTCCGAGCGGAACCGGACCTTTTGCCAGCAGCGCGACGCCCAAGAGTGGATATGCAGGGAGATAGAGCCAACGCTTCCGGTTTGGCGGCGCTTGTGTCCCGAGGTACACGAGGAACATCGCCGGCACGACCGCGGCCGCGAGCGGGACATCGATCGATGCGTCGCGGCCGATGTCAATCCACATATAGCTGAGCGCAAGCGCAAGCCCGGCGAGAAACCCCGCTCTCCGGCTCAACGTTCGCGTGCCGAACCAGTATACGAGCAGGACTAGCCCGGTGGCGAGGAAGGCGGAAGTGACCCGGGCGGCGAATTCATTCTGGCCGAGGAACCGAAAGGCGGCGGCGATTATCCAGTAGATGAGAACAGGCTTGAGCAGGAAGGGCTGGCCGTTGAAGTACGGGGTGAGGAGGTCGTGGCGCCTGAGCATCTCCCGAGCGCCCTCAGCGTAGTAGGCTTCATCGAAATCCTCGAGCGGAGTAAGGCCGAGACACCAGAGATAGAGCGCCCCACAGAGGGCGAGCAGGAACAGGGGAAATGCGAAGCGGCGCCAATCGGGCCGCGCTGTCCCGCCAGTCTCGGATATCATGACCCTCTCGTTCGTTTACCCGATCTATAACGAGATAGAGAACCTGCCGCGGCTCCTGCCGGAGACCGAGCGTATCGCCTCGGGCCTGGCGGCTGATTTCGAGCTGGTCTTGGTCGACGACGGCAGTAGAGACGGAAGCGGAGCCTTCATCGATAAGCTGGCGGCAGAGGACAGCCGCGTGCGCTCTTTCCACCACACTCGGAACAGGGGCCTCGGCGCAGCGATCTCCACAGGACTTGCGCATGCATCGAAAGAGCTAGTTCTGTACATGGACTCGGATTTCCCTGTTGGCGCGGACGAGGCGAGAGAGGCGATACGCCAGTTCACGCCGGACTGCGACATGTTGATCGGGTTCCGCCTGGGCCGCGCCGAGGGGCCGCGCCGTGAGATCATGTCGTGGACCTACAACCGGATGATCCGCTGGTCATTCGGGCTCCGCGTAACAGATGTCAACTTCGCGTTCAAACTCTTGCGCCGCTCTCTGCTCCAGAAGATGAGGCCTCGCTCAGAGGGATCGTTCATAGACGCTGAACTGCTGATCGAGGCGACTCGGCTGGGCGCCCGGGTCAAAGAGATTGGGATCCAGTATCACCCGCGGGTTGCCGGAGTCTCGACCGCGGCGAGCAACAAAGTGGTGGTGGGCATCCTGAATGAGATGTGGCGGTACTGGCGGACGCGTCGCGACAACGCAGTCGGACCCGCCGGAGTCATCATCAATGCCGACGACTTCGGTCTCTGTGAAGCGGTCAATCTCGGTGTGGCGACGGCCTTCGACCGCGGCGTGGTGACCAGCGCCAGTCTGCTGCCAACCGGCGAAGCGTTCGCACAGGCTGCCGAGCTTGCGCGGTCGCGGCCCGAGTTGGATCTTGGAGTGCATCTGTGTCTCACGCAGACGGCGCCGGTATCTGCTCCTGAGACCATTCCTTCCCTGGTGGACCACCGCGGGATGCTCCCCCCGACCTGGTCGGCCTTTGTCTCCCGGTACCTGCGCGGCCGCATCCGAAGGCGGGACGTGGAGACCGAGATGCGGGCTCAGATCGAAAGAGTCCGTCAAGCCAATCTCAGCGTGTCACATGTAGATGGCCACCAGCACCTCCACATGCTGCCTGGGATTCTGCCAGTGGTCGCGGATCTGGCCCATGAGTATGAGATCGGCGCGTTGCGGTATCCGCGTCAGAAACGCGATCAGGCCGCCATCGGCGGCTTGGCCCGGCTTCGGCGGCGCGCGGCGGTGAAGGCGCTGCTGACGGCGTGCAGCTTCGGCGCCCGCGGCCTCTCGTCGAAGCGACTCCTCATCGCTGATGACTTCAGGGGTTTGACCGAGGCGGGCCACTGGGACAGCGACACTCTCGCTCGCACTGTGGCGGACATAGATGGCGGACTGACGGAGATCTGCTGTCACCCCGGGACGGACAACGCCATCGGTGAGCGGTTTCCATGGGGCTACCAGTGGGAGCAGGAACTGACAGCGCTCACAAGCGCCGAGGTCGCGGCCGCGGTGGCGGAGAGCCGGGTAACGCTGACGACTTACCGGGATTCGCTGGCTCGCAGCACTGGCGCCTGACGAAAGAGGCGCAGCGGAGCGCCAGCCGGCCCCGCTGCGCCGAAGCGAGTGTCGTTACGGGTTGTTGTTGAGTACGCTATCCGCGTTGCCCTTCATCGTCATCTTCACCATCGTTTTCGATTCGGGTCCGGCTTTCATGTCCATCGAGAACTCGACCGTCTGCCTGACCGTCTTCCCCGCCACATAGTCGAACCAGAGGGTGCCCTTCGACGTTCCGGATTCGCGCAGCGTCACTGCTTCCCCCTGCCCGCCCGGAGGCGGTGACATCGGCATGCTGAGCTGCCACGGGGCGGTGATCTCGATCTTCGCACAGTTCGTGCCGCCGGAATCCTCGAATCCGACCAGAGTGGATGTCACTTGGATGGGGAACTTCATCGCCGACATCTGCTGTTTCGCTTCAGGGGGCATCGGCACGCCGAGCGCCTCTGTCATCTGGGCCGGGTCAACCACCATCTTCGTCTCCCACTTGTCACCGACCATCACGGGCCTGTCAGGGAACATGGGTTGCGAAAACTGACTGATGACCTTCGTCATGTAATCGCCGAGGTTGATCTTCATTCCCTGGGGCCCGGGTATGGGTGGAATGAGCCCGGCCAGCCCCTTGATCTCGATCAGCTTCCCGCGCTTGTCCATCACCATCTGCACGGGGAGTTCGGGCAGCTTGAAGAGCTGCGGGGGCACGAGACCGCGCGTTGGAAATTCGGCGCGACTTCCACCCGGGCTCTCACCGTAGATGCCGACCTGAAGGTGGAAGTCCGCCACATCGAGACTGCCGTCAAACGAGTCCAGCTTGGTAGTCAGCGTCAGGTCGCCGTTCTCAGCGACGCTCTTGACGAGGGTCTCAGTCCGTGCGCTGCCGCGTACGGATGGGCGGATGGTGAGCATGTGCGGTCCGCCCCCGGGGTTCGGCATGGTCATCTCCATGTCGAAGGTCATCGTGTTGTCATACGTAAGTCGCGATCCCGGTGCGCCTCTGAGTTCCAGAGTCACCGCCTTTGGCTGAGCATGCACCGTCGCCGACGCCGCCACTACGGCCGCGACCAGCACCGCGAGAGCAGTCAGACGTCGCATTGCAGATCCCCTTTGTGGATGGGCCTACGGGCCATCCGGATTGGCAGTCGGATGGGTAGTTACCAAGCGCGGGGCGGTGATTCCTGTTTCAGGCGAAACGAGTATGGAGCCGCTCGTCGGGAGCGGCAGCGGGGGAATGCAGAAGCCGCCCAGTGACACTGGGCGGCTTCGCAGAGGATTCACCCTCATCGAGCTGTTGGTAAATTCAGAATACCGGTCTGGCGTGTACAAATCGTGAATCTTCGGGCAAAGTTCTGTGTTTCTTTGGCTTACTCATCTCCTCTGCGCTGCACCTGGGTTAGCTTCTGCCGTAGCCGAGACGGCATAGGGCACTCCCAATGCACAGGTAGTCGCGCCAGACTCCAAGACGCATCACATTGCCCCGGCGATTGCGCCGCCCGCAAGAAGACGGAATGCAAGACCGCCCGGCACGAGACCGAGAGGTCTTGGGGCTTCACCCTGATCCAGCTGTCGCTGATGCCATGGAGCTACCGGCGATATGTGTGCGTAATGTGAACGCTCAATCAGACATCAGTGAGTTTCCGCCCCAACGTACCAACCGCCTGAGCAGCTCCGGCATGAGGGAGTGCCCTTAGCACAGAGCTGTTCTTTTTCTGAGCGTGCCTTCTCGAGTGGTCCCATTTCGGACACGGGCGTAGTCTGGTCGGGTTTGGGCTGCCGCGCACCGGCGCGAAGATGTAACAGGAGGATACTCCGATGAGCGCTGGTGACAGCTCAGAGAACCCGATCGTCGGGCATCTGCCCCGCTTTGTCTGGGACTCCGATAGGGGTGTGATAGACAGCGAGGCGGTCGCGGGGCGGCCGCTCGTGCTGATATTCCTGCCCTCGCTGCACGATGATCCGAGCCGCGCATACCTGAGCGAGTTCGCTGCGAACCGGAACGAGTACGAGCGGCTGGAGGCGCACGTGTTCGTCATCACGGCCAGCCCGGTGCCCCCGGCGACGAGCATCACGTTCCCACTCATCTCGGGCAAGCCCGACCCATTCGAGCAGTTCGGGTTGGTGCACGACGAAGGTCCATGGGCAGGCGTGGTGATAGCCGACCGCTATGGGAGCGTGGCGCACTGGGAATCGGCACCAACCCCGGACCTGCTTCCGAGCCAGCCTCGAGTGGCGCAACTTCTCCAGAGCGCGGAGAGCGTCTGCCCGGAATGTGGAGTTCCCGAGGAGCGCTGGCTCGAAACAGTGCAATAGGCGCGAGTGCCGCGGGGCCGTGCGGATCAGACGCCGGGCTTTCGTGGTTCATCGCGGGAAGCGCGCGGCGACCGATGGCTCTCTGTTCGGCCCGGCTGTTGGCCTCGGCGCTGCGTTGCGCGCTGCCGCGCTTCCATCGCAGGCCGCAGCGCCCCATGCTCACGCTGCATCCCAGTTGCATCGGTGGACTGTGCGCCAGCACGCGGACTGCGGCTGGCCTGGCCCTGCGCGATCTGCTCGTCCGCCTGATCCACGCCCGTCAGTAGCTGTCCGCCGACCGTTCCGACGACTGTCGCGCCGGAAGCCAGCCCGGAGGTGAGCCGGTAGTCGTAGATCAGCATCACCAGCATGACGACCATGAGGATGATCATGATCCCCAAGAGTGTGGGTACTGAGCGGCTCACAGCCTCTCCTCCTCGGGTTCGGTGTTGACCGCGGCCGCGATGAGCGGCACACACCGACGGTATCGGCAGGAGTGGAACACAACTGTAAGGAGAGGCGCCTTTGAGGGCAGCGCCCGGCTCAGGCAGGACGCCGCGTGTGACCGACCAGCAGCCACACGAGCCCGACGATGACGAGGATAAGGCCCAGGGGGATGGCCACATGGAAGAGCAGCACGACGAGCTTGAAGAGGATCGCAACTGCGATCAGCACTATGCCTAAGGCCAGAAGAACGATCGGCATCATGCTCTCTCCATTACCCTCGCCGCGCACCGGCCGGCGCGACACGGTCATTCGGGAACAGCACCCACCAGGCTAATGGTATCAGAATCGGCGCAAGCGGCAGAAAGAGCCGGACCTCGTTCACCATTGCTATCACATAGTGCAGGACCAGGAAAGGCGGGACGAGCCACAGGGCGCGCCGCAGCATCTCAGGAGCGGTGCGTCGCGCCATGCACGCAAACACCCAGACACCGCCGAACATCAGGAACAGGAGTACTGTCGGGGACAAAGACGCCAGATTCTGCGGAAGCATGACGACATCGCAGTAATATCCACGGCGGCCGTAGTGAAGCAGAAGCCCGCCGTACACTGCGGCCCAGCTTGCTCCCAGCGCCAGTGTGCGCCAGGCGAGCTGACGTGGCTGTTCCCGTCCCCAGCGGATGGTCAGATAGAGTGCCGGGATCATGGCGACGGTTTCGCGGTTGAGTGTGCCGAGCAGCACGAGCGGGATGAGCAGCAGATCGCGGCCCAGAGCCAGCGCCCAGAACGCGAGCACGAAGACGAGCAGGTTAGTCGGATCGCTTTCCTGAACGACGCGGAAGAAGGTGAAAGGGATGACCGCCGCAAGGCAAAACGCGCCTGCAGCGGCCGCCGAACCGGTGAACCACGTGCGCAGGTAGCGATCAAAGACGAACAGGGCGACGCCAGTAACCGCGCCACGCAGGATGAGGTAGGCCGTGTAGACGCTCTGGTCCGGGAGAACGGTCCTGATGGCTTCAGCCAGATACGGCGTGAGAGGACGGTACTGATTGGGCGCCGGCGCGGTTCCGCCGAGCATATCCATGTGCCACGAGGGAAGCGTGCGGAAATCGGTAATCCGGGTCCAGACGAGCGCTATGGTCGCGCCCAGCCCCAGATACAGCAGCAAGAACGCGACCCAGCCCCTATCAGCTTCTACAACGGCGGGCGCCGGCCTATGAGCAGGCCTTTCTCTGGCGGCGGAAGGGGACCTCATCCCTGCTCCGCCCCGAACGGCACGAGCACATGCCTGTTCGGTTCAGGCACAGCGGCTCCCGGCAACGCGAGTCCAGTCCGGCACATCTATGATCGGTCCTTGCGCAACTCGGCTTCTAGTGCGGCATTGAGATCGTTTTCACTCACCTGACCGTCGTACCTCACTCCGCTAACATACACCGTTGGAGTGCCGTTTACCCCGCTCCTCAGGCCCTGCATTTTCTGTTTCCTGATCTTCGCCGCCAAGGACCCGTCCGCCATGTCGCGCTCAAACCGGTCGAGGTCCAGCCCCAGCTCGCCGGCGTACGCAGCGAGGTTGCGATCTCCCAGGGCGCCTCTCGATTCCATCAGGCGCCGGTGCATTTCCCAGAACTTCCCCTGCCGGCCGGCCGCCTCGGCTGCCAGGGCCGCGCCATGTGCTAGCGGATGTATGCTGTCGACCGGGAAATGACGCACGACGAAGCGGGCCTGCGAGCCCATTCGCTCGAGCACATTCTCGATCACCGGAAACGCGGCCTGGCAATGTGGGCACTGGTAGTCCAGGTACTCGACGAGGGAAAGCCCATCCGCAGGCCCGCGCGACCAGTCTTCATCCGAGATCGGGTCTTTCAGGAGATGGGCAAGATCGTCAGTCACGCCGGCGCCTTCATTTTCTCGAGCGCCTCGAGAAGTCGATCGGCGCCGGGGCTCTTGGTGAGCTCGGACACGTAGCTGTAGCGCACAATGCCGTCAGAGTCGACGATGAACAGCGCGCGCTCGGCCATCCCATCAGCGCGCATCACCCCAAACTGGGCCGCGATTGTGCCTTTGGGATGGAAGTCGGCCAGAACGGGGAAGCTGAGATTGTTCTGCTTGGCGAAGGCTTGCTGCACCCATCTGCTGTCTACCGAGATCCCAACGACCTCGGCCCCCAGTTCTGCGAATTCTTCTTTCACCTCCTGGTACAGGTTCAGCTCGCTCGTGCACACGGGACTGAAGGCAGCCGGGAAGAACGCCAGTATCACGTAATCGTTCTCCTTCAGCAGATCCGACAGCTTGGTCTTTCCGGCCGAGCCCTCTAGCTCGAAATCAGGGGCCTTGCTCCCGACAGGTAATGCCGCCATCGATATCACCTCCGATCAAGTATGGAAGGAACGTTCCCCGAGTCGGAGCGCCGGCCTTGCGGTTAGTGACGGGCAGTGTCACAAGCAGCCACCAAGGGATGGGCCTTCGGAACACGGCGAGCGCATATCTGGGAGCATCGCTCACGCATGGGTCCGGGCGCTCGCCTACGGAACGGGCGCCGGCTACATGATCTCACTCATGGCCGGACCCGCGGCGCCCGCTGAGTAGAAGGGGTTGCCGTGGACCTCTTCGCCGAGGATGACGATGGGGTGAGTGCGAAAGGCGGCGACGACCACCGATCCGGAAATCTGCCG
>Ga0315287_10008838_pt1 | contig 10183 bp, 10 predicted proteins | sample YL17G11_0_MG_FD_205037 | JGI IMG/M metagenome (GOLD analysis project Ga0315287, IMG submission 205037) | Sediment microbial communities from Yellowstone Lake, YNP, Wyoming, USA - YL17G11_0 | ecosystem: Environmental > Aquatic > Freshwater > Lake > Sediment | place: USA: Wyoming | collected... | reverse complement strand
TCCGTGCGCACCGTGCGTGGGTCTACCCCCTGTGACAACAACAGCACTTCCGCATCGGACAGTGCGACATTCCAGATTGCCGGGAAAGCAACAGTGCCTTCATGCGGAGAAAAATTATTGAGGTTGACGCCAAGCAGAAACTCAACGATGCCTGTCGGTGTCCTTGACCCAGCGGTAGTGCCTTTGCCGCCACCGTCTAAGAAAGCGCGCCGGTCCGTCACCGACGCCCACACGCCGCACAGGTGGTGCCAGTTCGCATCTGCCACTGCCGTTGAAGTCACGGCGTTGTCGAAGCTCCCCCCTGCCGTCGCGCCGCAACCAATCTTGTTGGTCGTGTCGTCCATGTAGAGCGCGAAGTAGTCATTGGTCGATGACGATATAAGCGTCATGATGAACGGCCACATCTTAGACGTTGAATCAAACGTCTTGCTCCAGCACGCCATTGTGAATGGCACTGCTGTCGCGGGAGCCGTCGTCGACACGCGGCAAGTTGACCCGGCTGTGTTATTCGCAGCAGCCGCGCCGCCGGGTCTGCGGAAACGCAGCGACCGGCCACCATAGTTCGGCGGCACGAAGATTCGCGGAGTGCGGCGACTTGGGAAAGACGCCACTGGAGGCTCGTCTGTGCTTGCTGTTGCGCCAGTCACCGTCAAAAGTCTGCCGCCAACAATATCTATTTCCGATGAATCTCTGCCAAAGTGGGGTGCGTAAAAAATGAGATCGCTAGATCGAATCGACAATGGACTTGCGCCCGCTGCAAGTGAAGCAACTTCGCCGTCTGTCAAGGCGACGTCCCAAACGGCAACATGGGCAATCAGACCAGAGTGGTATACGGTGCCGATTCGTCCGATGGTGACATTCGCTATCCCCGTGGGAGTAGTGTCAACGGTGCTGGTTCCCTTTCCACCCCCATTGAGAAAAATGGCGCGGTCCACATTGCTCGTGAAAACAGCGCAGCCGTGATACCACTTGTTGGCTGTGTCCATGACCGTGCTTGTAGCTGGACCAGACTCAGTGCCAGCAGCTCGAATCGAGGCAACCAACGCGTTGTCACTGGCGGCTGTACGTAGCCTGAACGTATTCGTCAAGGCTCCCACGGCTTCGCACAGTGAAACGATACTTGTGTTTGTATTGAGCGTAGCTTTTGTAAACCACGCCGAAAGAGTTAGCGGCGCAGCGGTAACAGGCGCGGACGCTACATTCAGGTAGTCACTGGTCCCATTGAAAGAGCGCGACATGCTCAGGTGTCCGAGTATTCGATCCCGATTTCCACCACCAGTGCATCGCCGGTCATCGTGTCGTTGGTCCCGTCCGTAGCTATGCGGCGCAGCTTCAACACGCACCAGTCCTCGGCGGCTACGCTGTCTAGGCCCGTGATCGTTGCCGTGCATTCATGGAGTCGCTGGTTCGTCGTGCCGAGATGGTCGTCGTTGGCGACCGCTTCCGCTCCGAATGCCTTTGTTTCAATGTCCTGCGTGTCAACGTCTGGCGTGATGGCGGCGAGCGATGCCCCCCACGACACTTTGCCGGACGCCGCCGTGTCCGCGTACCAGCGAATGCGTGCAGTGACGTTGCCCGAGCCGTAGTTGACGGCGGGAAACGCGAAGTACACGGACTCTGCGGCATCCGGGTCGAACGCAAGCGACTCCACGGGGAAGTTGCTGCCGCTGACGCTTTTGTACTGCGGGTAAGCGGACGCTGGGTACAGCGCATCACGCGGCCCTAGCCTGTGCTTTACTGTCGCCATAGCTTTCGCCTTCTCCTGTTGATTGAGTGGTATGGACGCCTGCACCTAGCGAGTTGCGCGGCGAGTTTCGCCAAAGGGTACTGCGACAAATCACTCTTCGCGCGCTCGTCGTCCGCAATGGCAACGGAGGGCATCCGTCCGCTGAGCCAGCGCAGATGCTCCTCGACCATGTCTAGCTCGCTTCGCACTTCGACACCACGATGATCGAGCGCGGCATGCGCGTCAGGTCCACTTTGTCGAGCGGGACTTCGTAGTAGCCGCGATTCAGCACCACCTGCTCTGGGTTGCACTCCACGCCGAGCGGCACCGTGCCGACGCGCCGCGCCACCATCCAGCCGTACCGCCGCTGCTGAATGTCATACACGACGGTAATCACCGTACTCAGCACCGGGGGATTCGGAGCCGGGAACGGGATCACTTTGCTGGCAACGCCAGACGGGCCAGACTCCAACCCGCCTGCCGCCGCTGTTGTTTTCGTATAAGCGCGGAAGCACCAAGTTGAAGGAGTCAATCCTGTGACCGTTGTCGTTACGGCAGGCGCGACCACGACCACCTCGCCTGTTTTCGTGCCGAACGCCGTGCCGACGCACGAACCGTACTCAACGCGCGTGCTGGCGATTCCTGACAGCGGCAAGGCTGACCCGTCTGTGTACTGCGTCGGATGTGTCCACGACACTGTTGCACTGGAAGCGTGCGCTACCGCGTAGACGAGTCCACACAGCAGCAGCACGGTAATCGCTGTTGACAGCAGCATCGCCTTGATGAAGTTGAACTCGACCCAGTTGAGGATTTTCTCTTTCACGATGGTCTCCTAAGCTACTGCGGCTTGCACCGCATCCGGTATGGGAACCCCCACGTCCTGATCGCAGGTGCGACACAGTTCGTAGGGCGAGGTTGCCAGCAGCGACAAGTCGTCATCCACGTGCCCGAACACGCCGATCCCGGAGGCGTCGAACCCGCAGCGCGACACGTGACCAGTGGACATGACGAACGCGCGCCCATTGCGCACCCAGCCGCACTGGCGGCCCGGCTGTGCGCTCACGTGCCACTTCACCTGCCCCGCCCAGTTGGTGGCGGCGATCGACGGGTCTGCGCTCACGCCCGCCAGCAGACCGACCTTGCGCAGCGCCTCTACGGCGAGCCCCGCCCGCTCCGGGCGGTGTAGCGACACGTACGCGCGCGGGCGAGCGCCCGCGATCTCGCGCGCGAGCTCGTCGGTCATCAACAGCCCATTCGTCGGGAACACCAACACACCATTGAACCCGATCGCCTCGCGCGCTAAGTACAGGAACCGCACGAACTCGGGGTGCAGCGTCGGCTCACCAATCCCGCCCAGATCGAGTTCTCCCTGCGTCCTCTGGCTGACGAAGAACCGCACCCAATGCAGCGCCCGCTCAAACGTCTCGACGCTCATGTCCTGCTTCGCGCGCTTCAAGTGCGGTGACGGGCAGTAGCGGCAACGCAGGTTGCAGCGCGACGTGAGTTCTATTTGCTGGATGTGTCGCAGCAGGAACATCACTCACACTCCTCGAATCCGATCATCCGCAGCAGCGTATCAAAGTCCCGCGCAAGCTCCCCGTTCGGCAGCGGCCCGACGAGCAGCCTGTGGTTCAAGTCGAGTGTGTCACCGATGGACACGACCGCCTCGGTGCGGATACCGGTGTCCTTCTTGAGTACCTCTATACGCATTGCGGCAGCCGATCCTTTCGTCCTGCGGGTTGCTTTGACTTCCGGGATCAGCTCAAGGCAACGGATCCGGGCGATGTGCTTTTGAACTGGCACTGGTGCCTCCTGTCAATCATGGTGTGTAGACGATCGTACCGTCGTGGCTCTGTTGGAACTTCACGCCGTCCTCGCCGTGACGCCCGCGCAGCTCGTGCAGCTTGTCCGACGCGACGGCGTAGTCGCCCGCGTCCCACGCCGCCTTCGACTCGTCGGCAAGTTCCTGGTCCTCTGGTTCCATCTGCGCAACCTCCTATGCGGTGTGGTCGATGTCGTGAGAGCCGACGCGGATGCGCGCCGTCAGGTTCAGCACGTCGCTCTGCTGCAAAGTGACGGCCAGACCGTTGACGATGTTCCACGGGATACCGAGGCCACTGTTGACGTGGTCGCAAATCACGGCGGAGTCCAGCGCCACAGCTGTCAGCCCGTCCGCCGCGCCGCCAAACGTCGCGACCATGAAGAACCACTCGCGCGATTGCGCGGCGGTCGTCAGCACGGTGCTGATCTTGCGGCCCACCTCGCCGAACGAGGTGACCGCGGTGTCGAGCGACGCCACTGTGGTGCGCGTCCCGACAGCCAGGAACCCCGCCTTGCTCGAGGCGTCGTTGACCGCGCGGTTGGCAATGCGATTGAGCCCGACCTTGGTGACGACGTTCCGCCTCCACCCCTTGTCCTCGATGCTGCCGTCAGCGCGGTAAACGACCGCATGGAACTCGCCCATCAGACCGCCGAAAATCGTGTCAGAAATACGCTGAGTCATATGCCGCAGTGGCCTCCTTAGAAAGCCGATTGATGAGAGTGGTGAAGTCATTCGCCGTCAGGAACTTGCCTTGCACCTTCGTGTTGGTGTCCAGCGTGAGCTTCTGCACGTGGATCGTCGTGTCGACGTTAAACCACCCGCCGAGCACCTCCGCCGCCAGCGTGTAGTATTGCAGCGCATCCAACAGCATGCGCGCCACTGGCTTCTCGTTCGCAAGCAACTCGCGCCACAGCGCAATCGCTCTGGCCGCGCGCTCTCGATGCTCCGGCAGAACCTGCCCGCCGGACATCTGCAACTCGAAGCCGATCCCCTGCGCCAGATCCCGGATCAGCAGGAACTTGTTGAGGATGCGGTCCGGGTTGTCGTTCACGTCGCGCATCAGCAGCGGCAGGTTGCGGAAGTAGCGGTTGCGCCGCACCTCCTCAGTCTGGTAACCGTTGTGCGCGAACTGCACATCGCCCCGCATCGTTGCCGTCGGGATCGCCTCTCCCGCCTTGACCTCCGGGTGCTCGTGCACCAGTCCGAAGAACTTGATCCCCATCCTGTTGCGGTACAGGCGCGAGGGGTAGTCCGTAGTAAGGACCTGCGGCGGCTGGATCGAGTAGTGGATCTGCGGGGTGCAGTACGCCGCGTGCATATTCGGGCGCATCAGCTTGGGAATTTCCGACCCGCCGACGATCTCCTCGTCCGAGTCCATCCACAAGATCCAGTCTCCGCAGGCTTTTTCGATTACCCGGTTGCGCGCCTCGCCGAACCCGACCGACAGGGCGTGGACGTTGATGAACTGCCGCACCGGCAACCACGGGTTGTCCCGCGCGAACTTGGCGATCACGTCGTGCGTGTCGTCGGTAGTGGCGGGGTCAATGCCAACAACAACCTCAGCAACCCACGGTACCAGCGAGTCCAGCGTCTTGCGCAGGGACCGCTCACCGTCCTTCACGATCAGGCACGCACTGATCGTCTGCCCCGGCATCGTGTCGCGCAGTTTTCTGGCCACGTCAATTCTGCCAAAGGGCTTGCCCGCGGGACGCACCGCCGCGCACCACGACCCGATAGGTGCGCCGCCGGGCGCATTGCCCGCGGGCGCACACAAGATCTCCAGCTCCATGCCGGTGAAGATGTCCACAAGATCAGCGCGCTCGAAGTGCCTGACGTGTGAGCGCCCGCCTTTGTACTCCTCGTGCCCGATCCACTCCCACGGACCGTAGGGCGTGGTCGTGACGATTACGCCGCCCTCTCCGAGACGCGCTCGCGCCGCCTCCAGCAGTGAGTACGGGTCACGCACATGCTCAAGGATCTCGGCGAGGATGACCACGTCGTAGGGCTGCTGGCTCTCTGTACCTTGCTGTATGTTGTCGGCGCGCGTGAATTCCGCGTTGCTGATGGCGTGCTTGCCTGCGATGGACACCGCCTCGCGGATCGCCATGGCGTTGATGTCGACGCCGTGCAGTGCGCAATCCGGGAACATCTTCGCCAGTGCCAGCGTGTAGTGGCCATGCGCGCAGCCGTAATCCAGGATGCGGAGGGGGCGGCCCGCCTGCTCACGCGCCTTGCCGACAAGGATTGCTGTAGCCTGCCAGCGTGAGCCGCCGACGACCTCTGACTCGAACGCCCCAGCGTGCTCGCGGTAGTAGCGGTCACCGAAGTGGTCGTAGTGCGCTTGATACTTGGCGTCCGACTCGAGGAAATCGAACAGGCGCACCTCTTTCTCAAGCCGCTCGGTGATTGCGTTCGACTCTTTCGTCGTCGAGAGGAGCTCGCGGTACATCTCGTAATCGCTGCTCTTGATCAGGTGGTGCAGCATGGCAGTGTCTGACCGCTGCTTGAAGCAGTCCGCCACCACGGACTCCAGCGCATCCGTCGCGGCGGCCCACGTGCGGGTCTTCGCCGCCTGCTCCTGCGCGTGACGCATCTGATCGAGGATGGTGAGGCGCAGCGGGTCGGTGGGTTTGCTGTGGTCTTCGTGAACGATCTTCACCCAAGCTACGAACGCGTCCTCGTCGGCTAACCCGCCCTTAAGCGGGATCAACTCGGTGCCGGATTCCCTGCAAGTCTCGGGCAGCGCAGCACACTCGCTCGTCACCATTGGCAGCCGCGCGTGCATCGCCTCCATCGCCGTGATGCACGACACCTCACCGAATTCGGTGGGGTAGATCAGGGTGTCGCACTGCCGCTGAACCTGCGCGAGATCGGCCTTCGTGAGCGCACCGAGGTTCGTCACGTTGGGCAGCGCGGCTGACCACTCGCCAAGTTGCGCGTAATACCCGGCCATCTCCTGCGTCGTGTTTTCATAGCCGCAGACGTAGAGGTGCGCGATGCCGCGCAACCGGTCCATGATGCCGCCGGGCCGCACGAGATGCTCGAGCCCACGCTCTGGCCGCGACTGATAGAGCAGCCGCAGACTGCCCGCGACAGGCGAGACTGGGTTGAATGTCGGGTCGAGCTCCACCGAGTACAGTTCCGGATCGACGCCGTTCGGAACCACGTGCACAGCGCTACGGTCAAGGGGGTAAACGCCACAGGTCTGCTCTTTGTGCCACTCACTTACTGTGGTGATGGCGTTGATGTTCCACGTCATCGCGGCCACCGGCGCCACGGTCCTGTGCAACGCGAGGTCATGCGTCTGCCAGATATTGATCTTCGATGCGAAAGGCTTGTGGAATGCCAGCGGGTGCCGCTGGACGATCAGCACATCGTGTGGTGTGTTGCGTGCGTAGAACTCGAATGCGTGCCCGAGTTGCATCTGCTCGCTCGCCTGCCCGCACCACTGGTAATTGACACCCTCAAAGATACCCCCAGCCTGATCGTTAGTGAACATGGTCACACGGTGTCCGCGCCGCGCTAGCTCGCGCGCGAGATAGTACGCCGCTGACTCACTGCCGCCGAGCGATCGAGTCTTGATCGTGTCGCCGTTAAAGGGCAGCCCCATCGCATGTATGACGTATTCCACTCTTGCCTCCTGATTGATTCAACAAAACCGGGGGCGGCTCACAACCGCCCCCAAATTCCGACACGCGTCACGTCAGACCGTTCGCCTGCGCCGAGCCGACACCCAGCAGCAGCGCGCCGTACGCCGAGCCCGTGATGCGCTCGTCCTGGTAGTAGCTGGCCTCCAGCTCCTCGATCCGGGTCTTGGAGTCGAACGGGTGCCGGATCACCGCGAACGGTGTGCCGAGCAGCGGATTCGCCCAACGGAACGAGTACATGAAGGACGGCGTTTCCCGGGACGGCGCCAACGGTGCGTAGTAGAGCAGCACTGCGTCGTGGATCGGGTTGTTGGACAGCGCCTCAGGCTGCGCCTCGTTCGCCGTGTTGTAGAACGCCCCAGCCACCAGCAGCCGCTCGATCTCGAACGCTTCCTGCGCCGCCGTTCGCGTCACCGCACCTCCACCGTTGTTGGTGCCGAGGATGAAGTTCCTCGCGTTGATGTTGCGACGGAAGTAGTTCCACGCGCGCCACCCGAACAGGATCGAGTTCGGCTTCTGCGCCGTCAGCGACTGCATCTGCTCCGACGCCTTCCAGATCATCGAGATCGGGTCGCCGGGGTTGGCGGCCGCAGTCCACGATGAACCAGTCAGGAAGCCGGTGCTGACGTTCGTTGCCGAACCGACGGTGGACAGGACCCGACGGTCCCAGTTCAACGTCAGCTTATCGACGAGGTAGCGCGAGGCGCCCGTCTCAAGCTCGAACTGCAGCGCGGCGTCCATGTTCGCCCGGTCCTCAATGTAGACCGGGTGCGACAGCGCGTAGTTCTTCGCCAGATACGAGGCGGAACTCACGGATCGCGTGATCCGCTTCGCCGCCTGCCCGCGGGTGCGCAGGTCGTCCTCAAGTGCGAACGCCTCCGAGCGAGAAAACACCGGGTAAATGTCGGTTTCCTTCCCGACGTTCACGATCGGCGCGATCATGTCGGCGATCATGCCGGTCGGCCGGTAGTTCATCGCGATCTCACTGAGGAACTGATCCACGTGAAGATCTTTGCCAGTTGAAAGTCCCATAGCTTTTTACATGCCTCCAGTTTCGTGAATCAGACGCCCGCGTAGGGCGGCTTAAAGGTGAAGTCAACCATCGCGGGGACGAGATCGCCCGACGCAACGGCCGCCGTGTTGAGCAGACGCCCGACGTGCCCCGTACCGACAGCACCGCCTGACGCGCAGGCTGTGGCCGCGATGAAGAACCCCGACGTGGCGGCCACGCTGATCGGGTAACCCGGCGTCGTGACCGCGGCCCCCACCACCACCTTTGTGATGCCCTTGTAAACCACGGACACCTGCCCGCCCGACACGTTCTTCGACCGCGCCACGCCAACCGCGAGGGGCATCCCCGCCGCGATGGTTCCCGCGATGCTGATCGCTTTGCCGATGACGTTGCCGGTCAGGTCCTCAGTTGCGGTGACGTTCCAGATCTGGAACTCGCTTTCAATGGTCATGTCTTTTCAATGCCTCCTTACGGGCGGTAGTGGTTCAGGCCGAGTACCGGCCGTCGGCGTGGTCATCGGGAAGCGCGCGGTAGCGCTCGGCGAGCGCGGGGTCAGCCCGCATGACGGCGATGCCTGCCGCCTTGAGATCCTCCCAGCTGTCCGGGTTCTTGTTGCGGTCGCGGCACAGCCGCCGCGCACGCATCATGAGTTCCTTGTCCGGCAGGCCACCGGTGGGGATCTCGTCCGGGTCGCCCGTAAGCGTCGCGGCCGACGTCTTGAGGAACGGGTTGGGGTTCTCGCGGATGTAGGCCTCGACGTCCGACGTCGGGATCAGCATCACCCCAGCGTCATCGGTCTCGACCTTGAACCGGCGCAGGAAACGCTCGCGGACCGCGGCCTGAATCTTCTTGTTCCGGACGGCATCCTCAAGCAGGTCCATGACCTCCTTGCGGTGCGCGGCCACCTTCGCAGTCCGGGTCTCGTTGTCGAGCCGCGAGAACTTGTCAGCCTCCTGCGTCGCGCGCGACTTCTCGAGCGCGAGGTCCTGTGCGAGCTTGTCGTTCGCCTTACGCAGTCTGTCGAGCTCTGACTCGAGCTGCGTGGTGTCTTTGTCAGCCATAGTGTTGAAATCTCCGTGTGTAAACGCCTGCGTGAAAAACAATCGCTCTCGGCCCTCGAGTCGAGCCGTCATCGTCAGCGCCTGCAAGTCTCTCAGCGTGCCAACTGCAGGCAAATCGGCACCCAACAAAGCAACCGCGTCCAGCACCAGCGGAACGGTGCGCGTCCCAGCGGTAACGTCGCGGAGTAATTCGATCGACACGTTCTTGTAGCTTCCATTGCGGATCGCGTCGTAAACGATCTTCGGCACATCACGAAAGTCGGCCATCAGCTTCTTGCCGTCGCGCCAGATGCGATCCACCCAGCCGAGCGCGGGTTGGCCGTCGGTCATTGATTGGTCGTCATTGTGCCCGAACTTGAGCGGCACCTGCCCTGACATGCCGAAGAATTCGAACGCCTTGATCATCCCGTCGAGGTCGTCGGTGGTGAAATCAAGCCCGTTCCACTTACCGGCAGCGAAGATCTCCGCACCTTTGAGGTCAGCCACCTTTTGCCTCTCGCCTCCCACTGTTGGTTGCCGGCGCAGCGAACCGGCGAACAAATGAACCGCGGACTTCCGGAGACACTCGTGCCGCGCGTTGCATGCGCTCGAGCTCAGCCCGGATCGTCTCGCGCAGGATCGTCGAACGCACGACCTCGAAATCGCTCATTGTGCCTCGCCTCCCTTTGCCTTCTTACCGCGCGGCGGCTCCTCTGCGACTGGTGCCGGAGCTACAGCCGCGACAGAAGCTTCCTCCTTCGGTGGGGGCGGCGGTAGCGGTGGGGGCGGCGGTAGCGGTGGGGGCGGCGACGCAAACCCAAGTCGCGCAAGCTCCGCAGCCCAGTGCGTTCGGCGCCCCGCGTGCTTAAGCGCGCTGACCGCTGAAGCGATCGCCGCAGCGCTTGGCGCGACAGACTTGGCCCACTCAGTGGCCGT
>Ga0315287_10008837_pt1 | contig 10183 bp, 13 predicted proteins | sample YL17G11_0_MG_FD_205037 | JGI IMG/M metagenome (GOLD analysis project Ga0315287, IMG submission 205037) | Sediment microbial communities from Yellowstone Lake, YNP, Wyoming, USA - YL17G11_0 | ecosystem: Environmental > Aquatic > Freshwater > Lake > Sediment | place: USA: Wyoming | collected... | reverse complement strand
CGGAGGAAAACCCACAATCCGCCGAATTTCAGCCAAAGGGATGGGAATGGTTAGGATTTCCTCTCCCAGGGGGAAGAGTAAGGCGTTATCCTGCAAGGTAACATCGACCTCCAGTTCCTTAAACCACGGTTCCCCCAGTTCCTTATAAAAAGCCACCCCGCCCATGCTGTAATCCTTGATCCGGGCCTTATATTCCTGATGCAGCAAGTCTCGGAGCATTATTTCCATCCCCAATGAGGCCTTGATCCGGTAAAAGGCCCGCCGTTGTACCCGGTAGATCATCCGGGGCAGTTCCACCCAGATCTCTTTGGGCTGGGAGAAGTAGACCTCGGTGGAAAAATTAAAGGGGATACCGGCCCGATCAAAAAACGAGAGGGCAATGGTTTGATTTCTGGAACAAGCTAAGGCTTGATCAAAACCGGCTACCTGATCGATGATCAGCCAGGGCCCTCCCGACCCGGTCTCAAATCCCAGAAAGAGGGTAATCCAGGAATAGTTCGTCCGGGGGATTTCCATCCGGACCCGCTGCCGGGATTTGATGGCGGACTGGAGTATCAGGGGGATGTCCCCACCCTGGAGAAGTTGCGTTGGTTGTTCCAAAGGGGGGAACCTATTCCTCGGGACTCCTCCCTTTTCTTAAGGGAGGTGGGGAGGAATTTATGATAGATTTGGAATCGGAATCGGATTCGGGGTCAAAGGGATAATGAATAATTTCGGCATTGATCGCCTCGGGGGTTCCCGTGTTATAGTAAAGAAGGTTTTTCAGATGGACAAAGGAGGCCGGATCCATTTCCAAAAACCGGACACCGATCCCCTTCTCGTCCGCCCGAGCCACTATTCCCTTAAACCTCAGGGTGAGGGGATGGTTCCCCAGACCCAGGGCGATCTCCACTTCTCCGGTCGTACCCTTTTCCGGTCTGAGGTCGGTAAAAAAATAGACGCCCGTTAAGCTGAGATCTTTTGAGTCGGAAGAGACCAGCCCTTCCCCCTGAATTGTGAATTGGACCCGAGTATGAAAAGGGACCCGGGTCCGACGGCGTCGGTTGTTCATCCGGCGGTCCTTGCTTCCGGCCCGGAGTGCTTTCCCTCCGGCCTTAGTCCGGCAGCCTTAGGTTTTTGAGGGGTTTGACCACCGGTTAAGGTATTTAAAAATTCCCGGGCCTCGTTGAAATCCTCTTTTAAGGTCAGGGCCTGGGTTAATTGTTCTATCGATTTCTCCCGGTCCTTTTTTTCGTAATAGGCCCTTCCCAAATTATAATAGAGCACCGGGTCTCCCGGATCGAGGGCCATGGCCTTGGCATAATTGACGATGGCTTCGTCATGCAGATTGCGCCTGCGCAATTCGATGCCGAACTCGTTAAAAATATGCTTGTTTTCTTTTTCATACAAATCATTCATTTGGGACAAGTGGTCGAAAATCTCCTTGGCCTCCTTTTTCTCTCCCCGGGCATAGAGGCTTTTGCCTTTGCCCAGGTTGGCTTTCAAGTTATTTTCATTCAAAGCCAGCGCGTTATTGAATTCCCGCTCGGCGCTGAAAAATTGTCGGTTCTCATAGTGGTCTTCCCCCAAGGCCACATGTTTTTCCGCCAATTGGGCTTTCGGGTCCTTTTTATTTTTAAAGTAATCGGGGCAGGGCGTGTAATCCTGTTCCAGTTCCTCCCGGGTGATCAGGGTTGGTTCTCCGAAGGGTTGATCGCTGATGTTCAACAGGCGAAGGGAGACCTTATTTTCTTCCAGGGCCTCCTCGACTTGAAAATAGTTATCAATGACCGTATCCCGAGATGTGGACCCAAACCCCAGTCTGATGGTCTCCCGCTTCAAATAAATTCGTTTATTCTGATCCATTAGCGCTCCCTGCGCCTGTAGGGAATTTTTGAGAAACCGCCATCATTTAACGGTTTCGCAAAAATTCCCTTATTGATAAATAAATTCGTCAAAATACAACTTCTTGATCTTCTGGGACTGTAAGCGCTGGTTCAGCCTGGTCAACAATTCCTTTTTTAGCCGTTCCCGGTATTCGGGATTCATCAGATCCGTTAGATGCTGGTCGCCTAAGGTCAGGATTACCGTATCCGTTAAGGGCGCGGTCCGCTCCTTTATTTTTTCCAGATCGTCTGCTTTCCCCAGTTCCAGGACAATCGCCGCCTTGACAAAATGAAATCCCGAGGGTTCATTTAGATTGATGATCAGGGAACTCAGTTTTAGGGTCGGTCCCATTTCGGGAGGTTTTTCAGGAGATTTGGGGGCCTTCCCGGGGATCCCCTTATGCTCGGCGCTTTCCATCTGCGGACTGCTGATTTGAATCCAGCCCAGCAACAGGGCCCCCATGATTCCCCCGCTAATAATCAGCATGCCGGCCAGTATATAAATAATAAAGGCGAAACGCTTCAGCCAACCGGAAGACTTTCCGCCGGGAACGTCCGCTGCCTGGAGCGCACCGTCGCCCCCCCTCCGGCCGGCCACCTCCTGGCTGGGATCAATCTCCAACAGGTCTAATTCGGTTTTTTTATTTCCTTTGGCCATTAGAGCGCATTAACCGAGCGAATGATTTTTTGACTCATCTCCAGCAAAGGGACCACCTGGTCGGCGGCCCCCGCCTTAATCGCCTCCTTAGGCATGCCAAAGACCACGCAACTGGCCTCATCCTGGGCCAGGGTTTTAGCCCCGGCCTGCTTCATTTTCAGCAAGCCCTGGGCCCCGTCGGCTCCCATGCCGGTCAGGATCACCCCCACGGCATTGGCCCCGGCGTATTGGGCCACGGAATTAAACAACACGTCCACCGCCGGCCGCTGATGATGAACCATGGGGCCGTCCTTGACCTGGACATAATAATTGGCCCCGCTGCGGCGGAGAAGCATATGAAAATTTCCGGGGGCGATCAGCGCCTGGCCGGTCAGGACCGAATCGCCGTTCTGGGCTTCCTTAACCCTGATCGGACATAATCCGTTCAATCGATCGGCAAAGGCCTTGGTAAACTGGGCCGGCATGTGCTGCACAATCAACAGGCCCGGGGTGTCGGCTGGTAATTTGAGCAAGACTTCCTTTAAAGCCTCGGTGCCGCCGGTGGAAGCCCCGATGGCGATGATTTTTTGAGTGGTCTCGCTGAGGGCCAGACGGACCTTTTCCACCGGGGCGGATGAAACCAGCGGACTCAGTCGGGAAGAACTTACTTTTACCCGGCTGGCCGCCCGGATTTTTTCTTTCAACTGGACCCCCATATCGCCGACCGAATAGGAACCTCCGGGCTTGGCCAGGACTTCCACCGCCCCGTCCTCAATCGCTTCCAGGGCCAGCTTACTCCCTTTGGAAGAAAGGGAACTGACGATAATCACCGGAAGGGGGTAATACTTCATCAACTTCCGCAAGAAAGTGAGACCGTCCATGCGCGGCATCTCAATGTCCAGCGTGATCACATCCGGTTTCAACTGAACAATTTTATCCCGGGCCACATAGGGATCGGGGGCGGTGCCTACCACCTCGATATCCGGTTCGGCGGATAATTCTTCGGAGAAGATCTTCCGGACAATGGCCGAGTCATCCACAATCAGGACCTTTATTTTTTTTGGGCTTAAATCAACCATTCTTAATTGGAACCCTTAAGTCGATAGGGGTACCAGTCCTCCTCCCGCCATCGGTCCACTTTCAGGACCACCGCCTCATTAGTGCCCGTCTTATAAATGTGTTTCCGACCTTTGCCCCCGCCCACATCTTCCGAGGTGATCAGGATCCCTGGCTGCTGAAAGATTTTCCTGGCCATCTGCACGTTCTGAGGGCCGATATCCTCGTCCATCAATTAGGTCCGGGAGGAAGGTTAGTCCTCCATCTGGATTTCTATCCGGATCATTTGGTCCTCAGCCAAAAAATCCAACCGGAGCCTTTCCGGCGACGGCCCCGGGCCGGCCGACTCCCCGAACCCGATGACCTCGGCCTCAGGGATGGTAAGGGCATACCCCTGTACCCGATCGTAACGGGAAAAGAGATTGCCGCAAATCATGTTGGTTATTTCCTTGGTCATATCGATCACCTGCTGCTCTGAAGCCTCTTCCTCCAACCCCAGAAAATTGGTGGCCAGATCCTGGGCCAGTGGAAAAGGCATAAAAAGTCGCAGATGCCCCCGCAGGTTGCCCTGGAATCCGAGGCTGCTTTTTAGCCAGTGTTCATCCGGAGACCAGGGGCTGGGAGGGGGATCGCCGGAATCCGGGGTGTACGGCTCCAGGAAAACAAAAAACATGGTCTCGAAAACATGGCTGATGGCCCCGACCGCCGCCTCTTGCAGTTCATTATCCATTGATCCCCTCCAGGATGCTGGTTAAGGTGTCCCGGATGGTTTCCGGGTAAAAGGGCTTCTGGATATACCCGCTGATCCCCAAGGCCCTGGCCTCCTGAATCCGCTCCTCGCTGCCTTCAGTGGTGATCAGCACCACCGGGATATGACGGTAATTTTCGTTCTGCTTCAGCGCCCGGAGCAGTTCCAGACCGTTCATCCGGGGCATGTTGAGATCGGTCAGGATGATATCCACCCAGCGGTCGTTTAAGGCCTCCAGGGCCGCCTGCCCGTCCACGGCCTCCCAGCATTCCCCGATTTCAAAACCCGAAAGGGCGACGGTTTTTTTGATCACCGTTCGCATGGTCTGCGAATCGTCGACGATCAGCACATTGTAAGCCATAGTCCTTCTCCGATACCCAGGAGCTGATGGAGAGGCTACCGGCCACCGACCGGTTAGTCCCCCTCCAGCCAGGTTTCAACCACCCGCAGGCGGTCGTTCAGTTGAACGATACATTTTTCCACATCTTTTTCGCGCAGGTGGAATTGCTTCATGATCTCCGGGTCCCCCTCATAAAAGAGTCCGTCCGAACCCCCGCCGATGCCGGTGATGAGGGCCATACAGTTGGCCAGGTGAACCAGGGCGACCATATCCGGAGCTTCACCCCGGTTCAGCCAAGGGGTATGATGAAAGCGAACCGCTTCGACAATCGGCCCGGGGAACTTCCATTTCTCAGCGATCAGTCCTCCCAGTTCGGCATGGTCCACCCCCAGCACCTCCCGCTCCGCCGCGATGAACGAATACCCCTGTTCCCTGACCAAGGTCTTGATCTCCTCGAAGGTCTCCCGCACAAAAGCGCTGAGGACCACCTTGCCCATGTCGTGGAGCAGGGCGGCCGTAAACTGAGTGGCGCTGGGTTCCCGTTGGATCCGTTGGGAGACGATCTCGGTCAAAATGGCGCAGCTTACCGAATGTTTCCACAAGGCCCCGGTGTCCAGGTCATATCCCTGGCAGGGGCCGGCCAGAACACCCTTAAAGGAGCGATTCAAAATGATCTGCATCAAGGTATTGAAACCCAAGAACACCAGGGCTTCTTTTAAGGAATGGACCTGGCGGCGAAGGTTGAAATAGGCGGAATTGCAGACCTTCAGCACTTGGGAGGTGACCCCCTGATCGTACTGGATGATTTCCACCACATCCTGGGCGGAACTCCGGGGATCGTTGATGGACTGCAGGGCCCGGAGAATGATCGCCGGGAAAGGCGGCAGTTGGTCGATGGACTGAACGATCAACTCGATCCGGCTCATAATTCGGTTTCTCCTTCCCCCGAGGTCTTCAACCAGACCTGGCCGGTGGCCATCTCCAGGCGCACCGTTCGGTTGACCCGTCCACCCACATTTTCCGCTTTGATCAGCACGTTATTGCGCCAGAATATTTTCCGCATGGCCGCGTAATTGCGTTTGCCGATATTAAAAAAACCGGCGTCATCCATGATCTGGGAACCGCCCGCCACTTTAACGATCATCCGCCCTTTTTCCGCCCCAAACTTATAGGCTTCTTTGAAGAGCAGGGGAATGCCCGTATCGGCAAACATCCAGGGATTGCGCTTGGCCTTTTCCGGGTCGATCTGGGATTCCGGCAGCATCAGATGCAGGAGTCCCCCCACCCTGGCCAGAGGGTCAAACACCACCACCCCGATGCAGGAACCCAGGGCATAAGTAATCAAGGTGGCCTCGGGGTTTTTGGTAACCTTCATGTCAGCGATGTCCACTACGATGCGCACGTAAAAAGACCTTATTTTCTATAGATAGCCGGTTTTACATATTTAAAGGGGTGCGGAATGCCCGTCAGGCTCTCGGAGTGGCCGATAAAAAGAACACCCTCCGGGCCCAGACACTGATAAAACCGGTTCACCAGGGTTTCCTGTGTTTTTTTATCAAAATAGATCATGACGTTGCGGCAAAAAATACAATCAAAGGGTTCCTGGAAAGGAAAAGGTTCCATCAAGTTAAACCGCTTGAACTCCACGGGGTCTTTTAATTGGTTTTTGACTTTGATGTATTCCCGCCATTGGTGGTCCCCTTTTAAGAAATACTTTTTGAGCAGCGGCGTGGGGAGGTCGCGAATTCGATCCCGTTCATAGATCCCGGCCATGGCTTTCTTCAGCACTTTGGTGGAGAGGTCCGTAGCCAAGATTTTGATTTTCCATTTTTTCGGGTGCTCCAACCCCTCCAGCAGGGTGATGGAAATGGAATAGACCTCTTCCCCGGAGGAGCAACCGGCGCTCCAGAGGCGGATTTGCGGGTCCCGACCGTTGCGGGTCGTTTCCCACCGGGGGAGCAGTTCATTCTTCAGGTAATCAAAGTGGCTTTGTTCCCGGAAAAAACTGGTCAGGTTGGTGGAAATGGAGTCCAGGAGAAAGACCAGTTCCTCTCCCGAATCGTCCTGGACCACGTACTGGTAGTAATCCCGGAAGGACTGGAACCGACCCTGACGGACCCGCTTGCTCAGTCGGGCCTTGATCAGCTCTTTTTTGCCGTCGTTGAGTGAGATCCCGCTTTGTTCATAAACCAGGCGGCTGAACTTTTCGAAGTCGCCCTGGGTTAGTTCAAATTCGGAAACCGGCTGTTCCTGATTATACAAATACGGACTCCTCATCCGCCGATAGGACCCGATCGATATCCAGCAGGATTTTCACCCGCCCCTTGACCTTGGCCAGGCCCAGGATATAATCCGTATTGAGCGCGCTGCCCAGGTTGGGGGTAGGTTCGATGTCTTCTCCGGAAATATTCAGGACCTCGGAGACCGAATCCACAATAATCCCGATGGGGATGGACCCGGCGCTGCCCAAAATTTCCACTACGATGATGCAGGTCCGATCGCTGTAGTCCTCCTCCGGGATTCCGAATTTGGACCGCAGTGAGATAACCGGGATCACTTTACCGCGCAGATTGATCACCCCCTTGATATGTTCCGGTGTTCGGGGAACCGAGGTGATCTCCAGGATACCGATGATTTCCCGGACCTTCAAGATTCCAATCCCGTATTCTTCCTGCCCCAGGGTAAAGGTCAAGTATTTTCCCTCTTTTCCTTTAAGGCCCTGAATAACGCCTTCCATTTTTCTGGCTACTTCCGCCATGTGCGCCTCCTACCGTTTTAACCTCAATACGAAAATAGTGTTTTCAGGCTATGCTGTTAAAATTCCCGAAAATCTTCCTCATCCAAAGGAATTACCTGGTTGGGAGGAATTTCCCTCCCCGGAGCCGGGGGTAGTCCTTTGGCCGCCGCCCGGGTAGGGGGGGCGGGGATTCGTTTGGCCCCGGCCGCCCTCGCGTCAAGCCGGCGGTGGCCGTTTTGTCCGGTTTTGAACATGGCCATGATGGAGGCCAATTCCTCGGCCCCGGCGGCGTTCTGCTGGGTCACCTTATTCATTTCAGCGACGGCCTGGTTGACTTGCTCCAGGCCCTGAGCCTGTTCCCGGGTGGCCGCGGCCATTTCAGCAATCAAATCCCTGACTTTACCGGAATTTAGGGTCGCCTCGCCGAAACTTTGATTGGTCAGGGTGACCACCCCAACGCCGCCCCGAATCTTTTTGACGATGTCCTCGATCAAGGTGGAGGTATTCCGGGCCGCCTCCGCGGCCCGCATGGCCAGATTGCGGACCTCATCGGCCACCACCGCGAACCCCGCCCCCGCTTCCCCGGCTCGCGCCGCCTCCACGGCGGCGTTCAGGGCCAGCAGATTGGTCTGGAAGGCGATTTCGTCGATGGTTTTGATGATCTTCTGGGTCTGTTCACTGGACGCGGCGATGTCCTTCATCGATTGGGTCAATTCCGTCATGGAAATACTGGTTTTATCCATTAACTGGTTGTTGCCGGTAATCAGGGTATTGGCCTGGTCGGCGTTCTCGGCGTTTTGCTTGGTCATGGAGGACATTTCCTCCAGGGAGGAGGAGGTTTCTTCGATGGAAGCCGCCTGTTCGGAAGCCGCTTCCGATAAGGCCTGAGACATAGCCACGGATTGCCCCACCGCTTCCCCGAATTTTTGCCGCATTTCATTGATCGCCGCGGACAGTTCCCCGATCTCGTCCCGGGAATTGACCTGCACCTCCTGGGTCAGGTCCCCCTGGGCGATTTGTTGCACCGTTTGATTGGCCCGGTTGATCGGCCCGGTGATGGCGCGGGCCAGATAAATGTTGATCCCCAAAGATAAGACGATGGCGGCGACCAGGACCAGCGAAAAAAAGAATACCGTCTGATCAAAACCCTTTAAGGCCTGATCATACTGCCCCTGACTGGTCTTGTCCTGGATAGTCAGTATTTCCTGAAGGGTCTTGTTCAGAAGTTGAAATTTTTCCTCCATGGAGCTGCTTGCCATCATGGCGGCCGAATTGACGTCCGCGGAAGACATATCGATGGTGTCCAGAGCCACTTTTTGATAGGCCTTTAATTGATCCAGGGCGGTTTGCAGTTTCTTTTTTTCCTCCGCCTCCAGGCCGGGCCGCTGCAGCAATTTATCGACCAAGGCCACGTTTTTCCCCAGGGCCGCTCCCTGGGCTTTTTCCAGTTCCTCCACCCGGGTTTTGTTGGTATTGGTGTTAATCCAATTCATCAGTTTATTCACGTTGCCGTGGATGGTGCCGACGTCCTCCAGAATTTTGGCGAAGGCCTGGTAGTCCCTGAATTCCACCTGGTAGATATCAGACAGGGCCTTTTTTTGTCCAACCAGTCCCCGGTAAGCCATGCCGGCCAGGACCAGTAAAAATAGAATTACCACCAGGGGGCCGACCAGAAGTTTTTTCATCATGGATAAGCGGTTGATTAACTGAAACATACCTACCTCCCTCTACGGATGGCGGGGAAGCAGAAGCCCGCAACGGTCCGGCCCCCCCCCGTGGCGGTCTTTACTTGTAAATCCCGCAGCAAAAAATGAGTTCATCCACCTTCTTCACATAGGTAGATTTGCCTTCCACTTTCTTGGTGGTCGGGTTGGTCCACTTGTAGTCCACCCAGCCGCTGCCCTTGGATTTGGCCGTTTGTAAGGTTTCCTGGATAAAAAGTTTTCCATCTACGTCTTTTAATTGACTCAAGTCCTTATTGATCAGCTTCTCATTAGCCCCATGGGCCAGGACTACCCCATTGAGGTCCAAGATAAAGATGTAGAGTTCGCCCTTGACAAATTGCCCTTTGGAATTGCTGAATTCAGCAAAGGCCTTGTCTTTGCCGTTGGCCTTATAAAAAGCGATGGCCTTGTCCACCAAGGCCGTAGCTTCCGCTGCCGAACTGGCCAGGGCGGCGCCGGTCACACCCAAAAGAAAAATCCCCGTTAAAAACACTGCCAAAATTTTTTTCATTGTTTCGTACCCCTCCATTCATTTTCATTGTTGGGGCGGACGGATTGCCCGCCAGCGGTTCGGGAGAGCCAAACCTTCCCGAACGAATGATGTCTGGTTGCCTTTTAACCCTTCTGCCCCTGGGCAGGTTGCCGAAGTCCTTCTTTAATTTTTTTGCACCACCCCTTTCGCTATCGTTATTTTTTATAAATCCCGCAGCCCACCATTAAATCCCCATGTTTTTCTATATACATGGCCTTGGGCTCAATTTTTTTCGTCAGCGGGTTGGTGAACTTGTAATCCTGCCAGAACTTGTCTTTGGTCTTGGCCAGCTCCACCCTTTCCTTGACAAAGGCCTTACCATCCGGGTCCTTCAATTCGATCAGGTCCTTCCCGGCCATCTTGGGGTTCTGACCATGGGCCAGGCATTGTCCGTTTAGATCATAGACCACCACATAGAGGTCGCGGTCGGTGAATGGTCCCTTGGGATTGCTGATTTCGGAAAAAGCCTTTTCCTTGCCGTTGGCCTTGATATAGGCCGCGGCTTTCTTGACCAGGGCTTCCGCCTCCGCTGCCGTCCCGAATT
>Ga0315287_10008836_pt1 | contig 10183 bp, 7 predicted proteins | sample YL17G11_0_MG_FD_205037 | JGI IMG/M metagenome (GOLD analysis project Ga0315287, IMG submission 205037) | Sediment microbial communities from Yellowstone Lake, YNP, Wyoming, USA - YL17G11_0 | ecosystem: Environmental > Aquatic > Freshwater > Lake > Sediment | place: USA: Wyoming | collected... | reverse complement strand
ACTGCAGGCTGCCGCCATTCTTGTCACAGGTTGCGGAGGTGGCGGCGGAGGCATGGGTGGCCAGAAAGTGCCGACCGTATCGCTGACCGCCCAGCCAACTTCGGTCGTGCTCGGTAAGAGCGCGACCCTGACGTGGTCGTCGAGCACGGGGACCACGTGCAGCGCCAGCGGAGCGTGGTCTGGAAATGAGCCGGTGTCAGGCACACAGGCCGTCACGCCGGCGGCAACAGGTACGCTCACTTATACTTTGAGCTGCACGGGTGGCGCCTACAGCGGCAGCGGCCAGGCTTCCGTGACTGTGACGGTGACGCCGCCCAGCGCGTTCTCGGCGACCAGCCTCATCGCAGACACGGCCGGCACCGGCGCCCTGAGCACCGATGCCAACCTGGTGAATGCGTGGGGAATCGCATTCGGACCGACGAGCCCTGCGTGGGTGGCGAACAACCACACCGAGTCGTCAACGCTCTACGACGGCAACGGCAAGGCCCAGCCCGCCGCCGCTCCGCTCGTCGTGGCATTGCCGGACAGCCCGGCCGCGGTCAGCTTCGACCCGACGGGCATCGTCTTCAACGGCAGCACCGACTTTGTCGTCGCGGCTGGGGGCAAGACCGGACCGGCACGGTTCATCTTCGATGGTGAAGGCGGAATGATTGCCGGATGGTCGTTCGGTGTTGACGCGGCCCACGCCGTGACGATGTATACGGACGCCGGTGGCGCCGTTTACAAGGGTCTTGCCATTGCCAGTAACGGCACCGGAAACTTCATCTACGCCACGGACTTCCACAACAGCAAGATCGACGTATTCGACGCGAGCTTTACGAAGCAGGCATCGACGGCCACGAGCTTTTCCTTTACCGACTCGACGCTGCCCGCGGGCTATGCGCCCTTCGGCATCCAGGCGATCGCCAACGGCGCCGGCGGAGCGACGCAACTCTACGTCAGCTACGCGCAGCAGGCGCCGCCCGGTAACGATAATGCCAATGGCGCCGGACTCGGACTGGTCGATATCTTCGACACGAACGGTACCTTCGTGAAGCACCTGGTCCCGGTCGGCGGCGTTCTCAACGGGCCGTGGGGCATGGCGCTTGCGCCAGCGGACTTCGGCACGCTCAGCAATACGCTGCTGGTTGGCAACTTCGGCGACGGCAAGATCAACGCCTTTGATCCGGCTAGCGGTCAACTGGTCGGCTCGATCCAGAATGCCGGAGGAACGGCCTTCGCGGTGCCCGGATTGTGGGGGATCGCTTTCGGCAACGGTGCCAACAACCAGCCGAAGAACACGCTGTTCTACGCCGCCGGCACCAATGACGAGGCGAACGGCGCCTACGGCCGCATCGATGTGGGTGCAACTCCACCGGTGCTCAACGTGCCGCCTGTCGTTGCGTTGACCGCGCCGGCCGGCAACCTCTCCGGCACGGTGACACTGAGCGCCACAGCGCAGTCGTCGATCAATATTGCCAAAGTCGAGTTTCTTGCCAACGGCGCTTCGATCGGCGTTGCAACGACATCGCCTTATACCGTGCCCTGGAACACGGCCACCGTTGCCGACGGGCCAGTCACCTTGGCGGCAACGGCGACGGACGTCGACGGCAACGCCGGCACGTCACCCGGCGTGACGGTAACTGTGGCCAATACCCCGGCTGCAACCACCTTGAGTCAGCTACAGACCCTGGTCTTCACGCCGAAGTGCTCCGGTTGCCACGACGGCATTGGTGGCGCCTTGCCCGGTTCACAGAACCTGACCGCCGGACACAGTTTCGCGAACCTCGTCAATGTCGCGAGCCAGGAGCAGCCGGGCCTCGTGCGCGTGAAGCCGGGCGACCCTGCCAACAGCTATGTGATCCAGAAGCTCGAGGGTGCAGCGGGCATCTCCGGCTCGCGAATGCCGCTGGGTGGACCCTTCCTCGATCAGGCGACGATCGACATGATCAAGTCGTGGATTGCGAGCGGGGCGCTGAACAATTGAGGTTGCACTCCGTCGCCGGCAGATCGCGTTCGGGCGATCGCCGGCTGCGGCGCGCAAATTGTGAGGTGGTTCCCGGAATCGCACGAGACCTCCTGAACAAGGACGTTGCGGCTTCACAATGAACTCCGAATTCGAGACAAGACGCATTACGTTCTGCAGTTGATCGACCACGCCCGATTCGACTCGTCCCGAGCTTCGCTGGACTCTTCACCTGAGGTCTTTGCAATGAACATGACGCTAACCCGATGGACTCTTGCCGCTGCGACGACGGTCCTGGTGGCCGCGTGCGGCGGAGGCAGCAGCAGTAGTCAACCGACCGCCACCGGCACGATGAAGACGATGTATGTGACCGGCGCGATCAGCGGCTTCGGCAGCGTGATCGTCAACGGCGTGCATTACGAGTCGGACTCGGCCAACGTGACGCTGGAAGGTCACTCGGGCACGGTCGGCCAGCTCAAGGTCGGTGAGGTCGTGCACCTCAAGGCCGGGATCGACGCGCAGGGCAACGCCCACGCCCAGACCATCGACCAGGGACGCCTGATCCAGGGCGTCGTGGAGGTCGTGGACGTCGGGGCCGGCACCCTCACCATCGCCGGACAGGTGATCAAGGTGGACAACGCAACCTCGTTCGATGCCTCGATTCCGGGAGGCACGCTCGCCGGCATCAAGGTGGGCGATCGCATCGAGGTCCATGGTTTCGTCAGCGCCAGCGGTGAAGCGCTCGCCACTCGCATCGAGAAGGCAGACGCGGGCGACAACGAGATCGAGGTCACCGGGCTGCTGAGCGCGCTCGACACGGTCGCCAAGCGCTTCACGGTCGGTACGCAGGTCGTCGACTACTCGACCGCAATGCTCGAAGGCTTCCCGGCCTCCGGGCCCGCCGCCGACGACATCGTCGAGGCCCAGGGCACGTCGCTGCTTGCCGACGGAGCGCTGCAGGCCACCAAGGTACAGAAGGAGGACGGCGACCTTCACGGCCACCAGGGTGACGGGGGCGAACTCGAAGGCCTCGTGACCGACGTCGTTGTTGGCCCTCCGGTCGTTTTCAAGGTCGATGGGCAGCAAGTCACGACCACCCCGAACACGATCTTCGTGGGCGGCAACTCGGCCGACCTGAAGACGGACGCACGGGTCGAAGTGGAAGGCACGCTCGATGCGAGCGGTACTATGCTCGTGGCGGACAAGGTCATCTTCAAGCTCGAGTCGACCCTGAAGCTTTCGGCAGCCGTCGAGGATGTGAATGCCGGCGGCGGCACGTTGAAGGTGCTGGGCATCACCTTCATCGTGACGGCCGATACCCGCAAGGAAGACGACCGGAGTGACAACCACTTCTTCAGCCTCGCGGACGTGATAGGCGGCGACTGGGTGGAGATGAGCGGCTATCCGGACCCGGCCGGCAGTGGCAACATGATCGCCACCAAGCTCGAGCGGCACAGCCCGGAGAGCGTGGTCGAACTACAAGGTTCGGCGGACCAGCTCGATTTGGTCAACTTGACGTTCAAGATTGCCGGCGTCAGCGTCGGGACCACATTGTCGACGGAGTTCAAGGACGGGGACACGCCGATTTCCTCGACCGAGTTCTACGCCGGAGCGGCGGGCCAGCAGGTCGAGGTCGAGGGCAGCTGGAGCACCCCGTTGTTGACGGCGACCAAAGCCCAGATCGAACGTGAGCAGCACTGACCACTGGTAGACGTACGTTTCAGCAGCGCGGACTCTTGGTCCGACGCGGGCGGGATGGCGCAAGCCTCCCGCCCGCTTTCTTGCTGCTGGGCCAGATCGCGCGGGCAGGCCCACGATGGGCGGGCCTGCGCTTCGCCGAAGAACCACTCGCCGACTGGATCGCTGCCAGCTCGAGCGCCAGCCGCTGATGCAAGCCATGCCTCGCCTGAAATGACCGGTTGAAATTCCTGCGCGTGCGGGGACAATGTACCGGCGTCAACAAGGAGGAGATCGAATGACGAATCCAACCTACAAGGCCGGCTGCACATGCGGCGCGGTTCAGCTCGAGATCAGTGGTGAGCCGGCGGTGCAGGTGTACTGCCACTGCAGTTCGTGCCGCGGCTGGCTGGGTGCACCGATTCACGCAGCTAGCCTGTGGCCTGCGCAGAACGTGAAGATCGTCAAAGGCGCCGACAATCTCGGGCTCTACAAGCGGACGGAGGCGAGTCACCGGCAGTTCTGCAAGAGCTGCGGCGCTCCGGTCCTCGTCGGTCACCCCGGCATGGGGATGACCGACATCCCCGCGGGCTCGGTGGTCGGCCTGGCGTACACGCCCACCGTCCACGTGCACTACGGCGAGAAGGTCATGGCGGTGCGCGACGGTCTGCCGAAATTCAAGGATTTCCCCAAGGAATTCGGCGGCTCGGGCGACATGCTGCCCGAGTAGCCAAAAAAAACGCCCCCGCGAGGGGGGCGAAATGTTTGGGGGTAACAAGACGCCTCGCAAGCATCCTGAAGTGCCCGCCTCACCGGACCAAGGGGGGGGAACGGCCGGCAAATCGCGCACTACAACCCTTAGACGCTGCGTCCGCGACAAATCAATCGCGGTGTTCACGATTCATGCTTGCGCCTCCGGCACGCCCTGCCGCCCGACGATGCATGGCCGCTCGTCCCCGGCGAACAGCGCGAACGTGACTGCTTCCGCGCTCGTTGCGGCGTGCAGGCGCACCTTTGTACCGTGGGGTACGGGTCCCTTGAGCCAGGCATCGAGGCGCGATCTGCCATTCTCGTCCTCGACCCGCGGTAGACGGGCCAGGCATTCCCCAAGCACGCGCGGCGGGTGATACAGGGCGCGACGGAAGCCGAATCGTCGCGCGTACCAGTCCCACAAGTGGATACCGTTGTAGTCGCCGGTAAAGCTGCCGAATTTCCGGTGATCCGCATCGCACATGTCCCACTCTGCGGCGAGTGGCCCGGTCTCTGAGGGTGAGCGCGCGAGCGGCACCGCCGGCCCCAGCTCCCCGAAACGGCCACGAGTGAAGAACGTGACGTCGCTTTGCCAGGCAAGCTCGTCCGCGACGTGCACGGTCGTGCGCAGGTCGAACTCGGCCCCCTTCGGCACGGCGCGCCCGTGCATGACGTGTGTTTCGAAGTCCAGGCGTGCATCCACTGCAATTGCTCGATGCTGCACGATGTGATTGCGCGTCTGCAGGACTCCCCAGATCGGCACCGGGAATGCCGGGTGCGTCAGGATGGCCATCGCGAGCCGGAAGCCGAACGTGTGGGGATAGAGCAGCGGCAACTCGGGGCCGGCAGGGAGTCCTGTGATGCGCAGGAAGGCCGCCAACTCTGTCGTGTCGGCGCGATGCTGGCGCCACCGGGCGCGGATCTGCGGGGACAGGTCCACGCGTCGCGTCACTGGCAACATACCGCGCACCATGTACGGCAGCGCCGACGGACGGCGATCGAAGTCCAGGCTGACAGCAGCGTTCATCGCATCCTCCTCCGGGAGGCTAACGATCCACGACCGAGCGAAGTACCGCGCGCGCAGTCGTGGCCACGAGATCGTCGACCACGGGGGGCAACGGCTTGCGGGCTTGCAGGTAGGGCCGGATGCAGCCGAACGGCGCATCGAGCAGTGCGTAGCGCAGGCGCGCCATGACGTCGGCATCTGCACAACCGAAAGCGCGTTGGGCGAATGTTCGCAACGCGGAGCCGAGTTGCGGCTCGAGAGCCGCGGAGCGATCTGCGAGGTCGGACGGCCATTCGCCCGTGACGAAGTCCTGCCGGCGGTGCAGCATCAGCAGGCGCGCCTCGAGCGGGTGCTCGCGGGTCCATGACGCCATGAATCGCGCCGCCTCGACTGCACTCTCGACGTCGTTCGCCCCTGCGAGACTCGCAGCAAATCTGGCCTGGAAGCCCTCGACCACGTCCATCCACAACTCGGCAAGCAACTGCTCGCGGCCGCGATAGCGGTGATAGATGGAACCGGTGGGCGCACCGACCTCCCTGGCAAGGGCGGCGACCGTCACGGCCTGCGGGCCGCGATCGGCCACCAGACGCAGCGCCGCGCCCGTCATGTCCCGACGCTCGAAGATTGCTTTCCGACCCACCGTTCTAGAATACACGCGCTAATATAAACATCAAGTGGCGGGTGCTGAGTCCCGCGGCTCTCCCACAATGATCCTCAGCAGGATGTCTCGACGATTTCGGCTGCAATCACAGCCGCTCGAAGCGGGCCTGGAAGAACCGCAGGTAGCGCGGCTCGTACACGATCTTCAAGCCCCTGGCCGCCCGTCGCTCCTCATGCACCGCGATCACCGATTCGGCCGTCAGGTCCATGTGGGCCTGCGTGTAGACGCGCCGCGGGATCGTGAGACGCACCAATTCGAGCGCCGGGTAGTGATGCTTGCCTGTCTCGCTGTCGCGCCCCGCGGAGACGATGCCTCTCTCCATCGCGCGCACGCCCGCATCCTCGTACAGGCAGGCGGCCAATGCCTGCGCCGGAAACTCGTCCTGGGTGAGATGCGGGTAGAACGCCTTGGCGTCGAGGTAGACGGCGTGGCCGCCGATCGGCTTGACGACCGGCACGCCGGCGTCGATCAGCTTGTGCCCGAGATACTCAACCTGGCCGACCCGGGCGCGGATGTGATCGTCCTGCACCGACTCGACGATGCCGCGTGCCATGGCTTCCATGTCGCGTCCAGCCATGCCGCCGTAGGTGTGCAGGCCTTCGTAGACGACGACGAGGTTGCTCGCCTCCTCGTACAGCGCAGGATCATTGAGTGCCAGCCAGCCGCCGATGTTGACGAGTGCGTCCTTCTTGCCGCTCATCGTGCAGCCATCGGTGTATGAGCAGAATTCCTTGAGGATCTCGGCGACGCTGCGGTCGTGATAGCCGGCTTCGCGTTGCTGGATGAAATACGCGTTCTCAACGGCGCGCGTGGCATCGAGCACGACCTTGGTTCCGTAACGATCCGCCAGCGCGTGCACGTCCCGTGCATTCGCCATCGACACGGGTTGCCCGCCTGCCATGTTTACGGTGGCCGCCAGGCTGATGTAGGGCACCTTTTCGGCGCCGACGCGCTCGATCAAGGCCTCGAGCGCCGCGAGGTCGATGTTGCCCTTGAAAGGCAGTTCGCAGAGCGGGTCGTGGGCCTCCCGCACGACGACGTCCACGAACGTCGCGCCGGCCAGTTCCTGGTGCAGTCGCGTGGTCGTGAAATACATGTTGCCAGGCACGTAGTCGCCCGGCTTGATCAGTATCTTCGAGAGGATGTTCTCCGCACCGCGTCCCTGGTGGGTCGGCACGATGAACTTATAGCCGTAGTAGCGCTGCACCGCCTCCTCGAGGTGATAGAAGTTGCGGCTGCCGGCGTACGCCTCGTCTCCCATCATCATGCCGGCCCATTGCCAATCGCTCATGGCGCTGGTGCCGCTGTCGGTCAGCAGGTCGATGTAGACGTCCTCGGAGCGCAGCAGGAACGTGTTGTAACCAGCCGTGGCAAGTGCGGACACACGCTGCTCGCGCGTCATCATCTTGATCGGCTCGACGACCTTGACCTTCCACGGTTCGGCCCACGAGCGGCGCGGCGAGGAGGTGCGTCCGGGCGGAGTGACATTGCTCATGGCGAGTCCTCGTGGTGTTGCGGGCTGCGTTCGGGCCGACCCAGAGCGTAGGCGGGCGACTTGATCCATGAAAGCGCATAATTTCCACCATCTCGTTCGAATATACGGATAGCGATGCACCTCGACCTCGATGCCCTGCGCGCCCTCGACGCCGTGGTCAACGAGGGCGGCTTTGCGCGGGCCGCGCTGCGCCTCCACAAGGTCCAGTCGGCCGTCAGCTACCAGATCCGCAAGCTCGAGCGGCAGTTGGGCCTGACGCTGGTGGACCGTGACGGCTATCGCGTCAAGCTGACGCCTGCGGGGGAGGCCGTGCTCGCCGAGGGACGGCGCCTGCTCGTGCAGGCCGAGCACGTGGAATCCGTGGCGAGACAGTTCGCGACCGGCTGGGAACCCCGCCTGACGGTCATCCTGGACGGCCTGCTGCCGCTGGAGCGGACCTTGTCGGCATTGAAGACGCTCGCGGACGAGCGCGTGCCGACGCGCATCCAGCTCAAGGTCGAGTATCTGCGCGGGGTCCAGTACCGGTTCGAAAAGGACGACGCGGACCTGATGCTCGTGAAGGATTACGAGGCGCGTCCCAATCTGCAGGCAGAGGCGCTCCCGGATATCGAGTGCGTGCTGTGCGTGGCGTCCTCTCACCCGCTCGCCATGCGCAAGTCGGTATCCCTCGCCGAGTTGCACGAGCACGTCGAACTGTCGGTGCAGGACTCGAGCGAGCAGGGCGACGACCGCCACATGTTCGGTGGCGAGCGGGTGTTCTACCTGTCGGGATTCGTGGCCAAGAAAGAGGCGCTGCTGGTGGGGCTCGGCTTCGGCTGGATGCCGCTCTACCTGGTGTCGAAGGAACTCAAGGACGGCTCGTTGCGCGAGCTTCGCTTCGTCGGCGGATCGCGTTATAGGTTCACACCGTTGCTCGTGCACCGGATCGATCGGCCGCTCGGGCGCACCGGTATGCGACTCGCGGCGCTGCTCAGGAGCAGTCCGCGCGCACGGCGGTCTTCAAAAGCGGTCCGGCCGAAATAAGTTCGCTCCACCGCGCCGTTGGACTAAACCCGATTAAAGGTTGATTGGACGGCGCGGCGGAGCGATCGCGCAGGACGAGCCTGTGCGCGTGCGCGCATTGTCGCCGTAAGTTCACGCGGAGTCCAGATGCGCTTGCACTCAGCGGTAACCGCGGGCCTGCAGCGCAAACAGCTGCGCGTAGTGACCGTTCACCGCCATCAGTTGCTCGTGGCTGCCGCGCTCGAGGATCTGTCCGCCCTGGATCACCAGGATCTGGTCGGCCATGCGCACCGTCGAGAAGCGATGTGAGATCAGGATCACCATCCGCTCCTTCGCCAGCTCGCGGAACTGCTCGAACACCTGCGCTTCGGCCCGCGCGTCCATTGCCGCGGTCGGTTCGTCCAGCACCAGGATGTCGGCGCTCTCGCGCATGAACGCGCGCGACAACGCGATCTTCTGCCACTGGCCACCCGAGAGTTCGCGCCCGTCCTTGAACCACTTGCCGAGCTGGGTCTGGTAGCCCGCCGGCAGTTCCTCGATGAACGGCGCGGCCATGCCGAGGTTCGCAGCCTCGCGCCAGCGCAGCTCGTCCTCGAACTCCCGCACGTCGCCGGCCCCGATGTTCTCTCCGACCTTGAGCTGGTAGCGGGCGAAATCCTGAAAGATGACGCCGACCCGGCGGCGCAGCGCGGAGGGGTTCCACTCGGCGAGGTCGATTCCGTCGAGCGTGATGCGGCCGGACGACGGCATGTACAACCGCGTCAGCAGCTTGATCAGCGTCGTCTTGCCCGAACCGTTCTCACCGACCAGCGCGAGACTCTCGCCCGGGCGCAGCTGGAAACTCACGTCGCTGACCGCCGGCTCGGTCGCACCCGGGTAGACGAAGCTCACGTGCTCGAAGCGCACGCCGTCCGCAGGCGCAGGCCCGACGGTGGCCGTGCCGGTGGCGGGATCCACCGGCGTGTCGAGATACTCGTAGAGCGTGGACAGGTAGAGGTTGTCTTCGTACATGCCGCCGATGGCCGAGAGGATCGCCGAGACCGCGGCCTGGCCCTGCCGGAACAACAGGATGTACATCGTCATCTGGCCGAGGCTGATGCGGCCGCGCACGGCGCTGATCGCAATCCATCCGTAGGCGCAGTAGAACGCGGCGGTGCTGATCAGGCCGAGGAAGAAGCCCCAGGTATCGCGGCGGATCGTGAGCGCGCGATCTTCGGCGAAGACCTTGCGGAAAATCGCCCGGTAGCGCTCGAGCAGCAGCGGCCCGAGTTCGAAGAGCTTGACCTCCTTCGCGTGGTCCTCGCGCGCAAGCACGGTCTCGAGGTAGATCTGCATCCGCGTCTCGGGCGAGCGCCAGCGGAACAGCCGGAACGCGTCGCCCGAGAACTTCGCTTCCGTGATGAACGACGGCAAACCGGCCAGCAGCAGCACGGCGACGGCCCACGGCGAGAACTGCCACAGCAGGGTGGCGAAGCTGACCAGCGCGATGCCGTTCTGCACCAGCCCGACACTGCGCATGACGAGCGAGAGCGGGCGACTGGACGCCTCGCGCCGCGCACGCGTCAGCTTGTCGTAGAACTCCGAGTCCTCGAAGTGGCGCAGGTCGAGCGTCAGCGCCTTCTCCAGGATCATCTCGTTGACGCGCTG
>Ga0315287_10008834_pt1 | contig 10185 bp, 7 predicted proteins | sample YL17G11_0_MG_FD_205037 | JGI IMG/M metagenome (GOLD analysis project Ga0315287, IMG submission 205037) | Sediment microbial communities from Yellowstone Lake, YNP, Wyoming, USA - YL17G11_0 | ecosystem: Environmental > Aquatic > Freshwater > Lake > Sediment | place: USA: Wyoming | collected... | reverse complement strand
GCGCGGGGCCAAAGAAAAATGCGCGTTCGCCGTCGGCTGGGGAGGGGTACAATCCGGGCGGAGGTGACCACGTGCGGAGCACGCTCGGGCTGTGTGCCCTGGCATGTGCGCTCGGGGCGGGGTGCGGCGGCGGCGGGGAAGACCCCGTGGGCTTCGGCGCGTGCGACGATCCCGTCGCCCACACCGGTCGGGCTACCTACTACGACTTCGCAGACGGCACCGGCGCGTGCGGCTTCGACGCGACCGCGGATCCGATGATCGGCGCCATGAACCAGCTCGACTACGACGGGTCCGCGGCGTGCGGTGCCTGCGCCGCGATCGAGGCCGGCTCCGCCGCGATCACCGTCCGCGTCGTGGATCTCTGCCCCGAGTGCCCGGAGGGGGCGATCGACCTGAGCCCGGGCGCGTTCGCCGAGCTCGCGCCGCTCGATCAGGGGGTCGTCGACATCTCGTGGGTCTACGCGCCGTGCGAGGTGGAGGGGCCGATCCGCTACAGGTTCAAGGAGGGGAGCAACCAGTGGTGGACGGCGGTGCAGATCCGCAACAGCCGCAACGCGATCGCGAGCGTCGAATACAGGGACGCGGACGGCGCGTGGCACGGGATCGGGCGCGTGGACTACAACTACTTCGTCGCGGCCGACGGGCTCGGCGTGGGGCCGTATGCGTTCCGCGTCGCGGACGTCTACGGGAACGAGCTCGTCGACGAGGCGATCCCGCACGTCGAGGGTGGCGAGGTCGACGGCGCCGCTCAGTTTCCGGAGTGCGAGTAGCGCGAGAAGTGCTCGAACAAGGAGGCAGGAGATGCTCAAGGAATTCAAGGCGTTCATCATGCGGGGGAACGTCCTCGATCTCGCCGTGGCCGTGATCATCGGCGGCGCGTTCGGCAAGATCGTGACGTCGTTGGTCAACGACATCATCATGCCGCCCATCGGCCTGCTGCTCGGCAACGTGAACTTCGCCGACCTGTTCATCAACATGTCGGTCGTGGACTACGCGAGCCTCGCCGACGCCAAGAAGGCGGGCGCGCCGGTCCTGGCCTACGGGACGCTCATCAACACCATCCTCGATTTCGTCATCGTGGCGTTCGTCATCTTCATGGTCGTGCGCACCGCGAACAAGCTCCAGAATCTCAAGGAGAAGCCGGCCGAGCCCGCGGCGCCGGCGACGCGGGAGTGCCCGCACTGCCTGTCGACCGTGCCCCTGAAGGCGACGCGCTGCGCGCACTGCACCTCGGCGATCGGGCCCGCCTAGCCCGCCTAGAACCGCACGTAGAGCGACGCGTACCCCGGTCCTGCCACGGCCCGGGCCTCCGGCCCCCTCTTCGCCCGCTCGCCCCGCAGGTGGAGCGCCGGGGTGAGGACGCCGAACGCGCTGCTCACGACCGCGCCGGTGATGACGTCGGTCCAGAAGTGCGCGCCGGCGAGCACGCGGCACACGCCGACCGCGGACGCGGCCGCGATCGCGATCCCCCACACCGCGTACCGCCACGGGTCGTCCGGGCGCCGGACCGAGAAGATGTAGGCGAACGCCACCGACGCCGAGAACGCGATCGACGTGTGGCCGGAGTAGAAGGATCGGTAGTTGTCCCGGGCGCCGCCCTTCTCCTCGGCCGTGTCCTCGACGTACATGTACGGCCGCGGCCGCTGGACCAAATTCTTCACGATCCCGTTCACGGCGCCGGAGATCGCGATCGACTCGGCCACGAGCACCACGTCCTCGAGCGCGGCCGACCAGCCGAACGGCTTCACGTCGAGGAGCGCGCCCAGGCCGGCGAGCACCGGCAGGCCGTAGGCGCCGACGTCGGACGCGATGCCCGCGCCGCGGTCGTGGAAGCCGATGGTCGTCCTGTCGAAGGCGTTGACGTCGTCGGGATCGCACGGGAGGCAGTCGCCCGGCGCGAGCTCGTCTTCGAACAGCTTCGGCAGCGCCCAGACCGCGGTCGCCGTCAGGAGGACCGTCACGTCGACCTCCGCGCGCAGCGCGAACGGCGATTCGGGCTCGGCGGCCGGCTCGGCGGCCGCCTCGGCCTCGGCCTCGGCCCCGGCCCGCGCTCCCGGCGCCAGCGCGAGCGCGATCGCGGCGACGAGCATCGAAGCTGGAATGCGACCCGAGCCCATGCCCCAAGGTATCGCCGGGCGGCCCCTCGGGACAAGCTTCGAGATCCTGACATTTTTTTCACACCCGAAGGTGGTTCGGACGCCCGGGTGGCACAGAACGGCACACCGTTCGCGCGCGCGACGAAACGCACATCCTTGAAAAGAATATGGGTTAGACTCGTATGGGCGCCCGATGGGCGCTTGGCATTTCGGTTGCATGTCGGGTTCTGAAACTCCACGACGCACCTCAAGGAGGTCGATCTTGAAGAATTTAGAGATTTTCGGGCTTGTCGCGCTCGCGGCCGCGCTCTTCGCCGGTTGCGCAGCCTCGGACGCGGGAATGGCAGACGGGGCGGGCGCGGACGCGGACATGGACGCGGACTCCGACTCCGATTCGGACATGGACGCCGACACGGACGGGGACACGGACGAGGACACGGACACGGACACCGACACCGACCCCGAGCAGGAAGAGGAGCTCGACTACCTGGTCCCCGAGGGGTCGGGTCGCTACGTGTTCATCGCCGACACGGCCCACGACGCCGTGGCGGTCGTCGATTCCGAGACGCTCCTCATCGAGGTCGTCGAGGTCGGCGCGCGGCCCACGCAGCTCGTGGCGCTCGGCGAGGACAACGAGGCCGCGGTGATCAACCTCGATTCCGACGAGGTGACGATCCTCCGGGTCGGCGACGACGGCGCGCCGACCGCGACCGACGTCGACGTCCGCCCGGACACCAACGCCATCGTCGGCACCGAGGGCGGCGAGTTCCTCGTCGCCTACTACGACGCGCGGTACGCCGAGTGGTCCGGACCGCCCGGCACGGATCAGGAGATCTCGGTGATCACCACGGCCGAGGACGCGGAGGCCGTGTACCACATGACGGTCGGCATGCACCCGGTGCGCGTGGTGTTCAACGACGCCGCGACCCGGGCCTTCGTCATCAACAATCAGGGGATCAACGTCGTCGCGCTCGACGCCCTCGGCACGGTCGGGATCCCGCCGCTCGTCGAGATGTTCGATCCGGTGACCGTGGATCCGGAGACGTGGGAGATCGCCATCGACCCGAGCGGCCAGACCGCGCTCGGCTACTACCAGGGCGGCGCGGACATCATGACCGCGGCGCTCGACGGCTCCGACGACGTGCGCACCTACACGCTGCACGGCGCGCCGACCGATCTCGACATCGCGCCGGACGGGACGTGGGGCATGTTCGTGCTCCGGGAGCTGAGCGAGATCGCGCTCTTCGACCTCCCGCTGCCGGCCGACCCGCTCGTCGATCCCTTCAACTACGTGTCGGTCGGGGAGCTCGTCTGCGGCGTGGCGACGATCGCGCCGGACGGCGGCACCGTGCTCCTGTACACGACGACCGGCGGCGACGACATGGACCAGCGCGTCCTGACCGCCATGAGGCGCTCCGGCGAGGTGTGGGAGCTCGAGTCGGCCCTGCTCGAGCGGAAGATCGAGTCCGTGGCCGCGAGCCCGGACAGCGACACGGTCGTCGCCATGCACCAGGAGATCGCGGCGAGCGCCACCGAGCAGCCGTTCGCGTACTCGCTCGTCAAGCTGCCGGAGCTGCAGATCAAGTTCCAGCAGGTCCCGGTCGAGCCGGGCCAGCTCCTGCTGACGCCGGAGGGCGACTACGGCTTCACGCTGCTGCGGGACGACGCCACGACGCTCCAGGAGACCCAGATCATGGATCTGAACACGTTCATCGTCGACGCGCTCGAGCTCGGCTCGCCGCCGTCGGCGCTCGGGTACGCGTCCGGGACGAACAGCGTGTTCATCGCCCAGGACCACCCGGCCGGGCGCATGACCTTCATCGACTTGGACGACATGTCGGTCCAGACCGTGACCGGCTACGCGCTCAACTGAGGGAAGGGGAGGAGGTTGCGATGTTGCGAAACGTATTGATTTTAAGCCTCGCCCTCGGCGCCCTCGCCGGGTGCGAAGTCGACGGGTTGTACGAGGACAGCTTCGAGATCAGGGCGTACGAGCGCCTCGAGAGCGGGTTCGTCGTGTGGTTCAGCGCGCCCGAGGAGCAGCTCGTCCACCTCAAGGCGGTGGCGGGGGAGATCCAGGTCCGGCGCGTGTTCAAGCCCGAGAAAGGCGAGCGCATCGTCCGCCTCGTGGTCGGCCCGGACCCGGCGGCCGCGCAGGAGCTGTTCGCCTTCACGGCGCCGATCGACGAGCGCGAGATCGACATCGTCGATTCCGTTGTCCGCATCTCGCCCGCCACGGGTGACGGGTCTTCGTCGAACCCCTACGCCGAGCCGGTCCGGTTCCCGATCGGCACGCAGTTCGGCGGCATGGCGTTCCACCCGGCGGGCAGGTACGCGATCCTGTATCACCCGCCGTCGGACGCCGACGAGTCGGGGGGGCTGTTCAACCAGAACGAGGTCGCGGTGCTCGACCTGGGGACCGCGCCGCCCGAGGAGAACCCGCGGCTGCTCACGATCGGCATGGGCGGCCGCAGCGTCGAGGGCGTCGACTTCCCTGGCCCGATGACCGTGGACGAAACGGAGCGCGATCTCGTGGTGTTCGAGGCGGACGGCGCGATCGTGCTGCTCGATCTCGCGGACCCGGATCTCGCGCCCCTGACCGTGAAGCTGAAGAACGAGGACGACGCCCGGTTCATCGTGCCGGAGCAGATCATAGTGCGGCCGGGGGACGGCGCGTTCGATCCGATGCTGCTCCTCCGCGCCCCGGGCGCGCAGGAGATCTTCGCCGTGGCGCTCGTGCCGCGGCCCGAAGGGGAGGAGGGCTTCATCGCGGCGCTCAACCAGTTCGACAGCGGCACCTACGCGCCCACCGACATGGCGCTCGTCGAGGACGGCGGGCACCCGCTGCTCATCGCGGTCGGAGGCGCGCAGCGCGCGACGGTCGTCGACGTCGAGACCGCGTACTCGTTCTCCCTCGAGCTGGACGGCTCCGTGAGCGCGCTCGTCGAGCACACGCGGCTGGACGGCGCCCCGGAGGTCGTGATGTACGGGGCGTCGCAGTGGATCTACTTCCTCGCCGTCGAGGATCTCGCGGCGGAGAAGGGCAGCAACCTCGAGGACGTGTTCATCGAGGACGGCGTGGAGACCGCCTGGCGGTTCGGCACGGACGCGCTGCTCGCGGTGCCGTACTCCGGGTACGGGCTGACGCTCGTCGAGCTGACCGAGCGCGAGGCGACGCGGCTTACCTCGGACCAGGGCTACTCGTGGGCCGACGCCGACGCGTACGGCGACGTGCTGTTCTACGCCGGGGCCGGGGACGATCGGGTGATCAGCCTCGACCTCGAGACCGGGCACCCGGAGCCGCTCGTGCTAGACGAGCCGGTGACCGCGTTCGAGATCTTCCCGGCCTCCGGGGTCGGGATCGTGATCCACGCCACGCCCACGGGCAGGGCCACGATGTTCACGCTCGCCGACCCGCAAAGGAAGACGGCGAGCGTGATCGACGGCCTGTGGCTCCGAGGGTTCCTCGACGGGAAGGGGGTGCAGCCATGAAGCGCCTCGTCTTCGCGTGCCTCCTCGCGGCGTCGCTGACCGCGGCGTCCGCGGCGTTCGCCCGCATCGACGGCGTCCACCTCGAGGTGGCGGCCGGGGTCACGCCGACCTTCGTCGGCGATCCGGCGTACGAGGCGTTCTCGGCCGACGATCTGCGCGCCGAGCGGTTCGGCGCCGATCTCCGCGTCGAGATCGCCAAGCTCGGCTACTTCCGGCTCGTGCCGTTCGTGTCGTACCGCGCCGCCCTGGAAGCGGGATCGCCGTACGGAGTGCTGGACACGAACCTCGTCGCGCACGACTTCGCCGGGGGGCTGCGGCTGCGCACGTGGTTCCGCTCGTGGGTCGGCGCGTTCCTCGAGGTCGAGGGCGGCGTGACCTACGCCGCCATGAGCGCCGAAATGGACGACCTCGGCGTCGGCGGGCCCGGGGCGCGCACCGAGTATTCGGACAAGGCGGCCACGTGGCTCGCCGGCGGGCTCCTCGGCTTGGAGTTCCGGCTCCCGCCCGCGGTCTTCAGGCGCCACGGCGTCGACTGGCTCGACTTCGGCCTCGAGGTGGGCGGCGGCTACCTGCGGCGCGGCGAGATCGATCTGAACCCCGCGCTCGAGGGCGGCGACGAGAACTCGCTCGCCGTATCGGACACCGCGTCCTGGGGCGGGCTGAACCTCTCGGGCTGGACCTTCCAGGTCATGTTCACCGTGAGCCTGTTCTGACCCTATAATAGCCTCGGGGTTCGTCATCCGCCGCGGTGCGGGGAGGTGGGCATGCGTCTCGAGCGCGCGGGTCGTGCGGCTTCTATGTCGTTGGTGCTGGCGCTCTGCGGTTGCACGAACGCCGAGCTTCAGGAGCGCGCCGTTCCGCCCGTGGGCGCGGAGGCGCCGGCGTGGGCCGTGCCCTTCGGGAAGGAGCCGTGGAGGCGCGTCGCCGCGCAAGATCCCGTGGTGGTGGCGCCGGGCGCGAAGGCGGTCGAGTCGCCGGCCTTCGCGGACGCCATGGAGCGCGTTCGTCACGCGATCTCCGCGCGACCGCCGATTGCGGAGCCGTACCTCGAGTCGTCGCGGTACCGCGTGGCCTTCACCTCTGACGGCGTGGAGTACACGCCCGCGCCCGCCTTCGGTGCTCCGGGCTCCGAGCCCGCGACGCTTCGGACGCGCGGCGCGTCCTACGGCTCGTGGTGGGTCGTCGGGAACACGGCGCAGATCCTCGCCGATCGACGGACCGGAGCGGTCGAGCACTACGAGGCGAGATCGGACGGGATCGAGCTGACGTGGATCCTCGCGAGCGGGACGCGGGGCGGTGCGCCTGCCGTGTTCGAGGTCGAGGTCGAGGGCTACACGGCCGCGGCGGCGGACGAACGCGGTGTGACCTTCGCCGCCCGCGACGGCTCGGGGCGGTTCGCCGTAAAGGACACGGAGGCGGTCGACGCGGCGGGCCGGCGCTGGCCGCTCCGCGTGACGGAAGCGCCGAGCGGCTTTCGCGTAGAGGTGCCGGCGGCGGTGATCGCGGCGGCGGCGTTCCCCCTCGCCGTGGATCCCACCATCGGGCCGGAGCAGGGGCTCGACGATCCGCTGTGGGGCTATGGCGGCGCCGAGACCGAGGGCGTGGACGTCGCCGCGATCACGGGCGCGTTCTTCGTCGTGTGGAGCGATTTTCGAGGCGTCACGACATCCGGCCAGGACCTCTGGGGCGCCCGCGTGAGCGCTGCGGACGGGAGCCTGCTCGATCCCGAGGGGATCCGGCTCACGAGCGCGCCCGACAACGAACGGTGGCCGGTGATCGCCGCGAACGGCGACGATCTCTTCATCGTTTGGGACGACGATCGTTTCGGCGTGGTCAGCACCCACGTCTATGGTGCCCGCATAGACGGCGCGGCCGGCACGTGCGCCGATCCCGAGGGGATCCCGATCTTCCCGGCGAGCGGCGCGCAGAGCGAACCGCGGGTCGCGTCGTACGGCGACGGCTGGTTCGTGGTCTGGAAGCACGACCCGGAAACGTGGGGATCAGCGGAGGTGGTGATGGCGGCCCGGGTCGGAGCGTCGGACGGGGCGGTGCTCGACGCGGAGCCGATCGAGCTCCCGTCGCCCGGCGGCGACGTGGACGTGGCGTCCAACGGGTCGGAGCTGCTCGTCGCGTGGATGCGCTGCCTCTCGGAGGCGTCGTGCACGACGAAGCAGGTCGTGGCGATGCGCGTGGACGGGAGCACCGGCGCCTCCCTCGACGCGGAGCCCGCTCTCCTGAGGACGGGCGGCGAAACGATCGTCGACGTCCGCGTCGCGTCGAACGGGACCGACTTCCTCGTCGTGTGGGAGGACAGCCTCCTCGGCGCGGACATCTTCGCGTCCCGCGTCGCGGCCGACGGAACGGTGCTGGACATCGATCCGATCGTGGTCGTGTCCGAGGACTGGGAGCAGGGCGCGCCCGCGGTGGAGTCGAACGGCGACGGCTATTACGTCGCGTGGCGCGACAACCGGGACACGGGCGACTGGAGCCGGTTCGACGTGTACGGCGCCCGCGTGACCGCCCTCGGCGAGCTGCTCGATCCCGGTGGCGACCTCCTCGTCTCCACGGACCAGCAGCAGGATCTCCCGGCGGTCGCGAGCGACGGCGACGGCTACTACGTGGCGTGGAGCGACGCGCGGCACTACTACCCGCTCGTCTACGGGACGCGCGTCGGCGCCGACGGAACGGTCCTCGAGCCCGGGGGCGCCCTCGTGAGCTACGGGTCGAACAACCAGAGCTTCCCGGCCGCGGCCTCGAACGGCGACGTCTTCCTCGTCGCCTTCTCGGACTACAGGAGCTACCCGTCGTCGGACCGCGACATCTACGCGGTGCGTCTGAGCGCGGCGGATCTCTCGATCCTGGATCCCGCGGGGATCGCGATCACGACCGCGCCCGAGGATCAGACCGAGGCGAGCGTGGCGTCCAACGGCACCGACTTCTTCGTGGTCTGGGCCGACGAGCGGAACGAGATCACCGACGACGAGATTTACGGCGCGCGCGTCGACGGAGTGACGGGCGCGGTGCTCGATCCGGGCGGCGTGCCGGTGAGCCTGGTCGCCGACGGCGGCTGGGGGAGGATGTCGCCCGACGTGGCGTCCAATGGCGCGGACTACTTCGTCGCGTGGTCGGACAACCGCTGGGGGTACGACGTCATTTACGGCGCGCGCGTCGCCGCGGCGGACGGCGAGGTGCTCGATCCGTCCGGACAGCTCTTGAGCTCCGGGGGCGACGACACCTTCTGGCCCGCGAAGATCGCGTCGAACGGGGACAACTACCTCGTCGTGTGGCGCCAGTGCGAGAGCGAGGTAGTGGACGGGGCGCTCGTCGACGCGATCTCGGGCGACGTCGTCGCGTCGATTCCGACCCTGGACAGCGTGGGGACGCAGTCCTTCTCCATGGCGGTCGCCTCCGCCGGGGGCGACTACCTCGCCGCGCTCGCCGTCGGGATCACCACCGGTCAGGTGCGGGGCCGCCGGCTGGACGGCGAGACCGGCGCGCCGCTCGATCCCGCTCCGATCGCGTTCGTCACGCCGCAGTCCGTGAAGAACGGCCTGTCCGCCGCGAGCAACGGCGACTACTACGTCCTCGTCTGGCTGGACGGCTACGATCCGCCGTACCAGATCCGCGGGACCGCCGTTTCCCTCTCCGGCGTGTCAGCGTTCCCGGAGGGGTTCGCGCTGGCCGATTCCGAGGAGTGGAGCTCGTACCCGGAGATCGAGTGGGCGGGCGGGGACGACTTCCTCGTCACGTTCCACCGCATGGAGGACGGAGTCCGCAGGGTCAGGGCGCTGCGCCTGTCGTTCGAGACGTGCGACGTCGGCGGCGACTCCCACGTCGAGGGCGCGTTCAACCCCGAGAACCCCTGCGAGCGGTGCGATCCGGCCGCGTCGGCCGACGCCTGGACGCCGGTTCCGGACGGCGACGCGTGCGACGACGGGCTGTGGTGCACCGTCGGCGACGTCTGCGCGGATGGCGAGTGCGCCGTCGAGCCGCGGGAATGCCCGGACCCCAGCAGCCAGCTCTGCCAGATCGGCGCCTGCGACGAGGAGGCGGATTCCTGCGGCACCGTGACCTCGCCGGACGGGTATCCGTGCGACGACGTCGATTCATGCACTGTCGACGACGCGTGCTCCTCCGGGGTGTGCGCCGGTTCGGAGATGGACTGCTCCGAGATGGACGGCCCGTGCGAGGTCGGCGTCTGCGAGCAGGCAGCGTGCGACGCCGAGCTCCTGCCCGTCGGGTCTCCGTGCGACGACGGCGATCCGGACACGGTCGACGATACGTGTCACGAGGACGGCACCTGCGAGGGCAGCCCTGGGGAGGGCGGGTGCGGCTGCGCAGAGGTCGGTTTCGCGGGCGGCGCCGCGTCGAGCGCGCGCTCCCTCCTCGCCACCCTCCTCGCGAGCTCGTCCTAGACGGGCGGCAGCGGCTGGGGCGACCCGGCCTCGTCCGCGCCCAGGCGCTTCAGGTGATCCCGCAGCGTGGATCGCGGCACGCCGAGCTCGCGGGCCGCGCTCGCGACGTTGCCGCGGTGCCGCGCCACGAGCGCGAGGACGCGCGCGTCGGGCAGCTCCTCCAGCCGGAACCGCACGGGCGC